>ENA-OZFR01000037-OZFR01000037.1-human-gut-metagenome-genome-assembly--contig:-NODE-37-length-58085-cov-57.021075_pt1 | contig 58085 bp, 67 predicted proteins | sample MGYA00245111_ERZ653647 | MGnify/ENA primary metagenome ERZ653647 (study PRJEB26926, sample SAMN06164944) | human gut metagenome | biome: ENVO:00009003; feature: ENVO:2100002; material: ENVO:00002003...
GATAGATAAACGTTAACTTTGTTCTGTTTAAACTGTGCTGTAATAGTTCCTGAAGTAATTATCAAAAAAAATTCCACCTTTGCAGAAAAAATGAATTTAGATAATTTGACTAAAATAGTCCAACATGAGATTAATGCCATCGCACAAGTGAATAAATTAAAAAGCCTTTGCTGCCAGCTTTCTATTACAGCTAAAGACTACTCTACCATCATTAATATATCGCCTAACTTCATAGCTCAAAAGAACCTTGGAGGAAGCTATGATACAATTATACATGAAGTATCAGAAGACAATTCTGTATATCACTCCCCTATCGAGATTTTCAATCTCATCATGGAAAGCAAAAAGATTTCACCAAATACTAAGCTGAACTATAAAAGGACGAAAGAGCTGCTTATAGAATTTGCCCCATTGGCCAGCTATCAAGATATAGATAAACGATTCATAAGAGCATTTGAAATTTATCTGACTCGTAAAAATCTTTGTGCAAATACAATTCTTAAATATCTGAAGTGTCTCAAAAGAGCATTAAGGCTTGCGCAACAAACCGGGCAAATAAAAGAAACAATAGAGGAACTATTCTCACTAACGGTGACAAAAGCAGAAATAATCCGGAAAGAGTCTCTTACCCCTCACGAGCTTAATAAGCTCCAGGAATATTTAATTTCCAATTTTACAAATATGGAAAGCGATTATCGAGAAGCGCTTTCAGCATTTTTATTTTCATGTTATACCGGCATACGCTACTCTGACATATGTCAATTGACATATGCAGATATGAAACGCATTAAAAACAAAAGATGGCTCATCTTCACCATGCAAAAAACAAAACAAAAAGTATATGTGCCACTCGACCAGATTTTCGGAGGAAGAGCATTAAAAATTATGAGACTGTTTCACCGTACTCGAGGAAAATTGTTTTATCTTCCCAGTAATGCCAAATGCAATAGAGTAATTAAGAGAGTATATAAAAATCAGCAAATAGGGAAAAAGAATATATCATTCCACACCGGACGACACACAGCAGCCACTCTCCTTCTTTTCTATAAAATACCGTTGACAACCATTCAATCCATTTTAGGGCATACTCATATAACTACTACTGAGATATATGCAGAACAGAATGAAGCGACAATATACAACTCAATTAAGGGTGTGAAATTCAAGGAATTTATTTGAAAAAGGCAGGTACGCCGTGACACGTACACTGCCCAGGTCGAAAGGACCGTCGAATTTCTATGCAAATATAAATATAATCATCATTCCATACAAATCATAGAAATAATGCATTCTCAGATTATGGGTATCCATATATTTGCATTTCTACGCATCTATATTTCTACATGTTTATATATTTATATGTTTATATTTCTACGCATCTATATTTGTAAATATGCAGAAATATATTATTTTTGCATTGTCGAATTTCTAAAACATATATTATGATAAAAACAATTTGTCCACTGAACTACAAAGGCGGTGTAGGTAAGTCAACAACCGCATACAATCTGGGCGTTGCCCTATGGTTACTTGGTAAGAAGGTTTTACTTATTGATACGGATACACAATGTAACCTCACTAATCTCATCGGATTCTCACAAAAACAAGGGGATGCAACCTTCTATGAATGGTTGACTAAAGAAGAACAAAAGATGCCGGCATATGAACAATATCCGGGTTTATATTATGTACCTGCATCTTATGAGCTTTCCAACATTGAGAGTTACCTGATGAACAAGAGAAATAGAGATAAAATACTTGCCAAGAAATTGTCTCCTTACCTCTCCCCTCTCCCTAACGGGGATTACTTGTTCGACTATATCATTATTGACTGCGCCCCCAAAGAAGGGATAGTAAACGACAACGTCATGAGCGCAAGTGACTATGTGCTGATACCTACAGAATGTTCAGGATTCTCTTTGCAAGGAATGCAGAATCTTATGTTCTCAATAAAAGATGTGAAAGAAAACCTGAATGAGAAACTTGAAATTCTCGGTTTCTTACTTATCAAATATGACAAGCAAACAAGAATCTCCAAGCAGGTAACAGAATTCTTTGAAACTAACTATCCAGACAAGGTTTTTAAAACCAAAATCAGGAAGAATGTAAAGTTCGATGAATCCCCATTAAGGCATCAAGGCATTTTCGAATACGCACCCGATGCTAACGGAGCTGAGGACTACATGTCATTGGCTGAAGAAATAACGGGTGAGAAGCGTCCAGAAGATTGGAGAGAAAAGTCTCTGCACGCATGGAATGTAAAAAATAACATTAAAGAAGAGGAGGAATAAGTATGGCCAATAACAAGCCTATAGATTTTGGAATTCAAAGCTTCATGGATAACGTGGCAGAAAATAAGCCTGCCACACCTTCTGTAGAATCGGCAAGCATCGCCCAGAACGAGGTAAGACAAGAAGTAAAGCGGTCGCCAGGTCGACCAGCTAAATCTACGCAGCGTTCTGAGCGAATAATCTTTAAACTCGATACAAAATCTTATACAGAACTATCCATGATTAAAGTATTAAACCGTCTGGATATTCAGGACGTTGTTTTTGCTGCCACGGTAAAGTTTCTGAAGGAGTTCAATTCTGATAAGGGATTGACAGCTGAAGGAATCGAGTTGGTAAAGGAGATAAAAGAACAGTACGAAAAGTGAGAATAACTCCATATTTATAGGCATCTATATATCTGTAAATATATATTTGCAGATATATAGATGCCTTTTTTAGCGGTACAAAATCACACAATCTTCGACTTCGGTGGGCAGACCGAAAAGAGGGTATCGTGTGAAATAGGGTTGCGCTTCTTCATCAGCTGGAGTGCGAACAATATCTACACCAATTTGCTCAAAAGCTTCATCTATCTGTTTGACTTCTTCATCTGTCAGACCAGTCATGTCGCCATTGAAGATGTAGCCAAAGGCCCATGTCGGTATTTTTTCTATAGTCTTTTTCATTTCCATAATAATACAATTATACACATGTATAATTCTACGCATATAAATGCGTAGAATTACAAAATTATTCCTCCAAGGTAATTGAAACTTTTTCAAAGAGTTTCGGGTCATTCCGCTTGAGTTGTTCAAGATACCATTTTTCACAAGTGATTTCAATATCTGTTCCATCGAAATAGAAAGGGTAACCCACTGCTGTGAGAAGTGCGGCCAATCTTGCCGGACTACCACTGATTACAAATGTTTTTAAATCCAAAGCCATAGTTATTTATTTATGGACTGGGAGAGTTCCCACTCCTTGTGAAACTTATAATCTTCCTTCATCAGCATAACTGAAATATTCGTTATTTCCTATGATTAAATGGTCAAGAACTTTAATGTTCATCATTCTACCAGCTTCAACCAAAGCACCTGTCAACCTATCATCATCCCTGCTTGGAGTAAGATTACCGCTCGGATGGTTGTGTACTAGAAAGAATGAAGTTGCTCCGCATAAGAGGGCTTCTTTCATTATTACCCTTACATCAACTTGCGTTGAAGCAATCCCACCTATTGAAATTCTCAGCTTACGTATTACTTTCGCTGCCTGATTAACATAGATAACCCATGCTTCTTCTACCTTTAAATCACTCATAACAGGTGACATGAGCTTAAATACATCATAGGAACAAGAAACTTTAGGATACTTGGATAATGAAGCCTGACATCTCTTGTAAAACTCAATCCCAGCCAAAACAAGTTTCTTACGCGCAGGAGTCATTTTGTATATCACTTCATCAAGTGTACATACATTGCCATACACAACCTCTTGCTCTTTAACCATCATAGATACACTTTCTTGGTTAGTGAGAATATAAGCAAGTTCTGCCATGTCCATCGCTCTAAATTCTCCATTAATTTCGAAATTTTTCGTTTCCATACATCTATACATTAATAAGTTAAACATCAGCCGCGGGTGAATTATTCTAACTCCAGATTCAGGAGCCTTTTTCAAATTCTTTTTTCTCCCTATACGACTTTTTTTTTAATCATTCTCTCCCCGAGTTCTTTCGCCTTTTTCGATGCAATATTTGTGCGCCTGACCGTAGATGTATGCAAGGGAACCGTTATGAAAAATACCGCACAGCTATGCTGCTCAGGATATTTTTCATAACGGCACAAAGTGCCTTGCAGACTTCTACAAGGCGCACTACATTCGCATCATGAAAAAGGGAAAATCGGGGAGAGATACACTACGAAAAAGGAGTATAGGAAAAGAGAAAAAATGAGCAATATATACCATAGTGTATCATGAGATTTCATTATATTTGTATTTATTACCAACAATAGCCATGAATAAGGAACCACGAAATTTAGCGACCTACAAAGAGTTCGGAAAGATGCTTCGAGCTGTTGCCGATATTTATTCCCAAATGGGTGATACTCCATTGGAAGAAGAAGGTTGGGAGAGAGAGGAAATATCCAATGCAATCTACTTCATCACCAACAAACATGATTTTAAGGACTTCATTCAGCCGTGGAAAGATGCTTTTCTACGCAACCCAATTGACGTGACGGAAGCAAAAAAATGGGCTGCATACGTGAAAAGTTGCCGGGATAAAGGAATACCCTGTGATTACCAGGAATACGAAAAGCAAAAAAGTTAACCTGATGGAACAAGGAGAAATCATACTATACCAGCCAGACGAAACCGTCAAGCTGGAGGTTAGGATGGAAGATGAAACAGTCTGGCTTACACAGGCACAGATGGCAGAACTTTTTCAAACAACAAGAAATAATATCACTCTTCACATCCGTAATATTTTTAAAGAAAATGAATTAGTAGAAAATTCAGTATGTAAGGAATCCTTACGTACTGCTGCTGACGGGAAAAAATACCGTACCAATTTTTATAACCTTGACGTAATTATATCTGTAGGATATAGAGTAAAGAGTATCAGAGGTACACAGTTCCGTCAATGGGCGAATAAGGTATTAAAAGAATATCTTCTGAAGGGATATTCCATAAACCGACGTCTTTCAGAGCTGGAGAAAACTGTTGCTTTACATTCAGAGAAGATAGAATTCTTTGTCCGCACTTCACTGCCGCCGGTGGAAGGTATCTTTTATGACGGACAGATATTCGATGCATACAAGTTCGCAACAGATTTGATTAAGTCGGCCAAGACTTCCCTTGTGCTGATAGACAATTATGTCGATGAATCGGTGTTGCTCATGCTGTCCAAACGAAATCCGGGCGTGTCGGCCACGGTCTACACACAAAGAATAACTCCGCAGCTGCAGCTTGACCTTGACAAGCATAATGACCAGTACCCGCCCATCAACATGAGAACTTACCGGAACGGGCACGACCGGTTCTTGATAATCGACGATAGGGAAGTGTACCATATCGGAGCCTCACTGAAGGATCTAGGCAAAAAAATGTTCGCGTTCTCCAGACTCTCCATACCTGCAAAAATGATTTTGGACATTCTATGAAAGATGAAGATATAGAAATGAAATTTAAGCTGGAGATGGACGTGATAACACCAATTCCCAGAACAATCACACGAAAATTTTCAAGTCTAAGACACATGCGACAATGGAAAAATCGCAACGAGATTGACAGTTGCCTGTGGTGTGTCAACTGCCGGACATACACCAGGAATGAAAAAGGAGAGTGGGAACAGTTTACCATATTCGGCAAACAAATCGTTCTGAAATCCGAAATGGAGAACGCACTCCGATACATGGCAGTGAAAGGATACAACCAGCTGACACCTGAAGAGTGGAATGAACTCAATCGAAAGTTACGTGAGGACAAATGAATCCTTAAAGGTTTCATCTTTTTAAAATTGAATCCTTTAAGGTTTCAACATTTGAAATGTTCATATTTCTATATATTTACGCATTTGTATTTCTGTATATCTATATATCTGCACATCTATATATGAAATAAACAATGTATTTAAAGAAAAGGAACTGGAAGAAAAAAGCAAAGTGCAATTTTTGCACATTGCAAATTCATCTTGAGCTGTCAAGGATTCCTTGACAGCTCAAGATGGAAGAATTAGTGTTAAAATCAATATTTTTTGAACAATTCAGAATGGCTTCCGAGCCTTAAAATCTCGATTATATCTGCTTCAGCGTCCAGCCATATCAGAAGAAAATCCCCCTCTATGTGGCACTCCATGCAGCCAAGATAATCACCTTTAAGCATGTGAGCCCTGTATTTAGCTGGCAGTTCTATTTCATTCTCCAGCATCCGAAAGACTTCCAGAAGCTTTTCCAGCTTGCTGGTATTGTTCCGATACCTTTTGAAATCCTTTTTGTATTGTGTTGAATACCGAAGTGTTTTCATCATTCACAGGACTTTATAAAGGCTTCCATGCTGCTCGTGTCTATTGTACCAGCAAATTTGCCTGAACGGGCTTCCTTGATGGCCGCTTTTGTTTCTTCATTTGGTTCTGAATAGACAACTTCCATGAGCATGCTTTCCACGTAATTGTTCAGGCTTCTGTTTGCTTTTCTCGCTTCTTCCTGCAAGACCTTCAGCAAGTCTTCACGCAAGCGGAAGGAGGTCTGTTTTCTTATTACTGCTTCCATTTTTATCTGTATTATATTGTATCACAAAAGTAATATAATTTCGCGTATTTCACAATGTATGAGATAATTAAATTTTCATACAAGGAATTTTTACGCCAAACAGTGAATTGTGAACTGGACGTAGATAGCACTTGTTCCATTTTGGAACAAGTGGATTGGGTAATATTCGGCAAACAAATCGTTCTGAAATACGAAATGAAGAACGCACTCCGACACATGGCAGTGAAAGGATACAACCAGCTGAAACCTGAAGAGTGGAATGAACTCAACCGAAAGTTACGTGAGTACAAATGAATCCTTAAAGGTTTCATCTTTTTAAAACTGAATCCTTTGAGGTTTCAACATTTGAAATATTCGTATTTCTATATATTTACGCATTTATATTTCTGTATGTCTATATATCCACGCATCTATATTTGTAGATATATAGAAATTCCTTCTCAATCCAATAGGGGAAAAAACATTAGAATGTAGCTGGTTAGGGAGAAAAATATTATATTTGCAGATATGAGGAAAGAATTAGGAAAATGGCTGATGGATATAGCCAAATATATGGTCACGGCACTTTTGTTATCTTCGACTTTTGGAGATATGACAAATCCATTGATTGTAGCCTGCGTTGTTGTTGCTTCTGCAGCTACTTTAGGAGCCGGACTTTGGTTGGTTAGAAACACAAATAGAAAGGAGGATTAGTATGGGCGCAATCGTAGTTTCAGCTTTTGTTACAATCGTAGCAATTGTGGGTGTGATTTATTTCAACTACCAGGACAAGAAAGAGCAACATAAAGCTAATAATAAAGTTTAAAAGAAGAGTTGAATGATATGGCAACTGTCGCAAAATTTGCGACAACTCAAAAAGGTAAGAGAATGAGATGGGAGCAATTATCATGTCAGTGCTTGTTTCTGTAATAGCCATCGTAGGAGTGATATACTTCAACCATCAGGACAAGAAAGAGCAACAAAGAAGTGAAATAAAAAATTAATGCTCGGTTATCGCAGATTTTACGGTAACTGAGCATTTTCTTCAAACTAATAGGGGAAAAATCTTTCAAAATTCTATATTTCTGTATATCTGTATATCTATATATCTACGCATCTATATATCTAAAATAAAAAAACCCGGTGCATCACTGCAGCGGGGAAAGTTAAATAGATGTATAGAAAATTCGGGGGTTCAATTCCAGTCAGATAGAATAAGATTAATATAGTTCAATGTTTCATCCCACACATCTGCTCCCTGGTAATTATTATTGAAAAGATAATCTGCATCCAGTCGAAGCAGTGTCCACTCGGATGAACCTTCAGGTTTCCAATATAAATGCAAGGCTGGAGTAGCATAGCCAGTACCATTTGAATCTGTTGGACTTTTATAATACTTAGTTATCTTACACTCCATGATTCCTTTCCAATATCGGATACCTGGCTGAATGTCCACACTCACCCTGCCAATTTCATCCGCCCACTGCACATCATTTGTTGTATTCTGTTTCTGGGTGCCGGGCCGATAAGAATTTGACTTCAGCTTAAATTCACGTTCCCAGACCGCCTTGATTTCACCTTTCAAGGCCTTCTTTCCCTTATTGGAAAGGGTATACACCACATTAAATGACTCATTAAATGGTACTCGATATGCTAAAAAATTCGTATTGTCACCTTCTTTCTCCAGCAAAATATCCCTTAACGCCGGGAGATTATCCGGAGCAGGAGCCTTCACCTCATACATCCATTCCTCGGGTGAACCATTCTGCTCATAATCAATTGCCTTGAACCAGGTAGATTCACCTTTCCGCTGGAACAGCGGTACAAGCTGGTATGTACCCGGTGCGGCCGTCACATAGCACTGAATCTTTTTTCCGTCCCAATCTCCCTGAACTTTGATGTCAATAGGCTGGAACTTCTCCACAATCTGACTACCTTGCATAAACACAAAACGTACTTTTCCCTCAAACAGTTCACTTCCCCAATGAGTATAGAAAAGGCCGAAGGGTTTACCTTCATTCTGATAACAATCGTATCCGAACTGTGTATGATTGGTACTTATAGAAAACTGGTTTTCAAAATCAGAAAAATCAACCTCTCTGATAACAATATCATCCGTTTTCCCGAACTGACTCCAGTATTCCACATCAATGGGCACATCTTCCTTGTTAACCTCACCATTATAGGCACCCTTAATCTTGATGGAATAGGTATAGATTTTTCCAGCTTCCCATTCATGATAGGATGGGAAGGTATAACTCATATCCTTTCCGTCCAGCTTGAAGGATACGGATACGTCCTGCGGATGATAAAGCGGGGGCAAGATAGCTTCCGGAACTGTCGGATTGGCATCATTCAGCATATATCCGCCACCGATAGGTATATCACTCTTTTTATCCTGTTTCCATACAACTCCGTCCTGGATATTCATTCTCAGGTAGGAAGTCACATTACGAATGGTCACGTCCGTAACCTTTCCTTCACCCAAATATTCGTCACGCAGAATCTTTACCCTGACAAGCGAAAGCGCATGATTCATTTCCGGCTTTGCAGTCGGGAAATCAGACGTAACCACACACTGGCCATACATCACATCTTCCTGCTTCGTTACATCAATGTCCAGATACATGTCCCTAATGTTTTCCGAATAGGGATGATAAGCATAAACGGTCTGTTCCTTCTGCACCTCGTACGGTTCAGCGGCTATCCACTTGCTTCCATTATAGGTATATTTCAGGTTCTTGTCTTCCGTGTACAAGCCTATTTCATTGCCAGTCTGCCAGGCATTGATTACTCCACTTCTGGATTCTACCAGATTTTTAAGTGTTGCATTCAGTCCGAGTAGCAACTCTTCATTTATTGGTTCATCCTCTGAGTCTCCCGGTTCTTCAGGTGTTTGCTCCGTATTACCATTTCCTTCCGGAGGCACCGGAATTTCATCAGTCTGACAAGCCGTAAAACATAACGGCAAAAGTCCAATCAGCATGTAGTTTCGAATTTTCATAACTTATTCTATTTAATTTGTAACACAAAGATACAATTAATTTTTTTATTTGCACCTTATCAAGTGCATTATAATTTCCACTCATTAATCTTTTTTCACATATAAAGGATGAAAGAAATACATTTAGAGTGCAACGTTGTTGCACTGGTGCATACATAGCTTTGCAGTATAAATCAAAAAATTAAAGACATATGGAGAAAGAAAAACTTAGAGAAAAAGCATTGAAAATGTATGCAGAATTGATGGTTCAAAAAATTAAGGAAGTAGACGCCAGTGATTGGCAAAAGCCTTGGTTTGGAACCAATTTTTCTGGTCAGGCACAAAACATCAATGGCAGAAGGTATAATAACTTCAACCAGATACTTCTTTCATTTATAAGTGAAGAAAAAGGATACAAGGTACCCGTATTTCTAACATTCAATCAGGCTAAGGAGATGGGCGCAAGCGTCCTGAAAGGAGAAAAAGGATTTCCTGTTAATCTTTATACGCCAATAATTACAGATAAAGAAGGAAATAAAATTTCAAAGGAAGTATATTCCAGCTTAACTGACGCAGAAAAGGAGGCATATACAGTTAAGCCATATACTACATTCTATCATGTATTCAACGTTGAACAAACTAACTTTAAGGAGATACAGCCTGAAGCCTGGGAACACATGTTAGACCAGTTTTCATTAGAAAAACACGCACAAGGTAATGAATATGTAAATCCTTTCCTTGACAAGCTGATTAAAGAACAGAATTGGGTATGTCCAATCCATCTCGAGAAGCAGGACAGAGCTTTTTATAATTGGAAGGAAGATGCTATTACTTTGCCTACATTTGAGCAGTTCGCTGACAAAAAAGAATTTTATTATACCGCATTACACGAAATGGCGCATTCAACCGGACATCATTCGCGTCTGAACCGCACATTCGGTAAGTTTGGAGATGAAAGTTACAGCAAGGAAGAACTTGTAGCGGAATTATCTTCCGCCTTCGCAGGGAAACAGCTTGGTATGAACCCACTTCCACGAAAGGAAAATGCACAATATTTGAAAGGATGGCTGGAGGCTATTGATAAAGATCCGGAGTTCCTTTTTAAAACATTGAAAGACGTAGGACGGTCTGTAACCATGATTGAGAACAGTGTATCAGCTGTATCCAACCAGCAAGTGGTCCAGCCAGAACAGCATCCTGAAATAATGAAATTCTATAAGGACAATGACGGAATCATTAATGCCAGCGTAAAAGAAAATGACCATATAAAAGATGTGGTGATTTATCCACGTGGAAATGAATTCTGTTTCTCAATGGGAAATATCGGAAGTAAAAACATGCAAACCTACTTTCTTACACCAGGAGAAACAAAAACTGTAAATGATTTATTGCAGAACAATATTCTTTCCAAGAAAATAAAAAGCGTCCGTAAAACGCTCATACTTGATGGTGATACAGCCACTATTGAATATGCAGGTAAAAATTATGACGCTACTGATGTTATCAAAACATTAAAGAAAGACAACATTAATGTGGACAACATTAGTACGTCGGAGTGGGAGAGACTTCTAAAAGGCCAGGGGTTACAACTGGACAAATCAAAAAAAGCAGTATACAGCATTACTAAAACGCCTGCGGGATACGGTATGAAGGTTATGAGTGTTGCAAAGAATATAACCAAAACAGCGAATATAGAAGCTGAACCTTAAATATTGACAATTATGGAAGAGAATAAATTAGACTTCAAAGCTCAATCCAATTATATAGTCGTTACGGAAAAAGATAACCCCAAAAATGTTGCCCAAATTGAATATAACCGAACGGTTTCAATACTTTCTGGCAGTACATTCACTCCTGAGAATCTCCAGAAGATATACCATATGGCAGAACATGGTAATATGATATGTCCTGGTTTTGAATCGTTTTTTCCTCATGGGCACCTGGTACTCACTCCAATAAATAGGCTTAGTAAAGAATATTTAAATCCAGAGACAGATATAGTTGAACAATTTTGTATAGAAACGATAGACGGTAAAGAGTACGTCTGTACCGGTAAAGGAGTAATCGTTCCGAAATTACCTGAAGACTTTAACGATATTCCGCACATCTCAAATCCGGAAGATAAGAAGTACATGCTTACGAACTATACGAAAGAATACGACGGTCAAACATTGTACCGCATCCGCGCATTGAAGGACTTCGGTAATGTAAAGGCGGGAGAACTTGGTGGATTCGTCTCAGGAGAACATAATCTATCCCAAGAAGGGGATTGCTGGATAAGAAACAAAGCCATAGTTCGCGAAAATGCTCTTGTAAAAGATAATGCATGCGTTGGATTAGATGCCCGTATAGAGGGGAATAGCATTATTTCAGAACAAAGCTATGTAGGAAGTAACTCAATCGTTTCAAAAAATGCACAAATAAAAGGAACCTCTGTAATAGAAGGAAATACTTATGTTACTGATAACGTAATATTATCAGGAACATATACTGACGAATATGTAAAATTGTATGGCAACGCCCGTATAGAAAATGTTGAAATAGGTGGAAACATAACCATTAAAACCAATCAACATATTACCTCTCAAAATGAAATTGAAAAACTTTCGCAAGTTCCTGATTCTAATTTGGAGAGTGAAAAATATGTGTTTACAAACGAAACGAAAGAATACGACGGTCAAACATTGTACCGCATCCGCGCATTGAAGGACTTCGGTAATGTAAAGGCGGGAGAACTTGGTGGATTCGTCTCAGGAGAGCACAATCTATCCCAAGAAGGGGATTGCTGGGTTGATTATTTTGCTACCGTTACACATAATGCACGAATAACGGATAATGCAATAGTAAGTGGGAAAGCAGTTGTTACCGACAACGCTAGAATAACCGAGAATATCATTATAAATGACAATGTTAAGATAGGTGGAGATGTTAAGCTATCAGAGTATGCACAAATAAAAGGTTTCGCTTGCACCGACAAACAAGAACAAGCTGATGGAATTTGCTCACAGGGAAAAACCTCACAATCAAAAAGACTTTTTTTTAAATGCGAGTATGGTAAAATACACATTTATGAAGAAGGAGATAAAGCTTATTCAGCCATAATAAACAGTGATAGAAAGATAGAAATAACTCCTGGTAAAATATTCACCCATGATAACCTCCAAAAAGTATATGATATGGCTGATAGTGGGAATATGATAGTCAGTGATGGCAAATTCAGGAATCATTTTGCCTTACCTATTATTCACAGAATTCCGAAAAAGGAATATGTGGACAATATTAAAGATGAAGTGAATCAGCTCTGTATAGAAACGATAGACGGAACAGAATACGTCTGTAATCATCGTAATGGCGAAATTTTTCCAGGCAAACCAGAGGACTACAGAGATATACCAATAATCGTAAATCCGGAAGGGAAGAAATATATCCTTACCGATTACACCTGTCAAGTTGACGGCCAAACATTGTACCGCATCCGTGCTGTTAAGAGTTTCCCTGGTGTGAAAGCTGGAGAACTTGGCGGGTACGTAGCAGGTGAACACAATCTATCCCAAGATGGGATATGTTGGATTTTTCCCAAAGGAGTTGTAAGAGAAAACGCATTAGTTAAGGATGAAGCCAGAGTATTTGGCAAGTCACGATTAGAAGGAAATGCTTTGCTCGAAGAATATGCCAGAACATATGACTTTTCTCACATATCAGGAAACACCCGTATAGGGGGAAGTGCACAGGCTTCAGGCTATTCCCGGATTTCCGGATTTGTTCAAATGTCAGGTGAAAGCCGTGCAGAAGAATATGCACAATTATCAGGCAGCGTAATATTAACAGACGGAGCACGTGTTCGTGACCACGCAAAGCTTTCCGGGAACGTGCAAATGTCAGGAGATAGCATTGCATCCGGATTTGCTGAAATAACAGATAATGTACACCTCCATAATGAAGTACTCGTCTATGGACATGCAAAGATTTCCGGAAATGTCCGTCTATACGACAAATCCTCTGTTACAGAGTTTGCAGAACTAAAGGACAATGTACTCATGTGTGATGAAAGCTCTGCATTCGGAAATGCTCGCCTTTCCGGGAATGTACAAATGAGTGAATACTCATGCATCAGCGGATATGCACAAGCTAAAGACAATGCAAAGCTGAAGGATGATTGCTATGTTGGTGGAAATGTAAAACTTTCAGGTGACTGTAATATATCTGGCTCCGCACAACTGTATGATAATGTACAGATACGTAAAAAAGGGCAGGTGAGTGGAACTGCTGAACTAACGGGAAATGTATGTGTCACTGAAAATGCCAAGATTGACGGCTATATAAAACTATCAGGAGATACCATTGTCAAGGGTAACACACATATCAGCACCCAGGAACAAGCAAATAAAGTGATTAAACCGTGTATCAGCAAAACATCATCTAACGAAATTACACTATAACTTAAAATAAAACTATATGGAAATTACAGGAATAATAAAAAAAATCTACCCCTTACAAGAAGGAACAAGTAAAAGTACTGGTAACAAATGGAAAAGCATGGAGTTCTTATTAGAAACAGAAGACAGATACCCACAAAGTGCCTGCTTACAGCTTATGAATGATAACTGTACCAGGTTCGAAATTAAAGAAGGTGATAAAGTCAAGGTACAATTTGACTTGAAAGCTAGAGAATGGGATAATAAAGCATATAATACGTTAAATGCTTGGAAGGTAGATAAAGTTCAATAACAATCAATTAAATACTAAGTAACGATGAAAGCCAAAATTTCTGAAATATTTGAATCACTATTCAATCAAGAACTAAGATTAATTCTAAGAAACCCAATATCAATAGGAAGCATATCTGAGCCTTCTGAGGACTTACAGTGTACAGCAGTTCGTCTCGATGAGCATGCTATCAACATGATCAGCAAACCCTGTGAGCGTGCAAAAAAATATGTCATACTCAAAAATCCATACCACATTAAATTCATCGAGAATCCTTCTGAGGAACTACAGATTCTCGCTGTAAGCAAAGAACCTGATGCAATCGAACTTATAGAAAAACCTTGTTTGCGTGCAAAATTTGCATGCATATATTCTAAACCCGAAAATATCAAATATATAAAGAATCCGGATAAAGAGATTCAGGTGTCGGCAATTCAGAAATCTCCATGCCTCATAAGTGAGCTGGAAAATCCATGTGAAGCTGCTCAACTTACTGCTGTTCTTAACACACCAGAGACTATTTTTAGCATCCCTAAACCAGGTATCCGTACTATGCTGGTTGCTGTCGAGAAACTTGCTGGTTTCAAAATATTCCCCAGTGACAAGAATTTGGATACCATTACAGGAATCATTACACAATGCTATAAGCTCAAAGAAAATGAGCTGAACTACAAGGAATATTTTAAGAATGAAATTTTAAAACTTAAATTAAACGATACGCTATGAGATTCAATTTAATAGAAAGTTTACGCTCACTCTTCAATGCAAGAGCGATAAAGAAAGATCCATTCAGCATAGTTTTACTGGACAACCCTTCAGAAAAGTTACTCTCTTCAGCTGTAAGTAAAGACAGCAGAGTCTTTCTTTTACTGAAGAACCCTTCAGAAAATGTCAGCCGAATTGCAATTACTAAGAATCCATCTTTTATAAAACTTATCCCAAATCCACCTGAAACACTACAGTTATTAGCGATAAGTAAAGACCCTACACAAATAGTCAATATTAAAAACCCTACATTAAAAACTCAGTTAAAAGTAGTGTCCGCATCTCCTGAATGTATCAAACTAATTGAAAACCCTTCATTAGAAACGATTAAAGTATATGTAGGAAATGATTACAAGAGACTCTGGGATCTGAATTTAAGTAATGACAAACAAGAAAAAGTATTTAATGAGATATTCCGTGGGAAAGAATCATGGAACATTCCAACAGAAGAACTTATTACCTGGTTAAGCAACTACACAAAATTTAAAGCTAACAATATAAAAGACATCTATAACACTATTAAAGACTCTATCAATGTAGATAGAATGAGCATTAAGCAATGGCAGGAACTTATTACGACCGGTATGTGCCGTGTAGGGAAAAAAGAAATCGTGCTATCACAGAAGGATGGAGTTTATAATGTAAATATAAACCAAGAAACAACAGAAAATCAGATAGAAAAGCAATCAGATATTAAAAAAGAAAATGTCAAGTCTGAAGAGACCGTGAAGATAACACCGGAAGTAGAGAGAATTTCACCTCAACAAACACACCTTCGCGAATGTCTGAAAGGCACGAAGAAGAAAATAACTGAAGTAGAACTGTTGGGTGAATTAAAGAACAACAATCTTACATTAGATGAAATGAGCACAGACCAAATCAGCGAATTAATCAAAAGTGGAGAAACATCAATTAAGGACAAAACCATTAAACTTAAGAAAGAACCGTCTGGATATAAAATCAAGATAACAGAAAAACAAAATGATCAGACTGGAGAAGCTATCAAAGAATTACCCAAGATGCAACTTCAGGAATCTCAAGAAAGTGTAGAAGAAATCCACCTCTCTAAAGCTCAATTAAGAGATATTGAGAAAAAAGGGTTCGCTAACATTCCGGGAGGAAAAATTATCAGCAAGATACAAACACCAGCCGGCTATACATTAAAAGTTTATAATGTGATTAATACATTGACACGTCAGGGTCAAGCAGAAGCATGATATTATGGTACATTCAAAATATTATAAAGAACTAAAGCAATATTTAGAAGATTATCATCCTAATCTGGTAAAGGATGAAGAATTTATTACAACACGTAGTGAACTTGCACAGGAAACATTTATCGAATGTTCAAGAGAAGGCATGAACATAGAAGAGTGCCAAAATGAAGTTAATGAAGTTCTGTATTCAGGACTTCATTTTTCTCTCTATCAGCTTGTCGAGGATATAATAGAGGAAATGAATCTCTCATTCAGCGATAAAGATAAGTTCATCATGCAAATGTTCCTGCTCATCCAGCCCATTGCAGAAAAATACAAACTGGATGACAATTTTGAGAGAACATCAGAATATGACAAACTGTATACAGAAATCAGCCAACATATTAACCAATATATCAAGGATTATGAGCTACAATAAAAGTCAGGTACTGACAGACAACATAAATGCCATTCGTACAGCTTTTCTTCTTCAATCAGAGAACCGTGCAGCCAATAGGGAAGAAAAGGCTATACTGGAGAAATACAGTGGTTTTGGTGGGCTTAAATGTATCCTTGATACGCGTCCGGTAGAAGAGTGGCCAGCTTCTGAAAAGATGCTCTTTCCACTTGTTGAAGAACTCAAACAGGTAATTAAGGAAAACAGTGATTCCGAATCTACTGCAGAGTCCTTCTACCGCAGCCTGAAGAACTCCGTGCTAACAGCTTTCTATACGCCAGAACAAATCGTCAAAACAATAGGAAAACAATTAGAAAATTCAACCAAGGGAAATATTGATTATATGCTGGACCCTTCAAGCGGAAACGGAGTATTCCTGAATTTCACGGAAGGGAAGGTACATCGTACAGCGTACGAAAAGGACTTATTGACTGGACTAATTTTATCAGCCAAAGAGCCGGGAACGGAAGTCCGTGTAGAAGGTTTTGAAAATCTTCCGGAAATGGAAGAAGGAATATACGACCTGGTTATGTCAAATATTCCATTCGGAACAGTGAAGGTATATGACTATAGCTATCAGAAAGGAAACGCAATTAAGATGATGGCAACAAATACGTTGCATAATTATTTCTTCGTCAAAGGGCTTGATGCTGTAAAAGAAGGGGGACTGGTAGTATATATTACTACCAGAGGCGTTGCTGATTCTCCATCAAATAAAGAAATCCGCCGTTACCTGATGCAGAATGCTAATCTGATTAGTACAATCCGTCTCACCGATGATTTATTCACCGGAACTGGAGGAATAGAAGTGGGTTCTGACCTTATTATCCTTCAAAAGAACACACAAAAACGACAGCTTAGTTATGATGAAAAACTGTTTATAGGGAGCCGTGAAGATAATCCTATTACACCCAATAATTATGTAAACAATCCGATTGAATTACATTATCTCGGTATTCCATATGCAGGTACTAACCAATATGGGAAAGCTGTAACTAAATTCAAAAGCAATGATACAACTTACAGCACCTTGTCTGAATTACTTGAAAGAGACTTCAATGAGAAATTTAACTTGGAGTTATATCTGAAGCATAGTTATCTTGGTAAATCAGTAACAGGTGATGAGCAGAAATCTGTAACCGGTGAAAAACTTGTAAGTCTTGGTGATTTGTTTAATCTTCCTGAAGAAAAGCCTGAGCCAAAAGAAACCTTTGAAAAGGTTACAGATGAAGTCATGACCAATGAATGGCTTATGGACCATTATAAGCCAGGCACCTTCGTCCTATATCGTGACAGAGTAGGGACTATGGAATACAACGAGAAAAGAGTTCTCGGCTTCATCCCTGCCACCTATCTGACGCGCAACGAGCAATGTGTGATGAAAGATTACATACATGTCCGGGACGACTATTACCGATTGTTTGACTTTGAAAAAGACACACAGACAGAGAGTCGGACACTTCGGGATAAGCTGAACGATAGTTACGATTATTTTGTATCGCAACATGAAGGCCTCCGTGAATCTGCCTCAAGTATTATCATGTCGGATAATTTATCGTCCGATATTTTACCTCTGGAAAGATACGAGAACGGAGAACGCATCAAGGCAGACGTTTTCTTTGAACCGGTTGCATTTTCCAAGAAAGTTACAGAAACTCTTACATGTGACGAAGCTCTGGCATCTTCACTTAACCTTTATGGCTGTGTTGACTGGTCACACCTGGAAGAACGTACCGGGCTTGACGATAATCAGATACAAGCAGAACTGAAAGGTAAAATATATTATAACCCAACAACATATCAATGGGAACATTCCGGAAGTATGTTATCCGGAAACGTGTATAGGAAAATCGCGGAGATTAAACCCTATCTTACAACAAGGGCGAAATGTTGGAACGTACTATTTATCATGGAGGGTTCAAGCAGAGAAAAGACGCGCGTATTGACAATGCGCATATCATGCCCAGTTATCGCGGGACTGAAAGTACCAGCCTTATGGCTCGGTTGAAAGCCCGTGAATGTGAATATTGCGGAGCGGAGGACAACCTTAGAATGGTGCATGTCCGCAAGCTAAAAGACCTGAAAGGCAAACAGGAGTGGGAACGCTTCATGATTGCCAGACAGAGAAAAACAATAGCAGTATGTGAAAATTGTTATCGTAAGATTCATGAAAAGAAATAGACTGAAAATAACCATGGAGAGCCGTATACATGGAGACGTGTACGTACGGTTCGGTGGCGAGCGTTTAGAAACCTACCGTCCGAAAGGACGGCAAGGCGCTTTGCGCTTAGCCTGTGGAGGGGGTAAAACCATGATTATGTGTGTAGCATCATACGAGATGAAACGTATCGGAGTCTGCCACAAACCTATGATTATCGGTCTGAAGGCCAACGTACATGAGATAGCTGCAACCTATCGGAAAGCCTATCCACATGCAAAGATTCTGTATCCAGGAAAGGATGATTTCAAACCTGCCAACCGTCAGGAACTGTTCCAGCAAATAAAAAACAACAACTGGGACTGTGTGATTCTTACACATGACCAGTTCGGGAAGATACCGCAGTCACTCGACATTCAGAAAGAGATTATCGAAGATGAAATTCGAGATGTGGAAGAAGCCTTGGAAGTCCTAAAAAATAGCGGCATGGGATATTCCGGAAGAAGGTTGGAAAAAGGACTTGAGAAACGTATTGAAAACATGAAGGTCAAACTAAACACCATAATGAACGACATAAAACTGAGAAAAGACGATACGGTTGATTTTCGCAGCATGGGTATCGACCATATCTTTGTGGATGAGTCGCATTATCAGTTTAAGAACCTTATGTTCTCGACACGTCATAACCGCGTAGCAGGACTTGGCAATCCTGACGGAAGCCAAAGAGCCCTGAATCTCTATTTTGCAATCAGAGATATACAGAAAAGAACGGGACGTGATTTGGGGGCCACTTTTCTTTCCGGAACCACTATCAGCAATTCTTTGACAGAGCTGTATGCATTGTTCAAATATCTCAGGCCGGAGGCACTCGACCGACAAGGCATTACATGTTTCGATGCCTGGGCAGCAATCTACACGAGAAAAACTACGGAGTTTGAGTTCTCTGTAACCAACAACATTATACAAAAAGAACGATTCCGTCACTTCGTGAAAGTACCGGAACTTGCTCTATTTTACAACGAAATTACCGATTACAGGACAGCCGACATGATTGGTCTTGACCGCCCGGAAAAGAACCCGATATTCAAAAGTATTCCTCCAACATCGGCACAAGAAGAATTTATAGATAAACTGATGAAGTTTGCTGAATCCGGAAATGCAACCTTACTCGGACGCCCTCCCTTGTCAGAAACAGAAGAAAAGGCAAAGATGCTTATTGCCACTGACTATGCAAGAAAAATGGCTCTTGACATGCGGATGATTGACTCTTTAAAATATGCAGGAGAGACCGGGAACAAGGCAAGCGTATGCGCACAGACACTATACGAATACTATCAGAAGTTCAATGCGGTTAAGGGAACACAGTTCGTTTTCTGTGACCTTGGCACGTACAAGCCGGGAGAATGGAACATCTACAGTGAAATCAAGCAGCAGCTTGTAGAGAACTACCAGATTCCACCGGAAGAAATACGTTTTATTCAGGAGGCTAAAACTGAAAGCAGCCGCAAGAAACTGATAGAAGGAATGAACGAAGGGAAAATACGCATCCTGATGGGTTCTACAAGCATGTTAGGTACCGGTGTTAATGCCCAGCAGCGTGCGGTAGCAGTCCATCATCTTGATACTACCTGGCGGCCGTCGGATCTTGAGCAGCGTAATGGACGAGCTATTCGTAAAGGAAACATTATTGCGAAAGAATATGCCGGTAATAAGGTTGACATCATTACCTATGCAACGGAAAGGTCATTGGATGCGTATAAGTTCAACCTGCTCCAGAACAAGCAGCTTTTCATTGGCCAGTTGAAAAGTCAGCAGCTCGGGGTGCGAACACTTGATGAAGGAGCCTTGGACGAAAAATCCGGAATGAACTTTGCAGAATATGTGGCTATTTTATCAGGTAATACAGATTTGCTCGATAAGGCTAAACTGGATAAGCAGATAACGCAGCTGCAGAAAGAACGGGTCTTATTTTTTCGGGATATTGATAAATCAAAATTTGACTTGAAAAAACTTTCAGAAAAGAAAGAGGCTGCAGAAAGTGCAGTACAAGACATGAAATCCGATTACGATAATTTCTGCAAATCAAATGGTGTGCTCATATCTCAAGATGGAACACGTCTGCGCGGGAAAGATGCAGGAAAATATCTGAGTGCATGGCGGTCAGCAAGTATGGAAGATGGGGCAACGGAATATATTGGGACTTATAAGGAACACACGATATACATCAAAAGCCTGCAAGGAAACAAGTATTTCGGCATTGTCGGTGCAAGTGGTCGTCAGTATCAAGCGCAGACAGCCTTACCCTTGGCGCACGAACGGAGTCAGGAATGGTTGGATGAACTTGGGAACAGCCTATCTGGACGCGCCGCAAAAATGGAAGCAGATATATCTCGCTTCAGTCATGACATCAATGAACTGGAAACAAAACTGACCAATGTTAACTGGCCCAAAGAGGAAAAGCTCAGACAACTCAAATCAGAAGCAGCCATTTTAAATAACAAGATTAACAATGAACTGAAGAACAACAAAGACACTAGTGTTCATACAGAATATCGTGGCCGCACGCTTGACGTAAATGGGGATAAAGTTATATTTTCCGCAGAGGGAAAAGAATATGACTTATCATCCGATATTGCCCAGGCTCTAAAATCTGAAGGCATGTCTGTTAGTGACCTGACCTATAATAACTGGGATATACTCACGAAAGGAAAGCCTTTAAGCATCAATAAGAACAAGAATCTGATGATAGTAAAAAATCTCTCCAGCTATTCTGTCAGACTGAATGATGCCACAAAATCCGTTGCTTCATCAAGTGAGATGGAGGCAGAATGAAAAAAGAGAGCATAATTGCTCTCTTTTCTTCTATCATATATCTCCGTTTAATATGGCCTGAACTTCCTGAATTATCCTATCATAATTTTCCGTTACCTGTTCCGGCGTTACAAATTCATGAACAGGCAATTCCTCTTCTTCCATTTCAAACATCTTAAATTTGGCCTTAAATTCCTTTACATTCGCTCGCGTAGCAGAACCAATAAATTCACCTGGTTCAAGTTCAGAGAAGTCCTTACCCTGATATACATCTTCTTTCTGTGATGATATAGTCACGCTGGAATTGGAAGAGGAACCAGATTTTCCTGCGCTTCTCGAACGTCTCTCTTTTTCTTCCTTACCAAAGAAAAGCGGGTAATACTTCAAGGCTTCCACATCTTTAGTCCGCCCAAGGAACATATTACCGAAGTTCGCTTCTACTGAAGAACGGTCAAGTTTTCCGTACAGATTTTCCAGTTTCGCACCGGATTGTGTAAGAAGAACAAAAGCAGCTTTATATTCACGCAAGACTGATGGTAAGGTCTCAAAATTTTTAATCTTAACGGTTGTCATCTCGTCCAGGAAATAGACAAACGGAACTTTGTTCTGCATTGTGAATTGGCGCGATGATATACTCAAAAGCATAGCTATAACCGGAGAATACACAGAGTTCTTCGAAAAGTTATTGCTGACAGCAAACATCTTCGGGTGCTCCGGATCAATCAGATTAAAATCAAAATCATTGCCGGAAAGAACCCATGCAATATTCTCATCTGTGGCCATTGTCGCAATTTGATTTGACAAAGTGGAGATATACGAAGCCTGTGTTTTTTCTGAGCCTTTAGCCTTCAAAAATGCTCCTGCCATCATTTCAGATATAGTATTTTGTTCCAGGAATCTGGTAAGACTATCCTGAGAAGAATTCATTATAAGAGTAAGAATATGGGGGATTGTACAATACTCTTTAAACTCATCATACAATCTATATGCTACTCCTCTAAGAATACCCAATCCTCCAGCAAACCATTCATCCTGCTTTGCATCCTTCGCCTGCATAGATAACAGCATATCTTCCATGAGCTGCATCAATACAGTTTTATCCGACACATTTTTTAGTGGATTGAATCTGTATGAGCGACTTAAATTATCAAAATTGATATAATAGAACTCACCTTTATAATCATATTTCTTCATCAAATTATATGCTGTCCGGGTATAATCTATATCTTTAAAGTCATAGATAAATCCGGCAAAACCCAAGCGTATATATTCCTGTAAAAGCCATTTTCCTATTGACTTTGTCTTACCACTTCCGGCACCTCCATATACAAGGAAATTGGCATAATAGTAGTAAAATCGAAGTTGTCTGCCTCTTACACCGGACAGCACCGGTAAGCATATAGCCTTTTCGCTACCTCCTTTCCGTAGACTGTCTGGTTTTAAATCTTTCAATGTAAAGAATAAAAAGACCACTAAAGACAAAACAGTAGGATAGAGATAAACTAACCCTATCAAGTTACAGACAATCACCTCCAGTAGCACAAGAACTACGAATAAGGCAATATTATACCATACTTTAGAAAATGGTTTAATCGAACCTATAAGAAAGCTCACACAAAATAGTGCAGCATAATAGAACCAATGTTCCTGAATCATGTCAAAACTTATCATATCGTCCTCCCAGTTGTTACCATATTTAATGCCAGCATCTTCATTTCATTTAAAAATGCCATTTTGGGATTTACGATGAAACGGTAAATCCTAAGTGTATTATTCAAAACTTTTCTTTCATTCCTCAGTTCCCCCTGCAGTAATTGTTGCTTCAGTTCACGCATAGCAATGGCCTGCATCTGCTGCCGCTGTTTCCATTCTTCATAATCTTTCTTATTATGCACATAGTACGGAAGATAATTATAATCATCCGCAAACCTGGTAGCACATCTTTCTGCCCATTCGGAACGGTCAAATCCTACCACTACTTCCTTTCCATCAAGCAGCTGTCTATTACCTCTGCTCTTGGTTAATGGAGACAATGAAACTGTCTGAGATTTATCCATCCGCGATACTATAATGTGAATATGTAACTGCAAGCCTGGCTTCTTATCACCGCATTTTACAGTACCATTTTTTACCTCTTCTGCGTCTCCTTTATAATGCCTTTCAGTCTCTACACGACCATACCAGACAAGGTCATTTCCACCCTTAATTTTGTCTCTATAAAAGTTACAGGCATATTCATCCATACAATGACGAGCATAATTTTTAAGCTCGCAAATAACATTCTCTTGCTCGTCTTTGGATAGTTCCGAAAACTCGTGAACATTGGTTTTACCAGTTACTTTTTTGATAACGTGCATTAACTCCCTTTGACTTGGATTAACTGACAACATATAGAACTTATCATCTTTTCTTTTTAATGTTTTATGGTTGTTATCTATTGAATGTAATACTTCATTACCAGATACAAAATCCAAGTTCTGCGAAAAGAAAGTATCAAAATAAGGTCTCTCATCGTTACTCTCTTTAGACAAATATTCAACAAGCTGAAGGCAGGAACCTTTGTTGTCGGATACACCAGGCGTATTGACTGGACGATGAACACTACAATACATAATCCGATTTTATTTTATCTAAGAACTTCTCAAAGTAAGATTCAGGAACCAGTAAATCATTTCCAAATGTGGCCTTCCGGAACTGGCTTTTATCGCAAAATAAATTAATCAAATTAATTAATGAATCCAGCTTTCTTTTATAAACATCTGGGGATTCTCCAGACTGTTTATAACGCTGAAGTACTTCCTTCAGGGATTTGTTTTCATTGGCTAAACGAACAAGCTGTTCATTATTCTTACTCATACTTCCAGAGCTAAAAGAGTTGTCAAGTAGCGGACGTAAAATGTCCTTCTCCTGACATTTAACGATTTTAATCAAGTCTTCAATTCTCTTCTCTAACCTCGCTGTTGGATTCTTAATTTTCAATTTCGGGGACGTACAAGTCACCTCAAAATAATCCAGCATTTCGCTTATATAAGCATTATAACTCATATCCTTTTTAACCTCGTCAAGTCTAAATTTAGTTCTTGTTGAAATTCTTATATGTCTATCAAGATATTCTTCCATGTTAACTTATAATTAATTGGAACAAAGATAATAAAATAAGTTTTTGACTACAATGTTAACAATGTATTTTTTTGCTTTTTATATCAATCTGTATATCAGTTATTTATAAATCATGTTAACTCTATGTTAACTTCGTAATATCTTGATTCTTGATAACTTATAACATACAAGTTTACAAATGTAAACTTGTATGTTAACTTAGAATTTCATATTTATCTGTTAATTAGCGCTTTGCGTTAATCATGTTCTCGCTTTGCGGGAACACCTCTTGCTCTTCCTTATCAGTCATCACTAAAGGTCATAAGACCTTTAGCCTTTAGCTGGCGCTATCCACCTCTCCAATTAGGGAGAAAAAAAGAAATCCTGGGAGAAAATAATAATCGTGTAAATCGAAAAAAACTCCAATAGTTTGGGGATTCGGGAAAGGATATTGAATCACTCATTTGTTTTTAGATCCAAAGAAAAATACAAAAAGCAGAATCATAATTCCTAACCATGAGATTTTCCAGCTGTATACTTTGCCGAGTTCCCAGCATTCCAAAGAGCATGTAGGGCTTTAGATAATTCAATATATTATACCATCCAAATCATAATTAGAAAGCAGGGTGAACATAAACAAACGTATAGGGAAGAAAAAGTATAACTTAAGTGTTGGATGAATTTTAAACTATAGGTTAGGGTGGTTTATCTAATCTTTTATCTATTCTTTTATCTATCCCACTTCATATAATATGAATTTGGTTAAGTTAGGTTAGACATAAGTTGCTTAATGAATATTGCCGAACAACAGTACTTCAGCTTCTCTGTTATGTACTACTATTCTTGAATGTTGACCGCTTAACAATAAAAGAACAATTAAAATTTCAGACTTTAGTTATAGTCAATTTTAATATGAGTAATATATTAAGTACATTTACAATCATCAACTATAAGATATACACCATTGTATTTTAAATTGTTAATTATTGTTTCGTAAATATTTTTTTTGCACTTTATTTGGTGCATAATAAAAAAGAGCTATATTTGCAGCATGAAAGAAAAAAGAGAACGTAATATAGGCAATTTATTTGTTTCCATCCGCAAAATGATGGGGCTAAGTCAAATGGAAGTGGCAGAGAAAAGTCATGTCACAAGACAAAATATCTCAAGAATCGAGTTAGGAAGATATAGTCCTGGCGTCGATGTAATACAACGCATAGAAGATGCATTAGGAATTGAAAGAATTTACATAACTAAAAACAATATTATTATGGCAGAATCAGTTTCTTTTATTTTAGGAGCAACAGATGTACAAGAGCTTTATAAAGTCGCAAAAGTTTTACCATGCTTCCGCTTAGTTGAACTATCGAAAGACAAGAACTTTGTTTCAGCAATATGGAATGATGAATACGAGATGGATTATGAAGAACCTGAAATGGAACTTGACAGCATACTTACTAATTTGAATTGGTGCTGTGGTGATCCTGAAGAATATCCGTTGGGTTCCAAATGCTGGTGGTTTGTCGAGGGATTAGAACCATAAAAGATGAAAAAAAGGTTCGAAATATACCTTGATACTGAAGAACTACAGTTAATCGAACAATTAAAACATGATACCGGACATAAAAAGCCTGGAATGGCAATTGCTGCTGCAATATACAGCTATTTCCGGTATCAGGATACTATTAAGCGATTAATTGCAGAAAACACCCAGCTTAAAAATAAATTGAGTAAATATGAGTAACACTACATTTCAAGACCTAAAAAACCACGTCCGTATAAGTGACGTAGCTGAACATATCGGCTATCGCCTTAATACTGCTGCAGGTAAAAAATACCTTGAATACCGTTTGTATAACGGCAATACAAAGGTAGATGAAATCGTAATATATACGACATCTTACTCACAAACATTCTTCAGCCGGAACGGATACGGAGACAAAGGTGATGTTGTAAACTTCATATTAAACCGTCTCCACCTTTTTTCGGGTTATCAAGGTATCGGATATGATGCAGTTGCCGATATTCTATGCAAGCTATCGGGTAAACAGCCAAAACATGAAAACTACGTAGTTTCGCACAATGAAGTAAAGTTTTCTCTTGATAATTACGATATTACTTGCAACCAAAAAGTGATATATGCATACCTCGGCAAAATCAGGATGATTGATGCCAATACTATATCGGCATTTATTCACAACGGGTCTGTATGTACAGTTTCTCGGAAACCGAAAAATTATGCAAATGTAGCTTTCCCTTATCGTGTTCTTGCTTCTCCGGAAGAAGTCGTAAACTTCGAACTACGCAATTATAATCCATATAAAAAAGAAGGATATAAAGGATTCTGCTCTGGAGGAAACAAGTCTACCGCATGTTGGATAGCTTCCTTTGCTCCCCAATGGAATGACGTACAATCTCTATACATTGGAGAAAGTGCACTTGATATGATGGCACTATATCAACTTCTCCCAGAACGTATGAGAATTAATGCCGCATTCATATCATTAGGTGGAAACTTAGGATACGGACAGATAAAAGATATTAAGCATTTATTTCCACATGCTGTTATATATCTTGCATTTGACAATGACCTTCAGGGGCAAATTTATGATGTAGAAGCAGCATATTACTTAGTCAAAGGTAAAGAGCCTAAGTTATTCAAAAATGCTGCAGGGAAAGTTGTTGTTAAGTTGGATAACCAAGAATTGACAATTAACGACTCCGATTTTAATTCTAAGACTTTCTTACACTCTCATGGAATCGAAGCAGAATGGCTTCGTATTATTAAGGCTCAAGGAGCTAAAGATTTTAATGATATGCTTAAAAATAAGTAATATGAAGATTCTTCTATTCATTTTCAAAACGCTTTTTTTCTTGACTATAGGACTTATGTTCAAATGTATAAGAGACTTTTCCCGATAGCTCGGATGATACTATATGTGAGCTATCCACGCCTGAAGGCATGAGTAAACAGGCCAATAGGGAGAAGAAAGTATGAGAACGTTTTCATCACCTGCCTAAAGACAGGGGAATTCACGCTTTAATCTTAAAGGGATAGGATAGGGGTTACCCCCCATCCCTTTAAGCAGAAACTCGACTTTGTATCAAAGATAAATTATTCTCAACAAGTTGAATAATTCGATTATGATATTGAGTCATTTTATTGCATACGCCACGACACTGAACAACCTTCATTTGTGAGATTGATACCTCTACAGTCTCAATACGTTTACCATCTATCGTTGCGGAGAAGATAAGAGAATCTTCTCTAGTGTAATAATGTCCAACACAATGATGCATCACCTTTCCTTCTAAAATCATATCCTTAACACTTCCGATGAGCTTTATATGAATAAGTCCATCGCTAAATGCCAAGCCTAAAAATTTACGTTTACTTTCCTTATAGCGAAGCTCTTTTAATTGAAAATCGGGTGAGTCCATTTCCTCTTCAACTTCCTTCTTTATCGTCTTTTGTACTGCCTTATCATGCGCCTTTTTCAAGTCCAGTGGACAAACATATTTCGCATTACGAATATCCTTGCCTAAATTTTTCAACATATCAATATAATCACACCAAATGTTGGCATCTTTAACAAGATAATGATTCCTGAAGCAGATTTTGATAGCTGGCCAATAATCATCAATATTACAACGACCTATCAAGAATTTATGCAACAAACTTTTTTGATTCATCTTTAATAAAGTTTCTATCTTACTATTACGTAATAACCCTACAATAAGGTTAAATGAAAAATGACGATATAAACTCCTTTTTAGTCCTCTTCTTCTTAGTTCCGGTATGATTGACATATAGGGGCATACCGTACCTGAATATATCCTGTCATAAATCGCATTCCTTTGGCGCAAGATTAATGCAGTACGAAATAACCAAAGGTCAAAGTACATGGTATTAAATGTCTGTCGTAACCTTGCGAAATTCACATACGTACCGTCTGCTGCAATCCATCTCTGCATGACTTCAGCCCAATCATAGACTGCTGGACTACCTACTTTCATTGTGCATCTGACAACAACGCTTCTCATAACCTGATAACCTTCACAAGCTGTCATAACCGTAAAATATGCTGTCTCATTATATACTTTTTTTAAACCTTCGTGTACAAGTAATCGGGTTCCACAATGAGGACATTTCACATAATTCTTCTTCGTGTCTGATTGCCATTGATGACCACATTTAGTGCAGGTATATTTCTGTTTATTGTATCGTGCCACATACTGGATACTATTATCTAATCCCCATTGCAATTGTCTATCGGTCAGTGAGGGTAAATTAGCACTTGCGCTAACTACATTCTTTTCGAATTCATTCTGCGGTTTCATATTGACTATCAAATAAAGATGGTTGAACTTGAATTTCCTTTTTCACTGCTGGCTTTTTTCGGCTCTGTAACTTATGGAGTTCTTCTTCCTGATACTGCCGGACAGCTTTCTGACGCGCTTCTTCTTTTTCTTCCTCTGTTAATTCTATTATTTGGTTACACACAATCCTGACATGATTACCAATTTTCGCATCAACTTTCACATCTTTCAAATAATAACGGACTGCTAAACCGTAAACTTCATCATCTGTTGCACCTACGACATTATTTTGTGCCATCTTTCCCATTTCACTGATTATATATGCACAACATTCTTCAATTTTTTTTCCTTCATCAAAATACTTCACAGCAAATTCTGCATCCAATTCTGCCAACTGCTCTAAATAGGATTTGATTACCACTTGAAAATTTTTCGTTTCCATACATCTATACATTAACAAGTTAAACATCAGCCGCAGGTGAATTATTCTAACTCCAGATTCAGGAGCCTTTTTCAAATTCTTTTTTCTCCCTATACGACTTTTTTTTTAATCATTCTCTCCCCGAGTTCTTTCGCCTTTTTCGATGCAATATTTGTGCGCCTGACCGTAGATGTATGCAAGGGAACCGTTATGAAAAATACCGCACAGCTATGCTGCTCAGGATATTTTTCATAACGGCACAAAGTGCCTTGCAGACTTCTACAAGGCGCACTACATTCGCATCGTGAAAAAGGGAAATTCGGGGAGAGATACACTACGAAAAAGGAGTATAGGAAAAGAGAAAAAAACGAAATATATTTGCACAAAAAAAAATGAAAGACCAGATTAAACTATTGAGAGAGTGTGTAAGGAATGAAATTCCAGCTATTGTGTTCCAGGGCGACGATAGCTGCACCGTTGAAGTTCTTGAAGCGGCCCATGCCATATATGCAAAACACGGGGCAACAAAGGAGTTTCTTTATGATTTTCAACTTTTGATAGACGATGTAAGAGCCTACCAGAAAGAAAATCCGATGAATGTCAGATTAGCCGACCTATCTAAAAGCGAAACAGAACTTGTTCGCGAAGATATGCAAAAGAAAGGTCTATCCTTATGAACGATATAAAGTTGATAATGTTCTCCGCAGACCTGAGCAGCGAGCTTCCATTGCCGTTTGCTGACCAGGGCGTGAAGGCTGGTTTCCCATCTCCGGCACAGGACTACATGACCGACAGCATAGACCTGAACCGGGAACTGATACGCCATCCGGCCACCACCTTCTATGCCCGTGCTGACGGAGATTCCATGAAGGACTGCGGCATTGACGATGGCGACTTGCTTGTCATAGATAAATCCTTGGACCCCCTGGACGGTGACATTGTTGTGGCCTATATCGACGGCGAGTTTACACTAAAGACTGTACGTTTTGACGAAAAAGAAAATTGTATTTGGCTTGTTCCGGCCAATGAGGAATATTCACCCATAAAAATTACTGAAGAAAACGACTTCCTGATATGGGGCGTTCTTACGTATAACATAAAGAGACAGCTGAGAAAAGGCAGATGATAGCCATTGTTGATTGCAATAACTTCTACTGCTCATGTGAGCGCGTGTTCAATCCGCAGCTTCGTGACAAACCTGTCGTTGTTCTCTCGAACAATGACGGCTGTGTCGTGGCCAGAAGCAACGAAGTCAAGGCAATGGGCATCAAGATGGGTACACCTCTCTACCAAATTCGTGAAGTCTTGGAGGCAAACAACGTGGCTGTTTTCAGTTCCAACTACAATTTGTATGGTGACATGAGCCGCCGGGTAATGATGTTGCTGTCCGAGTTCACGCCAGAACTTACCCAATACTCGATTGATGAAGCTTTCCTGGATCTCTCCGGCTTTGGAGAAGGGGAGAAACTGGTTTCCTACGGCCGGAAGATTGTTAAGACCATCGGAAAGGGTACAGGCATCCCGGTTACCATGGGCATTGCTCCTACAAAGACTCTGGCGAAGGTGGCAAGCCGTTACGGAAAGAAGTACAAGGGATATCAGGGGGTATGCATGATTGATTCTGAGGAAAAGCGCATCAAGGCGTTGCAAGGCTTCGAAATTGGCGATGTCTGGGGTATCGGTCATCGGAGCTTGGATAAGCTGCGCTATTACGGTATAAATACCGCCTGGGATTTCACTCAGAAAAACGAAAGCTTTGTGCAAAAATTATTGTCTGTGACTGGCGTTCGCACCTGGAAGGAACTTCGTGGTGAGAACTGTATTAATATCGAGGAACTTCCACAGAAGAAGAGTATCTGTACCAGCCGCAGTTTCCCTGACTCCGGCTTGTCCGAACTATCCAGCCTGGAGGAAGCTGTCGCCAACTTCACATCAGAATGTGTGCGCAAGCTCCGCATGCAGCACAGCTGCTGTACGGAGATAACTGTCTTCGCCTATACAAGCCGTTTCCGTCTGGATCTACCGCAACACTGTATCAACCGCACCATCCACCTGCAGGTACCAACCAACGACCTTCAGGAACTTGTGAGCACCGCAGTCCGGGCACTCCGAAGAGATTTTTGCAAAGAGAGCGGTTACCAGTACAAGAAAGCCGGTGTCATTGTCTGGAATATCGTTCCTGATTCTGCCATCCAAACCAACCTCTTTGATACTATAGACCGTGATAAGCAATCACGGCTGGCCGCTGCCATAGATGCGATTAATCGCAAGAACGGTCATAATACCATTAAGGTAGCCGTACAGGGAACAAAAAATAAATCTTGGCACCTCAAATGTGAGCATATTAGTAAGCAATACACAACTAATCTATCTGAGATTATCAAAGTAACAACAGATTGATTTATTTCCTTACTCGAAAGGATACATAAAAATAGTCTAAAAAACGACCGTTTTTCAGACTATAAAACCGAAAGCTTGTCACTTCCGGAAAAAACGCTTATTTTTGTCTGAAAACTCGTCTGTAAAACAAAGTTCAATAAACCCATTATAAAATATCTTTTCAGACATGAAAATTGGATACGCGCGTGTAAGCACGCTGGAGCAGAACCTTGACCGGCAAATTGACCAGTTAGAGAAAGAAGGATGCGAAAGGATTTATTCCGAAAAAATATCAGGAACCAAAAACAATCGTCCAGAACTTCATCGGATGCTTGATGCTCTTCGAGCAGGTGACACCGTAATTGTTTCCGAACTGACAAGGCTTAGCCGAAGTCAGAAATTCTTAATTGAATTAGTTGATAAATTTTCTCAGACAGGGGTAAATATAAAATCTCTGAAAGAAATATGGCTCGACACAACAACGCCACACGGACGACTCATTTTTTCGGTGTTTGCCGGATTGAGCCAGTTTGAACGCGACTCAACTCATCTTCGTACATTAGAAGGTTTAGCCGCAGCACGGGCAAGAGGACGGAAAGGAGGCCGACCATCTGTCGACCATAAAAAAATTGAACTGGCTTTAAAATTATACGATTCAAATGCCTGTACAGTATCGGAGATAATCAAAACAACCGGAATCAGTAAAGCTACGTTATACACATACCTGAAACAACGAAAAAAGTAATTTTTCGCCATTAATCAACCTTGAAAGTTGGCCAGTTCAATCGGGAATAGCTTACATAGGCCCTCCACATTTCTTAAAAGCTCCCGCAGGTAATTCCCACTGTTGCGAATAGGGAATAAAAATATCACTATTGTATTGGTAGCTTGTAGCTAATCGCGCCAGTTCTGGAGTAATATCATGGTACGGCACACCTTTCTTTATGAGCGTAGATAAATCTGTATCACGTTTCAGTGTGTACCCAAACTCCTTTTCGAATTGAACGAGTTGTGAAAAGTTCTGATGACTGATGCATGCTGCGCTGGCAAACTGATTCGCATTACCAAATATGCAGAACTTACATGAGCAACGCCCGAAGCCCATAAAGTAACACGGGTGAGGTCTTACTCTGTATTTTTCCAATAAATCCCATATTCTTCTCTCTGTCCAATCTCGTATGGGTCTATATCTATCTACGTACCTCATGATCTTTTTGCCATTCCGCAAATCTGATTTGTCAGGTTCTAAAATGGCATAACCGGCACGCTGCTTACTTTCTTCACCTCTTTCTCCAGATAACACCAATGTTCGGATACCGTTAAAACGCTCCTGGTTCCTGATGGCAGCCGCACATACATCAATCTTCAGATAACTGCTGCACCAACGTACATTGAGATTAGGAGAAGGTTGTGGGAATTTTAATCTTGTTGAGCACTTACCTTTTTCACCTCCTACACTATGAATAGTATTATCTGGGCACTCATAGAATATCTTTGCTGTTCGTTCATTACATCTGAGCATCTCGCGCTTAAATCCACCATCTTTCCACTGAAAGAAAACTGATACACCAAAAGCTTCAGCTAATTTTTTGCAGTAATCAGGTGTAACCTCCCAGTCAAAAAAATTTTCACCTCTTCCGTCTATTTCCTGGTGCCATAATTCTATTTTGCTTTTGTCTATTCCATTATCAATTAAGAATAGGAGTAGAGCCGTACTGTCCTTTCCACCGGAAAAAGACACAATGTATTTGTCATAATTAAAAAGGTCAAAATCCATCTTTCTATAATTCTTATTTAATTTTTAAGATTAAAGCGTGAATTCCCCTGTCTTTAGGCAGGTGATGAAAATGTTCTCATACTTTCTTCTCCCTATTGGCCTGTTTACTCATGCCTTCAGGCGTGGGTAGCTCACGAGATATGTATTTCTTACATAACATGAAAGAACATACAAACCATATTACACAAATAAATAGAGTTAAAGTATTCAAGAAATTAGAACACATCAACACAGTAAGTGAAGTAAACAATTGCGTAATAAGTAGTGCTTGAAAATTGGTAATCTCTTGTTCACACAAAAATGAAACAAGTATATTACTTCTTTTCATCCAGGACGATAAACCTTCATGTTTTCTTACTTTAACTGAAATATTAGATATTGCTTCCATAGTTCCCGTTATTAATGTTAATTATTAGCATCCAACAAATTGGGTTCGTGGTTTTTGATTATGCTTTCAACTATTTCTTTCGCACATATAATTCCATTTTTGTAGCCTTTAGCATAATCGGTTCTTGTGGATAAGTAGCTGGTATCATTGTTAAGCCACTCGATAATTTCTTTCAGTATTTCTTTTTCCTTCATAATTGTTTTTAATTATAACTGGCAGAAGAATCACCAGATTAATATGTATTCAGATATTCTATTTCAGTGCATACGGCAAATTTTCCGGTATATCTTGTTCCCTTAGGCATTTTAAATACCTGTAAACCTCACTCGCCTTTTTCAATTCGTTCATTCTTTGCTTTCCGGGCTGATTGTTTTGTGCTGAAATATTTCTTTTTCATGACTCTTATTTAATTTAGGCAGGGCTTTCACCCCGCCGATTATACTCAATCATTCGCTACTATAAAATGCGTAAAGTAACAACCCTCACAAGCAGTAATATATCCCTTCTTGACAAGTTGGCCAAGATAACCTTTCATCTGTTCGAGTGTAATACCAAGTGACTCGTAATCCGTTTCATCATAACAAAATCCACCGTCTTCTCCATAAGTTTCAGCATTGGCAACACAAAGATTATAGACCTCATTTTCAATCTCGGTCAACTTCTGATTACTGATACAATTAACTGTTTCCATATTTCCTGAATTAAATTATACATCTTTTCTTTTTTCTCACAGTGTAAAAGTACATCTATTTTCTTTACTATGCAAGATAAAAGTAAATTTTTACCATGTACTTAACAAAGTTTAGTAAACTCATATTGTTTACTTCTCATATAATATTATGATTCATGATTAAGTATAATTCGAAACAAAGAATAAATACGCATTTATATTTCTGTATATCTATATTTCTGCGCATCTATATTTATAGACATATATATTTATAATAAAAAACCCCGGTGCATCACTGCAGCGGGGAAAATGTTAGATGTATGTATAGAATATTTTTTATGCAACTTTTCGTCTTCTGATTATCTCCTTGCAAATCGCCTCACATAACACACGTGCCATGTTCACCTCTACAGCATTTCCAATAAACTTCTTCTGGTCAGACTGTGTACCAATCAGAATATAGTCTTCTGGGAAACCCATAATCTTTTTCAGTTCATCAATGCGAAGCATACGCATCTTTATATCTGCCAATCCATAGAGAATCATGAATTGCTTTATTTTTACAGTCATCGGACTGTCTCCATTTTCTATGCAGATACCTATGCCATCTTTTGTGTTGACAAGGTAAGGAGGCATTTTATCCATTCTTGCTATAAGCGTGAAACACGGATTATCTACCGAACCGCCTGCACTTGCAAATTGCGGATTCATCAGGAAGCTTTTTCTTTTGCATGTAACTAAGCTGTATTTTGGATTTGTTGTGATAGCTCCTAAAGGCTTTTCTATAGATGCTGCGCTTGAAGCTCCAAACTGCTGGTCGATGAATACAGGTGTCAACAATGCAAGCTTGTCTTTTGTGGTCACAGTCGGAGCAGGCCTCTCTACCGAATGGTTGTTCCCGTTACCGTAGTATGCTGTGATAAAAGCATGATGATCCTTGCAGGTAATTGTTCCGGCAGGTTCTTCAACAGAAATATTCTTGCTCTCAGGATGCCCGCTATATTGCTTTGACAGGAAAGAAACCTGCACTTTTGCAAATCTGTTTGCGGTAGTAACCACTCCTACTGGTTCTTCGATGGATGTACAAGTGTCTTGTGGTCTTACTGTATTGTAACGGGAGATAAAAGCGTCTTTTCCTCCGGCCACAAACTTAATCAGCCCGGCATATATGCGTTCAAGGGTCTTTTCTGCCAGCGGCTTCTTCCGACAGAATATACTATCTCCTTCGTCCGTGAAGTCCAGGACTTCCTTAACTGCATTCCACTTCTCAAGTCTACCCATCATATCAGTTTTCCCATCTTTGCAATGTGTTGGTTCCGGAAATACTATAGGTAGACCACGCTTTGCAAAGATACCGAAATATCTTTTCCTGGTAGTGTATGCCCCATAATTCGCTGCATTAAGGATTCTCCAGTCAAAATCGTATCCATACTTCCTGACGTTACGTTTCCATTTCTCATAGCATCTCCCCTTATCCTTGCTGATAGGTTTCCCATTTTCATCCATATCGCCCCATGACATGAACTCCTCAACGTTCTCTATCTGTATGTAGTCTGGGTCAATTGATTCTATATAACGGAAAAGGTGTTCAGCAAGAGTACGACTATCGGCGTCCCGTGGCTGCCCACCTTTAGCTTTACTGAAATTCGTACATTCAAGGCTGGCCCATAATACAATCAGTGCATCCGGATAAATCTTCTTCATCCGTTCCACATGTGCCACTAAAGGAGACAGTTCCAAAGTTCTGATGTCCTCCGTGAAATGCAGCGCATCCGGGTGGTTGGCCGCATGGCTGGCGATAGCGTTTGCATCATGGTTTACACATGCTATCACTTTAGCACACCGCTCATCTGCGTAGCGTGCGTTTTCTACTCCGGTACTGGTTCCTCCAGCACCACAAAAAAGGTCAATATAAAGTAGCTTAATCATATCATCTTTATTTTGATTTCATTATCAAAAGTACATCTATTTTCTTTACTATACAAGAAAAAAGTAAATTTTATTTGTGTACTTAACAAAGTTTAGTAAACTTATTTTATTTACCTAACGAGGAAAGAATATATTTGCAAAAAACTTAGAAGAATGGAAAAAGAATTACCTAAATTACGAATAAAAGAAATACTTAAAGAGAAAGGCATATCGCAGATAGAACTTGCAGAGAAAATGGGTAAAAGCAAACAATACATTAGCAATATTTTAACTGGCGGCAAAGGCATGTCCATAGCTACACTGGTAGAGATTGCTAAAATTTTGGATGTTGAATTTCGCGATTTGTTCGCCATTACCGGGAATCATACGGAGATTAATGGCTATATTAAAGTTCAAAATGATATTTACGAAATTCGAAGTTACGAAGACCTTGAGAAAATCCTAAATCTTAGAAACCATGACCAAAGCTAATTACATTGATTGGGAAAACCTGAAAAATATCCCTTTCTTCCTTTGCCAAGTGGTCGAGGACGAACAAAATCAGGAAATAGTTCTATACTATTTTGGGGAGCGTGTTTTCCATGATTACGACCATGTAGGACACTATATGCGCTCTGCCATTGTGTTATTCCGGCAGATACGAAACCGCACAGCCGACTGGGTTAACTTGCGTAACCTTTGGACTCTCCGCAACTGCATTCGGGAGAACTACAACCACGGTATAGGAGTGGATGCACTTATCTATGGAGAAAATTATGATGGAGAGAACCCCGAAACACTTACACCACTTACCAAACAACGTTTTGAACTTATAATCAAACGAATTAAAGAAAAGGACGAATACGCCACAATTTGATAAAAACAAGAGTATGGCAGTAGATATGACTAATCTAACGATTGCACAATACATGGAACGCATCGAGAAAATGAGCATAAAAGAAATTCAAAAAGAAATTGAATTTCTGGAAAGCCCCGGTTACAACTGTGAAGGACTGGTATGTGCAGACGGAGTAATTACTCCCCGGACAAAAATGCATCGTAAGGTTCTTTGGTATAAGAGAATGAACCAAAAGAGCCTAACAGCCCTGCAATGGGCAAAAGAAGGATATGTTGTAAATCCGGATGCAACAGGAAGAAAGTGGAAAAACAATCCTCACAATTCAAAGGCTATAATATATTATGTATCAGATGAAGTACATGAGGACAAAAAAGCGGCTAAAGAATTTCTCAAATCGAGGCGAATGGGATATAATGACAAATTAAAATAGCATTAGATATGAATATCAAATTTAAGGATATAGAATCTATAATATCTGGTCTATGCTGCGCTAACGCTATGTTAGACGCTAAGATAGAAGAACTTGAAGAGAAAGGTTTTGATGCGGCAGACTATAAAGCCAGAAAAGAAAAATTAAAAGACAGTTTGAATGCTCTCACAAAAATCCGAAAAGAGCTTCATTTAAAAGATGATTATGCTTATGAACAAGTATTCGGAGAGTAGATTTTTACTACTTCAGTAAATTAAAATTATATGGGAAAATTCGAAAATGGAATTTGGGTAGCTGTTCAGTTTCTTGTTTGTTCTCACAATGAAACAGAACTGGCAAAACAACTTGTGGAAGAATCTGGATTAACAATGAAGGATTGTCTGAAAGCTCAAAAAGAATCCGGATTTGAAGATGTTACCATGCTGGAGTTTATTAATTCTATTTTCCCGGTCGATGGTGACAAGCACTGTAGCCAGTGCAAGCACTATGAGATTTGCCCGAATTATACTATGTACTGTCGTGTGCTACAGAAGCGAATCACAGCGAGGAAAAAGCCTTGTAAATATTATGAAAAGGAATAGAATGGTATGGATATATTAATTAGCAAAAAGAAGGAAAAAATAAACAAAAACAATGATTACGTAAAAGAAGTTATTTGTAGGGGGTATTACCTTAAAGTTACTTTTGTACAAAATGTTGGTGATACCCCTGTCAGAACTTGATGTCACTCTGGATGATCTGAAAAAAGAATATGATGCAAGAAATATCAATAAAGAGTGATACTTTCTAAAAAAACCTTGAGCATCCAAGACCGGATTTACCTTTGCACCCTAAATGAGAACGGACTACCTGAAGCGACACTTCGAAAGTCGACTAAAATGGAGGTAAACGAGTTGAGAGGCATAGTAATCAAATTATTTTACCACACTTTGGCATTACTTCATTTTACTTTTTTTTTCATATCCCAGACACTTCCATCTGGATGGGTCAAAAACATGCTTTTTCTCCCGCATTTTGAGTTTTAATCATTCAACATTAGAATTATATTCGGAAAAAATAATCGTTCAATATAGCTAAAAAAAACGTGTTATATTGATTTCGCATATTTTTCGAACCGGCTCTGCAAAATCAACCTGTTTTTCTGTTTTATATTTTTTTCCCTACACGTTTTTTTGTGCTTACAATTTTTCAGCAGTAAATCATTTGTTGTTGCCGGAAGTAAAGGTATTGTTTTATGTCAGAAGCGGTGCATTTGTTGGATGGATAAGCAGCACATTTGTCTCGCGCACGCGCGTATTTAGTAGCTTTCTTTATAGGCTATTTAATAACAGGGCTTGTAATGAATTGATTTTCAAATGTTTATTTTTTATTTTACCACACTTTGGCAACATTTTACCACACTTTGGCAACATTTTACCACACTTTGGCAAATCGAATTTTTATTTTACCACACTTTGGCAACTATTTTACCACACTTTGGCAAGTAACATAAAGTCTTCTCAATTTAATATTTAGAAACTATTTAAAACATTCATTACTTTCGATTTGAAACATAGAAGAAATAAAATAGTTTTTTCTCACAAATCATTTAGTATAAAGAATAACTGAAATACAAGATATTAGCTATTTTACTACACTTTGGCAAAAAGGATGGAAATATATTAGTTTATGCAGCATTGGGAGAAATTAAAAATAGGCAGATGAAGAATTCTCATACCCATAATAAGCATAAAATACATTATTATAAAGAACATTGTTAATTATTATATATAGAAAAGAGAGTTTTTAATGTATGTACATATAAACATACATCTTTTTACTCTGAAACTTTCAGTTAAAATTAAGTATGACGGTTATTTTTAGACATTCCGATAAATATTTTGTCTAATAATGCTTTGTTTTTTGTGGAAAATGCTATTTTTGCCCAAAAAAGAACATGAAAAAGAATTACGAAGAAATATTCACTTCAGAGAAAATAACGGTATTGTCCAACAAGAAGAACGATAGCCGGATAATGAATCTGACGTGCCCTATCTACCAAACTAACTTCTTGACTGATGCCAGGCAAATTCTTAACAAAGGAACGTATCGTGCAATCAAGTTCATCGTAAAACAGATTCAGGATGAAAGAATAATGCTTGAATCCTACATCAAGAACAACGAAACACTGAAGATTAATATATCACGTGAAGATATTCTGCGATGGTATCCGGATGAACATGCACATCGAGAGCTAAAAGCTGCTGCAGAGTGGCTAAACAATACCGACGTGAAATACGAAACGCCGACAGGATGGGTGATGGCCAAACTTGTCGGAGAGGTAAGTTATGATATTAATACCGGGATGACAATATACATAACTCCTGGTGTTCTCCCATTATATTACGTGGTGAACAAGCATTTTACAATGCTTGACTTTGCCGTAACGATGAGTATTCAGGATAAAGCCACACAATTTTTCTATGACAAATGCTGTAAATGGCGTTCTGCCGGTATTTTTTCATACACACCTCTGGAATTAGCAGAAGCTATTAATGTCAGTCCTATTACCAACCTCTTAAAAACAAGATATATCTTATCAGCTGATAGGGAAATGAAAAAGTTATTCCAGGAAGGATTGATAGACTTCTATTTCGACACTTATGAACTCCGTTCCGGCAAGGGTCGAGGTGGAAAACTCGACAAGTTCATCTTCAGGATTCAGGATTGTTTGCCAGGGACTGAAAAAGATTATCAGGAGCAAGCCCACATGAGAACATTCATTATAGAGACGATAAAAAGCACAGTTCCTTCTTTGGTTTCAGATGATATATTCAGACAATTAAAAGAGTTGTCAAGAACGGAACTGAAGGACTTATGCAGCGAAATGTCTATTTTCAAAAATGAGCTGCGAGAAAATAAAATCAAGGATGCTCGAGGGATATTGTGGTTCAAGCTAAGAAACAGATACAATATAAACCCCAATGGAGCTGAAAGGCTCAAGAAGAATCCCCAAAATGAATATCCAAAATTTAAAAAAATCAGCGAAGAAATTCATGCAAAATCTCAAGATGATGCCGCTTCAAAAGAAGAACAATACACACAAGCTACACTTCCATTTGAAGACGATAAACCTTCATGGTGGTCGTACTGGAGTGATACAATCAACGATATAATTAGCAATTACAGAGTTGGCGATAGGGAGATAAACGAGGTCGAGAAAAAAACATTGTCGTATATGTTCAATGAGAAAGATAAATTTTCACCTCAATATGACGGAGAGGAACTCCGAATACAAATTGAACCCAATATTTACAAGAACTACGTTGCCCAACCATTTTCGCCATTATATGATGGCCTCCATCAAGCAATAAAAGATAGCACATTCAAGTTCTTCCCGAATCTCAAAAAGCTGTCATATGCCGTTAGTGACTATGGTGGTAAATTAACCATTTTCCCCATCAAAGAACTTTGAACATTTAGGCTGGCCATATAAACATGGTCAGCTTTTTTTGCGCTTGAAGATAAGGTAAAATCGGTTATAAAACAAATAAACTTATACTTGTCAACTACTTTGTAATAATGAACAAAATGTGATAATTTTAGGGAAAAAAAAGGAAATTACAAGAAAATGTTCGTTTTTTGGTTACGATGCGAAGCTAAAAAGAATTGAATAAATACAAAAGGCAATTAATCATATATTTGTTTTATTTAACTTAATATATCTATATACAGACGAAATGGGAACTCCAGTTTTCAAAGATATTTCATTGATGGTGTTCCCATTATTTCTCAAGTCTATTATTGTTTTTAATTTTTTTGTGCTAAGACTAATACCTGGTGGACGGCCTATTCTCTTACCTTTCTGTCTGGCTAACTCAATTCCTTCCCTAGTTCTTTCACTTCGTCCATTTATTTCCATTTCAGCAAAGACTCCAGCCATCATAAAAAACAATTCCCCAATCATTGTTGATGTATCTATACCTTCTTTAAGGGATATAATAATCATACATTTACCTCTTACAATGTCAAGAACCTCTAACAATTCTCTTGCAGACCGACCAAGTCTGTCAATCTTCCAGACAATTAATATATCACCAGCAGTAGATTGCTTTAATAATCTTCTCAGAACTGGTCTATTTTTTAACTTCCTTCCGCTCTTCTTCTCCATATAGATTTTATCACAACCAGCATGTTTCATTGCCTCAATCTGCATCTCAAGGTTCTGGTCTTTCGTACTTACACGAGCATAACCGATTTTCTTCATAATCGGCAAAGTTAAATCAATTTATTCTTTTCTCAAAAAACGAACATTTTTTGAGAGTCATGAAAAAGAAAAAAAATCTATTATTAGCCCTACTCTGCTGCGCTGGAGTCACAGTTTCAGCTCAGTCTTATTCGTTGAGAACTAATGTATTGGGTCTTGCAACAACGAATCTCAATGTCGAGGCGTCTATGACCTTATCAAGGAAATGGTCTTTCCATCTTCCGGTACAGTACAACCCCTTTAAATTCTCTGAAAACCGCCAATTTCGAAATTTCTATGTAGCACCAGGTGTCAGATATTGGCTTTTGCAAAGCTATATCGGTGGATTCGTTGGTGTATATGGAACAGCCGGTACCTACAGCGTAGGGAATCTTTTTGGAAGTAAGTACCGATATGAAGGCGAGAGTTATGGCGTATCAATATCAATAGGGAGGGCATACCAACTAAGTAAAAGCTGGAATTTCGAATGGGAAATAGGTGCTGGAGCGCTTTGGATGGATTATGATAAATATTTATGTAAAAGATGCGGTGACTTAGTTTCCCGCAAGCATGAATGGGCTTTCCTTCCTACCAGGGCTGCACTTAACATCGTATATCTATTTTAAGCCATCGGACATGAAGAAACGCACAATCATACCTTTATTGCTTACCGGAATCATCGTATCGTGCGGCACAAAGAAACCTCTCGAAAGAGTCCGGATTTCTAATCCGAACATGGAAAAGAGAGCTAACCGGATAGATACGGCTTCTGTGCCGCAAACAATCAAATGGACAGATGATAAAGGCAAAACCAGAATCATCACCCGCTCCGAACATGACAGCATAAGCGGAGAGGACATCACCACGGTACAGCTCGCAGAAATTACTGTAACAGCTCGTAGTAAACAAATAGCGGAACGTAACGGTAAAATAAATCTTGACTTCCTCGTGACCGTACCCGGCTCGCTAATAAACAACAAGTGGCAGCTACAGCTTACTCCCGTAGCGTATAAGCCAAACGACACCCTTTATCTCGACAAGATTTTTCTGTCCGGAGCGGATTTCGCGAAGATGCAGAAAAAAGGATACCTCCAGTATCAGGCTTTCCTTGCCTCCATCATTCCTGACAGCCTCTATCTGCAGGAAATGTTCAACCAAAAAGGTTACAAGAAGGCAATGGCTGAGCTGGAGAATGAGTATTTCCAAGCATGGAAGAACGAAGTAATCCAAAAGGAACGCTGGATAGACTGGTCAGACAGACTGAATGCCCGTTTCCGGCATTTCAACTTCAAGGTCGACCAGAACCGTGCAGCCATACAGGGATATAATTCGATACTCGAATATTTCCCGGCTTACAGCATGCACCGCCAGCTTGATGCAACCAATGTTCCGAGCAAGTGGAAGATGTTCGTGGACGGAAATCATACCATCCGCACCAAGCAGCTCACTCCCGAAGATTCAGTAGAGATAACCAAACGGTTTACCAACTATAAAAAGATAGCCGAAAACCAGCGCAAAAAGGAAATGAAGGACGAAATGTACGACAAGTATGTCCGCTTCCCGCTACAGGCTGCACGTCTCGATACCATTATCAAGGAAGGGTCCAAATTTGTGTACTATTACAAGCAGGAACTGCCTGTAACAGAACAGCTGAAACGCATAGACCTGACACTTAACGGAGTAATACTTGCCAAGGACGAAAGCATAACACCGCTTCCTCCGTCTGATACCATCAGCTATTTCATCAGCTCAATGGTTCAGTTCCTTGACCGGGAACCGCGGTACAAGAAGAAAATCATTACACGCAAGGATGAAGTGAACGTGACAGCATACATCAACTACCAGACTGCTTCCACCACTTTCGATGAGCGGATAGGGAAAAACAAGGAAGAGCTGGAGCGTGTATTTGAAACTATCAGGAATATCAATTACACTGGAGAGTTCCTTATTGACAGTATCTATATGACAGCCACTTCCTCACCGGAAGGTTCAGCCTCTCTGAATATGCAGTTGTCCAAGGGACGCGCACTGAATCTGAAACAGTACCTGCTTCGTGAATCGGACGACAGGGAAGGAGTTGACAGCCTGTTCCGTCCGCAATGGATAGGAGAGGACTGGGGCAAACTCCGGAAACTCATAGCAGCAGACGACAGCCTCCCCAACCGGGCAGAAATGATAATCATGTGTGAGAATGTCAACAATCCGGACAGAAGGGAAGAAGCACTGCGCACTTATCCGGAAGGATACAAGCGCATGCGAGATAAATACTATCCGCTTCTTCGTGCCGTGGAATTTAAGTTCCATCTGCACCGCCGGGGCATGATTCAGGACACCATCATCATGCCTGTAATAGACTCGACTTATCAGGATGCCATCAGGATGATCGAGAACAGACAGTACAAGAAGGCACTTGTCGTTCTTGACGACCAGTATCCGGATGATTACAACACTGCGATATGTCTGATGTCACTGGGCTACGACCGCCGGGCTTTGGAAATCATGAACAGACAGGCAGATACGTCCAACCGCAACTATATACTTGCGATACTCTACTACCGCCTGAAAGATGAGACTGAGGCAGTCAAGCATTTTGTCAAAGCCTGTGAACAGGATGAGACAAAGATATGGAGAGGCAAGCTTGACCCTGAGATTAACACACTGATAAAAACCTATAACTTATACAAAGATGAACTTGAATAAAAAAATTCCTGCTGCAATAGCCTTAGCATCATGCCTCCTGCTTCCGTCATGTGACTTCAATGAGGATTTCTGTACCAGATACGGTGAGCTGATAGCCTACTGCGACTGGGAAAACATCACGGAAAAAGCACCGCTTCCTCCGCTGCGCCATGTAATCCCTTTCCAAGGGAATGCATCAATTCAAGAAGCAAAGACATTCACGCAAGACACCTTGCGCTGGCAGCTTCCGAGAGGGGATTACCGCTTTGTCTTCTACACAGGTGATTACCAAGTGAACCGTTTGGATGATTATTATGAGTGCAACCTGTCTGTTCCCACAGACACGGTCAACGGCAAAGCCTATATCACAGCTGTGCAGAAATACTGCTGCTCATCGGCATTCAACGAAAAGCTGGAGTACCAGGAAAGCAAGACACACAAAATCACGCCTTGGAATTTCGTGAGCAAGGTAAACCTAAAGCTGAATGTCACCGGGAACGTGCAGCCGTTATCCCGCATCAGCTACGAGCTGGACGGTCTGAGTACATCGCGCTATCTCGTATCACGGGAGAAGAGCGGTTCTGCCATCCTGCCGGGAGAGTTCAAGAAAGAAGGCAGTACATGGAACAGCAGTTTCTACCTGTTCGGAGTATATCCGGACACGGACAACATACTTACAGTGAAGGTAGAAATGGACAATGACAACGAGATTTTCAACGAAATCCGAACCATAGACCTGTCCCAACATCTCCGTCCCCTGAACGATGACGAAATTACGCTGGAGATAGACTTCGAGGTGGGCAAGGGCATGAAAGTGGAAACGGTAACAATCACTGACTGGATAGATTGTCCTGAAACAGAATTACAGTAGCCAAGTGCTACAATTTATTAATTTAAATCTTTATAAAAAATGAAAAAAGTGATTTTAATGGCAGCACTCGCTGCCGGAGTATTCAGCTCATGCAACAACAATGAGCTGGAAGGTGTACAGAGCAATGAAGCAGGCAAAGCAAGCATCAATGCAGTAATCGAAGGTTCTGAATCCAGAGCAGGATTTGAGTCAAAGACTCAATGGCAAGACAACGACAAGTTGGGTCTGTTCATGTACAAGGCAACAGGATGGGGCGATGCGTATCCGAAATTCTCCAGCCAGAACAACGAGGCTACCAAAAATGCAGGTGGATGGAGCCTTGCAGCAGATATGTATCTGACTGCTGACAAAGCCCATGTCTATGCTTATTATCCCTATTCAGCTACTGCAACAGACGGAACTAAGGTTGCCGTACAAGCAGCAACAACGGATTACATGTGGGGAAAAAGTAATGAAATCTCTGTTGCAAATCCTGTTGCCAACATCGTTATGAAACATGCGCTTTCTCAGTTCGTTTTGCGCTTAAAAGTATCTCCGGATTATAAGAACGAAGGCGTTCTGAGTGCAGCCAGCTTGAAAGCAGGACAGAACAAGTTCGCTACCGAAGGAACGATGAACCTGAATGACAACGGTAAGATTACCTTCACTCCGGCTAAGACCGAACTCTCTTGGCAGCCTAACACAACCATCCCTACAGTAGGCTCTACTCCTGTTGACTTCGCTGCTGCTGTATTCCCGATTTCCTATCAGAAGGATGAAGCAACCATCAACGTGACTATTGACAATGTCAAATATGAATATAAAATCCCGGCAATTGAATGGGTAGCCGGAAAACGCTACATCTATTCTGTTAGCTTATCTTCGAATGGAGCACAAATCGGCGGTGAGGACGGAACATCGGTAACTATCGAGCCGTGGACTGATTCTGTAACAGACATCGAACTGTCACCCGTTAAATAATGAACTGACAAACATCATACCCATAGGTTTTAGCCTATGGGTATATATAACTGAAAATATTAACGAAAGCGATTGCAAGGCGCAAGTCCCTTGCTAAAATTTTATGAGATTAAAAACTATTATTCCATCCTTATTATTGACCCTTTTCTGCGCTGCCTGCAGCAAGGAACAGGCAAATATTCCGGAAGCGAAAGGGCATATTACCTTTACCGTATCGGGAGAGAGCCGCAACACCCAAGGAAGCACCTTTGAGAAGGGTGATGCCATCGGTGTGTTTGTCAGAAACTCCGGAGCAGACTTTGCGACAAACAGCAAATATGTATATGACGGTAAGAAATTCAATCCGGCAACAGAGGCGGATGACATAGTTATCACCAAGGGATCGGATTTTGACTTTTATGTATATTATCCCTATGATGAGACTCAGAGGGATATAACGAATATCACCCACACCAGTGTCAATCAGGATGCCCTTTCGGGCTGGCTGTCGAGTGACTTTCTGAGTGGCTCGTACACGGAAAAAATCATTGACTTCTGTGTTCCCCTGAACTTCCAGCACAGGAACTCAACCGTGGAGGTACACATCAATAAGAATGACGGAGAAGTGACCGGAGCCGTTATCAAGAACGTGAAGTACAGAAGTTCGTATAATCTTCTTACCGGAGAAACTAAGGTAGATGATACCGTAACGGATTTAAGCATGTACAGCTATAAGCCGGACGAAAACCGGAATACCCTGTTCCGTGTGACTCTGCCAGAACAGACCTTGTCAACCAATACCAACCATATACAGCTTTCCGGAGGAAGCAATCTGACCCTACAGGGGACATCATCCATGCCTCTTGTAGCGGGAAATATCCATCAGTTCAACATCACCTACAAAAAGACGGTAAGCATCAAGGATTACGCTCCGGGCGGCACAACGGGCGGAGCCGGAGAGTACAGTCTGGGAAGTACGGCTACCGTAACATCATCACCCAATCCCGGATACGAATTTGTCGGATGGTATGAGAACAATCAGTTACTAAGTTCTAACCAGTCATATACATTTAAGGTATTGTCAGACCGTACTTTGGTACCGAAGTATCGTAATTATTCAAGCTGGACTGTTAATATATCGGCAAATCCAACCCAGATTAAGACAGCAGGAGGTAGTTCGGCTATCACAGCATCTGCGGTACGTAATGTGTACATCAATGGTGAGTTACAGGGTACTGCTACCGGAACCGTATCACTGAGCAGCGACAATCCGGCATTTGTTATCACCGGCACGACCGTCAGGGTGAGTGAAAACACAACAACCAGCACGCGTTCTGCCAACATTACAGCAAGCTGTGGAGGGGTAACCAATTCTGTTACTTTAACCCAACCAGGTAGAAAGGAAACCTATGTATTTACCATTGATGGCGGTACTTCAGTTAATGGAACTTTCGAATCAAGCGGTGGTACAGCAAAATATACCATTGTCAGCCAAAAAACCATTGTAATCGATGGCAATTCGACAACGGTTCAAGCAAACTGGAGCTCATCATGGAATACTTCATCATTCGGTTCACTGGGTAACGATGGTACACTGATTATAGTAGATAACCCAAATACGACACAACGTGCCGCCATTATCACCCTTACTCAGGAAGGAAGTGGAAAACAAGTAACAATAACTGTGAGACAGAAAAAGAAAAACTCCGTAGATATTGAAGATTAACATGATAAGAAACGTAATAATAACAGCATTCATTGGTGCAGCTCTTGCGAGCTGTGCCAATGATTCTCCGGAACATAATGAAGCATTACAAGTAGAATGCTATTCACGTTCTGCGAACGAGAAAAAAGTAGTAGAAGACTTCGGCATGTATGTCTTGACCTCATCAGGAACGGCTTACCCGGGAGTAAGTAACCCAGTGCACGTTACCTATCAGTCACCAGGCTGGAACTTCTCTCCCATCCTTCTGAGTGAAGATGCCCAGATTTATTCTTTTTCTCCCTATACGGAAACAACTGATTGCAGTGCACTGAATATTAATCTTAATAATCAGACTGATTATCTTGCTTCTGCAGCAATATCTGCCAGTAAGTCTAATCCCTCAATAAGCATTACAATGAAGCATATACTCAGTAAGATTAATGTAACAATTGACGGGTCAAGTTCATGTCAAGTCAAGCTGCTGAATGTTCCAAACGCTGCGACGTACAATTTAAAAAACGATAAACTGACCGTTGGCGGAAGTGGTAATATAACGACCAGTTCATCAAGTGTTCTGATTTGTCCGGCATCCTCTCAGGTCTTGAAGATGAATATCACCTACAACGGAAAGGAATATGACTATACTGCAGCCTCTAAAACTTATGAAGCAGGTAAGGAATACGGCTATGACCTTACTATCAGTGATAGCAAGGAATTAGTCATTAATGGAGATGTGACAATTACAGACTGGGAACAAGCCGGTGATTATGAAGGAACAGTAAACGAAAAATAAACATGAAGAAAAAAATTTCATTATTAGTATTTGCCTTAGCAACATCAACAGGTGCATTCGCGCAGGATGCTCGAAGCGCAATGAATCAAATACTTGATGGTTATACCTTACCTATTTTTGTTGCATTTATGCTTGGCGGAATTGTCTTAGGATTGGCTCAGCAATGGGACAATATTATAGACAAGGATAATAGAGGAACACGTAAGGATGGGCTCTTTGCGCTTGCCTGGTATGTTGGTTATGCCCTTGTAGCCGCAATAGTTGTCACAGCTGTTAAGTCGGCTATATCCGGAATATCATTAGAAGTATGAAACACAGTTTCCGAAAAGGTTTGGAAAGTCCCTGTAAAATCAGGGGCTTCCTTTCAACAGACTACTGGATACTGGTAGCAGCATTATCAGGAGCATTTATACTTTTCATCTTGGGCTTACGTTCTGGGATAATGGTCGGAAACTGGAGCACATGCATTATGACTATTATATGCAGCATCGTTCTATTTCCCATCCTGATTCGGAAATTCAGGAAGAACGCAAAAAGTAAGAAGTTCGATGAAATAAAGAAAGAATATACAATTAGTAATTTCCAATTAAGCCACACTATCAGAAAAAATGAGAACAGAAGAAGCATATAGTATCTTAGACATTATTAATGAGGAGAATGGGGTGATACTTACCAAAGGTGGAAATATCTGTATATCCTATCAATTAGAAGAACCTGAATGCTATTCGCTTTCACGTGAGGATATAGACCAAAGGAACAGTCTCATGAAAGAAGCCTTCAAGTTTCTTCCGGACGGATGTTTTGTACACAAACAGGACCTTTATCTAAGGAAAAATTATCATGCAGTACCGCTGAATTGGTCATTTCTTGATATAGCAGATGCCAAACATTTTGAGGGTCGGCTATACATGCAGCACTTGTGCATCATTCACTTTGTTCTGACAGGACTCAACTCGTTGGACAAAGCATATATTTCGTCGCCTTTGGCATATAAAGAAAATTTGCATAAAGAAGATCTTGAGAAGTTATCTGATTTCCTTGAAGCGAAAAATAACTGTGTAAGCATTATTAAGAATCTGAGAGACACACGGATTGCTCCCATTAAAGGAGAAGATTTGAAAAACTATATATCAGGATACTCTAACCTATTTTCTGACACAAATGCAATTACAGACATACATGTTGACAATGAATTACATGTAGGGAAAATAAAAGCAAGATATTTCTGCATATGTGATGAAACAATGTTTCCAGATAATATTAACAGTTATGTAAAAGACAGTTCCCTCCCAATGGCCAATGCAGAACTATACCATCCTCTATTAGAAGAGTTGGGAATGTACTTACCTTATAACCACATTGTAAACCAGATTATTTATTTGGAAGGGAACGAAAAATTACGTGCACAGATTGCCCGAAATATAGACATCTATGGTTCAAACAGTTCAATGAGCAAAAGTATAAAAGTGCAGTTTGAAAAACTCGATAAACTCCAGGAGGAAATAATCGAAGAAAACGAAACGCTTGTGCGTACCCATTTTTCAGTCTGCATTTTCGATGAATCAGAAGCCGTTCTTGACAAAGCTGAGAAATCTGTAAAGGAAACATTAAACATTAACCAGTTCAGATACTATATACCCGGATATGATAACCTTGGAAGAATCCATTTTTCATGCGTTCCAGGGCAAATAAGCTGCATGCCCAAGGAGTATCTCATCCTCACAACCTTGCCTATTGCACTCTGTCTATTCCTACAGTGCAGTGAATACAGAAATGATAATGAAGGAATTTTCGTACATGATAGAATGTATCAGATACCACTTCGTAAGGACATCTGGGATGCTTCCAAAAAACGCGTAAATGCCCGTAACGGAATGATTATAGCTGGAACTGGTGGAGGAAAATCAGCCTTCACACTGAATTTCACCCAACAGCTTATCGAGCAGGATTACACCTGCATCGTTGTTGAATTCGGAAAATCCTTCAGCCAGCTTTGCAAATTGTATCCCGATATATCTCTACATGTAGATTATGACGGTAAAACGCCACTTGGAATTAACCCGTTCGATTTAGGTGGGAAGGAACTTGACAATAATGATCTGGAAATGCTTTCAGGAATTATCCAGCGTTATTGGAAGCATATGTTTACCAAAGAAGAGTCTGAGAAAGAGGTTGCATTAACCCGCTTCATCCAGGACTATTACGAACAGGTATCTTCCGGACATAACTTCGAAAATTTCTACCATTATGTAACAGAAAACTATGAGGAGATACTCAAACGGAAAAATGTTGTTAGCAAATATTTCGACCTGGAGTCTTTCAAGTTGAACTGCGGTGAGTTCTTGCCCGGACAGCGATATGAGAATGTATGCAAGGATACTCAAATGGACTTTGCATCAAAGAAATTCATCGTATTTGAACTTACGCAAATCAAGCAGGACAGATTCCTGAGTAACCTCGTAATGAGTATGATTTTCTCCATTATTCAGAAGAAACTTCTATCTGACAGACGGAAAAGAGGAATTCTGATTTTTGACGAATACGCGGAAACGGCACAAATGACTGATACGGCCACCGGAACAGGTATTCATAGTTCTGTGGCATTCTGTTATCAGAAGATTCGTAAAGAAAATGGTGCTGTGTATACCATCGTACAGACTCCTGAACAGCTTCCCGACGACGAAAATACCAAAAACATCATCAGTAATACAGATATGCTTTTTGTATTGCCGACAAAGGAAGTAATCTATCAAAGTATAATAGACAAGTTCAAGATTACAAGAGATTATCAGATAGCATTGATGAAGTCCATGCGGAACAACTTTTCCGGTCCTCGCCCTTATTCGGAATGCTTCATGAGAATGGGTGAGAATTACGCTACTGTAACACGTCTGGAGTTCTCAAAGGAAAAATTCTTAGCCTTCCAGACTGAGGGAGAAATCTGGTCTGACCTTGAAGAGAAGACAAAGAGAATGTCCATGCAGGATGCCATTACAGAATATATTAACGAACATAAAAAATAAAAGTCATGAAGAAATTATTTATTGCCTTATTAGTATCATTTCTATCCCTACAGCTACATGCCCAATGGGCTGTAGCAGATGCTCCAAATCTAGCCCAGAATGTTAAGAATTATGTGGAATTACAGAAACAGGTAGACCTACTCACCGACCAGAAAAGTAAACTTGATGAGGGTCTTGATATGATGCGTAAAGTTAATACTACAATTGGTAACTCAGTTACCGTCAAAAACATTATGGAACGGCAGATTCGTCTATCCTCCATGTGTGTAGAAATAGTAGGGAAATATGAACTAAGTTCCCAAACCGCACAGACATTGATGGCTTCTATTGCTGAAATATTATCCAATAACAATAGAATGATTAGTTTATCAAAGATGATATTATCCTCAACTGTCAAAATGAATGATGCAGAACGTTTGAATGCTCTAACTGAAATTGAAAAAGAGATGAAAGAGGAAGAGCAGAAGATATACAAATTATCTTCAATCCTTAGTAATTATGACGCTATTAAACGAATGTTGAAATGAATCCACAATATAAAATAGACTATGCATTTGAGGATATTTTCGATGCATATGCATACGTAAAAACAAGTATCGTTTTTGATGCTCTTTTCGCTATTATTGCCGGTATAATAATTACAACACTTGTATTCAAATTGTCCGGAATAGTAAAAGATATGATTTCGGAAGGGAAAGGATTTAATACAAAGCATTTCTTTGAAGTTGGGAAGGAATACATGGCTGTAATGTTAGTAATAGTAATGCTACCTGTCTTTGTTACGTTATTTGAACAGTTACTTGCCTATACTGCAGACCAACTCGTAAATAAACTTGCTCCTTCAGGTGCATATAATCATAATGATCACATCTTTCATTTAGCAGAGTCAATGATTGAGGACTCTCAAAATATGGATTTGGCTGATGCTGTAGTATCTGGTCCTTTCAAGGCTATTTCTGGAATTCTTATGTCAGCAATAGGCGCTTTTTTTGCGTGTGCATATAATTATGTTATGCACATATTTGTAGCAAATCGCTATCTGATGGTACTCATGATGGAACTTGTTGGGCCTATTGCAATCGTATGTCTCCTAAATAACGATACACGCAGCTCATTCTTTACATGGATGAAAGGCATGTTCGGTATTTTTATGTTGTATCCAGGTTTTATAATGGCAAGTGTTTTTGCAGACGAATATACAGCAAAACTTATCACTAACTCCGTCTGGCCAGCATTTGTATTGGTAATCTTTTCTTTTATCCTTAAACTATCCTTATTAGCAACCGTAAAATCAATGGTAAATAAATGGTTATGATGCGCAACATTAAAGACATACTGAAAGATTTCAGCAAGTATGCTGAAGCTCGAAAAAGTTTTACACTCAGAACGAAAATTGTATTTATCTTCTGTTCTGTTACAATAGCAATGGTATTATTCTTCAGCTACCGGGTCGTTAATAATGCCATGAATAAGATATTAGTGATAAACGAAGGTGGTGAATTCGTACATTTCAAGGCCATGCAAACAGACAAGTTGTTTGAAAGTCTTCTAAAAAGTCATTGTTATTATACAGCTTACTACCTTAACAGCTTTGACCGCCTGACAATTGAAGAGAACCAGGCACGCGGTCTATTCCTCGTGAATAAAGGTGATGCCAATACCATTTTTGCAAAGTATCAGGCAGACCGTGCTTACGGAGATGCACTTGAGCTAGGAGTCGTATATAGATGCGACTTTGAAAGAATAAATAAGGTAAGCGTACAGGGAAATGAATATAATGTACAGTTCTCTTCCGTTCTATCAATTATCTCAAATACGGGTACCAAGAAAGTCCGGATAATCAGTGAAGGTACCGCTATAAGGACAACACCGCAATATCCAGAGAATGTGACCGGCTTCTTTTTTAAGAATTATCAGCAAACCTATCTGCCATATGAAAACTAAATACCCCAATTTTATGGCTATCTCTCTCGGGATAATTGTCGCAGAAATGTTAGCCTTAGTATTATACCTGTTTTATCGCATAATGCCTAAGTAATGAAATGAGAACGAAATTCACAATAATTGGAATTATAGGAGTAGTAGTAATTGGGCTGCTGTATCTGATATATCTCACTCTTCCAAGGGATGAGAAAAGTAAAGGTGATGAAGTCAAACTTCGCAGCGAAATAAAATCCGGATATACGGTAGATGAAATGATTAACGAGGTCAAAAAAAATTCCAGACGTAATCAATATGAAGAAACCAAGCCTGACACGTCCAATGAAGAAGACTTACAACGTATACAGGAGCTCATTAAACAAAACGAGGGTGCATTTCAGGAGCCTGTTCAGCAGCGTACAGAGACGGCCGTACAAGCTGTGCCGCAAAAAAAGAAAAAAGTAAATATAGAAAAGGATACTACAAGCATAGCGATAACCAAGCCTACACCTCCTGTACGTCGTACTTTTAACAGTATTCGACTGATTAAAGAAGATGAGAAAAACGCGATAAAAGCATTCGTCCATTCCACACAGACAGTCATGGTTGGTTCGACTCTTAAAATGCAGCTTGCTGAAAATTGCCTGACTGACGACGGCCAGCGAATACGAAAAGGTACGCCAGTGTACGGAGAGGTCACAGCGATTGACGGTGAAAGGGTTATTATTAAGATAAGTTCGATTAATATCAACAATAATATCCTTCCCTTCAAGAAGAACGTGTATTCCCGTGATGCCATTGAAGGAATATATGTTCCCGGGAACCCGAAATCAGACGTGGCCAAAGATGCTGGTGCATCAGCCGTTTCAGGAGCCAATACCAATATATCAGGAGGACTGGACATCGGTACCCAGCTTGTGGCAGGTGCGGCAAACAGTGTTATCAGCGCGACAAAATCCGCTACAAGCAAGAATATCCGGAAAATCAAAGTAACAATAAAAACCAATTATCAAATCCTATTAATGGAGGACAAAAAACCATGATAAAATACTTGTTATTCATAATAATGCAAATCCCTTTCTTGGCACACGCGCAAATGATTGAGGAACTTTCTGCTACTCCTCTGGAGATTGGATATGAAAAGACGCTGCACATAATATTCCCCACTGAAGTGAAATACTGTAACGCGGGGAATGACCATATACTTGCTGAAAAAGTGAGTGCACAGCCCAACATTATCCGTATCATTGCAGCAGAAAGAAACTTTCCGGGCGAAACGAATCTATCTATCGTTACGGCAGATACTAAGTTCTATTCATATTCCATTCACTATAGTGAAACACCAAAAGTAAGTTACATTCATATAGGGGACACCTCCCCTACTCCGCATGTACTTCCAGTTGGTAAGGATAAACAAATGTATCTGATTTTCCCCGGAAAAATCACATATGAGGACCACGGTTCTCAAGACATAACAGTTGAAAAAGCTGAAGGTGTAGACAACATTCTTGCGGTCAAAGCTGTATGTGAATTTCAAAAGGAATCGAACATTTCCGTTGTCACGGATAACGGAAAATTCTACACATTCAATCTTCAATACTCTCCCAATCCTGAAGTATTCACTTTTGTCATTGATAAAGACGAACAGCAGAAGGTAGCAATACTTGACGAAGGAGAATTGACGACTGACCAGAAAGAAAAAATCCATGATGCGATAAATAAACGTTTGCCGATGGATCTTGGATTGAGAGATAAAATATCCGGGGTTGAATTTGAGATAAACAATATCTTTATTCACAATGATATTCTCCTATTCAGAATTTCACTTCGGAACCGCACCCAGATAAATTATACGATAGACTTTATGCGTCTGTACATTCAGGATGCGAAGAAAAGCAAGAAAACAGCTATCCAGCAGCTGGAACAAAACGTTCTGTTCACATTCGATTATCCGGAAGACATTCCGGCTCACGAGAAAAGAACATTTATTGTGGCCGTGAATAAGTTCACAATACCTGACAAAAAACGACTTGTCATAGAGATTCAGGAGAAGAATGGTGGCCGTCATTTCTTCTATAAACTGAAAAATAAATCCATCCTGGAATCTGAAGAAGTTTTCCGCAATACTCAAGAGCAAAAAACTGAAGACGAAGCAGACAAGATACTCAGGAGGGTCTACCGATGATAACCTATATGATAGCCTGCATGCTGCATTTATCTATCTCATCAAACCCGAATGTAAGAAACAGTCTGATAGAACTGCTTGAAGGATGCCACACTTTACAGCCGATAGGGAAAATAATAGACATTCTCCACAAAGAAGGTATGTACGAATCCCTACCCCTACAATGGCCAGTTAAAGGTAAATACCGGATAAGCAGTCATTACGGATACCGTAATCACCCACTGACAGGAACGAAAAAATTTCACTCGGGGGTGGATATTGCAGTCGAGCTGGCCACTCCGGTATATGCCGCCGGATCAGGGAACGTCATATATGCCGGAAGAAAAGGAGGATATGGACGCTGTATCATAATACAGCACCAGTTCGGATTTACCAGTATCTACGGGCATTTATCGGCCTATTACACTACGGCAGGTAAAGAAATCAAGCAAGGACAAGCTATAGGATTTGTCGGGAGTACAGGACAAAGCACAGGTAATCACCTCCACTTTGAGATACGTAAAAATAAAAGAGCAATAAACCCAATATGGTATGATGGATATGAGAGATGAAGTTGAACAGATAATATTGCGAACAATGGTTAAGGAAGGGATGGATGCTGCACCTCAGGATTACGAGTTCCTGATGAAATATAATCTTAAGCAGATTTATTTCTACAGTATCGACTGTTCGATGAACGGAGCAGGAATAGACCTGAAGTCTCCCATACTGGAGAAACTAAAGAAAGCAATCATAGAAGATACGACCTTTCCACTTCTTCATGATGAATACAAAAAAAATGGAAAAGCGGGAGTCATGAAAAAATTATTGAACAACGAAGCGTATTATAAAACCTTTTTAAAATGTATTCGAAATGGTAAGTAATAATATTGTCGATTACCTGGAAAGAATTAAAGGGCTGTATACTCTCATTAAGCAGGAACATACAGGTTCTCTCAGTGATATAGCAAAAAAAATGCGATTGTCACGGCGAACCATTGCAAACTATATATCTGAACTTAAATCGCTCGGTGCGGATATAAGTTATGACAAACAGCGTAATACATATTTCTTCAACAACGAGTTTACATTGTATGCAACATTTGAAGTAAAATTATCAACATAGCGAAAGAAAAAAGGAAGAGTGCAACATTGTTGCACTGGTGCATACTTAGCTTTGCAGTATGTATAAAATAAATCTCAATTTATAAGTAAATTTTCGAATTTGTAATTTTTTTACCCCCGGAGCCTGCGTGAGTATCCTCCGGTTTTTAAAGAAAAAAGTAACACTTTTAATAATTATAATTATGAAAATGAAGTATTTATTTTTAGCATGCGGTATGGCTGCACTATTTGCTGCCTGCCAAAACGAAAATGAGCCAAAAGCTGTTTCGGACAAGCCCGGAACCAGCGGTGATTACAGAATCATCATTGAAGGAGAAGAAACGGATGCACAGACTTCCAGGTCTTCCGGAACAATCCAGTTTGTGGGAGGAACAGCGAGCGGAGCAGGTCTCTATGACGGAGTAGGAAGAGCCTTTGTCTCTGCCACGCCAGACCCCGGATACGAAATCAATTATTTTTACGGTGGTCCTGATTCTGAACCCAAAAAATACGACTATGCCAATGGTGGAGCTACATCATTTGATGTTCCAATTAATGGTCAAGACCATTTATTTCATGTCGGATTCAAGAAGAAAACCGGTTCGCTTACGATAAATGCCGGAACTGGTGGAACAGTATCTCCAAATGGTCAAGTAGCAATCCAAAGAGAGGTACCTTTCTCAATAAAAGCAACACCCAATAGTGGTTATGAATTTGCAGGTTGGACGGTTAATAATGGTAGTGTAACGATTGACAATGCTAATAGTACAAGTACTACTGCGACATTAAATAGTGCTTCAGGAACTATTACAGCACA
>ENA-OZFR01000083-OZFR01000083.1-human-gut-metagenome-genome-assembly--contig:-NODE-83-length-33363-cov-9.855981_pt1 | contig 33363 bp, 31 predicted proteins | sample MGYA00245111_ERZ653647 | MGnify/ENA primary metagenome ERZ653647 (study PRJEB26926, sample SAMN06164944) | human gut metagenome | biome: ENVO:00009003; feature: ENVO:2100002; material: ENVO:00002003...
CGATGTAATGACAGATCGGCTGCATCATTCACGGAAAGTGGATGCTGCAGCCGTTTTTATTTTGAAATATGCAACTGTAAGCAGACATCATAGTTATGAAATGATTATTGATAAACAGGAGAAAATTAAACAGAAATGATAAGAGACTTCTCAGAAAAAGCAAAGCAGAAGCTTGAAGGCTATGCGGATGATGCCGCAGCTTCATCCACATGGGGAAAGATAAAGGACTGGTTTTCGGACAGGGGAATGGATTTCCGGAGCTGGGCAGGAAAGCTCGGCGCAGGTGATACATCATGCAAGAAAAGCAGTGATCCTGTAAACTTAAGCACCGGAAACTTCATCTATGACCATGAAGACATGCAGGCAGGCGGAGAGATACCGCTTTCATTCCACAGATACTACAACTCAAAGGATACCGGCACCGGCACAATGGGCAGCTGTTTCCTGCACAATTATGAAATGGAAGTGCAAAAGCAGCCGGACCAAAAAGCGGCGGTGCGCATGCGTGACGGACAGTTTTACTACTTTGCGGAAACAGACACAGGCTATGTGGCGGAAAACGCGGCGATGGGGCTTTTGGAAAGGACAGAAGACGGCTATAAGCTTACATGCCATCCGGGCATGGATGCCGTGTACTTTGATGAAAACGGAAAGGCGGCAAGACAGGAAAACACAAACAAAAGGGGAATCACATTTATCCGTGATGAAAGAGGAAGGCTGGCAAAGGCGGAAACCGATACAGGAAACTCCTTGTACATTAAATGGATTTACAGGTGCAAGGAATGGGCAAATTATACCCGAGTGGTCTTTAAGTGGTGAATATGTAAAACCTAAGAAAGGTGCGGAATTACATAAAGTTGTTAATGGAAAAGATACTGTTGTTGCAATATTTGATGGTAAACATTTTGTAGAAGTGAAAGGAAAATAGAAAATGATAAAAAATGGTGAGTTTTGTGTATATAATGGAAATGAGTACGAATTAAATGAGGATAATGATGGAAACTTAATAATAATTACAACAAATCGCGAAATAATAGATGCAACGTTTGTTGATGAATATAATAGCGGAGTATATAGTAAAATAATTTCGCCAAATGAAATTCAAGAAGCATATGAGTGTAGAACTTATGGTTTGATTAATGGTTATAAGGTTAGTATTAGGAAAGAGTTGAAAGGTACTTTTTTTGTAGGCACAGGTGATAGAAAAATTGCTGATATACTTGGATTGAATAGAACAGATAAGTACTTGTATGAGAAAGAAATTGCCAAGGATAAAATAGAAGTAGTTCAAGAAAAAAAGAAAATAGAAGTATGATTGAATCAAAATAATGAATACTGCACGGGAAAACTTGAAAAATGGTGAATAGAAGGTAATAAAATGAAAACATTAGGAAAAATAGCAATATATCAAGGAACGGAATATGAATTTCAAAAAAAGACTGATGGGAGCTATGCATTATACTCGGATGACATAAAATCATTAGAAGCAGGCTTTAGAAGAATATCTGAAAAAGAAGAAAAATTCATGAAAATTATTACATTAGATGAAGTAGAAGGTGTCTTTGAAAAAGAAACAGAGGTAATTTATGGCGGTGATACATTTATTGGTTCTGTTATTCAAGGGAGTAAAATTATGCTTTATACACGCAATGTGTCGTTGGGACAAAAATACAATATGACAATGAGAGATAAAGATGAGTTCTATAAGTATGTAAAATTAAAAGATGTAGATTGTATTGTTCAGAAGTGGACGCCATGTGAGAAAAATGTATGATAAAAAATGGGAAATTTTGTAAATATCATGGGAGTGAATTTAAAGTAAATAGGGATAGTGATGGAAATGAGACTTCCAATTTATGATATAGAAGAGAAAAGGAATATGTAGCATTTGGAAAATACAGTTGTTAGGCTACTAAATGAAAGAGGGAGAATGAGTATCGATTTAAAAAAAAGGTGAAAAATGACTAAAACAAGCAAAAAATGTCTAAAAATCAGATTGAAAACTAATTGCTCAATGTGCAGTTTTCACAAAGTTGTTCCCGTGTGACCGAAAGATTGTATAATGTTATCTAGAGGTTAAGTATGAATAGTTAAAATTAAATAAATGGAAGGAGAAATATTTGGAGTAACAATAAATTGAGGTATCAATAAACAAGATAGATGTATTAAAGCTTTTATGATAAGCAGGTCGGAAAGAGTAATAGTAATTATCATTAAGCTTTTACATAAGTGAAAATGAATTAATAAAACAAGAACATTAAAGGGATAATGTTCAAGGTAAAGAGATCGGAAAAAATTTAAAAAAAATTTAAAAAAGTACTTGCATTATTCGTTTGACCATGATATTATAATACACGGTTCGTTGGTCAAGCGGTTAAGACGCCGCCCTCTCACGGCGGAAACACGGGTTCGATTCCCGTACGGACTGCTAAGTATTTAAAGCCGGTACATTCATGGAAGCATGATGTACCGGCTTTTTCGTTGTATATATTTATATGAGGCAGAGCTATTTATGAGCAGCTACAGCTGCTGTATGCTTTTTGAAGCCGTCAGGCGCTTTTGTGATGCGAAGGGCAACGACAATTATTGCGGCAGCAAACAGAAGCTGTATTCCCATGCATATTGAAATAAAGCCAAGCTCCCTGACCGGATGAAAGTCAATACTTTTTACAGCCTGGTTGTACCAGTAGGCAGGCAAAAAGTGAGCGGCCTTTATGATGCCATCGCTTAGAAATTCCTCCGGCACAAATATACCGCACAGGAATGCCATACCGAGTGACACAGTGTTCGCAAACATGTTCAGTATCTCACTGTTTGAGGTGATTTTGCTGATTAAAAAGGCAAATGCCAGTGAAACAAGCATGTAGCAGAGCATGTTGAGTGTAAACAGGAAACCTGAAAACGAGAATGTGCTGCCTTTAAACATGATTGTAGCTGAGGCAAAAATTACAGCGCATACCACAAGTCCGGTTAAAATCACACCCAAAAGCAGCTCGCGGTTGTAGTTTGCAAATTTATAGGATGAGCAGGATATTCTCTCCTTGATTTCTTTTTTGGAGAAAACCTGAAGGACAGGAGCTATACCTGCAATCATCATGACAAGGAGCACCCATCCCAGATAACTGAAGCAGTAGTATATCCCTGAGTGCGAGGTGACACTTTTGCCGCTGAGCAATGAGACCGAAGCCTTTTGGCTTAGCGATGTGTTTACTGCGGCTAGAGCATCAGCTTCAGAGTAGCCGGAAGCGATGTAGGTATTGTATGTTTTTGTAAAGCTGTTTATGGCAGACTCAAAGGTGGTCGCTGCCTGTGTGCCGGGTATGGTCACGACATCGAGACTAAAGCCTTCTTTTATGATGAGAACACAGTTTACGTTTCTGGCAAAAAGCTCATCCTGCATAGTTTCCTTTTTGTCATTTTTAATATTTTTTTTGATGCATGTCTTTTTAAGATACTCTGTCAGGGCTTTGCTTTCAGATGAATTGTCGTAGTCAAATACCGCAAATTTGGGCTTGATGGCCTCATAATCACCTTCAGCTTTGTTTGTGCGTGTCGCAGTGAGAACGACCATGATACCTATGAATATGGACAGGTACATAATCATCTGGCCCATATGTCTGTTGAGTATTTTGAAATATGATTTAAATACTTGCATATTTTTTCCTCCGAAGCAGTGCAAAGGCAATGATTAAAAGAATCACTGATTCAACTGCCATTATTGATATATTTCTGAAAAATCTGTCGTAGCTGTCATATACGTTGAGCGAGTAAAAGCAGTCGGATATGAGACAGGCAGGGTTGAGGCGGTTAGCAATCGGAAGCTTGTGCTCAATCATATCTTTTATCCCGTTGGCGCATAAATCCGCAAGCACGGAAAGCACCATGCCGATTCCGACAGAGATACCGATTTTGCTGCCCTCTGTGAGCTTAGGAATGGCACCGATTATAACTCCGATTGAAAGTCCGATCATGCAGCCGAAAAACAGTGTCAGGATGATTGCCGGATATTTATTTCCAAAATCCACGCCAAGAAGAGTCATGTAGGCAAGTGATATGAGCTCAACAGCAAAATGGATGCTTAAGAGTGAGATATACTCTGAAAAGATAAGGGTGTTTTTGCATGCCGGCACAAGGCTTTTTCGCATGCCGAGAGGGCTTGTATCAGCTAACAGCCTGCAGGTGGAGCTTACGGCTGAAAATGAGGCGAACAGGCAGCTCATCGCAAAAACAGCGTAAAAGTAATTGGTGTATTCATCCTGATTTCCCGATGAAAGTGAAATCTCTTTATACTCTGATGCGGTTTCAGAAAGCCCGGCAATTGCAGTCTCAAGCGCAGCCGGATTAGTCTTTGCTATGTTTGTAAATACGTCCTTTTGCTGTTTGTACTGTGTCAGGATGGATTCAAGGATTGTGGCATTGTATGAGTTTTCCTCCACGACTAAAGAAGCATCCTCTGTGTAAATAATGCCTGTCACTTTTTTGTTATTTAGTGCTTTTTTGGCTGCTGAGCTATCCATTAGCTTCATGTTTATGAGGTCTGAAAATGAATTTGTGCTATCGGACTTGTCGTCTGATTTACTGACGGAATCAGTATGGTTTACATCGAGAGACTCAAGCACGCTCATCAGAGTGTCATCGTTTTTAGATTCAACCACTGCCACATTTATTGTCTTGAACATTTCATCCTTTTCAAACAGATTTCCGAATGCCATATACATAAAGGTGGCGAGCAACAGTGGAAATGCAAGTGTCCAAAACAGCGTGACTTTCAGGCGGAACATGCTTAGCATGGTGTATTTTGCGTTGTGAAAAAATAATTTTAGTCCATTCATCAATCCCTAAGCTCCTTTCCGGTAATCTCTAAGAATACGTCGTTAAGAGTCGGAAGCTGCGTGTACACCTGACCGAAGGACAGATTATTCTGCTCTAGATAATCAAGCACATGGATTATATTGTGGCGTCCGCCACTGAAATAAATCCGAAGCTGTCCGTTTTCAAAGCTGACCTGATATGCATTGTGCAGCTGCTTTAATGCGTCAAGCTGTGCTTCTGACAGGTCTGCGATTTCTACGTTTATGGTCTCTGTATTTTTGATCATGCGCTTTAGCTCGTCCTTTGTGCCGAGTGCGAGAGCCTTGCCCTTGTCCATGATGAGTATGCGGTCGCAGAGCTGTTCAACCTCCTCCATGTAGTGTGAGGTGTAGATGATTGTCGCACCATCACGGTTTAGTTTTTTGATGCCCTCCAGAATCTTGTTTCTGCTTTGAGGGTCGACAGCCACGGTCGGTTCATCAAAGAAGATGAGCTTTGGCTTGTGTGCTATGCCACACGCGATGTTGAGACGTCTCAAAAGTCCGCCTGAGAGCTTCTTTGGCAGAAATTTGCTGTAATCCGCTATGTCCACGAAATCCATTGCTTCCTTTACATATTTTTCGCGGAGCTTTTTGTCACTCACGTAAAGACCGCAGAAATAGTCGATATTTTCATATACAGTCAGCTCGTCGTACACGGCCACATTCTGCATGACCACGCCGATTTCGCGTTTGATATCGTAGCTGTTTGAGTACATTTCCTGCCCGAATACCTTTATATCTCCCTTATCGTATGTGAGCAGGGAGAGTATGCAGTTTATAGTGGTGGTCTTTCCGGAGCCGTTTGGTCCGAGCAATCCGAAAATCTCACCGGTTTTAACGGTCAGATTGAAATGGTCGAGTGCCACAAGCTCCTTGTAGCGTTTTACAAGGTTTGTTACTTCTATCGCATTTTTGGTTGTATCCATTGAATTGCCTCCATAATGTTGTATTTTCAGTTGCAAGCCTGATATCCGGCTCAATAACAGATTACTATATGGCGTGCCGGAAAGTAAGTGTCAAATGTCACATTCGTATTTATGTTTGGATGAGGCATTGTTGTGTAAAAAATGACATTTGTCATAGTGACGTTTGATGGAATTTGTTGTAAGCTTATTTTACGGAAATGGAGGTTTTTGATGTATAAGATATGTAGTCAGTTTTTAATAGTTCTATCATGCGTGATGCTTATGGTGGTATCCCTTCAGGTCGATTACGTCATGATAGCGTGCATACTTACAGGAATAATCGTGTGCACATTTATAGACATGCAGGATGTGCCGCAGATGAGTCCGGCTAACAAGAGCGAAACGGCAGACCGGGCCTTTGATTTGATTCTGGCGGTTTATATTCTGTCCGGAGTGTTTTTTGCACCATCATTTTTTATGCTGCCGTATGCAACGATGGTATTCAGGAAGAAAAAATACACGGTGTCGAGGATGGCTGCAGCCGTAGTGGGGATAGCTGTATCGGTGGACTGTATTTTAAAGATAAAACATATAGCACCCGGGATTTTTAATATCCTGGAGGTTGTACTTCTCATGGCTTTTGCGGTAATGCTTTCGTATTTCACAGAGCTGCTTTTGGGGTATCAGATGAAGCTGCACAGCATGAGAGATGCGTCTATGGAGCACGATATGCTTATGGAGCAGATGAATCACCAGCTTATCGAGAAGCAGAATGCGCAGATATATAATGCCACGCTAAAGGAGAGAAACCGTATCGCAAGAGAGATACACGACAACGTGGGTCACATGATTACGCGCTCTATTTTGCAGGTGGGAGCAATCGGTGTGATAAATACCGATGAAAAGCTTAAAGCGCCTATCTCAGATCTGAAGAGTACACTCGATACGGCAATGGACAGCATGAGAAAAAGCGTTCATGATTTGTACGATGAGTCGGTCGATTTGCGTCAGGCGCTTGCGAAGCTTAAGCCTACAGACAGTGCATTTGCATTTTCACTCGAATACGACTGTGAGGATGATGTGCCCAGAGATGTCAAGTATGCTTTTATTGCAATTGCAAAGGAAGCGGTAAACAACGCAGTTAAGCACAGTAACGGCGATGAAATCAGGATAATAGTCAGAGAGCATCCCGCCTTTTACCAGCTTGAGATAAATGACAACGGCACATCGGCTGACGAAAGAAGACTTTCGGGAGAAACAGGAGATGGAATAGGCATAAAAAATATAAAGGAGCGTGTTGCAGCGATAGGAGGAACCATGCGGATAAAGGCAGACGATGGTTTCATGATATTTGTGACGCTAATGAAGAAGTGAGGATATACATAAAAATCAAGGCTTGAAAAAGAAAGGAACAGGACATGAAAATAGTAATAATAGATGATGATAATCTCGTATCACTTTCGCTGAACACAATACTGAGCGCACAGGATGACATAGAGGTGTCTGCGGTTGGAGACAGCGGGCAGCAGGCGGTAAAGCTGTACGAGGAGCATATGCCCGATGTGATGCTCATGGATATAAGGATGCAGGGCATGACAGGTCTTGAAGCAGCAGAAAAAATACTCGCAAAATATCCGGATGCCAAAATACTTCTTCTGACCACATTTTCGGATGATGAATACATTGTAAAAGCAATCTCGCTGGGGGCGAAGGGCTATATACTAAAACAGGCCTTTGAGAGTATTGCCCCGGCACTTAGAGCTGTAAACAACGGACAGACAGTGTTTGGAACACAGATAATGGACAGGATACCACACCTGTTCGGAGCTGATGGTAAAGCTTCATCAGGCACCGGTCAGGCCCGGTTCATTGACGCAATGAAGAGCTATGATATAAGCGGCAAGGAGCTTTCAATCATAGAGCTGGTTGCAGAAGGACTAAACAACAGGGAAATAGCGGATGAGCTGTATCTGAGTGAGGGAACCGTACGAAACTATATCAGTGTCATACTCGAAAAGCTGCAGCTGAGGGACAGGACACAGCTTGCATGCTTTTATTATAAAAGTATGGTATAACATGAAACTTTTTCTATGGTGTGGGACACATATATAGTGAAGGGAGGGATGCAGATTGATTAATAAGGCACAGGATGACTTTTTTAATGAGCTATATGCCTCAACCAATCAGAAGGTTTTAGCGTACATCATTGTAAAATGTGGAAAAACTGAAGATGTAGCAGATATATTTCAGGAAACCTATACAGAGGTTGTTAAAATAATACGAAAACATGGAATATCATATTTTAAGCAGCCGGATGCACTTGTAATGCAAATAGCAAAGAGAAAAATTTTTCGTCATTATAAATTAAAAGAAAAGCTTCGTGGCATTGAGGAAATGAACGATTATAATATTTTGTCGGCAGATGAAAATGATATAGCTGTACAACAGACTTCGTTTGACGATATAGCAATATCAAAAGAAACAGTACAAAGTGTGTTTACATATCTTTCTGCGAAGGATGAACTTACTAAAAAAATATTTTATCTATATTATTATATGGATAAAAATATTTCAGAAATAGCGCTCCTTTTTTCTGTAAAGGAATCAACCATAAAAAACAGATTATATCGTACCCTAAGGGAGCTTAGGCAAAATTTGGATAAGGAGGATTGATGCAGAATGAAAAAAAATGATATTTTTAGACAGGCAGCGCAGCATGAAATGCCTGATATTGAGCAGGTAAGAAAAGAATGTATCGAGGAATTACATACCACTCACAGCTCAAAACGATATCCTGCATATTTTGCTGCGATAGCGGTTGTGACTGTAGTTGTCTTGTGTATGTGTATCACGCCGGTGAGGTCATTTGCAGCCGATATGATTGAACATATTCAGGCATTAATTGATGTTAATAATGATTCGGTACGTGATCTGGTGTATAGAAAATATAGCGGTCCGACTGTTTATTTGGAAAAAGATGAAACGGTAAGCATATACTCATATACCGGTTATGAGGATGTATATATTTTGCTGGCGGAGGCAAAAGAAGCTGAAAAACTGGGAGCTATAAGCAGAGACGTTAAGGTGAGCTATAAAGTGCCGTATAGTGGGGAGTATTATATTCTTGATGGAGAAAATAAGGAGAATATAACAGACCGGGTTATTGTAGAACATGAGGGAGGAGCAGAAGATAACATGAAAATTTCTCAATAAGGAAATCTGCCATTGCAATATACCCCACCAGGGTATATAATGCTCTTGAAGACAGATACCCATAAGGGGTATGGTTAGAGATGTAAAACAAATGCATAATGCGGAACAAAGAACAAATGGAGGTACCCATGACAGAAAAAGAAACCAAATGCTGTTGCTGCAACCGCAAAAAAGAGCGGTCAGAGCAGGAATATAAGGATCTCATCAACAGACTTAGCCGTATAGAGGGGCAAATCCGTGGAATCAAGCGTATGCTGGATGAGGATTGCTACTGCCCTGACATCATCACACAGGTGGCGGCCGCAAATGCTGCGCTCAACAGCTTCAATAAAGTCCTTTTGGCCAATCACATAAAGACGTGTGTGGCAGATGACATAAGAGCCGGCAAGGATGAGACAATAGATGAGCTTTTGAACACACTGCAGAAGCTTATGAAGTAGTATTATAAGAAGGCAGGTATAAAAATGAGTACAATAATCACAATATTAATAATAGCAATAATTGCCGCACTGGTGATTGTGGGCTTAAAGGAGACTATTAAGCATTCAAAGGGCGAGGGCGCCTGCTGTGGCGGTGGAGCCATGAAGGAGGACGAGGAAGCCACAGTACAGCTTACAGGCGAGATAGTCACGAGAGCAGATGTGCACATAGACGGAATGCACTGCATGAACTGCAAGAATTCAGTCACACGCTCGCTTCAGAAGATGAGAGGAGTATCGGCAGATGTGGATTTAAAGCATGGCGTGGCACATGTTGAGGCAACCAGAGAGCTAAGCGATGAGGAAATCACATTTGCCATCGAAAGACTGGATTTCAAGGTGACAGGAATTGAGAGATTTTAGAAAAGGCTTTTGAATAGTTAGATTCAAATAGTAGAAAGAAGGAAATACAGACAGTATGAAGCAATATACAGTTACAGGAATGAGCTGTGCGGCATGCTCTGCCAGAGTGGAAAAGGCGGTCTCTAAGGTTGATGGTGTGACGAGCTGCTCTGTCAGCCTTTTGACCAACTCGATGGGAGTCGAGGGAAGCGCGACAGATGCGCAGATAGTGGAGGCAGTAGAGCAGGCGGGCTATGGAGCGAGTCCCAAAGGCACAGCAACAGAATCAGAAAATGACAAAGCAAATAACAGCTTAGAGCAGCTAAAGGCAGCGCAGGATGCGCTTGTAGACAGGGAGACACCGAAGCTGCGCAACAGGCTTATAGCATCGCTCATATTCTTAGTTGTTCTCATGTATTTTTCCATGGGACATATGATGTGGGGCTGGCCGTTGCCTGAGTTTTTCAATGGAAACCATGTGGCTATGGGACTTTTGCAGCTTCTGCTTACAGTGGCGGTAATGGTCATAAACCAGAAGTTTTTTATCAGTGGCTTTAAGGGCTTGATTCACGGCGCTCCAAACATGGATACGCTTGTTGCGCTTGGCTCTGTAGCATCGTTTGGATACAGCGTGTATGCACTTTTTGCCATGACAGCTGCGCAGGTGAATGGCGATATGGATGCGGTCATGTCATATATGCATGAGTTTTATTTTGAATCCGCAGCCATGATTTTGGCACTGATTACTGTCGGAAAAATGCTTGAAGCGCACTCAAAGGGCAAAACAACAGACGCTTTAAAGAGCCTGATGCAGCTTGCCCCAAAGACAGCAACCGTTGTAAGGAATGGCGTGGAGCAGGAAATTTCTGTGGATGCAGTGAAAAAGGGCGATATTTTCGTGGTCAGACCGGGTGAAAATATCCCTGTGGACGGTGAAATAATAGATGGAACAACCGCTGTCAACGAATCGGCACTCACAGGAGAGAGCATCCCTGTGGATAAGCAGCCGAAAGATGCAGTAAGCGCTGCCACAGTGAACCAGTCAGGCTTTATAAAATGCCGCGCAACCAGAGTAGGCGAAGACACCACACTCTCACAGATTATACAGATGGTTTCTGATGCCGCAGCGACAAAGGCACCTATTGCAAAAATTGCTGACAGGGTATCGGGAGTATTTGTGCCGGCGGTTATTACAATTGCAATCATTACAATAATAGCATGGCTTATAGCCGGTGAGACCGTGGGCTTTGCGCTTGCCAGAGGCATTTCGGTGCTCGTGATAAGCTGTCCGTGTGCACTTGGACTGGCAACTCCTGTTGCGATAATGGTAGGAAACGGCAAGGGCGCAAAGAGCGGTATACTTTTCAAGACAGCGGCAAGCCTTGAGGCAACAGGCCGCACACAGATTGTGGCTCTTGATAAGACAGGCACCATAACAAGCGGTGAGCCGAAGGTGACGGATATCGTGCCGGATGAGACATTTTTTGAGGAAACCGGCAATCATGCCGGAGCGCTTCTTGCAATAGCCGCATCAGTCGAGGCCAGGAGCGAGCATCCGCTTGCAAAAGCCATTATGGAGCGCGCTAAAACGGATGAAATCGCTGTCGCAGAGGTGACGGATTTTAGCGCTGTTGTAGGAAATGGTCTGACTGCAATACTTGCAGGCAAAATGATAAAAGCAGGAAATCTTGCTTTTGTCAGCAAATTTGTAAAAGTGTCAGATGATATGCGCGCGAAAGCTGTCGAATTTTCAAAGGAAGGAAAAACTCCTCTGTTCTTTGCCGCGGATGACAGGCTTTGCGGTATCATAGCCGTTGCAGATACAATAAAGGAGGACAGTCCGGAAGCTGTCAGACAGCTTAAAAATATGGGTATCAGAGTTGTTATGCTCACCGGTGACAACGAGCAGACTGCCAATGCCATTGGAAAGCAGGCGGGAGTGGACGAAGTCATCGCAGGTGTGCTTCCGGATGGTAAGGAGGCTGTCATAAGGAAGCTAAAAAAACAGGGCAGGGTAGCTATGGTTGGTGACGGAATCAATGATGCACCGGCGCTCACACGTGCGGATATGGGAATTGCAATCGGCGCGGGAAGTGATGTGGCAATAGATGCAGCGGATGTTGTCCTGATGAAGAGCCGCCTGATAGATGTACCAGCAGCAGTGCGGTTAAGCCGTGCTACATTGACAAATATACACGAAAATCTGTTCTGGGCATTTTTCTATAATGTAATAGGTATTCCACTTGCGGCCGGTTTGTGGTATCCTTTATTAGGATGGAAGCTCAATCCGATGTTTGGAGCGGCGGCGATGAGTCTGTCGAGCTTCTGCGTTGTTACCAATGCCCTGCGGCTGAATCTGTGCAGGGTGTATGATCCTAAGCATGACAGAAAAGCAACACCAGATAGAAAAAACAAAACAAATAAACCAAGTGAAAGTGAGGAAAAATCAATGACAAAGACAATGAATATCGAAGGAATGATGTGCGGCCACTGCGAGGCAAGAGTAAAGAAGGCACTCGAGGCGCTTGATGCAGTAAGTGAGGCAGCAGTAAGCCATGAGAGCGGAACAGCAGTAGTGACATTAAGCTCTGACATTTCCGATGAGAAATTAAAGGAGACTGTAGAGGCTGAGGACTACAAGGTTACATCAATTCAGTAATCAGTCAGACAGTATAACAATATGAAGAAATATATAGCATTGGTATTGGCTGCAGTGCTGGTGCTTGGGATTTTTACAGGATGTGGTAACAAGGGCAACAAAGAGACAGAATCACAGACAGATGAGAAAGCCACTGAGTCGGTGAATTCTGCAGAAAATAATACTGAGGACAGTACGCAAAGCAGTACAGAAAATCAGAATGTGGCTGATACAGAGCAGCTCACCACAGAAAACGGACAGGAGAGCTCAGTTCTTGCCTGTCCGTCAGTAAACGGTAAGCTGCATGTGGAGGGCAGCAAGCTCGTTGATCAAAATAACAACGAGGTGCAGCTTCGCGGAGTCAGCACACACGGTCTTGCGTGGTATCCACAGTATGTGACCAATGATTGCTTTGCCACGCTGAAAAGCTTTGGAGCAAACGTGGTGAGGCTCGCCATGTATACCTACGAAAGCGGTGGCTACTGCACAGACGGTGACAGGCAGCAGCTTGAGACACTTGTGCAAAACGGCGTGCAGTACGCGTTCAACAACGACATGTATGTCATCATAGACTGGCATGTGCTAAACGATGGCAATCCAAACCGCTACAGTGATGTGGCAAAGACATTTTTTGCCAAAATGGCACAGCAGTATGCCTCATACAACAACGTGATTTACGAGATTTGCAATGAGCCGTGCAACGGTGCGACCTGGGGAGATGTGAAGTTTTACGCCAGCGAGGTCATTCCGTCAATCAGAAGCTACGACAAAGATGCAGTCATACTGATAGGCACACCTAACTGGAGCCGGGATGTGGATGAGGCAGTCAAGGACCCTGTCACAGGCTATGATAATATCATGTATACACTGCATTTCTATGCCGCAACCCACAAGGAGGACTTGCAAAACAAGCTAAAATCGGCGGCAGACGCCGGACTGCCGATATTTGTATCAGAGTTTGGCATCTGCAGCGACGACGGAAACGGTCAGGTGGACATAGATTCCGCAAACAGCTGGATCAGCCTGCTTGACAGCTACGGCATCAGCTATGTGTGCTGGAATCTGTCCAATAAGGACGAAAAATCAGCGCTTCTAACACCTGCCTGCGATAAGACAAGCGGTTTTACCTATGAGGATCTAAGTGATGAGGGCAAGTGGCTGTACGGTGTGCTCACAAGTCATGTGACACCGGTCTTGAATTAACGAAAAGCCTCAGATGTACGGAAAACGGCGCACCTGCTAATGCCGGGATAGAGGCATCCATGCACTCAGCCGGCATGCACATGAGGCAGATGCAGATACTTCTCTCTGGTGGCAAGTCCGCCGCGGATATGGCGCTCGGACTTGTTGATATCGAGAATGTGACGCGCTTTTGCGGCAAGCTCTGGGTCTATGCGAAGCAGCCTGTCAGCATCCGTGATATCCTTGTGCACAGTGGATTTGCTGATGCCAAACTGCTTTGCAGCCTGACGCACCGTGGCATTGTTTTCAACTATGTAGTTGGCGATTTCCACCGCCCTTGTCTCAATATATGATTTCAAAAAATACTCCTGCATATTCTGTTGTTACAGTTTATGCGGGAGTATTTTTAATATTACACACAGGTTGTAATTCTATTTACGTTTTTCGTAATAAAAAAAATAAGAAAACGGTTTTTTAATAGTAATAATAATATCAATTTTCCGTATTGCATTGGTGCAAAAGTTGCGCTGCCTGATCATATTAAGCTCATTAAATATATTAAGTGTATTAAGCGTATGCGGATGCGATGAGCTCAATACATTTATCGTATCCAAGCACAGAGCTGTTTAGCACCAGGTCATAATTTTTTCTGTTGCCCCACTCCTTGTCGGTAAAGTAGCGGTAATTTACAGAGCGCTTCTTATCGACATCCTTTAGCAGCTTTTTGACCTCGTCATCGCTTTTTTGGTAGAGCTTTTTTATTCTTGCAGCCTTCTCAGGCTTATTTCCCTCTATAAAAACATTCAGCACATCATCCCTGTCAGAAAGAATGTAGTCTGCGCAACGTCCCACAATAACGCATGGCTCTTTTTGCGCAATATCCTTGATGAGCTTCTGCTGGATATTGAAAATCTGGTCTGAAAGAGAAACTCCTGTGATGTCGCGCCCCACAAATGCATATGAAAAAATACTTCCGGCAGGTGCATATTCGCCCTGGTTTGCGACAATCTGCTCAGAGATACCGAGCTCCTTTGCCACATGCTCAATTATTTTTTTATCGTAAAACTCAATGCCGCATTTTTGAGCAATCTGCTCGCCGATAAAGCGACCGCCACTGCCAAACTCTCGGCTTATAGTGATTATTTTAAAACTCATGATGAAACCTCCCAGCCTATAAAAGTGTTTATAATTCATTATAACGTAATTGCACATAAAATCAAAACAGAAATTTAACAAAATCGCTTGCAGATAAGCACTCCGTAATCTATAATGACATAAGAAAACATGTTGCTTTTACGTAATCAATGAGATGGCAGCATGGCGAATAAACATTTAGGAGGAAAACATGGATCAGGAAAAGGTCATAGTCATAGACTTTGGTGGTCAGTACAATCAGCTTGTTGCGCGCCGTGTCCGCGAGTGCAACGTGTACTGTGAGATTTACTCATACAAAATAGACATTGAGAAAATCAAAGAAATGAATCCAAAGGGCATCATCCTTACAGGAGGTCCAAACAGCTGTTATGAAGAGGATTCTCCATCATACCGGAAAGAGCTGTTTGAGCTGGGAATACCGGTGCTTGGCATCTGCTACGGTGCACAGCTTATGATGCATAAATTAGGCGGAAAGGTAATCACACCGGAGGTTGGAGAGTATGGAAAGACAGAAATCACATATTCTGCAAATGGCGTGATGTTCAAGGATCTGCCATCAGAATCAGTATGCTGGATGAGTCATTTCGACAGAATTGCAGAGGCTGCACCGGGCTTTGAGGTAGTTGCGCACACTGCAGACTGTCCAATAGCTGCAACACAGAATGTTGAGAAGAAATTATATGCAGTACAGTTCCATCCGGAGGTACTTCACACCAAGAACGGAACACAGATGATTTACAATTTCGTCCGTGGCGTATGTGGATGTGCAGGCACATGGAAGATGGATTCATTCGTCAAAAACACAATCGACGAAATCAGAGAGCAGGTCGGTGACGGCAAAGTGCTCCTTGCACTTTCGGGTGGAGTAGACTCATCAGTACTCGCAGCACTCCTTGCCAAGGCAATCGGCAAGCAGCTCACCTGCGTATTCGTAGACCACGGACTTCTCCGCAAGAACGAGGGCGATGAGGTAGAGGGCGTATTCGGCAAGGGAGGTTCGTTCGATATCAACTTTGTCCGCGTCAACGCACAGGAGCGCTACTACAGCAAGCTTGCAGGCGTCACAGAGCCTGAGCGCAAGCGTAAAATCATCGGTGAGGAATTTATCCGTGTATTCGAGGAAGAAGCTAAGAAAATCGGAAAGGTTGACTTCCTTGCGCAGGGAACCATCTATCCGGACGTAGTGGAGAGTGGACTCGGCGGAGAATCTGCAGTCATTAAATCACACCACAACGTAGGAGGTCTCCCGGATCATGTTGATTTCAAGGATATCGTGGAGCCACTCAGAAACCTCTTCAAGGACGAGGTACGCAAGGTCGGACTGGAGCTTGGATTACCTGACTATCTCGTATTCCGTCAGCCGTTCCCAGGCCCAGGCCTTGGAATCCGTATCATCGGCGAAGTCACAGCCGAAAAGGTACGCATTGTCCAGGATGCAGACTGGATTTACAGAAGCGAAGTGGAAAAGGCAGCAAAAGAGTACAAAGAGGCCAACGGCGAGGAACCATCATGGATGCCAAACCAGTACTTTGCAGCCCTTACCAACATGCGTTCAGTAGGTGTCATGGGTGATGAGAGAACATATGATTATGCCGTTGCAGTCCGTGCAGTCCGCACCGTGGACTTCATGACAGCCGAAGCAGCCGAGATACCGTTTGAGGTACTTCAGACAGTGATGAGCAGAATTATAAATGAGGTAAAGGGAGTCAATAGAGTATTCTATGATTTGACCAGTAAGCCACCGGGAACTATTGAGTTTGAATAATTTTCAAAAGCTCGCAAAGCCTAGTAAAATGGGCATTTGCGAGCTTGTTTTTTGTCTTGTGGTACTAAAATGGTACTAAAGTGAGCTGTGCAGGAATAGTTTCATTTACGCCTGAGGCCATGTTATTTTCCACTCAAAATATTCATTTGGAGAAATCTCTCCATTATTTAATTTCGTTTTCATTTCACACCATTCCGTAAGGAAATCATTTACCAATCCATATTCAAAAGTTAATGCGACAGGTGAGCCTGTACTGTCATAATCATCTTCGTTGTAAGTTGGTCTGGCAGCCTCGGAAGATTTTGCAGGTGTCATTGCAGTCAGATGAATTAGGTTGCCGGGAGCTGTGTACTCTGGGAATCTTGTACCTTTTCCACGCGCCGGGAGAGATGTGGCACTTTCTTCAAGCCAGAAAAGTGTTTCAATGATATCTTCAGCAGCACCAAGGCTGTAATCAGAGATTGCCTTGTAATTGCAGTGCAATGCATCAGCAAGCTTTAGAATCATATCTTCACCGGGAATGCGTGCACCGGTTTCATACTGGGATATGCGGACCGACATATTTTTGCCCTCAAATCCAAGTGCACCGCCCAGTTCATCCATTGTCATTTTACGGAATACCCGTATTTTCTTTATTCTTTCACCAATTGTCATAGTGTAGTCACCTCCGTTTATCTGTCCCTAATGGACTGTTAAAGACAGTATAACACGGAAAAAATGAAAATGGAAGTTTTTCTATACGAGAACATTAGAAAAACTTCTTGACAATTCAATACTATACGGTATAGAATAATATCAATTCAATTATCTATACGATATGGTATTGAAAAATAACTAAATGAGCGGTACCAGAAATCTAACAGGCATTTGCCAAGACATTCATAGGAATCGAGCGAATGTAGACACTCCCCCAAGCGGACCGAGTACCTCGAGCAGGAGTGGGCGGTATTACAGGAGATTATCTCAGGTAAGGAGGCTGGTTGTGACATCAGCAGAACTGGTATGGAGAAACGCCAAAACAAATTTTAATGGAAAGGTGGTGAAAGGGCATGAATGAAAAGTTTTTAGAAGTAGGAGATGTGATGCAGATTCTTGGGATTTCAAGATCAGCAGCATACAAGCTTATGAGACAGATCAACAGTGAACTTGAAAAGAAGGGTTATATTGTAATCCGTGGAAAAGTAAGCAGAAAATATTTTGAAGAACGCATTTATGGTATGAGTGATGCAGGATAAGCAATAGGTAAGAAGATTGAGACAGAGGCAGGTGCAAAAGTTATATGGGTTTAGGCATCTGCTTCTGCATATGGAAAGAAGGAGATGATGAACATGCCAGCTTATAAAGACAGTAAGACAGGCACCTGGTTTGTCAAATTCTATTGTAAGGACTGGACTGGGGAAAATAAACAGATAAAGAAGAGAGGATTTGCAACAAAGAGGGAAGCACTTGATTATGAGCGTAATTACAAAATACGGCAGGAGAATAATCTGGATATGACATTTGGAGAGTTCTGGAAGCTGTATACAGAGGATGTGAAAAATTATGTCAAACTTAACACATGGCTTACCAAAGAACACATTGTGGATACAAAGATACTTCCATATTTTAAGAATCTTAAGATGAATGAGATTACACCGGGAGATGTACGCAAGTGGCAGAATGAGATGGTGGCATTCCGTTATGAGAATGGGAAGAGTTATTCCCAGACTTACAAGAAGACAATGCACAACATTTTAAGTGCGATATTCAATCATGCGTGCAGGTTTTATAATCTGAAATCAAATCCGGCAAGACAGGCTGGAAATATGGGCAGGGAAGAAAAGAAGGAAATGCTTTTCTGGACAACTGAAGAATATAAGAAGTTTTCAGAAGCAGTGATTGATAAGCCGGTTTCATTTTATGCATTTGAAATGCTGTACTGGACGGGAATGAGATTAGGTGAGCTGCTTGCACTTACGATGGAAGATTTTGATTTTGAAAAGAACACAGTCAGAATAAATAAATCGTATCAGCGGCTGCAGGGGCAGGATGTTATTACAACACCGAAAACACCTAAGAGCAACAGAACAATCAAGCTGCCGAAGTTCCTTGCCGAAGAAATGCAGGAATATTTTGCAATGTTATATGACCAGACACCAACAGACAGGATTTTTCTGGTAACAAAGAGTTTTCTTCATCATGAGATGGAGCGTGGTTGCAAATTATCCGGTGTGAAGAAAATCAGAATCCATGATCTAAGGCATTCGCACATTTCACATCTGATCGACCTCGGGTTTTCCGCAGTTGCAATAGCTGACAGGGTTGGTCATGAGAGCATTGATATCACATATCGTTATTCGCATCTGTTTCCGTCAAAGCAGGTGGCAATGGCGGACAGACTTGATGCTGTCAATGCAAGCTTTGAGGATTGTGAAGAGCAGGATGATGATGTAGAAATCATGCAGACAGAGGAAACGGCACCTATGATTGATATGGATGCGGCTGCTGAAAAGATTATAAGCATTGATAAGTACAAGGCAGTCTGATAATGCCTATGTAAAACATTATGAATCATGCCGGTACAAGTTTTGCTGGATATATGCAGCAGAAATTAAAAGAATAGATTTTATATCGGAAGGAGCAGATTATTATGAGCGAGAAAAGGCTGGATGCCAAGAACAGATGGAGAAATGTTGTAGTAGCGTTTCGTATGTCACCGGAGGAAGCACAGGAGCTGAATGTGAAGGTTTCACTCAGCGGACTTTCAAAACAGGATTATATCATCCAATGTCTTCTGAAGCATGAAATCAGGGTTGTTGGTGGAATGAAGGTGGCAAAGAAAGTACAGGTGCAGCTTGATACGATACTGGAAGAATTACAGACATTAGATGAATCTGACAGAGGTATAGATGTTGAAGAACTGCTGGTTCAATTAAAGCATGTGCTTGATATTCTGCAGAGTGATGAGAAAGGCGGTAATCATTATGAGTAAGACAACATTTGAAAAGCTTGACATCCCATATGAAGAAAGGGATGGAATTTTTTATCCGGTGCTTGTCGCAGGAACAGAGAAGGCAGATATAGATGTAGGAAAGTATGGGCGTATGTGGATTAAATATATCAAGGAAGAATATCCAATGAGATATAAGAGTCTGGTGCGGTTTGGTGAGCTTGAAGAGAGAGCGGATGAAGTCAATGATATAGCATATGAGCTACTCGATGATATTGAAGCTAAGTGGCTGAAAAAGCATAAGCCAAAGAATCCAAATTCCTTTACAGAACAGTTACAGCTAAGAACACAGACCAGGATGATGGCAGAGGAAATCGTTATTGTGGATGTGGTAATGCAGTTTCATTAGTGTGGGGGCAAAAAGCGCCGTCAAAACATGAAAATGGGGGCAAAAAGCGCCCCCAAAACCACAAAGTGGGGGCAGAAAGCGCCCCCGCACAAATCAGAGCTGAAAAAAGTGTGGGGGCAAAAAGTGCCGTCAAAATGCAAAAGTGGGGGCAAAAAGCGCCGTCAAAACAGCAAAGTGACGGCAAAAAGCGCCACCACTCAGATAAGCGAGAAAAAAGCCATGGTGGCGGAAAGTGCCATCAAAATGGAAAAGTGGTGGCGGAAAACGCTACTAAAACAGTAAAGTGATGGCAAAAGTGCCACCATATCAGTAATTGTGGTGGTACATTAACCACCACATATTATATACAGGGTGCAGGTGCTCCTGCCAAGACGAAAAATTATGTAAACGCTGTTGGCGTTTATATTTTTTCGGGAAAAGGTCCGACCTTTTCCGCATCTTGCAAAACCTATAAGCAGAACTTTTGGAAAGGATGAAAAAAGCAATGGTACAGATAAAAAGAGATTGGTTTGATACAGCATTAGAAAACTACGAAAGGGGAGAAACGTATGGCAGATGGAAAGCGAAGATACAAGTCTGACAGGAAAGATCATAAGGTATCTGTGAAGCTGTCGGAGAAAGATATGGATATTCTAAAAGCGGCACTTAACCGGACGGGAATGACAGCAAGTGCCTATATAAGAGAATTGATCCGGACGGGCGGCAACATAGATACAAGTTATCCTGAGGACAGGGCAAAAGCAATCCGTATCATAGCAGGTATTGCAAATAATATTAATCAGACGGTAAAGCTTGGCAATTCACAGGGGAGATTGTATTACAGCGATATTGATAAATTGCAGAACAGTCTGGATGATGTAAAGAAAACATTCGGGGAGGTGCTGGAAGTATGGCGATTACAAAGATCTTAAATATACAGGAGTCAGATGGCAGAAATCCGGCATCACACCTGAAGAATGCTTTGGAATATATACAGAATACGGATAAGACAGAAGAATGTGTACTGGTGGGCAGTATTAACTGCCTGCCGGATACGGCATTTGAGCAGATGGAGGAGACGAAGAATATATTTCATAAGACAGGTAAAAGGCAGGGCTATCATGTGATCATATCATTTTCACCGGAAGAAAAAGTGACGGCAGAGCAGGCAATGTATGTGCTGGAGCACTTTGCAAAGGATGTGCTTGGTAATGATTATGAGGCGGTGTATGCAGTTCATACTGACAGGGAACATATGCATGGGCATCTGATCTGGAATAGTGTGAGTATGACAACCGGCAAGAAGTATAATTCACCTAAAGGCAATTGGAAGAATCATCTGCAGCCGATTACAAATAAATATTGTGATGAGCTTGGACTTTCCATAATGCCGGCAGAGTATAGCAGAAATCCAAAGAATATCAGCAGGGACAAGTGGGAAAAGGAAATGTCCATGAAGGATATTATACTTCGTGATGCTAAGATGTGTGCGTATGCAGCCGGAAATGTGGAGCATTTTAAATATCTGATGAAAAGACTTGGATATGTATTTAAAAAAGACGCGTGGATGGAGGTACAGGCACCGGGATTTCGGTATTATCATAAGCTTGCAAAAATGGACGAGATGTTTTCAGAAGATATGCTAAGGCATCATGTGGATATGCCTTGGATGGCAAAGCCTTACTTTTATTCGTCGGATATCAGGGGGCTGCACAGGGCGAAGCTGTCACCATTCCAGAAGAAGTTTTATGCAAAGCTATACAGATTAAGGGTTGTAGAACAGAAGCGTTTTGTAGTTGGTGGAGCAAAGTATGCAGAGGATTTGAAGCGGTTTCATCAGTTACAGGACGAATATCTGCTGATTGTAAATAATGACATCAAAAGTGTTGTGGATCTTGTGGATTTCATAGGTGAGCAGGAAGAAAAAATCCAGAAGATTGAGGACAGGCAGAAGGAGATATACAGAGAAAGCTCTAGCCGGAAACGCAGTATAAAGAATGAAGAGCAGTACCGGGAATATCAGATATGGCACATGGAAGTGCAGGAAGAACTGGATGAGCTGAAGCAGGAGAAGAGAAATGTTAAGAGGCAGATACAGCTTGCTGATGACATTATAAAAGAAGATTTGTATACGGCTTATTATGCGGTGACAGGGAAAGAAGAAATCGTTGCAGACAGGGATGTTGAGATACCGGGGATGGAAGATGAAGCTGTGTTTGAGAAAAATGTGGCTGCTGAGCCGTGGACGAATGTTGAGGTGATGAATCCTAACAACATTCAGAATGAAATAGGCAAACAGAAAGAGCAAACAGATAGTGCGAGAAAACAACAGACTGATTTAGATGGCATAGGAATACCAGAGATTCTTAATTTGTCTGATGTGAATATGGCAAGAGTTGGCGAAAGCATAACTGATATGACAGATAAAAATGAATTTGTGGAAATTAGAGAAACTGAACCTGTGGATAAAGCTGGCTGGATTGTTAGGAGGATATCAGAGCTTGGTGGTTATGAGAATGTCAGTGATTCTGTTAAGGCTGATGTATTTGGATTTGATATTACCGATGTGAGTGGAAGCATAAAATTATTTTCAGATGTAATGAAACGGCTGGGGATAAAGCTTGATGGGGATGAGCTTTATGAGGAGTTTCAGAGGATTTATGATGAGAGTGTTGGTAGAGATACTAATAATGAAAAAGTAGAAGACAAGATGTGGAATAGGGGCAGAGGAAGATGATTCCTCTGTTTATTCTATAAATATGGGTTAGATATAGACAGATGTATAACAGATTGAAAAAATCAATTTTAAATTGAAATAAATTGAATTCGATGATATAATGAAAAAGAAATGATAAATAGTTGTAATGATACGAAAGGGATAATAATGGCAATCAGATACAACAAATTATGGAAGAAATTAATAGATGAAAATATGATGAAAGTTGACCTTAGAGATCAGGCAGGAATTACAACAAATGCACTGGCGAAACTAGGGAAGAATGAACATGTAAGTACACAAGTTTTGGAAAAAGTATGTAAGGTATTGCATTGTGAGATACAGGATATCATGGAATTTGTTCCAGACGAGGAAAGGGAAGAAAAGTAATATGGCTAAGAAGAAAACAACTGAAAAGGCATTGAACATAGATAATATTTTATTTAATTGTAGAGATTATTTGCGTGCGGCACGTAATTCCGGCTCATTCTTTGAAAAAAGAGATATGATGCTTACGCTAGTGTTCTTGAGGTTTATCGGCGAAAAGTATGAGGATGGAATTGAAAATCTAAAACAGACACTTAAAGAGCAGGGATTAGATCCGGAAGATGAGAACATTAGAGCAGCATTCTTTGATGATGCTACTTTTGCAGATGGTACATATAACTTACCACCAGAAGCAAGATGGTCGACTATTATCAGTACACCGGCACCACAGCTTAATGTTGCACTTGATACAGCTTTGCAAAGGCTTGAGGAAGAAGATCCACAGTTGAAAGGCTGTTTTGTTAAAGGAACATTTACAGCACGCAATTTAGCAGCTAATGATATAAAGAAAATTGTTGATGAAGTGAACAAAATCAGTCATAAGACATTTGGAGAGGAAAAAGACCTTATTGGTCGTGTATACGAATACTTTCTTAAGGAGTTTGCGGTAAATGCTACAAAGGAGGAAGGAGAATTTTATACACCTCATGACATAGTTCAACTTATTGCAACGATGATTGAGCCTTATGATGGCACCTTATATGATCCTTGCTGTGGTTCGGGAGGAATGTTTATTCAGAGTGCTGAACTTGTAAAGTCAAAGCAGGGAAACTTAAATGGTATCAATGTATATGGTCAGGAAAAAGAACCGGCTACATATCGCCTTGCGAAAATGAATTTGGCTTTGCGTGGAATTAGCCATAATCTAGGAGAAGAAGCAGATTCATCATTTACACATGATTTACACAAGGGGTTGCACTTTAACTATATTATGGCAAATCCACCTTTTAATCTGAAGGGCTGGTATAATGACAATTTGAAAAATGACGGTCGTTGGTCTGACTATCAAACGCCACCTGAAAGCAACGCAAATTATGCATGGATTTTGCATATACTTTCACATTTGAAAAAAACTGATGGAGTAGCAGGATTCCTTCTTGCGAATGGTGCATTGAATGATAGCGATACATTGGAAATACGTAAGGAACTGATTCAGAATGATAAAATTGAGGCTATCGTTGTTCTGCCAAGAGAATTGTTTATTACTACAGATATCAGTGTTACTCTGTGGATTCTAAATCAGAATAAAAAAGGTGGAAAATACCATGGAAGAAATCTCCGAAACCGCGAGCATGAAATACTCTTTATGGATTTACGCCAATGGACAGAAAATGCTGTTAAGGGTGAGAGCAAAAAGAAAGTTCGGTTGGATACAGAACAAATTGAGAAGGCAGCAGATATTTATCACACATGGCAATGTGAGGAAACTGATGGAGCAGCCTATGAGATACCAGAACTTTACCGTGGTGTGTGCATTAATGAAATTGAAAGTAAAGGTTGGGCTCTTACACCAAGCAAATACATTGAGTTTATTGACCATGATTTAGAAATTGATTATGAAAAAGAAATGGCTCGTATTCAATCTGAAATGAAAGAGATTATGAAGCAGGAAAAGAAATCCCAGCAGATGCTGGAAGATGCATTTAGGGGGATTGGATATGGGATTGACTAAATATAAAATCGGAGAATTGATAGAAATAGTTGATGAAAGAAACAATCTTGGTATTAGAGATTTTTTTGGAATCAATATTAATAAAGAGTTTATGCCTACTGTTGCAAATACTGAAGGTTTAGATGAAACTAAGTATAAAGTGGTTAGAAAGAATCGTTTTGTTTATAGCGGGATGCAAACAGGTCGAGATGAATGCATTAGAGTAAGTATGTACAACAAAGATGTTCCGATATTGGTATCTCCTGCATATACAACGTTTGAAGTTGTTGCGACAGATATCGTTAATCCGTTGTATTTCTTTATGAAATTTCTTTCTAAGGAAAAGGATAGATATGGTGCTTTTTGTAGTGATGGAAGTATTCGTTCAAATCTGGATTGGGATGTGTTTTGTGATATTGAACTTGAACTGCCGCCACTATCAATTCAACAAAATTATGTAGATATCTATAATGCTATGCTGGAAAATCAGAAAAGCTATGAGCGTGGCTTGGATGATATAAAACTTGTTTGTGATGCGTATATTGAAGATTTGAGGCGAGAGATGCCTTGTGAAGCAATTGGTTTCTATATAGAAGAGGTCAATCAAAAAAATATTGGTAATCTCAAGTTGGATTCTGTACGAGGTATAGCAACAAGTAAAGAATTCATCAATACTAAAGCTAATATGGAGGGAGTTTCTCTAGAAAATTACAAGGTAGTAGAGCCTGGAATGATTGCTTTTATTTCTGACACTTCACGAAGAGCAGATAAAATGTCGATAGCTTTGAATCAGTCGGAAGAGAACTATTTAGTATCGTCAATATCAACTGTAATACAAACTGATAATACTAAACTACTTCCTAAATATTTGTATTTATTTTTTTGCAGAACAGAATTTGATCGTTATGCCCGTTTTCATTCGTGGGGGAGTGCAAGAGAAACATTTAGCCTTGATGATATGAAAGAAGTACGAATGCCACTTCCATCTATTGACGTTCAAAAATCCATAGTTGGTATCTATGAAGCATACACAATACGAAAAGAGATTAACGAAAAACTCAAAGCACAAATAAAAGACATCTGTCCAATTCTTATTAAAGGCTCAATAGAAGAGGCGACAAAAGCAAAGGAGGCATAGTCTATGGCAAGATTAAAAGAATACAATGGTCATTATTGTGAATCAGAATATGAATATGCCTTTATTGGCTTTTTAGAAGCGGAAGGTTGGAAGTATTCTTCTGTTAATAATATCTCTCGTGTCACAAAAAGAGATGTACTGATTGCTGATGATTTCAAGAAGTTTATAGCAGACACCAACCCGGATTTGACAGAAGACGAGGTGATACAGATATATGATAATGTTCGTCTTGTAGGTGCGGAAAGTGATTTTGCTACTTTGCATAAAGTATATGGCTGGATGGTAAATGGTGTTCAGTTTACGACGCAGGATGGATTGCCAAGAATGATACCACTTATTGATTTTGATAATTGGGATAAGAATATCTTCCGTGTAGTGAACCAGTTTATAGTAGAATATACAAACAATGGTCAAAAAGAAAATCGTAGACCGGATGTACTTTTGTTTGTAAATGGTATGCCACTATGTGTTATTGAGTTGAAAAATCCCGCTGATGCCAATGCGACTATTTATGATGCTTGGGAACAAATTAATATTCGCTATTGGAGAGATATTCCGCATCTTTTACATTATTGCCCTTTGGCTTGCATTTCAGATGGTGTGAAAACAAGATTAGGTACAGTGCGTACACCTTACGAGCATTTTTATGCTTGGCGCAGAGTAAATGAAGGAGATGCGGTATCCACTCTTCCTTTTGCAGAAACAGAAACTATGATAAAGGGTGTTTACGCACCTGAACGTTTCATGGAGATTTTTAGGGACTATATCTATTTCCAAGATAGTATTTACGACAGTGATGAAGTAGAAATCATATGCCGATATCCTCAGTTCTTTGCAGCAAAACTTTTAAAACAAAGCATTGTAAATTCTGTTGTTACGAGGAGTGGTAAAGGTGGTACGTACTTTGGAGCAACCGGATGTGGAAAAACATATACGATGGCTTTTCTTGCACGTCAGCTTGCACTTCGTTGTACTGATATTCCGGAAATCGGTTCACCAACAATTATATTAATTGTTGACAGAGATGAACTGCAAAAACAAGGTTCAAAGCTTTTTACAAAGAGTAAAGAGTTTCTTAATCTGGGTGAAGTATCTGTTGTAAAAAACAGAACACAATTAAGGCAGGAACTTGGTGCAAGACAAAGTGGTGGTTTTTATATTTGCACCATTCAGAAATTCTGCGATAGGAAAGATGACAAAATCGGACTTATCAATGATAGGCAGAATATTATATGTTTTTCAGACGAGGCTCACAGAACTCAGCTTGAACATTCTAAGAAAATTCAGTTTAGTAAGGATGCCGATGAAAATATGAAAGCTATGGTTTCAAAACCATATGCAAAAGTATTGAAGGAAGCATTTCCACATGCTACTTTCGTTGGTTTTACCGGAACGCCTATTGCGGAAACTTATCAGACCTTTGGTGATGAAATTGACCGATATACAATGGATCAGGCAGTTGCAGATGGACTTACTGTTTCCATTAAGTATCATCCGCGTATTGCAAAGGTATTGCTTGATAATAAAAAAGTAAAAGAAATTGAGAATTATTATAAAAAATGTGCTGATGATGGTGCAACATATGAGGAGATCGAAGCAAGTAAGAAAGCAATGAGCTCTATGGAAATAATTCTTGGTGAGCCTTCCAGACTTGAGCGTCTTGCTACAGATATCCACAACCATTATGTTGCGTCTTGTGCAGGTGATCCGGATAGAATACAAAAAGCAATGGTTGTATGTTCTAATAGAAAGATTGCTTATGCATTATTACAGAAGTTTAAGGATAAATACCCGGAATGGTTTGAGGAAAAGAAATCACCGGATGGGGTTTCTGTAACAGAAGAGGAACTGAAAGAATTGAAACCGATGCCATTTATGGCAATGGTATCTAGTGTCGGCAGTAATGATGAAAAAGATATGTATGATTATCTTGGCGGAGTTAAAAATGATAAGCGTTCAGAAGAATTGGATGCTGCTTTTAAACAGAAAAAATCAAATTTCAGTATTGTCATTGTTGTAGATATGTGGATTACGGGCTTTGATGTTCCTTGCCTTACATATTTATATAATGATAAACCTCTCAAAAAGCATTTGCTGATACAGACAATAAGCCGTGTAAACAGAAAATATCCGAGGAAAGAATATGGTATGGTTATCGACTATATTGGTATTCGCGACAATATGCGTGAAGCCATGAAGGTATATGGAGGAGATACATCTGTTGCACCGACATCCGATGATGTTGAGCAGGCTACATCAGTGTTTAGAGAAGAACTAGAAGTGTTGAAAAACATGTTCACAGGTTATGATTTATTACCATTTTTAAATCCGGAATGTGATCCTATAGAACGATATAGACTTCTTGCAAAAGCAGCAGAATATGTATTTGTATCAACAGAAGAATTACAGTCTGAAGGAAATAATGGTGTTCAGAAAGTTTCCTTCAAAACCTATTTTTTAAAGACAGTAAAACGAATGAGGGCAGCTTTTGATATTTGTCAGCCTTCCGGTTATCTTGGAGAAGAAGAATCTGCACTTGCACAATGCTTTATGGCTATAGCAGGTTTTGTACGTAAGATGAGCGGAACAAGTGAAGTAGATACTGATACCATGAATCGTGCAGTTTCAAAGATGGTTGAAGAAGCATTAAAATATAATCAGGTAGAAAGTGTTCTTGAAAGCGGAGAGGAAGAAGATATTTTTTCTCCGGAATATTTTGAAAAATTATCTGATGTCAAAATGCCGGCAACTAAATTGGAACTTCTTGTGAAAATGCTCCGTAAACAAATTAAGGAATATGGAAAAGTCAATCGGTTAGCTGCAAAATCATATCAGGAAATGTTGGAAAAGACGATTGCAGAATATCATGAAAGACGTAAACATCTTACTGCTGAAGAAGCCGGTGAGGCACAGGAACAAGTTTCGGAAGACATTATTAAAATTGCAACAGAGCAGGCGTTAGCTATACTTAGAGCAATGGATGAAAATAGAGAAAGCTTCCGAAAAATAGGACTTACTTTTGAGGAAAAGGCATTTTATGATATTTTGATTTCTATGCGTGACCAATATAATTTTGAGTATGGAACGGATAAAGAGGTTGACGGTATTGTAATCAATGGTAAGTGCAAAAACTTGGCAATAAAGGTAAAGGAAATCATTGATACAAAATCTTCCTTTGCTGATTGGCTTAACAATCAAAATGTAAGAGACCAGTTGAAATTGGAAATAAAGATTTGTCTAGTTAAGAATGGTTATCCACCACAATATAGCCCGGAAGTATTTAAGAAAGTTATGGAGCAGGTGGAGAATTTTGAAGAGTATTCTGGTGAAACAGTAGAAAAAGGTAATAATGCTTCTGCGAAGGTATATCAATATGAGATGCCCGAAGGTAATGTGATGATGGTTGCAGAGAAGGCAACACCTTATGGTAAATTGTGAAATATTTAATTTCTAAACAATATAATTAAATATTCGTTTAAAATTGCTAAGTAAAGTAAGGAGAAAGATAAGTGGACAAAATATTGTATCATTATTGCAACACACAAAAAATGTATGGGATTATGTCAGGAAGACAACTTAGAATGAGTGACATAACTAAGAGTAATGATTATAACGAAGTATATATGTTTTTTCCAGGTATAATAGATGCTATGAGAGATGCATATTATAAAAATCCATTTCCTTTTGAATTTGATGGCAAAACAAACGAGATAGGAATGTCGATGTTATTTCAATTGGCATATGATTATTTTAGAATTGAATTTGAAAAGGGTGGAGTTACTAATTTTGTTATTTGTTTCTGTGAGGAAGGTGACAAGTTAAGCCAATGGAGAGGTTATGCAGATAATGGAAGAGGTGTTTCTATTGGATTTTCTGAGCAAGAATTAAGGCAGTATAGCGAAAAATACAAAGATATCATAGCAATAGAAAAAGTAAAGTATAAAACGGCAGAAGAAATAAATGATATTATCGTAGCAAAAGCAGATAGTTTGTTAAATGAGTTGAAGAATTTGCGTAAATGGATTATAGATAATTTTCATTGCAATGATAGTAAGCAGGAAAAATATATGTTGCTTTTCTTTATACAAATGCTAAAAATAGTATTTATGAAATCATTACAGTACAAATATATATCATTTCAAGAGGAAAATGAATGGAGAATGTTTTTTAAATATCCTATAACAAAAGAAACAGAATTTATATATGGAGAAGACGGTGACAAAAGAGTAATATTTGATGAAATGGTAGAAATGTTGAAAGATAAGATTGATTTTAATATTTTGGATAATGACATAGTATCGTATTTTCCATTAGATTTATCAGACATATCTGCAAAACCGATAAAAGAGGTTATCAGCGGACCAAATAATCGTATATTACTTAAGGATTTTCAATTATTGTGTGGTAAGTATAAATATGATGATGTTGCATTTAGGTATAGTAAAATATCGTATAGAGAGTAACAAAGTATATAAATAAAAAAACATATTTATCTCTGCTGACTGGAAATGCTTAAGCGGCAATGGAAAGGAGTAGCATTTAATGATAGAAATATATACAGAAAAAGCTAATTCAAAAGACTGGATACTTCAGAATGACCTATACTTTAATTTGAATACAGGTAATGAAGAAATGACTCAAAAAGAAATAGATTTAATCTGGCAGGTAGATGAGGCAAAGCTGACACCAGACAAGCATATAGAAACAAAATATGGCTTAGGTACGATCCGAAATTTGTCATCTGGCTGCAAGACATTGCTTAATATTGTGAAGCATCCTGATAAGGTGGTAAATGTTGAGGAATGTGGACCGAATGTTCTTAAAATAATTTTTACTATGGATAATATTAGGATTTATATGTCAAGACCAACGCTTTTTGATATTCCGGATGATGCCAAAATCAGATTTAATGATTCTGATATAGTTACCGGTAGCAGAGGATATAATGCTTGGTGGAGTAAGGAATATGCAAGGAGAGAAGCAAATGATTTATAAGAATATTAGATTCAATGCAGCTCCATTTTCATATGATTTGACATTTGATGACAGGATTACTCTTGTTGGTGGAGATAGCGGTACAGGTAAAACAGTACTTTATGAAATGCTGGAAGATATAAGATTGACAGACGAATACAAAGCAATCAAGTTATTTAACTACAAATCAGATGATTTTTTAGAAGCAATCAAACAGTGTAGAGATAGTTTTATTGTGATAGATAATGCAGATTGTCTGATTAATGATGATGTCAGGAGATTCATTAATTTTGAATTGTCTAATCAGTATATGCTCTTTTTACGAAATTGTGACGGACTCAATGTATCTGATAAGAGCTTTAAGGTGCTGAAGTTTGATAATAACAGGATAACGCTGGAAGAGGAGTTGTGATATGAGATATTTATGGACAGAGGATACCGGTGCAGGGCTTCACTTCTGGAAATTAGTTAATCAGCTTTTCTTTGACAATGAGCTTGTAGTTGAGAGTAAATGGAGCAATCAGGGTTTACTGGATGCATTAATAGACTTGGAGACTGAAGATGGAGATGAATACTTCGTTGCGTTTGATTATGTGGTTGATAATCAGGACATTCGCAACAAGTATCGTATGTTGAAATCAATAACAGATAAGTCAGAAGGAAAGATTGTAATTCTGGATATGATTTGTTTTGAGTACCTGATTCTTGCATTTGATAAGCTGGTAGAATGGACAGGAACTGGAAAGACCGATAAAATAAAAATCCGTGATAAAGTTTTGGCGGCAGTTGAGAGTCACAGAATCGATTTATCAAAGATTGATGATGAGAAAACATTACAGTATATAGCAGGTTTTAAGAGGTACTCTACAGAACGTGTGATGAAGTCATTGGTTGGTGAATTTACACAAAATGAAAAGTGGTCTGTTAAAGGGACTCTTATGGGTGAATGCTGGTATAAAGATTGTTGTGTGTCAGAGCATACGGATAATCTTAGGTGTGGTAAGCCTGAGGTTGAAAGTGGGGATGAGAAAATGAGGATGCTGATACGGTCAGAGAAAGTACAAAGGCTAATGAGAGATATTACTTTGAAAGAATAGTTTAATAAGACTATATTTTTCATAATGCATAATAAATGATACATTAATAAGACAAATTTTTAGCAGAAGAGCAAAGGGGAATGTGAATGCAGGAAACAGTTGATGTTTTGAATAGAGGACAATTTATTGATATGTTATATCAGCTTGTCAACACTATGTCAGATTTAAAACAAGGAAAAATATTTTCAATTGATGGAACTTGGGGATATGGAAAAACTTATGTATTAGAAGAACTTGAGAGAAGATTATCTCCTGTTGTTAATGAAGAAACCTATGATGATAAATTTTATGTTTTTCATTATAATTGTTGGCAATATGATTATTATGAAGAACCTTCTGTTGCGATAATATCAGCAATGCTAGAGACCTCTGAAAATTCACTAGAACATAGAATTAACAAAGTGGCAAAAGCAGGTTGGGAAACAGCGAAAGAAATATTGACAGACGTAGCTGGACAGTATGTAAAAAATAAAATAGGTGTTGATATTGTAGAAACATTTCAAAGTGAAAAGATGGGCATTGATAATCAAAAATTTAAATTTGATCAAATGTTTGCGTTTAAGAAAACTTTAGATGAAACTAGGGAAAAACTTAAACGAATGTCGGAAATAAAAACTGTTGTAATAGTTGTAGATGAACTAGACAGATGTATGCCTGAATATGCAGTTAAAGTTCTTGAGAGACTTCATCATTTATTTGAGGGTATCCCCAATACAATTGTTATTATGGCTGTTGACAGTAAACAACTTGAGAATTCCGTGAAAAAAATCTTTGGAAATGCAGTTGATACAGGTAGATATCTGAGAAAATTTATTAGCTTCAATTTGGAATTAGGCGTGGGAGAGCTTCAATCTAAATATGTAGAAAGATATAATTATTATTTTGAAAAATTTGAGGAAAGGGATGCGGCAGCAGAGGAGTTACAAACATTAGTTACTTTGTGCCAAATTGACATTCGAAATTTGAATAAGCTAATTGAAAAATTGGATATAATTCACACACTTGCATTTAAAGGGAAAATGTCAGAATCAGTTTTATGGTTTGAATTAATGTGGGGAATGATAAAATATAAAATATAAAATATCTTTACCTGATAAAGAAGGAAAATATAGTGATTGGTCTGATGATTTGTATTGGCTACCTGAAATAGACCATGCGACCTATGGAGGGCTAGTTAACTATCTTTCTAAAGATATAATTGAATATTTAAAAAAGAAAAAGAACATTGCTATGACACATACAAGAATAATAGGAATGAATAGTGAAGAAATAATGGTTTCGAATGATTTCAATGGAGAGGCATGGCATATATTAGATCAGCTTTTGGCACATAAAAAAACGTTATATATGGACCCTGTTAATCAAACAGTAGATATTGATGAATGTAAGAAGTTTATTGAATTTGCAAAAATATTATGGTAGTCTAAAATTCAGTAGGTCCATATCTCAGAATAAAATTTAAACAAAATTAGTTAATTTATATGTGGGCTATAAAGAAATAGAGTTGGCAGATTTGATAAAAAATCTTGAAAATATTATTCTGGCAATTTAGCTAAAGGAGCGGAATGAATTTGTTATTTAACTTGGCATATTGAATTATATGCCAGGTTA
>ENA-OZFR01000113-OZFR01000113.1-human-gut-metagenome-genome-assembly--contig:-NODE-113-length-24654-cov-11.043904_pt1 | contig 24654 bp, 25 predicted proteins | sample MGYA00245111_ERZ653647 | MGnify/ENA primary metagenome ERZ653647 (study PRJEB26926, sample SAMN06164944) | human gut metagenome | biome: ENVO:00009003; feature: ENVO:2100002; material: ENVO:00002003...
CTACCTTCTTGATACGCTTCTTTGCCTCGGCTGCCGCCTTTTTCCTGAAAAGTGCTGCACCCTTAGAAGCAGTTCCGGTAACAGGTCGGCTTGCTTCATATGCAAGATATGCTGCCTGTGATACCTCCTGCCCGCCTTCCACCTGCTCTGTTACAGCTCCGGCTGCAAGTACACCTGTTCTTCCTGCTATGTGAAGATTGGTATTCTTGGTCTTGATGGAAGTGTTTGATTCTTTAAGGTTTCGCTTGAATCTTGATAGTCCCTTATTCTTCGGCTCTGACTGATGAATGGTACTCTTTCGATAGGACTTCTTGTTATCATCAGATACCTTTGCACCGATATTCTTAGGACCTCTTTCTACTGTATAGATGTTGCTGCCTTTAATCTTGGCACCCTTTGGCTCGTGGGCATGAATCTTGGCTTTCTCCTTGGTGTGAATGACCATTGGCTTGTCATCCACCTTTTTAATTTTCATTTTTCTCACCTCCTATCGTGAAATAAAATAAGCCGCTAAGGAGCTTAATTACTCCTTAACGGCTATGTAAAATCATCCAATATTCAATTTTAAAAGCTCCGTAGAACTGGAAGTTATCATTTGTTTTTCATATTGCTAAAAGTAAGAACAACGCAAACAGCTATAACTACTGCTGCGACGGTTAAAAGCATATCGTTATGAAAATACAGACTCAATAACAACAAAACCAAATCTATGATTTGCAAAATTGGTAATAATTTTCTCATCTGCTTTTCCTCCTCAAATTCAAATTTTCCAGCTCGACAAGCTGAAATTTTCGCATTACCCATTATAATGAAAATAAAGATTTTTCATAATCTTTTACATAATATTTTACATTAGTTCTTCCTCTTTGTATTATGGTATGTCCCTCTTTTTCAAGCATTTCCTTTTGGACATCAACTCCACCTGGATACTTTGGATTTAGCTCTCCATTTGCTTTAAGGGTTCTCCAATAAGGAGTTTCGTCTTTTTTTCGTTGGAAACTCGCCCATGCAACAATTGACACAAATATTCCTGCTGTAATCGGCTCTGTAAAATCAGCACCACTTTGTTTAGCAAAGTATTCTCTTATCGTACCCACAGTAAGCAATTTCCCAAAAGGTACAAGTTTCATTACCTTGTCATAATCAATAGGCGGAGCAAAATACATTCTATCTCCACCATACTTTTCAATGCTTTTTTCATCAGTAATTATTTGAACTTTAGGCATATCCTTGCTATCCATAAGCATAGCATTAAAATCTTTCTTATCTTCATTTGCCACAATTCATCACCTCTATGCCAATAATATCTCAATATATATATCCATGCAATGAGACGGTTTTATAAATTCACTCAAAAATCCTAATTTTCCTAGTTCGTCAAACTGTAAGCTGTAATGATGCTTCATTACTTTTCATGTACCATTTTGCCAGAAATATGTTCTATTTCTATTTCAACCAGTTGAACACCTTTGATTCCCCTTTTAATTTCTTCTTCAACTTCCTCCGCTGAAGGATAATATTTAAGTGCAAATTTTCTTACTTTTTCTTCCGTAGTTTTAAAGTCATTAACTAACCTTGCTCTGCCAAATACCACACAACTTGAAACATGATACGCCCAGTCTCCATCATCTACATATCCATCATTCCATGTTGTTAAACACACTTTGTCGCTGTTTATTATGGAATCAATCTTATGTCCTTTTTTCGCACTATGAAAATAAATTTTATTTTCTTCTTCATCGTAGTAAAAGTTTATAGGAACAGTATATGGATACCCATCATCTCCATTTACTGAAAAAGCCGCCCTCTTATTATTTCTCAATAAATCTTTTGCTTTTTCAATCGTTATCTCGTTTTTAATCTTTCTTACTTTTCTAAACATAACAAATCCTCTGCAAATTCAAATTTTCCATTCCTTAATGATTACTAATATTCCTTAGAAATCGTTGCCACATCATACATTTCCATAAATGTATCCAAATCAGCTGTGTCACGAATCAGCATAATCTCGTCAAAGTGTCCGGTATATATATCCTTAAACCCAGCCACCTGTTCTCCAGTACAAATGCTACATTTAAGAACTGCCTTTTTGTTCGTCTTGTCATATTTGGGTCTTTGTGGTTTCTTCTTAAACATAGGTAATACCTTATTCATAATCATCAAGGCCGGACTTACATCCGACCTCTTGATTATACTATAGAATCATATAAATTTCATCTGTTATCCTTACGACATTGCCTCTTTTTTCTTCTGCTCCGCAATCTTCTCGTGGATATTTGTGTTATACAGTCTGTAAAGATCTGTATCTTTACTAATCTGATTGTCAAACGGAATCACCACAGAACCACACTTAATAAGTCCCATTCCGGATGCTGTATTGGTTACGAAACGAAGCTGTGCCTCTGATACTCCGATAACCTCCGCCATCTTGGAACTGTCTGTATTCGCCTGCTTTAAGAGTGCCACAAACTCAGAGTTTGCAAGCATTGTGGTTGCTGTGTAGTTCTGCAACAGATCGACTACGTTCTGCGTGATACCGGTACAAAGACCTCCCTGCTTTCTTACTTTCTTCCAGAGCTGCTGCAGATATTTCGCAGAATACTCGGAATTAAGTAAGACGTGAAACTCATCAATATAGAGCCATGTTGCCTTGCCTCTCTTACCATTCTCAACAATCCTGTTCTGAATAGACTCCATCATGACAAGCATTGTGATTGGACTAAGTTCTGTACCCAGATCCCTGATGCCATAGACTGTAAATCTGTTATCCACATCCACATTTGTCTGATGGTTAAAGATATTAAGTGAACCATTTACAAAAAGCTCCAATGACAATGCAATGTCCTTTGCCTCGTCCTCCGGCTGTGCCATAAGGATATCGTAAAAATCACTCATCACCGGGATATACTTCTCTTTGCTTCTTGCAATGTCGATATACAGCTTTCTCACACAGCGGTCTATGATTGACTTCTGTCGAGAATTTAAGCTGTCTCCGATACACTGTTCACAAAGACCAAGCATAAATTCGCCTTTTTCTCTTACCATTCCCTTTGAATCATTCGGATCAAGGCTCCATACATCCATCTCCAGCGGATTCACATAGTTATCCGTGTAAGTGGACATATTTACCACTGTTCCACCATAGGTCTCAGCAATATCAAAGTATTCGTTCATTGGATCTATGACGATTATCTCATCATCACCCGACAAGAATACGCTGCCCATTTCCATCTTACAGAAGAACGATTTACCGGAACCAGGCACTCCGAATACGAATCCATTTCCGTTGATGAGCTTCTTTCTGTTGCCGATATTTACATTCTTGCTGATCTGGTTGATACCATAGTAATTGCCTGTGCTGTCATTAAGCTCCTGCACATTAAATGGCATAAGCACCGCAAGTGACTGGGTAAGAAGTGTACGCATTGTCTCCACCTGTCTTACACCAATCGGAAGTGCTGTGTTGAGTGCCTCCCTCTGCTTTAAGTAGTGTGTGTCAATCGTGCAGCTGTTACGCTTTCCGATAGTTTCCACTGTCTCACATACACTCTCAAGCTCCTTCTTGCTTTCTGCCATAAGAATAATGGTTACTCCAACGAAGAAAAGGCACTGGTCATTCTCACGGACATCATCCATGATTTCCTCAATCTCCTTTTTCTCCGTTCTCTTGGCATATGAGATTTCCGTAGAAAAATCGTTATTCTTATTACGGACTCTCTGCTGCTTAATGATATCCGACTCAATTCCAAGATATTTCTTCTGAAGCACCTTTGTGGTCAGATCCTTTGGAACAGGCACCACATCAATGCTTGTAATGGAATGAACCGGAAGGGAAGTAATCTCATTGATGAATCTGTCTGACAAACTGCTCGGATACTTTTTGATAAAAAGCGCCTTGCAGAATTTACTCTCATCCTCAAAATGGTCCGGGAAATATTTCACCATACCATTGCACAGATCATTTCTAAAATCTGCCCCGACCTTCTTTGCCTTTTTGATATCAAAATCAAAGCTGCCCTCATCTCCAAGATGATAATAGTCATAGAGCACTTTCAGTCTCTCATTGCCATTAAGTGGTACAATCTCCGCACCAAGCTCAATGAAAGCCTTGTGTATCGTTGCCTCAAGGGTTGCAAACTGTGCCTTCGCCTCCTCAAAGTTCTTCCTCTCAATCGTGATCGTCAGATATCTCTCCTGCTCAATCCCCTGTCTGCCCTCAATAATCTTCTCCTCAATGATGTCATTGTAGATACTTCTATAATTATTGAAGCCATCGTTTTTCTCAGCAATCAGAACCTTGTCACGGAGTTCATCCATGTTTTTGTTCTTATTGTTGATCGTAATCTTATAATTACAGTCCAGCGAATTTAAGAACTTACAGTATCTCTCGAAAATACCGATCTGCTCATCCTCGGTTGCTGTCGTGTAATTGATGTCCTGAAAGCGGTAGCATTTGGAATACTTATTTTTGCTTACTTCAAAAATGCCGTTTTCAGCCACCGCCATAATCTCTATGGTTTCCTGAATGGATTTAGGTGTCTTATACAAAGGCTCACTCGCCTTCTTTAATAACTTAAATCCGTCTGTAAATAAACCCATGTCTCTAACCTCGCTTTCTTATAATGAAAGCCCGCCGGGAACTTCACCCTGCGGGCTGTGTTCCCGACCTTGCGGTCAGATACTATTCGTTTCTAATGCATTGCCTTATATGCTGCAATGCCTGCTACTGCCGCCACAATGACTGCGACAAGTCCAAGCAGCATGTTTCTCGTCTTTTTCTTCATTGCTTCAAACTCCTCCTGCTTCTTTACAGCCGAATCAGCTGTTACAGTCTCCTGTTCTGCCTTTCTTCTTTACCTGTTCATTCTGTTCTGCTTCTAACTGCTTTATTGCAGGTTCTCCCTCTGTTGATACATAGGTAAGCGCCCTGTTGCCAAACATAAAATGCAGTTTCTTTCCCATATACTCATAGAAATTCATCCCATTAAAGGAATAGAAACCACCAAGTGCAATCGGTGCCACACAGGGAATTGCCACATAAGCAGAACCCGTAAGACCGATATACTTGTAAAGAAGAAGGACGATACCGCCACCGACCACTACGCTTGCAATGGAAAATATAAGCTGCCTTGCTGTAAGTCCCATCGCAACTGATTCCTGATAGCGGTCTATATCCTTGTTTACTTCGATTACCATTGTCCCTGCCTCCTATCTTGATAAATCCTTTGTCTCCGGCTTTCTTGTCATTCCAATATTCGCCTCATACTTATCCATTCCATCCGGACACAGTTCCCTAAGCTTATCTACATTGAACAGATAAAGTGGATATTCGCAGAAACCGCTCCTTTGCATGAATCCTGTAAACTCTCCAATGTCATTGTCTGTAATAAACTTTTCAATATCCGGCATGTCATTCACATTCAGATATCCGCAGTAATTTGGTGCTGCAACCGACAAATTCACAGTCACATCCCCAAAAGGCTCCTCATATCCATCTTCATTACACATAAGACCGATAAACATTGCCCTGTTATTCATATACTGCTGAATATCAAATGTCACCTGCGTTTCTCCGGTTATACTTGAATTATAAGTAACCTGTTTCTTTTCATTATCCATTTCTTCCTCCTTCTATAATCCAAATGCCTTGCTTGTAAGTGTCTGTGCACCCTTCACGCTTCCAACAGTCATTGCTATCGTAAATGTCATTTCACACAGATATATAAGCGTCTGTGCCCAGTCAGCATAACTTCCTGTAAATGCCGGAAGTCCTGCATTGATAAATGCATTACATATCACAATCGCAAGTGCCATCGTTACTGCCTCAAACACACATGACAGGAAATATTTGCAGTAGGTAGCCATTGTATGGCTGACCATTCTGTTTCCTGCCATCGTGGAACAGGCAATCGCACCGAGCGGCACAATAATCAGTATCTTTAAGAACCTGAAATACACTGTGTAAATGATAAAAAATCCACAGATAATAATGATGATTGCAAGCAAAGCTGTAAGTATCAGCATTACCAGACTTTCACCAAATCCGAGTCCCTTAATGATGTCTGCCTGTGTACTGTCAATGGCAAGCTGCGTCGTTGTCCCTGCAGATATAAGTCCCACCAGATTTCCTATGGAAGTAAAAAATGCTTTCATAATCGTGACATTATTTGCAACAAACCATTCTGCAAGTCCCAGTCGGATAAGCATACGCAGGATTGATTCAAACCTCATCTCATCTTTTACATCTATGCTTTCCGAGCAGAAACCGATAACAAAGAACAGCACAACGAGTGATGAGCCGACTGCTACAAAGACCGGCTCTATACCTTCAATGACTGCCCAGGGACCTCCGCCCTTGAAACTGACCGGTGACTGTCCAAGCATTGCAAAGACCAGGGATATCTGATTGTTCCAAAACCCAAACACCGCCTCAAGAAGTGCAAGGATCTTATCACCAAGCTTAAAAATATCCATACTTGTTATTCACCTCTTTCCTTTTACTAAAAGGGGAACTCTTTTTCCCCATCTTAGAAGCCTAAGAATGTCAGAACTGTTGAAATACCAGCCATCATGACACCTGCTACAATTCCTTTCAGAGCGGAGTTCATGGTAGATGAATCCTGCTGCTGATAGGCTTGTGCGAACTCCATAACATTCTTTGCAAGAATGATGACACCGACCGCACCAATGACAGCAATAATAAGTGTCTTTAAGTTCTCAAGTGGCTGTGTTACTGCGGAAGTACCTGTACCTGCTGCAAAACAAGTAGTGCTCATAAGCATAACTCCCATAAGTGCCCCGGATAATGCCGGAACGAATCTCTTTTTTAAGTGAATGAATCTACTCTTCATGCCTTTCTCCTCCATCTGATTGTTGTTTGTTGTTGAAATAACCTGTTCTTTTCTCATGTTGTTTAATCTCCTTTTTTGAAGTGACAGAAGCAGAAAAAGCCAGAAAGGAATACACATATTCCAATCCGGCTAGCTTTCCGAACGGAATATATGCATTCCTTTCTGTCCTGTTGATAGTTACTCTATGATAATCAGGCAATGCCTGTTGTACTGGTTAATCGGGCTTTCCCCGATGCGTTTTTGCTGTGACCATCTCCTTTCAAGGTATGAAAAAAAGCACCTTAACCATATTGGCTAAAGTGCTAATTTACTCTCAAATTTGCTTTATTCTAAAAGCATTCCATCAATTATTGCAAACTTTGTCTTAAATATAGATCTATTCTGGCAATATCGTAATATGACATCCTGTACATAAGGTCTTGTACAATAACTGTCTACCACAATCTGTTTATCTTCCTCTTTCTCTATCCTCTTAAATATGCCTTTTGCATTCCAATCCGTCTTTACAGCATCTACTAAATCATTACTCATCTCAAGATGTGATAAAATCGTGGAATTCAACTCGGTTTCTTTAATTTCAGATATTTGTCCATAGTCATTAAGTTGCTTCAATTCTCTCTTAATTGCCTCCGTGTAACTTGTCATATTATTATCTCCTATCAATAAGTATTCAGGTGTTACATCTAGTGCCTTTGCTAGTTGTAAAAGATTATACGCACTTGGCTCTTCATTGAGTCTACCTTGTTCATAACGTCGTATACTCTGAACAGATATATTTGTTATCTTACCCAGCTCTTCCTGTGTATAGTTTCGTATATTACGCAACTCTTTTAATCTATCTGCAAAAGTCTTTTCCGTATTCATCCTGTACCTCCAATATAAAATAATTTCTGTCTTTTGTAACTGCTCACATGTTAGTAGTCCAATAAGCTGAAGCATACCATGTGAGCAAATTATATCATATACTCTGTAATATATCTAAAAACATTACTGCTTCTTTCGATATGAACTCATCTTCTCCACAGTAACCTCCGGATAAAAGTAAGTAAGAATTGTTGCTTTGGGAACGCCTGCAGCAAGTGCTTTCTTCACCTCTTCTTTCTGCTCCAGTGTATATGACCAGTGCAACATTCGATTTGTGATTGTATCCTCCCACTTAGGCTTTTCCCTCTCAGGATTCCTTACAGGCTTACCACCAGCACTTCCATTAGATGCATTGGCACTTTCTGCAGCATCTGACTTCTGTGATTCATCAACATACTCAAGCTCATTTGCCTGCTCCCTGTCAATCTTTGCTTTCTGCTCTGCTTCATCCTGCATGGAGAATCTTCTGCTTAATTCCGCATCGCCAAGCATCATAAACTGCTCATAGGTAAGAGAATCTATATACACATTCTCTCCCTTATCCTTCAGCTTTTCATAATACTTAACTGCCTTGTCTGAAAGAATCTCAAATGGCGGACCGATAAGATTATCTGCTCCTTTTATCTCGTGAACATAAGGCTCTCCCTTGCCATCTGCTGTCTGGTTAAACATCGGATGATTAAATGGAATAAACTTGTTGTCCATGATAGGATCAAATCCACGGATAAAGATAATACACTTCTTATTATCCAGTTTTCGGACTTCATCCGGTGTGAAAAGTTCTCGACCTAACACATCATAATTTCTTGATGAACTACCCTGTCTGCCCTTTGTCTCACCGCTTGACTTCTTATCAATCGTACCTTTTCCAAGCAGCTCTGACACATACTTATGCGTACTCTGCTCGTTTCCACCAAGGTAGATAAAGGTATCACAGTTGCCGGGGATTGTCTCCCAGGTATCTTTGAAAAGTGCTTTTAGCTGTGCAAAGTTCTGAATGATGATGATACTTGAAATCTCACGGCTTCGCATTGTCGATAACAATGAACAGTAGTCATCCGGCAATGCGACATTCGCAAATTCGTCTAACATAAAAGTCACATGAATCGGAAGTCTGCCGCCACAGTTAAAGTCTGCCTGATAGTACAGTTCCTGAAATATCTGCGTATAAAGCATACCAATAATAAAGTTATAGGATTTATCACTGTCGGGGATGACACAAAATAGTGCTGTCTTTGTCTCCCCATCTCCGTTTACACCAATACCGATATCGGACAGATTAAGCTCATCTTTGGAGAGTAATCGTAAAACCTGCTTATTTTCAAGAAATGCAAGTCTTGAGTTGGCACTGATGATAATGGAACGGACGGTATCTCCTGCACCTCTCATACATTTGTTATACTGCTTTACTGCCGGATGATTGGCTCCGAGTGGGGAACTTTCCTCTAAAAACTTCATACGCACATCCAGCTTTGATGCCTTCCCCTGCTCTGTAACCTCTGCCTCTCCAAGAAGTTTCAGTACTGTCTCAAAGTTTCTCTTTGCCGGCTGTACCTCCAGCCACACATAATAAAAGATAGCCTGTAAGAACAATCCTTCCGCTTTTTCCCAGAACGGATCACTTGGTGTCGCTCCCTTTGGTGTCGTATTGCTGATAAGGTTTGTAATCAGCTTGACCACATCTGTTTCCTCTCTGATATAGGAAAATGGATTGTAACAGTCTGATTTATCCATCTCTAACAGATTAATGACTTTCAGGTTATATCCGTTATTTTTTAACATCTGCCCGCAGCTTCTAAGGATTTCTCCCTTTGGATCGGTACAGATAAAAGAACAGTTATGCGGCATCTGCATAAGATTCGGCTTTACTTCATAAAATGTTTTTCCTGCTCCGGAACCACCACAGATAAGGATATTTCCATTGAGCTTGAGCCTTCTGAAATCCAGCGACATCTTCACATTCTGGCTGAGTATCCGGTTGAAATTTTCATCCTTATCTGCAAGTATCTTGTTGACCTGCTTTGGATTTTCAAATCTTGCCGTACCGAATTCTTTGCCGGGCATATAGTTTCTCTGACTGGTGTAATACATGACAATAGCCATCGCATAGATACCTAATGCAATGGCTACTGCTTTTACTGTATTGGAATTGTAATAGTTGGCAAAGGGAACAGCACATACTTCATTGAATCTGTCCATAAATTCATTAAAGGCAATCCCTTCCGTCCACGCACCATTTATCAGATAACCAAGATACCCTGCTAACACTGCACCCACAAGAATGAATATCAGTGACGGCTTTTTCTTTGTTGTCTGCATAGGCTGCTACCTCGCTTTCTTTGTGGTAACAGTTTTCTTCTGTGTGGTCTTTTTCTGCTGCTTCTGCACTTTCTCGTAACGCTCCCTGACAGATGACTCCACCTTGTCGTAGTGAGTATAAAGCTCGGTTCCTTTCTGGGTTGTCACCACACGATTCTGCTCATCGTAAAGCTTATAATCCTTGGTGGAATCAAGGAAGGTAAGCATTGTCTTTCCACCATGAATCTCCATGATGTTTTCCTTACGGAGCCATACATATCTTACCTCTTCTCCCCATGTGCCGGGAACTCTGGTCTTAACAGCATGGTCATTCTCTTCTATAATCAGCTTCTTGCTGATAGTCACATCTGACAGGTTCGCATTCTTTGATGCTGCAACTGCCCTCATTCTCTCAGCAAGGTCCTGATAGCCTCTGACACGATTGATAAATGCATCCTTGTCCATCATGACTGTATGGGTGCCATCCTCATTCTTACTGCCAAGCACACCGATTGTCTCTAGCTGTCTGATAACACTTTCAGCCTGCTCACCATTGATACTGAAATTCTCCTTGACCTGATCCACACTGATAGCTTTCTTTTCCATTGCAAACATTCCGACCTTTTCGATCAGTCCGTCAATAGCGGTATTAACCCTATCCCCTTCTATCGTGTGGCTTTTCTCGTTTCCCTGCTGTTTCTTCAAAAAATCCATCAGCTTGCCAAGGGATTTTTCATCTCCATTCTTCAGATAATCGTCAAATGTGGCAATCTTACCAAACTTGAGCTTCTGTATCATCATATTCACACGGGGAACTGCCTCTGTATGAAAGATTACCTCACTCAGTCCATCTTTCCTGTTACAGTCTGGAAGTACCGAATACAGGATTCCATACTTCTTTGCCATCTTTTCAACCTTTTTCATATCTTCGGTATTAAACTGTAACACCTGTAAATCGCCACCTTTTAAGATCAGCTTTCTCATGGATGTCTTGCCAAGTGACTTTTCATAATCAAGCATCCCTTTTAAGAAATCTATTGCCTTCTGCATGGCAGCAATGCCGCCGCTTCCTACCTTCATGGCAATCTCAATGCCATCATAAGCAACACGGATGATCTGCACCGCTTCCTGAATCTCTTCTGCCATTATCGCACCTCCACTTTCTCTCTGACTGTTGTTTTAAGCGTTTCTGTCTCTGTAGTACGGATTTCCTCGGCTGATACATCAATACCATAAGCAGTCAAAATATCTGCCAGATGATTGATTGCTTTCTCCTCCTCGATACGATACATTTCAAGTGCCACAAGCAGGTTTTCCACCTGTTCCACCCATGCAGGCTTCATATCATATTTAGACCTGTATGTGACCATAATCTCGTCCGACTCAGCCTTATCCGCTGAATGTGCCAAAGCTTCAATAAGAGAAATCGTGTCTTCCTTGCTGCCGCTTCTGAATGCGAACTGGACAACAAAGTTTTTCTCTTCCTCTGTAAACTGATGCTCCACACCATTCATCTCTGTTACTGCTTCATTTACTACTGCTAAATTCATAAGTTCCTCCTAATCTGCCATGCTGTTTTCAAGCACAGCAATCTCAATGATTTCCTTCATCTTTTCCGCTGAAATGTTGTTGTTTATAAGCTCTACAAGCTGTGACTCAGTAAGTCCCTTTTCTATTGCACTCTTAATCTGCACAAGCTGCGCCGGAACAAGGTCTCCCGATGCAACCAGCTTTACAATGTCTGCTCTTGATTTCTTCTTAAATGACAGTCTTGCAAAAAGGCTCGCCACTCCGCTGTTGCTGCTTTTTCTCACACTTCTCTCAATCGGAAGTCTCTGCATCACATGACCTGACACATCCACAACCGGAAGCTGGTAATATACTGGTATTCCATTCTGAATAACTGGTGCTGCTTGTGGTACTGCTATGGTATCCACCATTTCCTTACCCGCTGTTGTCTCGGCTACATTATCTTTAGGCTTTGTCTCCTCCTGTTTTGGTTTTTCCTCAGCTGCTTTCTTATTATCTACAGCTACTCCCATAATCTTATCTTCCAGCGATTCAATACGTTCACTCATACGCTTCATCTCCTTATCTTTTTTCTCAATATCATCCCTGAGTCTGGCAATCGTGCCATTAGCCTTGTTAAGTTCATTCTGCTGGTCATTAATCAGCTCATCCTTCTCCTGATTGTCTTTAACCAGCCGCTCCCTTACTTCCTCATCATCTTTGGAAGTCTCGATTTCAAATAACTTCTTATTCAGGACATCGTACCTCTCATTCTGATAGTTGATCTTCTCGACCACCTCCTCCATCTGTGCGACAAGAGCTTTCACATATTCCGAATCCTCCGGTTTCTGTTCTTTCGCTTTACTAAGATTTTCTAATACCACATCAAGCATTCTTCTCATATTAATTGCAGTATCATCCTTTTCAACAACTTCTTTGATTGCTGCTACAGGCACACCCTTTTCATAATAATTAAGGGCTGTCTGCATCTGTCCGCCAGCCATCTTACTTTCTCTAAGAAGTGTCATCATTTCTTCTGACACACCTTTATGCAGACAGTTTGACAGCACCTTCATCTGATTGAGATTATAGTTTTTATCCAGATATAAATTCACCTCGTCATCAGTAAGCCCATCCTCGTAATCACTCTTTACAAGTGCAATCACTTCATTATCCACATTTTTATTACGGAGAAGCTGGATTCTCTTCTCTATCGCCATCTGACTCAGCGGCTCTCTTTTTTCTTCCATATATGCCTCCTATCCACGAAAAAACAGCCTATCTGACTGGCTGCTCTTTTCTGTCTCGTATTGTTTCTTTGTTATGCTCTGTATCTTTTCCATCTGATACAGTATCCGGGATTAACTCATCCCAGATTGACTGACCTATTTTTAATTCCTTAAAAACAGCCCGTTCCTTTGCACAGGCATTTGCATATTCCTCTTTGTAGTGTTTTCGTAATTCTTCCACTTCCTCAAGCGAATATCCCTGTGCCTTTAGACTGGCTTCAAGCTCCTGCCACCTGTCATGCTCCTCCTGAAAGAAAGTATCACCATGACTATATGACTTCTCTGCCGGTTCAAGTTCTGCCATCTCATCTGCAATCTCAAAAAGTTCTTTGCTTCTCTCCCTTGCTTTGTAAATCCGGCTCTTCTCTGCCGAGCTTTCTTTCCTTTTATCTGTCAGTGAACTGATAACCGCTGCAAGCTGCTCTGCCGAATGAATATCATGCCTGTCCAGAAACAGATACTCATTCTGGAGTCTCTGCATCTTTCTGATATCATCCATATATTTCCATACCTGACTGTAAGGGCGTTTCTTCAGCTTTCCTATCCTGTACAGCTTTGCATAATACTTTTTCTGAAGCCCAGACAGCTTTGCCCTGCGGTATCTTTTTACCCTGCACCTTACAAGCACAGCTTCCTGTGGAGAATTCTGTTTACTGTAAAAGGATAAATCTTCTTTTACTATACGCTCCCTGATTACTTCTTCAGAATAAGCATCGCCTAAAGTCTTACACCTTCTATATCGTGTCATTCCCGGAGGCTTGACTGATAAATACTTTCCCTGCTTTATCTCATAACCCTTATCTGATAACAGCTCAAGGAACTGCTGATAATCACCTGCCTGCAGGATACAGGCATCAAGGTCACGCTTTATCATGTCAGACCAGACAAAGTTACCATCCCGTTGCTCACTCCAGTCTTTGTAACCCTCATGCTCTTTCTCTCTGTTTCCATCATCCACGTCAATAATGGAAAGACCATATTCCTGACACAGCCTGTTGGTAACCGGCTGGATATACTTTGCCCAGTCTCCTTTTTCGTATCGGTACTTCTTGCCATCTACGAAGCTTACGCTGTTGAATACAATGTGTGAGTGGACATGTGCTGTATTATCATGCACGACAAATACCGCCTCATAACAACTGCCAAGATACTCTGCTACAAACTTCTGTGTTATCTCAAATGCGGTATCCGGATTCACTTCATCTTCCTTAAATGACAGAATGATATGATACCCCTGCCGCTTATCGACTTTTCCAAACTTCCGCTTGGTTTCCTTCATCTGTTCAAATGCAGATTCTGCCTGACAGTTAATTGCTCCCACAAGCCTTCCATACTGTGTTTTCTCTGGATTCATTACATAATCTAAAGAACGCTTTAAGTGCTTTCCATGAAAATGCCCTCCGCAGTCTTTCATGTTAAGAATCTTACTGATTGCCAATCTTAATCACCGCCTCATTCACTTTCTGATTCAGCTTCCGCATATAGGCAACCAGCTGAGCCTTATCGTCTTTGGAATATAACCCTGCATTACTGTTAAATACAATCTGATTAATATTGATTCCAATTCGGTTGACCTCGTTGATAAGTTCCTTTAAAAGCTTTCGCACTTCAGGATAATCATTGGGTTTCTGACTGATAAGAAGCCTGATATACTCTGCCTCATTCATATTCTGCTCCGCAGCTTTTTCCGCCAGAGCCTTTGCTTCCTGAGGCATAAGACGAAGGGTTTTTCTGATACAGTGTACTTTATCTGCCATTAAGTCACCTTCCTCTCTTACCCGTACTATAATTCCTGATGTCCTCTGCAACAGTAACCGCAGCAGCTCCTGGTTCCTTACCCTTTTCTATCTGACTGATAACCCTGTCTGCCAGTTCAGTAGCAATCTCAATAATCGCCTTGCCATAACATGTCTTGTCAAATAATCGATCAAGCCTCTTTTCGTCAGCTTTCAGACTTTCATACCTGCTCTGATACTCGTTATATTCATCGAAATCCTTTGGATCTGTCTTGTGAGCCTCTGCATCAAGAATCAGGTCATAGTTCCATTCGCACACCTTATCAATGACATCATCAATCGTGTATGCTTCAATCTCTCCATTCTCTTCTGCCATATCCTGCCTGTACATCTTCCCGTCTTCATCTATGCCGATTGCATAATCATGTCCTTCCATGTAATTAAGAAGGATTGCGGCATCTTCTATCGAAGGGTTGAGTAAGATATCATAAGTGTCTGCCCAGGCAATCAGTTCTTCCGGTTCTGCTATCAGCTTAACTTCTGCATCCATTGCTTCCTTGCACCTCCCTTATCTGTTTTTAGTAAATCTTCACCATAGCTCCAGTCTCCGCTTAGTCACCGGCGACTGCTAGATACGCATCAGAGACATCTCTGCCCTGATGCGACCTAGTTAGGGAGAAAATCTCCCTAAAACCCTCTTTTTTATACTATGGTGGCGCTTTCTGCCACCATTTTGATATTTTGGTGGCGTTTTCTGCCATCACTTTGCTATTTTGATGGCGCTTTCTGCCACCACTTTTTCACATCCAAAAATTTATAATTTTACTACAGAATTTTTTGGTGGCGTTTTCTGCCATCACTTTGATATTTTGGTGGCGGATTTTGCCATCACTTTTACATTTTGACGGCACTTTCTGCCACCACTCTTTACATAAGGTATATTTCAGACCTATATGCTTTCTTTTTCATGCCCTGACTGGTTCATCTGCTCTCTGATTCATCCTGTTTAAATTAAGCTTTGCCGCCACAAGCCACTCGTTGTAATCCTTATATCCGGCTGGAGGCGGACAGTCTTCTACCTCATATCCAAGCTCATAATATTTTCTCATAAGTTCAGCTGCTGCTTTTCTCCCCGGCTCATCTCCATCAAGGCAGAACCGGATGGAAGTAATCTGTGGATGTTCCCGAAGAAACGTCTCAAGTGGTGCATCTGCAAGCATCCCAAGTGCCAGCTTATTTGATTCATAATCAGTGAAGATATCGACATAACTCATAAGGTCGATTGCTGCCTCAAATACTACAAGCTCTGTACTGTTTTCATTTACCATATTAAATCCATAGTTCTTATCATTGCCTGTAACATCACACTTGAATGGCTTGCCCTGTTTATCAAACACGCCCCGCATACTTGCAAATCTTGTCACTCCATTTTTATCATTTCCTTTGAAAACAACATTGTGATAATGCCTGCTCTCATAAATCAGACCTTCTTTTAAAAACAAATCTATGACTGCTCTACTGATTCCTCTCTCCTGATTCAGATAGGAAATAAGATAGGAATTATCTCCTGCCGGTTCCGGTAGGACAAATGGCTTTCTCTCCTCTGCCTGCTTCTGCGATACCTGATGAACAAGAGGCTGCTTTACAGGCTTCTCAATTCTTCTGTATCCTGCAAAATCTAAAAGCCAGAACACAGCCTCTTTTACACTCATTCCACAAAATACCCGTAAGAAATCTATCTGTGAGCCACCATTGTTGCCTTTGTCAAACTGCCTTGACCATCTATACCAATGGCTTCTGTTATAGATACGGATGGAATCCATCTCCTTTAAAGTGTGGTATTTGCCAATCCTCTTTACTGTATACCCAAGGCTTTCTGCAACTGCACACAGGTCAACACTCTTTGCTATGTCAAGCTCTTCATCCGTAAATCTTCCATCCATGCTTTCACCTTGCCTTTCCCTGCTCTGCTACAAGCGGTGACTTGATATCAAGTGTCCGGTAATCTGTGCTCAGGGTAATCTTAGGATTATCAATCATGCCTTTTTCCCTGAAACTGAAAAATTCACGATTGTCTCCACCGACTATGATATGGTCAATGAGTGGTATTCCCATCAGTTCACACAGCTTGTTCATGCGGTCTGTCATCATGGTATCAGCCTTACTTGGGAATACGTTCCCGGATGGGTGACAATGGATTAACATCATGCTTGCCGCATTGCTTAGGATACTTGATTTAAACAGCTCTCTCGGATGTGCCATTGCCTCATTTAAAGAACCCACACTTGCAAAATGCACATTGATAGGTTTTAAATCTGACCTTAGATTGACCACACACACTACTTCCCTGTCAAACTGGCACATACAGTCTCCCATGACAGCAGCTATATCCGCCGGATTGTTAAAGGTGTGCTCCGAATAAATCGGAGCATCCTTTACAAGTCTTACCGAAACCACATCAAGCTTGAAGTCATTCTTCTTTGGCATCAGACACCGCCTCCTCTCCAAACTCGACACGGATAACAAAATCACCTTTCTGGCTGTTTATGAGAGCAATGAGTTCTTCCATTGTAAGTTCCTGCTCCATAACTGCCTCCTATCTGGACTTTTCCTTCGCATCATATACAAGGGGAGGTTCTGCAACGATACCATCAAGTCTCTTGTTAGGTGTATCAGTTGCAAGTGTGAGTTTTCTTAAATCCTTATCATAGTGATATACCTGATTGGAAAGTCTCTCGTCCAAAGACACCTCCTGCATATTTACCTCGACTACCATCTGTGCAAGCATCTCAGGGCTTCCCATATCTGAAGATACTGCAATAACCTCATGCACGCTCGAAGGGAGAATATAAAGGTCACTCTCTAAACTCTCTGCCAGCTCATGAAGCTCATTCTCATAAAGCATGGATGCTGCACCATTGATACCCTTTTCATTGGAAATCACCCACATCGTCTGCTCCGGTGGAATCTCGGCTATCATCATATCTGCAATCTCCTGTGGCATCCCATCTCTTGCAAACATTTCTCTCATAATGTCATTCATGCTACGAACGACAGGTGGGAAGAGTCTTCTTGTGTTTTCCGCTGCACACTTAAAGAGCTGTTCCTCGCTCATTCCAAGTCTTTTCGCAAATTCATTTGTAATTTTTGAACTCTGCACCGCATCCTTATCTGCACTGATTATTACCTTATACACAATAGAAAGATCCTGGAACTCTCTGTGCGGCACCTGTTCCAAAAATGTCTTATTCTGCTCTGTATTGATGAGCTGGAATACAATCTTCTCGTTAGCATCCTTCATAATGCTGTCCACATCAACAACCGGAGCCTGCTCATATGCCCTTTCCATAAAGTCACATGCAGCCATAAGTGTTTCCTCAAGATCACCACAGTCCTGATACTTCTTATACATGTCATTGATATAAATCGTAGGCGAAATATTCCTTCCTTCTTCTCTTAAGATGATGCCATCAAGAGTCACATTCACCTTTTCCACGGGTTCTGCCACAAGCTCCATTCCTTTGAACTTCTCTGGCATATAATCCATAAACTTTTCTTTTACTACTTCCTTAAAAATCTCGTAATTCATTATATTACGGTTCCTCCTTAATCTAAAAAAGCAGGGAACATAAGTTACTGGCTTACATTCCCCGCAAGGTTAATTGTTACTGTTTATTCTTTTTCTTTCTTCCACGAAGTCCTACTCCAACACCTGTAATAAGTGCAAGTGCACCAATTCCAAGATAAAGAAGCGGATTTGCATTGTCGCCTGTCTGTGGAAGCTTAGGCTCTGTCGGTACATTGACAAGCTTAAGAGTTGCTACAACAACATCCGGTGCATTGTCATCATATCGAAGAGTTACATCATGAGCTGTTTCATCAAGGATATATCCGTCAGCTGCCTTTGTCTCAACTACTGTATAATGGATATCTTCCTTGAATGAACCATCCTCGTTGTAAGTGCAGATAGGAAGTTCCTTGCTCTCTGCATGACCATTCTTGTCAGTAGTGAGTGTATCAAGCACCTTTCCGTCCTTGTCTCTTACTTCAAATACAACACCCTCGATCGGCTTTCCAGTTACTTTGTCAGTTTTCTCAATAACAATCTTACCGACTGCCTGCTCATCCTTCATGGATACCTTCTGTATTTCTGCTGTCTCCTTTACTTCAAAGGTTACATCACTTGCCACCTTATATCCATATGGTGCAGATTCCTCTCTGAGTGTGTACTTTCCAACAGGAAGTCTCTCAATCATGTGAGTCTTTCCTGCCTCTGATGTCCAGCTCTCAACAAGCTTTCCATCAGCATCAATAACTGAAAGCTTTGCTCCGGGTAATTCTTTCTCGCCTGTGATATCAGTCTTTGAAATTTCTACCTTGATCGGTGCATTTTCAAATGCTGCCTCAAACTCGATAACCTTTACCTTATCTCCCTGATATGAAGCATCCACATCAAAAATCTTATCAGACTTCACATAGCCCTTTGGTGCCTCAATCTCTTTGACATAATACTGTCCAAGCGGAAGGTCAGAAGTAAATGTTACTTTGCCATCCTTTCCAGTAACACCTCTCTCAATCTGTGTATCTGCTTTGACAATGACTTTTCCATCTTTATTTACGATATCCTCTTTCGCAAATAAGCCGAATACTGCACCTTCAAGAGCATTCTTCGTCTCTGAATCAGTCTTTGTGACAGTAATCTGCACCTTCTGTCTCTCATTGGTTACATCCATTCCCGCAAATACAACCTTTGTATTCTGGTCGATATAAGAAAGGTCTGCATCAATCGGTGTATCATCCAGCACAAATCCATCTAATGTCTTTGTCTCTACAAGATAATACTTGCCAAGTGGAAGGTCATCAATTCTTGCAATGCCCTTATCGTTCGTAACAATGGTTGCTACCTTGTCACCAGCTTTGTGGTATACAGTTCCAAGTCCGTCTGCACTCACAATATCCTCTTTTGCATATACATCAAAGGTTACTCCTGCGAGACTATCCTTGAAGTAATTGAAAATGAAATCATACCAGTGTCCCTTCATAAGAGTGGTATCTGTTACAAACTCACCATCCTTGTTGATCACGATAGAACCTGTCGGAACCTCGTCCTTCATCTCGACATGCTGCACATCGCCTGTATCCTCTACTGTAAACTGAATATCGGTTGCTTTCAGGTATCCGTATGGAGCAAACTCCTCACGAAGTGTGTAAGTCTCGCCAACTACAAGCTTCTTGATTACATGAGCTTCCTTTGCATCAGATGTCCATGTGTCTACCACATTTCCATCCTTATCAAGTACAGTAAGTGTTGCACCACTAAGCTCTGCGCCACTTGTAATATCCGTCTTTGTAAATTCAAAGGTTGTCGGAGTATTTTTATACTCGCTGCTATATACAGCAGTTTTCACATCCTGTCCCTGATACTTGGTATCAAAGGTTACTACCTCTTCGTTTGTCACATATCCGGCAGGCTTTTCAATCTCTTTTGCAACATACTTTGCAAACGGATAATCCTTAACAAAAGCAATCTTTCCGTTTTCATCAGAAGTTGCTTTCTCAAGGAGTGTACCCTTTTCGATGATTACCTTGCCATCCACATTCTTGATATCCTCATCTGCGAAAAGTCCGAACACTGCACCTGCAATCGGTGTGTTGTCCTCTGAATCAAGCTTTGTAACTGACATATCAAGTTTCTGTCTGTCATCTGAGAAAGTAAGGCTTTCTTTGATAACAGGTGTCTTATCATCCACATAAGTGAATGTGACTGTCTGCTCATTCGGATTTAATACATATCCGTCAGGAGCAGTTACTTCTACAACCTTATACTGTCCAAGAGGAAGGTTCTTTGCTACTGCCTTTCCATCTTTTCCTGTTGTAAGAGTTGCCACAAGGTCGCCCTTGCTGTAATACTTTGTACGGTTGCCATCTGCGTCTTTCTGGTTGTCTGCTGTGAAAATATCTTCCGCTGCATACACCTTGAATACTGCTCCTGCAAGTGAACCCTCTTTATAGACAAACTCCTTATCCTCAGAGTTTGCAAAAAGTCCGCCCTTAAATCCGTCAAGTACCTCTCCCTTCTTTTCAACAGTAAGCTCTCCTACTGCCGGGGCATCAGAATATTCCACTGTGATGATGGCATCATTGGTATCTCCATCAGTCTCAAATGCTGTGTCTGTATCAACCGAAATGTTGATATAGTTATCGTTTACCACATATCCGAATGGTGCTTTTATCTCTTCAATGCGGTAGTTTCCGATTTTAAGTGCTTCTGGTAAGATTAAATCGCCATCCTCATCCGTAAAGAATGAAGTATGCTTAACCTTTGACGGATAAGTCGTGTACTGGGTTACATATTCGTTCTTATCAAGATTGAAAATCTTAAACTCAGCATTTGGTACAAGTACTGTCTGCTTTGTATCAGAATCCTTCTTGATTACACGAAGCTTTGCTGTAAACTCCCTGTCTAAGAAAACTCTCCATGTCTGAGGCTCTGTTGGATGGTTCTCCTTAATCTTTACCTCAAATGGCTTTATAGTTTTCATATTGTGAGGAGTCTTTGACTCAATTACCACATAGGTTCCATAAGGAATTGCGATGGAAACTGCATGTCCCTTGTCATCGGATGTGATTGTTGTTGCACCGTTTTCTCCGATTATTACAGGTGTTGCCTTATCAAAGTCATAGCTTCCATCTTCCTTTACAGGTAAAGATGATTTTAAATAAGCTGTAAACTCTGCTCCTGCAAGAAGTCCTGCTTCGGTATCATCGCCATTGTCCGATACCTTGATAAGCTGGAATGGCTGCTTGATAACCTGCTCTGCGGAAGTTGTACTTCTTGATACCTCTGCTACTAAGTCTCCCTCGTAGTCGCATACTACATCATGCTCCTCTTCATCTAAAAGATAGCCTTCTGATGGTGTGATTTCTTTCACATAATAGTTGCCAAGATAAAGGTTATTGACCTCTGCCTCGCCATTCTTATCTGTTGTAAGAGTTGTAACTAAGTCCCCTGCTTTAAATACAACACCCGTTGCTCCGTCCGGATGCTGGATATTGTTTCTGGCATAAAGACCATAGACAGCTCCTTCAAGGCTTGCATCTCCCTGTGGAACTGCTTTGCCCGATTCCTTATCTACCTTGTAAATATGAATCTTTGCTGTGGTTCTGTCATTCTTAAATGTGTGGCTGAATGTTGCCTTTGCCTGTGTTTCAGGCAATACATTGAAGTTGAAACTATACACATCAGACTGGTTTCTGATATAAGCGTATGGTGCCTGTGTCTCTGAGATATAATATCCGTTTGAAATAGGCAGATCCACGCTGTAGCTTGCCTTTCCGTCCTCACCTGTAGTTACTGTCTCAAGAGCTGTACCCTTTGTGACAATAACCTGTCCGGCATAGTTTTTGATGTCATTTCCGGCATAAAGTGTGTACTTGCCACCATCAAGAGGGTTCTCTGTGTCAGAGTCCTTCTTTACGACAGATACATCCGCTTTCTGTCTTGTATTCTCAATCGTAGTTGATTCATACTGTACTGTCACAGTCTGGTCCTTATACTCAACTGCTACTGTCTGAGGTGTGGTATTGATTGTATACCCGTCAATGCTCTTAATCTCAGTTACCACATAAGTTCCAAGATGAAGGTCAGATAATACCACCTGTCCGTCAGTTCCTGTTGTAAGGCTTTCTGCCACAACATCGCCAGCACTATACACCTTTGTACCATCTGCCTTATAGATATCTGCTCCGGCAGTTACCTTAAAGGTTGCTCCGGAAAGCTTCTTTTTCTCATAAGTGAAATTGCTTCCATTCCATGAGCTAAGCACCTCACCCTCTTTATAGATTGTGATTGCTCCAAGCTGCTCTTTATCTGTTGCAGAGATTCCCGTTGTCTGTCCTGCTTTTACAGTAAGTGTATGAACTGTACCGGAAAGGACATATCCCTTTGGTGCGGTAATCTCTTTTACATAATAAGTGCCTGCGACAAGTGCAGCTGACTTTGCATATCCGTTTCCATCTGTTGTCATGGTCTGTACTCTGTTTGTGCATCCGCTATCAGAATAGATTCCATAAACTGCACCGGAAAGCTTCACTCCGCTTGACTCATCTGTCTTTGTAAGCTCACCATATCCGATGTTCTCTGTCTTGACCTTGATATAGGCTTTGACAGGATCTGCTGTCGGTCTTTCAGAAATAAACTCCTGATATCCGCTCTTTCCTGTAAGCCAGAATACACAGCTTGATGTTGTCTCAACCTTGCCAGCATTGGATGTGAATGTTCCTGTTGTAGCTGTAGTATTCACGCTCGTTGAAGAGATTGTAATACTGTTGCCATTCTTATCAACAGAATATCCGCTGATGCCAAAATCAAAGTCTGATAAGACACCATTGCTGTCAGATAATGTTGTTTCAAATCTCTGACTTCCCTCATTCCACTTTAATTCATAAGTTGGTGCCTCACTGGTTCTGCGTGATGCAAAACTTGGAAGTGTTGCATTGTAGGAGCTGCTGATATTGTCCCTGAGTCTCTCATAATAGCTGTATGAAGAATCAGGACTTGGTGCTGTGTTACAGAGCTTTCTTGCTGCCGAATCACCACTTCCGGTTCCAAAGATATCTGCTACAATAACCCATACCATTGCCTGAGTTGCGATATACTCATCGCACTGACTGTTGCTTGGTGCCGCCTTTTGTGTACTGTTAAACCCATAATAAAGGCAGTAACTTAAAAGCTTTCTCTGCTGTGCTGACATTGATGTGCTCGCATCATCGTAGCTGTTCATAAGCTGACCGCCATCTGCTCTTAATCCGAAATTCATACAATATGCAGAATTTCCGTCAAGAATTGAATACAGAATCTTGCCATGATTATATCCGGGCTTCAGCTCACTTACTTCTCCGGAATTTTTGACTGACGCATTCCAGAACGCAATATTTGCCTGCGGACTGGCTGCAAATGCTGTTGTACCATTCGTAAAGAGTGTTCCAACCAGTGTGAGCATAGCCATAAATCCTGCCATAAAACGCTTTAGTTTCTGTTTCATGTGCTCTTTCCTCCTTAATTTACGCATAAAAAAAGAAAGACATAAGTTTATGGCTTACATCTTTCTCCCTTCTGCTTCTATTCGTTTTTATTTATCTGTGACATCGAAACTCGTAATAGTCTGTGCCGCCTGTCGTGTAAACTCCATCATAACTGATGTAGAATACCGGATCTGTTTCCAAAAGTAACATACTTGCAATATATTCTGCGATTGCATCCTCAGATGATAACCGCTGTCCATCAATGGTACTTGCTTTGTTGAGGTCTGTCTCTACAAACACACTATAATAAGAGCCTTCCATACCATCGTAAGGATAATACTCATTGTACTCTTCCTGCGTGATACTGCCGTCATTCAAATGATTCTGTAAATTCTGCTGTGTGGTAATCATCCCTCCTGCCTGACACTTTGCTGTTGCAAGTGACACAACATTCTGTGGACTGTACGCCACGGATGCAGGCTTTGGATTGCTCACATTGTCTTTCGGACTGTCTGTAGTCTGACCACCATTACCTGCATTACTCTGATTTCCACCAGCTTCCTTATTACCACTTGCAGGAGCTTTCTGTTCCGGCTCGTCATTCTGCTCTGACTTTTCTTTCTGCTTTGAAGCAGTTTCATTATCAGCAGACTGGTTATCTTCCTTATCAGTCTTCTCTCCTGAATCTTTAACCTCGGCAATATCTTTCTCTGTCTCTTCACTTCCAGCTTCGGTTGTGACCTCTGTGACAGCTTCCGTTGCCATTTCTGCTTCTTCAGTTGGCTTTACGCTTTCCGTCTGTTTCTCTGTCTGATTATCAGCCTTTTCCTTATCACCATTACAGGCAGCCATTGAAAAGACCAGTACTGCGGATAATAAGATAATACTTATCTTCTTCATAGTAATCACCCATCCCTTCTCCTCAAGAGGGACGGGCTTTGTGTTCCGTGCCATCCACCCTTGCGGTGAACTATTTATCTGTAATGCACGGGACACATAGGACTGTCCCGTATTCTGTGCATCTTAAACTCCTCCTAATATATAAGTGTAGGGTTTAGATACCCCAACAGCCAGTTGGGTTCT
>ENA-OZFR01000117-OZFR01000117.1-human-gut-metagenome-genome-assembly--contig:-NODE-117-length-23055-cov-3.670957_pt1 | contig 23055 bp, 25 predicted proteins | sample MGYA00245111_ERZ653647 | MGnify/ENA primary metagenome ERZ653647 (study PRJEB26926, sample SAMN06164944) | human gut metagenome | biome: ENVO:00009003; feature: ENVO:2100002; material: ENVO:00002003...
TGTATAAGAGACAGGTTGGATCCCCTTCATATCGAAAGCGTGAAGCTCCTTGGAGGTCTGCATGATTCCATATAGTTTCTGTAGGAACCATCGGTCTATCTTGGTAAGCTCATGAATCTGGTCTACCGTGTAACCTGCACGCATGGCTTTGCTGATCACGAAAATACGTTTGTCCGTCGGCTCACGAAGGGCTTTGTCCACGTCTTCTATAACCAATTCCTTATTCTCTACGAAACCATGCATTCCCTGACCAATCATGCGCAAACCTTTCTGAATGGCTTCTTCGAAAGTACGTCCGATAGCCATCACCTCGCCCACCGATTTCATGGACGAGCCCAGTTCACGGTCCACACCGTGGAACTTGCCCAAGTCCCAACGGGGAATCTTGCACACCACATAGTCCAGTGCAGGCTCGAAGAAGGCACTGGTGGTCTTTGTCACCGAGTTTTTCAAGTCGAACAACCCATATCCCAAGCCTAATTTGGCGGCAACGAAAGCCAACGGATAGCCGGTAGCCTTGGAAGCCAGCGCGGAGGAGCGGGACACACGGGGGTTGACCTCGATGACCGCGTAGTCGAAGCTGTCCGGCTTCAGGGCGAACTGACAGTTGCAGCCGCCCTCGATGCCCAGCTCGGTGATGATATCCAGTGCAGCGGTACGCAGCATCTGGTACTCGTGGTCGGTCAGGGTCTGGGAGGGAGCCACAACCACCGAGTCACCGGTGTGGATGCCCACAGGGTCGAGGTTCTCCATGTTACATACGGTGATCACGTTGCCCTTGTGGTCGCGCATCACCTCGTACTCGATCTCTTTCCAGCCGGCGATGCACTTTTCCACCAGGATCTGATGGATGGGAGAAAGGCGCAGACCGTTGGTGCCGATCTCGATCAGCTTTTCGCGGGTCTCGCAGATGCCGCCGCCGGTGCCGCCCATGGTAAAGGCCGGGCGCACGATAACCGGGTAGCCGATGCGGTCGGCACAGTCCAGTGCGTCCTGCAGCGTCTCCACCACCTCAGAGGGGATGATGGGCTGGTGCAGCTTTTCCATGGTCTCCTTGAACAGCTCGCGGTCCTCGGCACGGTCGATGGTCTCGGGCTTGCAGGCCAGCAGACGGATGCCGGTGCGATCCAGATAGCCGGAGCGTGCCAGCTCCATGGACAGGTTCAAACCCATCTGACCGCCGAGGTTGGGCAGCACAGAGTCCGGCTTTTCAATGTCCAGAATGCGCTCCACGACTTCCAGCGTCATGGGCTCGATATACACATGGTCGGCCACGTCCGGGTCGGTCATGATGGTAGCGGGGTTGGAGTTCAGCAGAACAGTCTCGATGCCCTCTGCTTTCAGGGCGCGGCAGGCCTGCGTGCCGGAGTAGTCAAACTCCGCAGCCTGACCAATGATGATGGGGCCGGAGCCAATGACCAGCACTTTTTTGATTCTGGGGTCCTTCGGCATTTCAGCGTGCCTCCTTTTTTGCTGCTTTGACGTTGTTCAGGAAGCGGTCGAACAGAAACTCGGTATCCTTGGGGCCGCCGTTTGCTTCCGGGTGGAACTGCACGGTAAAGCAGTTCCACTTCTTGTACTTGATGCCCTCACAGGTGCCGTCGTTGGCGTTCACCTGTGCCACCTCGCCCATCTCGGCGGGCAGCTCCTCGCCCACGACCGCGTAGCCGTGGTTCTGGCTGGTGATAAAGGTGCGGCCGGACTCAAAGTCGGTCACAGGCTGGTTGGCACCGCGGTGGCCGTATTTGAGCTTCATGGTCTTGGCACCGGCTGCCAGAGCACTCAGCTGGTGGCCCAGACAGATGCCGAAGGTGGGGATGTTCAGCTCAAAGATGTGCTTGAGGTTCTCGATGACCTCCACGGGTTCCGCCGGGTCGCCGGGACCATTGGACAGCATGATGCCGTCCGGAGCAAGGGCCTTGATCTCCTCTGCCGTTGCAAAGGCGGGCATGACCGTCACCTTGCAGCCGCGCTTGACAAGGCAGCGCACGATATTGCGCTTGCAGCCGTAGTGCATCAGCACGATATGGGTCTCGCCCTGCGGGTTGAACACCTCGGGCTTTTCACAGGTAACATTCTTCACCGCATCGGTGACGGCGTAGGCGCGGATCTGAGCCAGCAGAGCCTCGGTCTCGGCCTTGTTGGCCGGGTCGGCGGGGTCGAAGGTGGTCAGGATGGCACCGTTCATCACACCACTTTCGCGGATGATGCGGGTCAGGTGGCGGGTGTCGATGCCCTCGATGCCGATGGTATTGTTCTTTTTCAAAAAGCTGTCCAGTGTCTCCTCACAGCGCCAGTTGGAGGGGGTGGTGCAGGCTTCGCGCACGATGTAGCCCTTTGCCCAGATGCGGTCGGACTCCATGTCATCGTGGTTCATGCCGTAGTTGCCGATGAGGGGATAGGTCTGGGTGATGATCTGGCCGTAATAGCTGGGGTCGGTCAGGGTCTCCTGAAAGCCCACCATGCCGGTGGCAAAGACCACCTCGCCCACGGTGACGCCCTCGGCACCCACCGACTGGCCGGCAAAGACCATGCCATTTGCCAAAAGAAGATATGCGTTCATAGTTTTCCTCGTTTCAACACATTACAGGGTCTGCTTTGCTTCCTGCTTCATCTTGCGGCTGCCCAGATGCACCAGCGGCAGTTTGCCCTCCTTGCAGATGGGGCACTCCTCCGGGGTATAGTTGGGCAGGTCCAGCTTCAGGGCGCTGGCCAGAATGGGGATGGGAGACGGAGCCTCGGGCTTGGTGCGGTCCACCACACAGGTGATGCCAAGGCAGATGCCGCCGGCCTCTTCGATGACGCGCTTGGTCTCCAGAGAGGAGATACCGGTGGTGACCACGTCCTCAGCGATGAGGCACTTCTCACCCGGGTGGATGGCGAAGCGCTTCAGGGTCATCACATTGTCCACGCGCTCGGTGAAGATGGCGCGCTTGCCGGTCTGGCGGGCCAGCTCGTAGGCGTACACGATGCCGCCCATGGCAGGGCCGACGATGACGTCCACATCCATCTCCTTGACCTTGTCAGCCACAGCCTTCATCACCTCGGCGCAGCGGTCCGGGTACTGCTGCAGATAAGCCATCTGGCAGTATGCGCCGGAGTGCCGGCCGGAGGACAGCAGGAAGTGGCCTTCCAGGAACGCGTCACAGCTCTTCAGGATCTCAAGTGCTTCACTCATTGTACTTCTCCCTCTCTTTTCAGTGGTGTATATTCCTTTGGGTGGTATTGTACCACGCTTTTACACTATTTGCAAATTTATGCGCTAAGTTTTATTTTATGCGCATAATTGTAGATATTTTATGGATATATCAGTTTTTATTCTGCATGACGGGCGCAGCCGCGGATCTCATCCAGCGTTTTCACACCGTTCTTGTCCATCCATGCTGCCATCTCGTCCGCAATGGTCTCCATGGCGCGGGGGTTTGCAAAGTTTGCGGCACCCACCTGCACTGCGGTGGCACCTGCCATGATGAACTCCAGTGCGTCACGGCCCGTGGCGATGCCGCCCAGACCCACCACCGGGATGTTCACAGCGCCCACGGCCTGCCACACCATGCGCAGGGCAATGGGCCGCACCGCCGGGCCGGACAGGCCCGCAAAGATGTTGTTGAACACCGGGCGGCGCTTTTCCAGATCGATGGCGCAGGCCTGGAAGGTGTTGGTCAGGCTGATGGCATCCGCACCGGCGGCTTCCACGGCCTTGCACATCTCAGGGATGTTCTCGGCCTGCGGGCTCAGCTTGACCATCAGGGGCTTTTTGCAGGCAGCGCGCACCATGCGCACCACCTCACCGGCAGCTTCGGCTTTCACGCCGTAGGCCATGCCGCCCACCTTGACGTTGGGGCAGGAGATGTTCAGCTCCACGATGTCCACTGCGCTGTCGCTCAGCATCGCAGCACCTTCCACATACTCTTCCTCACTGTGGCCGCCAAGATTAGCGATGGCCACCGTGCCGTACTTCTGCTTCAGTTCCAGCATCTCGGGCAGCTCCACGTCAATGAAGTGCTGCACGCCGGGGTTCTGCAGGCCGATGCTGTTGATAAGGCCGGAGGGGGTCTCCCACAGGCGCTCGCCCTTGTTGCCGTACTGGCCGTGCAGGGTCAGGCCCTTGCCGGAGATGCCGCCGATCTTGGCAAAGTCTGCCAGCTCTTCGTACTCCACACCGTAGCCCACAGTGCCAGATGCGCCGATGACCGGGCTGTTCATCACAAAGCCCAGCAGGTTGGTTTTCAGGTCTGCCATCAGAAGAACACCTCCGTTGCGTCAAATACAGGGCCGTTCTTGCACACGCTCTTGCCCTCGCCGCCCTTGGTCTCGCAGGTGCAGCCAAGGCAGGCACCAATGCCGCAGGCCATCTTCTTTTCCATGCTTACAAAGCAGGGGGTGCCTTTTTCCGCACACAGGCGGGCGGCGTTCTTCATCATCACGGTGGGGCCGCACACCAGCACCACGTCGTAATCGGCGGGGTCGTACAGCTGGGTGACAAAGCCGTGGAAGCCCACCGCACCGGTGTCGGTGGATACTTTTACAAGGTTTGCGATGCTGCGGTACTCCTCCATGCAGTAGGGGGTGTCGCGGAAGCCAAAGAACACATCCGGCTTTGCCCCGGCAGCGGCCAGCTCGCGGGTAAGCTGGAACATGGGCGCGGTGCCGATGCCGCCGCCCACCACGGCGATCTTTTTATACTTGCTCAGGATGTCCGGCACATCAAAGCCGTTGCCCATGGGGCCGGTAAGCTGGAAGGTATCCTGCTGCTTGAGCTGTGCCAGCTTTTCGGTGCCCTCGCCCACCACCTGATACAAAAACTCGATGGTGCTGCTGTCCGGGTTCCAGCGGTGCACGCTGATGGGCCGGGACAGGAAGGGGGCTTCGTCTGCGCCCCATGCACGCAGGGTAAAGAACTGGCCTGCGTGGGGTGCGTGATCGCGGTCCGGCCAGACCACCGTCAGCAGGCGGATGTCCGGGGCAATGACCTCATTGCGCAGAACAGTGGCTTCACAGCAGGCTGCACGCATGAGCAATGGCCTCCTTCATATTCACACATTCGTTGTAAGCGGCTTCGTCAAAGGCAGTGCCCGGCTGCTTCTTATAGGCCAGCAGGATGCCGCGACTGGAGTTGACCACGCCGCCGTTGCCCTTGGTGAGGTACTGGGCAATGTCCTCGGCCTTGCCGCCCTGTGCGCCGTAGCCGGGGATCAGGAAGAAGCTGTCCTGATACTTTGCACGGATCTCGGTGGCTTCCTCGATGTGGGTACCGCCGATGACCAGACCGATGGAGGAGTAGCCGTGCTCGCCCATGTAGTCCTTGCCCAGCGCGTTCAGCTTGTCGCCCACCAGATCGTAGACGTGGCGGCCGTCAGCCAGCTTCTCGTACTCAAAGTCCTTGGCACCGCCGTTGGAGGTGCGGCAAAGCACGAACATACCCTTGCCCTGCTTTTCAGCATAGGGCAGATAGGGGCTGATGGAGTCCAGACCCATGTAGGGTGCCAGCGTAACGAAATCGCTCTCAAAATCGCCGGTGAAGTGACCCATGGCGTACATCTCGGCGGTCTTGGCAATGTCGCCGCGCTTGATGTCGGCGATCACCGGCACACCGGCCTCGCGCACAGCCTTCAGGGTGTCGGCGTAGGCCTTCATGCCCTCAAGACCCAGAGACTCGTAGTAAGCGATCTGCACCTTGTAGCAGCCGGCCACAGCCTTGGTGGCATCAATGAGCTTCTTGTTGAAGCGCACGATGTTCTCACCCTTCGTCAGGGTGCTGTCCACAAAATCGGCGGGCAGGTAGCTGAAATCGGTATCCAGACCCACGCACACCGGGCCGCGGGCTTCCACAGCTTCGTACAGTTTGTCCATGTTCGTCATTTGGGTGTACCTCCTGTTTGCTCTCTTATCTATTTTATATCATATTATTTTGTGAAACATTTTCTCAGTTCTCTGCCTGATAGGTCAGCTTGCCGCCCTTGATGGTGGCGCACACCTTGCCGTACAGCTCAGCGCCGTCGAATGGGGTGTTGTGAGATTTGGAGTGCAGCTTGTCCTTGTCCACGGTGTAGGGGGTATCCAGATCCACCAGCACAAAGTCGGCATCGAAGCCCGGCTCCAGCTGACCCTTGGCAAGGCCCAGGATCTCGGCGGGGCGGGTGCTCATCAGGTGCACCAGCACTTCCAGCGGCAGGCCTTCCTGCTTGCAGAGCTTGGTGTAGCAGACGCCGAAAGCGGTCTCACTGCCCACCATACCGGCCATGCCCTTGAGCTTGTCCTCTTCGGAGTGGGGCGCGTGGTCGGTTGCAATGGCATCCACGATGCCGGTGCGGATGCCGTCCACCAGCGCCTGCACATCGTCGGCGGTGCGGATGGGCGGGTTCACACGGTAATCGCAGGTATCATTGGTGAACCACAGGTGGTGCGGGGTCACCTCGCAGGTGACGGGTGCCCCCCGCAGCTTTGCCATCTGGATGGCATCCAGCGCACCGCGGGTGGACACGTGGCACATGTGCAGCTTGGTCTGGTAATATTCGCTCAGCCAGCAGTTACGCACCGTCTCGATGTCCTCAGCCAGACGGTAGTCCCACGGGCTGATCTCCATATCCTCGGCGTGGCTCATGACCGTGATGTCCTTCTGGGTGCAGATGGCAAAGGCCCGCGCCATGGTGGCGTTGTCCTGCACGCCGTGGCCATCCTCCGTGATGAACTTCACGCTGGCGGGCAGGGTCTTGAGGTGGTCGATGCTCACACCGTCAAATTTCTCGGTGATGGAGACGGTCTGGTTTACATCGCACAGGCCTACTTCGGCAGCCTTCTGCTCCACCATGAACGCCTGTGCCGCAGAAGAGCACACCGGCTTTGTGTTGGGCATCAGGTTCACGAAGGTGTAACCGCCGGCGGCTGCGGCGCGGCTGCCGGTCTCGATGTCCTCCTTGTACTCAAAGCCCGGGGTGCGCCAGTGGCAGTGCAGGTCCACAAAGGCGGGCAGCACGGTCAGCCCGCCGGCATCAATGACCGTTTCGTTCTCCCCGGCCAGTGCCTCCAGCTCCTGACCTACAGCAGCGATCCTGCCGTCCTTTACAAAAATCTCAAGCGGTCTTCCTTCGGTGTTCACAGCATTTACAAGCAGCATCGCAGTTCCCTCCTGATTTGCGTTTGTCTGGTTCGGCTTTCCGGCTTACGGGCAAAAAAAAACTTTTCCCCGCAAAGGGAAAAGCTCATTGCGCAAAAAAAGGAAACAACGAAGCCACGGCAAAACCGGACGCGAACTGCTTGTTCAGTTTCGGGTTCTGGGCGCTGCACAGCATGGTGTTTCTCCTTTTCTTGATGGTTGCGTTTTCATTCGTATTATTTTATCATAGAACCGCAAAATATGTCAATGGCTGTACGCAAAAACAGGTGTTAAAAGGTTTCTGGCATCTCTCGCCGAATTTTGGATACTCTACCCAAAACCCGAGTCACGCGGCAAAATAACTGCCATTTTGTTCCACAATCCCTAGTACAGCACTGTACTTTCGTCTTCTGCTGTGCTATTATAATACGGTAAAAGGGAGAGCCCCGCCGCGTGGGCGGGTGTTTATGGGAAAGAGAGGTTTTCCGCATGGGTTTACTTGAGGACGCGCGGAACATCCAGCGCAAGGACCCCGCCGCACGCAGCGTGCTGGAGGTAATGCTGCTGTACCCGGGATTCCACATTCTGGTGTATCACCGCATTGCGCACTGGCTGTACCAGCACAAGCACTTTTTTCTGGCACGATGGGTCAGCCAGCATGGCCGCCACCGCACCGGCATCGAGATCCACCCGGGTGCCACCATCGGCAAGTGTTTGTTTATCGACCACGGCATGGGCATCGTGTTCGGCGAGACCTGCGAGATCGGGGACAACTGCACCATCTACCACGGTGTCACTCTGGGCGGCACCGGCAAGGATACTGGTAAGCGCCACCCCACTCTGGGCAACAACGTGCTGATCGGTGCAGGCACCAAGGTCCTTGGCCCGGTGTATATCGGGGACAACTCCCGCATCGGCGCAGGCAGCGTGGTGCTGCGCAACCTGCCCGCCAACTGCACCGCCGTGGGCGTACCCGCCGAGGTAGTGCGCATCAACAACAAGGCGGTGAACCCCGCCGACGATCTGGATCAGCAGGATCTGCCGGACATCGTCTCGCAGCGGCTCACCGATCTGGACCGCCGCCTGAGCCAGCTGGAAAAGGCCGCGCAGGGCGATATCCCGCCCACTGCCGCGCAGATCGCCGCCCGGCAGCGGAAATAAAAGATTTCTTTGAAAAAAATCATAACCCCGCGTGAAAACGCGGGGTTTGCAGAACGGCCCCATAGGGGCCATAATACCAGCCGCGCCTAAAGGCGCACAATGAGCGACGTCAACCGCACACTGACGTCGCTTTTACTTTCTCATACTATCTGTAGGCACTTCTGGCGAATCGTCGTCATCGAAGTCAGCTACATTCTTGAATGGATCTTCGTATTCCTTGAAGCTCAACTGGTCGCACATCTGATCGTTGAACTCTTGTTCCTGAATGTATTTGCGGATCTTGGCTTCATTTCCACCTACTGTATTTACGTAATATCCTTTCGCCCAGAACACTCTCCTTCCGTATTTGTATTTTAGGTTTGCATGTCGCTCGAATATCATGAGCGTACTCTTCCCTTTGAGATACCCCATGAAATCTGCTACGGCAAGTTTGGGCGGTATCGACACAAGCATATGATTACTTCCTATTAGGAACACTGTAAATACAAGGCTTTTCGGAGCCTGCAAACCAGAAAAAATAATATTTGATCTATCACATTACGCAAAAAGCCGTCCGGCATGAGAAACGGGCGGCTTTTTTGCGTGGATAGACGGAAAGGAGGCACAAAAATAACTACAAAATTTTAGCGCTCTAATTTGTGCAACTTTAACGAAAAGGAGGATCGTAAATGGCCGATGAAAAACTGAACACAGGCCCTGCGGAGAATACTTCCCCGGAGGCCGCCGGGCCTATCACCACACCCGAACAGGCCGCAGCGTCTGAGCCCCGGCAGGAACATACCGGGCCTACCATACCTGAGCCCGGCGATGTGGTTGTGTCCTTTGACAAAATCAATGAGCTTATGGCGGAAAAGAGGCAGAACGCCCGCGCCGAAGTCGAAAAGGCGGAAACGCCCGAAACGCCGCAACCCGCCAATACGGAGGAGCCGAAAAAGCCGCGCCGTGGCCGTCCGCCGAAAGCAGAAAAGGCCGCGACTGAAAATCAGAAAGCGGAGAAATCGGCTGGGGCCCGCAAGGGCCGCCCACCCAAGGCGGATAAGACGGTCCCTGACAAGCCCAAGCCGTCCAAACGAGACAAAGTGTCCCGAAGTGACGGAAAGGCCCCGGATGCCAAGGAGCCCATTAAGCCCGCACAGGATACGGCACCGAAGGAAACTGCTGCTGCGGAACAGACGGCTCCCGAGCCGACCACACCGCCCCGCCCGGTTGAGGAAGGCAAGCTGGTTTATCTGAAACTTTCCGAGGTTCATCCATTTCACACATTCCGTCCGCACCCCTTTAAGGTACGGGACGATGCGAAGATGCAGGAAATCGTTGCTTCTATCCGCGTAAACGGTGTAATGGTTCCCGGTCTTGCCCGCCCGGAAAAAGACGGAAATGGCTATGAAATTGTAGCGGGCCATCGCCGTACACACGGCAGTGAACTGGCGGGGCTGGAGGAAATGCCCTTTATTGTCCGTGAAATGACCGACCACGAAGCGGTGCAGGCCATGAAGGACAGCAACAAGCAGCGTGACGGGATGCTCCCCAGTGAATTGGCCGCGCTGCTGGAACTTGAGGTTGAGGACATTAAGCATCAGGGCGGGCGGCTGAAAGGCGTTGCGGAAGGCGATGTTGGAAAACGCTCGGTTGAGATTGTGGGCGAGGCGCATGATATGAACTATAAAAAGGTCATGCGCTACTTGCGGCTCAACTCCCTTGTGCCGGAGCTTCTGGATAAGGTAGACGATAAAAAGATGGGCTTCATGCCTGCCGTGGAACTGTCCTACATCAAACCGAAAAATCAGAGGCTTATTGCTGTTTCCATTGACGGGGAGCAGGCTTCGCCCTCGCTGGCCCAAGCTAAACGGCTCCGGGAGCTGGATAAGGAAGGCAAGCTCAACGGCGATGTCATTGACGGCATCTTATCAGAACAGAAAAAGGAGGATCGAGGCGTGATTATTTCTACTGCGGAACTGGAAAAGTATTTTGGCAAGGAGGTAACTCCCGCCAAAATGAAAGAACAGATTATGTCCCTGCTGGATGACTGGAAAGAAAAACAGCCGCCGGAGCTGGCAAAAGCCCCGAAAAAGCAGGAACTTGACAAGTAACCACTTCGAGACACTTTGTCCCGAGGGCCCCGCCCTCGCGCAGAAGCTCTGGTGGTATATATCCCCCGTCGCCGCCTGTTTTTTAGTACAGCCGGGAGTGGGCCGTCAAGGGTGCAGCGCACCGCCGTTTTCGGCGGCTCGCCCTTGACGGTCTGCCCCGGCTGTGCTATTTCCCCGGCAAGCGGCGGGGGTATATCCTCCAGAGCCGCCCCCTTTCCCAAGACTGGGAAAGGGCGTGGGGTTTGGGTTGAACTTTCTTATTAAAATATCGGAGGTATGAACGATGAAACGACCCCTTGCTTATATCACCGCTGCATGGCTCGGCGGCGATAGTGAAAACGCAGAACTGGCGGCGCAGTATTGCCGCACCGTGTATGAGGCAGGCTTTTCTCCTATTTGCCCGCCCCTGTACTTGCCCCTGTTTCTCAACGATGCCGTTCCCGAGGAGCATAAAAGCGGCATCGACATGAGTCGTGACCTGCTCCGCCGTTCTCATGTGCTGGTTGTCTGCGGGCACAGTATGACCGAAGCCATGAAAAATGATATTGCCGTGGCCCAGCGGCTGGGAATTACGGCAACAACCCTTGAGGGTATCCTGACCGTCAAGGGACAGGGCCACCGCTAATGGCAACCCTGTTTGAAGCCTACGTTACCAACGCCGGAAAGTACAGCGAAGGCCAGCTTGTGGGTGAAACACTGAAATTTCCCACAACCGCCCAGGAGGTGGAGGCTCTCTTGAAACGGATCGGCGTGGATGGCGTCCGCTATCAGGAAATTTTTATTACCTCTTTCGATGGGGATGTGCTGGGGCTCTATGACCATTTGAGCGAGTATGAAAATCTGGATGAGCTTAATCATCTGGCCTGCCTGCTTTCCGAGCTTACCTCATCGGAGCTGGAAACACTGGAGGCCGTCCTCGACAGTGGCGATCACTGTTCTTCGGTGCGGGACATCATCAATCTGACACAAAATCTGGACTGTTACGGCTTTTACCCCGGCGTATCCGATGAGGAAACGCTGGGGCGTATTTATGTGGACGATCTGGAAATGTTGGATGTGCCGGATCAGGTAAAACCGTATTTCGATTATGAGGCGTATGGCCGGGATGCCTGCATCCACGAAAACGGTCATTTTGCCCCGGGCGGCTATATTGTCAAAGAAAGCGATCATTTCGTGGAAGTGTATCACGGCTTGCAGGATATTCCCAAGGAACATAAGGTATTCTCTTTCCCGAAGCTCTCTATCCGGGAGCAAATGGCCGCCTATCAGGAAATCATAGACGGTTCTTCTTTGGAGGGCTACCGTCAAATGCAGAAAAAAGACCGTGGAGATCGGTGATGGCACTTCGAGACAAATTGTCCCAAGGAAGGAGGCGGTGTAACTGATTGATGAAGATATTTCCCGGCGCACGATAGCCATATCCGTAAAAACAACCAAGCTGACGGCGCGGGGACTGGCGTATGTGCTGGGTATGGTGGGCCGGAAGATCCGCAAGGCATACCGTGGGCGGCAAACACCACACGGCAAGCAAAGTGTGCGAAAGCTCATGGCACACGGTACGTCCACAAACAGCATCGAGCTATCCGGGGATGCCAAGTCCTTTGACCGCGTGGCCCGGAAATGGAATGTAGACTATGCGTTCTATAAAACCGGGCCGGACAAATACCTGCTGTTTTTCAAGGCTGGACAGGCAGACGCAATGACCGCCTGCTTTTCTGAGTATTCCCGGAAGGTGTTAAGCAAAGCAAAATCGAACCGAGTTCCCATCCGAGAACAACTGCAACAGGCGGCGGATCAGCTTTCCAAAGAAAAGCCGAAACAGAAAGAACATGCAAAGGAGGTGGCCCATGAGGACAGATAAGATTAGAAAATATCTCATTCCAAACATTCCCTATCTGTTCATCCTGTGGGCGTTCCTCAAGCTGGGAACGGCCTACCGGCTGGCGGCGGGTAACGATTTTGCACATAAGCTCATCGGGCTGGGCCAGACGATTGGCCCGGCCTTTGCTGACTTTGCACCCGGTCTTGCTCCGCTGGATTGGCTTGTCGGTATTGTAGGCGCAGTTGGTTTCCGGCTGCTGATCTATTTCAAAAGCAAGAACGCTAAGAAGTTTCGGCGGGATGCAGAATACGGCAGCGCCCGATGGGGAACGGAAAAAGACATCAAACCGTTTGTCGATCTGAAGTTTGAAAACAACGTGATTTTGACCGGGACGGAGTTTCTCACGATGAATACCCGCCCGAAAATTCCCGCAAATGCCCGAAATCTGAATTGCTGTATTATCGGCTCGTCCGGCTCCGGCAAAACCCGCTTCTGGCTCACGCCCCAGCTTTTACAGGCTCATTCCTCTTATGTGGTGGTCGATCCCAAAGGCGGTGTGCTGGGACAGGTCGGGGGTTTCCTGCAAAAACGCGGGTACAAAATCAAGGTATTCAACAGCATAGATTTTTCAAAATCCATGCACTATAACCCGCTGGCGTATATTCGCAATGAGGCCGATATTCTGAAATTCGTGGATGCCCTGATTTCCAACACAAAGGGCGAAGGCAAGGAAGGCGATCCATTCTGGACGAAATCGGAAACGCTTTTGTACTGCGCCCTGATTGCCTACATCATTTTCGAGGGGCCTGCCGAGGATCGGAACATGAATACCCTTGTGGATATGATTTCCGGCATGGAGGTCAAGGAGGATGACGAGGACTTTATGAACGCGGTGGACTATATGTTTGCCGGGCTCGAAAAGCGCAAGCCGGATTGCTTCGCGGTCAAACAGTATAAAAAGTACAAATTGGCCAGCGGCAAGACGGCAAAAAGCATTTTGATTTCCTGCGGTGCGCGGCTGGCTCCCTTTGACATCCCGCAGCTTCGTGAAGTCATGGCCTATGACGAATTGGAGCTTGACCGCATCGGAGATCGGAAAACGGCGGTATTCTTCATCATTTCCGATACCACGCAGACCTACAACTTTTTAGTGGCGCTTGCTTTTTCGCAGATGTTCAACCTCCTGTGTGAACGGGCGGACAATGTTCACGGTGGCCGCCTGCCGCACCATGTACGGGTGCTGTGGGACGAAGCAGCCAACACGGGACAGGTGCCCCAGCTCGAAAAGCTGGTCGCGGTTATCCGCTCCCGCGAGGTGAGTCTGTGCCTGTTGTATCAGCAGTTGGCACAGTGCAAGGCCATTTATGATAAACACGCCGAGACAATCCTCGGCAACATGGACAGCGTGGTGTTCCTTGGTGGCCGCGAAGCCAGCACCATCAAGGAAATATCCGAGAACTGGCTGGGAAAAGCCACAATCAGTATGCAGACCGACAGCCGCTCCCGTGGCCAGTCGGAAAGCTACAGTCAAAATACCCAGCGGCTGGGCCGGGAACTGATGACCCCAGCCGAACTTGCAACCATGCCGGGAGATAAATGTATTTTGCAGCTTCGGGGCCTGCCCCCGTTCTTCTCTCCCAAGTATGATCTGAAACGGCATCCGAACTACCGCTATACGGCGGAGGCCGATAAACAGAAAAACGCTTTTGACCTCGACAGGCTCATTAACCGCCGCAGGCGGCCCGGTCTGAACGAGGCGTGTACGATGTATGAGGTGACTGTGCCGGACGATGCACTCACGGAAGAGGACGAGGACATCCTCAACTATGATGACATCGACGATCCAGACGCCTTTGCATAAACGCTTCGAGACAAAGTGTCCCGAAGTTTGTAACCTGCCGCCTGTATGGGCGGCTTTTTTGTTACCGGGAAAAAACCGGAGAAATGGAGGCTTATATGGCATTTTTCTCATCTGCAATCGACACTTTACAGACCCTCGTTATCGCGCTCGGCGCTGGCCTTGGCGTGTGGGGCGTGGTCAATCTGCTGGAGGGCTACGGCTCGGATAATCCAGGCTCCAAGTCCCAGGGTATGAAGCAGCTCATGGCGGGCGGCGGCATCATCGTCATTGGCACCACGCTGATCCCTCTGCTGTCTGGCCTGTTTTAAGGTAGGCGCTTATGGATTTTCTCACCGACTGGCTCACAAACTGGCTCAAAGAGCTTCTGATTGGCGGCATCATGGGGAACCTCGAAGGTCTTTTTGATACCGTCAATACCCAAGTCGGAGAGATTGCGGCACAGGTAGGGACTACCCCGGCGGCGTGGCACGCCGGGGTTTTCTCCCTGATCCGACAGCTTTCCGAAACGGTGATCCTGCCGATTGCCGGAATGGTGCTGACCTTTGTTGCCACTTATGAGCTCATACAGATGCTTTTGGAAAAGAACAATATGCACGAGGTTGACGTTGCGAATCTCTATAAATGGATGTTCAAAACGGCCTGTGCAATCCTGATCCTGTCAAATACATTCAATATTGTCATGGCTGTGTTCGATGTGTCGCAGAGCGTTATCGCGCAGGCAGGCGGGCTCATTCAAGGCTCTACCGATGTTTCGGCGGATATGCTTGCCGAACTGGAAACCTCGCTGGAGACGATGGACTTGGGGCCGCTGTTGGGGCTGTGGCTGCAGTCTGCGCTCATTGGATTTACGATGAAGGCGATGGGAATTATCATTTTCGTTTTGGTGTATGGCAGGATGCTGGAAATCTATCTGCTGACCAGTCTGGCCCCCATCCCCGTTGCTACGCTTTCCAACCGGGAGCTTGGCGGCACCGGGCAGAACTATATCAAGTCCCTGTTTGCCGTTGGCTTTCAAGGGCTGCTGATCCTTGTATGTGTTGCAATTTACGCAGTGCTCATTCAAGGCATCGCAACAAGCGGCGATCCCATCGGGGCGATTTGGGGAACTGTGGGCTACACGGTTTTGCTTTGCTTCATGCTCTTTAAGACCGGGAGCATTGCCCAGCGTATCTTTGGCGCTCATTAACAGGAGGAGGTGCTTATGCCGAGAAGATACGGGGCGGATGGAACGCGCTTGTGGAATGGAAAAACGCCGGAGGAGTTTACTGAAGCGGACGCTTACCGCTTTATGGCGGAAACGGAGGCCGTCCTGCAAAGAAAAGAGCTGATGGACGACCCCGCCCAGCCTGCTCCGGCAAGCGGAAAGGAGGAATTTTATCTGAGTAAGAAGGACGATGTATTGCTGACCCCGGAGCAGATTGCTGCGGAGGAACGGCGCTGGCTGTTTGATGCTCCCATCGCGGAGCTTGCGGAAGTCAAGGGCGTTAGCATTGACGAGGCAGTAAAAATGCGGACGGATGCCGTCTTGCGGGAGGCGGTTGTTCCGATCACGGTATCTGTTCGCCCGATTGAGCCGCAGGGAAAGTTGATCGGCTTCGCCAGCGTCAATTTTGGCGGTGTGGTCATCGATGATTTTAAGGTTGTGGACGGGAAAAACGGGATTTTCCTCGGTGCTCCCTCTAAGCCCGATCCTGCCAGCCGGACGGGATACCGGGCTACGGTTCGGATTCCTGACCGCGCCACACAGGAACGGATCAATGCGGCTGGTGTGGAGGCGTATCATGCGGCAGTGGAACAGCTTGTTGCACGGGCTCAGGCGGTACGGCCTGCCCCAATCAAGGAGCAGATGGCCGAGGCCGCAAAGCAGGCAGGAAAAGAAAACGCCGCCCGGCCTGCATCTGCCAAAGCAAAGGAGGCCCGCAATGACCGATAGCCGCACTTTGGGACAAAGTGTCCCGAAGGAGGGCTTGTTTCTCATGGACGGCATCGAGGGCTTGCGTTCTTTGCCAAAACATAGCGTGGATATGCTGCTGACTGATCCGCCTTACGGCACAACCCGGAATTATTGGGATGTGCCCCTGCCGCTCCCGGAGCTGTGGGAGGCGGTGAAATGGGCGGTCAAGCCGAATGGCGCAGTGCTGTTTTTCGCACAGTGCCCCTTTGACAAGGTGCTGGGCGCATCCAACCTCGCCATGCTCCGCTATGAGTGGATTTGGTACAAGGAGCGCGGAACGGGCTTTCTCAATGCAAACCGGGCTCCACTGAAAAAGTCCGAGAATATCTTGGTGTTTTACCAGAAGTCCCCGGTCTACAATCCGCAGTTTACTTATGGCAAGCCTTATGCCCGCGTACATTCCCGAAGCGGTACAAGCTCCAACTATGGGGAATTTGAACGGCAGGGATCGGAGTCCAACGATGGCCGCCGCTATCCCGGAAATGTACTATTTGTGCCTACGGTGTCCGGCGGCATCCATCCTACACAGAAGCCTGTGGAGCTTTGTGAGTACCTGATCCGCACCTACACCCGTCCCGGAGAACTGGTCGCGGACATTTGCGTTGGCTCCGGCACAACCGCGATTGCAGCCATCAACACAGAACGCCGCTTTGTATGCTTTGAAACGGCCCCGTCCTTTTATGCCGCCGCCAGTGAGCGCATCCGTGCGGCGCAGGCAGTAAAAAGCTCCGGCGAGAAAGGAGTGTAATTATCCAGCAGTATTCTATCATTTACGCCGATCCCCCTTGGCGCTACTCGGCTAAGAAAGTACAGGGCGCGGCGGAAAATCATTATCCCACTATGAGCATTGAGGAGTTATGTGCGTTGCCTGTGGCTGATCTTGCAGCCCCGGACAGCGCACTCTTTTTATGGGCCACTTTCCCGCAGCTCCCGGAGGCGCTCCGGCTGATCGAGGCTTGGGGCTTCACCTACAAAAGCGTTGCTTTCGTCTGGCTGAAAAAGAACAAGAAGGCGGATAGCTGGTTTTACGGCCTTGGCTTCTGGACAAGGGGCAACGCGGAAATCTGCCTGCTGGCAACCAAGGGACATCCAAAGCGGCAGGCTGCCAACATTCATCAATTCATCATTTCCCCGATTGAAGCCCATAGCAAAAAGCCGGACGAGGCCCGCGACAAAATCATTTCCCTGATGGGAGATCTGCCCCGCGTGGAGCTCTTTGCCAGACAGACCCCGCCCGGCTGGGCTGTATGGGGAAATGAAGTAACACCAACCATCCCGGACTTTGGGACACATTGTCCCGAAGTGCAGAAAGGAGTGTGATCTATGCCCTATGTAAACGTACCAAACGATTTATCCAAAATCAAAACAAAGATGGCTTTCAACCTCACCAAACGCCAGCTTGTCTGCTTCGGCAGCGCGGGCGCGGTGGGGATTCCGGCCTATCTGCTGACCCGTGGCACCCTCGGCAATACCGGGGCGATGTTTCTCATGCTTGGAATTATGCTCCCGGCGTTCTTGCTGGCGATGTATGAAAAGGACGGCTTACCCTTTGAAAAGGTGGTGCGGAATATCATCCGGGCCAAGTTTCTAAGGCCGGGAATCAGGGCCTACCGAACCGAAAACATTTATGCGCCCTTTGCCGGGCCGGGCGCTGGAAAGGAGGATGTGATTGAAAAACACAAAGAAGAAAAACGGAGCCGCCACTAAGGGTAAAGGCCGGGCGGCCTTGTCCGCCCAGCAGACGATCCCGTATCTGTCCATGCACCCGGACGGTGTGTGCAAGCTCCCGGGCGGGCTCTATACAAAAACCGTGGAATATGAGGACATCAATTACTCCGTAGCATCCACCGAGGATCAGACTGCCATATTCAGCGGATGGAGCTCATTCCTCAACTACTTTGACAGCTCGCTGCCGTTCCAGCTTTCCTTTATCAACCGTCGTTCCCATTCCCGCAGCCGCTATCAAGTCAATATCCCGAAAGCGGATGACAACTATAACAGCGTCCGGGACGAGTTTACCGGGATGCTGGAAAATCAGATTGCCAAAAGCAATAACGGCATTGAACGCTCAAAATACATCACCTTTGGCATACCCGCCGAGGGGATTGCGGAGGCACGGCCCCGTCTGGAGCGTGTGGAGGCCGATGTCATGGGAAACTTTAAGCGACTGGGCGTTCCCTCGGAGCCGATGGACGGACGGGCCCGCCTTGCGCTGCTTCATAGCCAGATGCATCCGGGGAGCCGCGAGGCGTTCCGCTTTTCGTGGAAAGACATCACACAGACCGGGCTTGGCACAAAAGACTTTATTGCCCCGGACAGTCTCGACTTCCGCCAGTCCCGCACATTCCGCATCGGCCAGTATTGGGGCGCGGTGTCCTACTTACAGATTATGGCATCGGAGCTTTCGGATAAGTTGTTGGCGGAAATCTTGGAGCTGGATGCGGAAATGACCGTGACCATGCACATTCAGACCGTGGATCAGCTCAAGGCAATTAAGACCATCAAGGGGAAAATCTCGGACATCGGAAAAATGAAAGTGGAGGAACAGAGAAAGGCTGTGCGCTCCGGCTATGACCCGGATATTCTTCCCCCTGACCTGATTACATTCAGCAAGGACGCAGCGGAACTTCTGGCTGATTTGCAATCCCGCAATGAGCGAATGTTTCTGCTGACCTTTACGGTGGTAAACCTTGCTCCTAACCGCCAGCGGCTGGAAAACGATGTGTTTACCGTGGGCGGTATCGCGCAGAAATACAACTGCGCTCTGCGCCGTCTGGACTGGCAACAGGAACAGGGCTTTGTTTCCTCGTTGGCCCTTGGTTACAACGAGGTAGAAATCCAGCGCGGTATGACCACCAGCTCCACAGCCATCTTTATTCCTTTTATGACAAGGGAGCTCCGCATGGCTGGGCAGGCCCTCTACTATGGCATGAACGCACTTTCCCACAATGTCATCATGGCTGACCGCAAAAAGCTGAAATCGGCAAACGGGATGTATTTGGGCTCTACGGGCTCCGGCAAGAGCTTTGCCGCAAAGCGTGAGCTCTTGAATGTGTTTCTCACCATCCCGCAGGATCGGATCATCGTGGTTGACCCGATGGGCGAATACGCTCCGCTGGTGCGAAGGCTGGGCGGCCAGGTGATCGAGATTGCCCCGGACAGCCCGCACCACCTCAATCCGATGGATGTGGAGCTCAATATGGCCGCCGGAGAAAGCCCGCTTTCCATGAAGGCGGATTTTCTTTTATCCCTGTGCGAGCTGGTGGTTGGCGGCAAGGAAGGCTTGCAGCCCATTGAAAAGACGGTCATTGACCGCTGTGTGCGTTTGGTGTACCGGGAACAGGCGCTCGGATTGGAAACCGCAAAAACACCGCTGTTACAGGATTTGTACGAAGAGCTCTTACGCCAGCCGGAGCCCGAAGCCCGGCGCGTGGCAACTGCCTTAGAGCTTTATTGCACAGGCTCCCTCAATCTCTTTAACCATCCTACCAACGTCAAGACGGACAGCCGTGTGGTGTGCATCGTTCTGAAAAACATGGGCGAAAACCTTAGAAAGATTGCAATGCACATCACAAATGAGTTTGTTTCGCAGGCGGTGGATCAGAACTTCCACGAGGGCGCGGCGACTTGGTGCTATTTTGACGAGTTTCACATTCTGCTCCGAGATCCGCTGACGGCCAGCTACTTTGTGGCGGTCTGGAAGATGCTGCGTAAAAAAGGATGTGTGCCGTCTGCTTTGACGCAGAACGTCAAAGACCTTTTGGCCAGCCGGGAAATCGAGAACATTCTGGATAACACGGATTTTATGATCCTGCTTTCGCAGGCGCAGAGTGACCGTACCATTCTGGCAAAACAGCTCGGTATTTCCGAGCACCAGCTTTCCTATATCACACACAGCAATTCCGGCGAGGGGCTGTTGTTCTATGGAAATGTGACCATCCCGTTTGTGGATCGGTTCCCTCGCGGAGAAATCTATGACCTGCTGACTACCCGCCCGGAGGATATGAAGAATGAAACGAAAAACGAATAAGGCCAAGGAGGAGGCTTGGTCGCAGACCGCCCACGCCCCTGACGGGGAGCAGCCCGGGTCGGAGGCTTCCGACACTTCGGGACAAAGTGTCCCGAAGTCCAAGTTCCGCAAAAAGAGCCAGCAGGAACAGGCTGCGGCGGCAAAGCTCCGCATGGAGTCCCAAGGCGAAAAGCTGGAACAGGCCCGAGAGAAGCTGGCAAAGCAAAAGCCGCCGAAAAAGCCCGGCCCGGTAAAACGCATAGGCCGTGTTGCCAGCGGTTCCGTTCACAGCTTCGTGCATAGCAAGATTTTTGAAGTGGAACAGGAAAATGTCGGCACGGAAGGCGCACACCGTTCTGAGCTTGTGGGAGAAACCGCGCTGCGGCATGGCTCCCGCTTTGTGCGCCGTAAAGTCCGGGAACATCCGGCAAAAGTGGTACGCAAGGCCGAGGCCCGCTATACCAAGTACACGGCGGACTACCATTTTCACACCGTCGCACAGGAGCACCCGGAGCTGACGAAAAATGCGCTTACCCGCTACTGGCAGAAGCAACGGCTCCGCAGGCAATACCGCAAGCAGGCAAAGGAGGCTGCAAAGCAGAGCGCGGCTGCGGCTGGGAAAACTGCCACAGCCACAGAACGCCTGACTGCCCGGGCAGTGGAATTTGTCAAAAGTCATCCCGCAGGTGCCGTGATTGCGGTGCTCTGTGTGTTACTCCTGTTTGCTATGCAGTCCTGTTCCTCTACCATGCTTATGCTGGGGAACGCCGGGGCCGGTGCATTAGGAGCCAGCACCTATCCTTGCGAGGATCGTGATATGCTGGCCGCCGAAGCCGCCTATTGTGCGCTGGAAGATGATTTGCAGCATTATCTGGACACCTATGAAAGCACCCATGACTATGACGAATACCACTTCGATCTGGACGAAATCGAACATGACCCCTATGTGCTGCTTTCTCTTTTGTGTGCGCTCCATGAGGGACAATGGACAATAGACGAGGTACAGGAAACGCTGCAAATGCTGTTTGACCGCCAGTACATTCTCACGGAGGATGTGGTGGTGGAAACCCGGTATCGCACAGAAACCGACACATGGACGGACGAGGACGGCAACTCCCATACAGACACCTATCAGGTGCCTTACGACTATTACATCTGTACGGTCACGCTGGAGAACTTTGATTTATCCCATGTACCCGTGTATGTCATGGGCGAGGATCAGCTTTCCCGGTATGCCATCTATATGGCAACGCTGGGAAACCGCCCCGATCTGTTCCCGGATTCTCCCTATGTGAACAAGTACATTACCGGGAAACCCGGTGATTACGAAGTGCCCGGAGAATATCTGGACGATGAAACCTTTGCCGCGATGCTTGCCGAAGCGCAGAAATACATCGGCTATCCCTATGTGTGGGGCGGCAGTTCTCCCGCCACTTCCTTTGATTGCTCGGGGTACGTTTCGTGGGTTATCAATCACTCCGGCTGGAATGTGGGCAGGCTGGGAGCCCAGGGGCTCTATAACATCTGTACGCCGACCAGCTCTCCCAAACCCGGTGATCTGGTGTTCTTCAAAGGCACCTATGACACGCCGGGCGTGAGCCATTGCGGGATTTATGTCGGTGACGGGAAAATGCTGCATTGCGGAGATCCCATCGGCTACGCAAATTTGAATACAAGCTACTGGCAATCTCATTTTTACGCCTACGGGCGTTTACCGTGACAGGAGGTTTTGAAATGGCAACTACCAAAAGCATGAAAATTCAGGCCGAGATTGATAAGGTCAAGGCCAAAATCAGTGAACAGCAGGCCCGGCTCAAGGAGCTGGAGCAGAAAAAGCTGGAGGCAGAAAACAGTGAGATCGTGGACATTGTGCGCGGCATGAGTATTTCCCTTACGGAGCTCCCGCTGCTGTTTGAAAAGCTGAAGGACGGCGGGGCTTTGGGACAAAGTGTCCCGAAGTCCGAAGAAGAAAAGAAGGAGGAAAACTGAATATGAAACACTTTCGTATGTTGGCGGCGGGGCTTTGCTCCGCCGTTCTTTTATGCGGCTCTGCAATCCCGGCCTATGCCTATTCGGACGGCGGGAATGAGGAACCGCCTGTTGTGGAAGAAACTCCGGCCCCGGAGCCAGCGCCTACCATTACCCCGGGCGAGGGCTTTTCGGAGGATGGAAACCTTGTGACCCGCGATCTGCTCTATGATGCTGCAACCAACAAACAGTTCATCACGGTGGAAACCAGCGGCGGCAACACCTTTTACATTGTCATTGATTATGACAAGCCTGTGGACGAGGACGGCGAACAGTATCACACCTACTTTCTGAACATGGTGGATGAAGCCGATCTGCTGGCGGCACTGGAGGCCGCTGGCGGAGAGCTTCCGGCCTGCTCCTGCACAGAAAAATGTGTGCCCGGAGCCATCAATACGGATTGCGAGGTCTGCGCGGTCAACATGACCGAGTGTGCTGGTACAGCTCCCGAACCCGCCCCGGTGACGGAACCTGCGGAGGAGCCGGAACCCGAGCCCCAGCAGAAAAGTAATACCGGGACGCTTCTGCTGATTTTGGCTGTGGCTGTTCTGGGCAGCGGTGCAGGCTGGTACTTCAAAATTTACCGCCCGAAGCATGAAAAAGCTGCTGTACCCGAAGAGGATTACAGCGAGGAACTGGCTGATTATGACGATCCCGAGGACGATGGGCCGCCTTGGGACGAGGACGATACCGAAAGCGAGGATAATGAATGAGATTTACCAACAACCCCTATGAGGGATTTATGAAAGAAAAAAGCTACTTTAAGGGTGTGCCGCCCAGCCTGCCGCCGAAGGGCTCCCGTTGTGACGGCTGCCCTTACTGGCGCGGGATCGGCTGCGTGTTCTGCTACCGGGAGCAACTCAAACCACCGGGCAACGGGAGGTGATGCTGTGGGCCGAGAACTGACCCGGACAGAAAAAGCGGCAATCCGCAGGCTGGTATCAAAATGGTGTGCCAACTACGACCGGGACTGCGGCTGCCTGCCGCTGGATTGCGAGTGCTATATGCTCTGTCTCTTATACACATCTCCGAGC
>ENA-OZFR01000150-OZFR01000150.1-human-gut-metagenome-genome-assembly--contig:-NODE-150-length-17233-cov-4.424788_pt1 | contig 17233 bp, 8 predicted proteins | sample MGYA00245111_ERZ653647 | MGnify/ENA primary metagenome ERZ653647 (study PRJEB26926, sample SAMN06164944) | human gut metagenome | biome: ENVO:00009003; feature: ENVO:2100002; material: ENVO:00002003...
CACAAGGCTATTCGTCGGCAGCGTCAGATGTGTATAAGAGACAGCAACTGAGGTGTTGAAATCTTCATATTTGTAAACACCGTCATAGATGAAACCGTACATACTTCCGGCTGCGTCACCTTTTTTGCTGATATAAGCAGGCATGGTCTTATATTTGTTATCCCAGTTTACGAAACTGATCATGTCATCTTGCCCGTAATTCAGTTCTACAATCTTATTGCTGTTGAAGGCAATGTTAAAGTTAGAAGTCCATGTAAAGTTCTTACCCTTGATGTTTATAGTTTCCAGTGTAAGCTCAAAACCTTTATTGCGTAATTTACCAACATTCAGTGTAGCACTGGAGTATCCGGAACTTGCGGGAACATCTGCACCCAACAACAGATCTTTGGTAGTTTTGATATAATAGTCCATTGTTACATTGATACGCCCATCAAAGAAACCAAGATCCAAACCGAAGTCATATTGTTCGGTAGTTTCCCATTTCAACTTTTCATTGGCCATTGATCCTAATACATATCCGGGATAGAAAGAACTGCCCCAAGGATATTTGTATACATTAGAACTGGTAACCAATTGTGCCATATAGTCGAAGTCACCGATACGGTTGTTACCTGTGAGACCCCAGCTTGCACGTAATTTACCGTTTGACAACCAAGGAAGTGCGTCGGATACGAACTTCTCACGACCGAATGCCCAAGCCAATGAAGCTGATGGGAAGTAACCCCAACGATTGCCGGGGGCAAATTTGGAAGAACCATCGGTACGCATAGATGCTGTAACATAATACTTGGATGCATAGTTGTAGTTGATACGTCCCAGATAAGAAATCATGGCGTTTTCTCCTTGTGATGCTGTGACAACCGGAGTTGCGGAACCTTTGCCGATACCGGACATTCCGAAAGCTTCGTTTGTAATCTGTTCCTGGGTAATGCTGCTAAGATAGCTGGTGTATTTTTGGAAAGTAGCACCGACTAAAGCATTCAGGTTGTGATTGTTCTTTGCATAAACGTATGACAATGTATTTTCGTTCAGGTAGTTTCTTGTCTCCTGTTGTCTCAGGAATGCATTGATACCTTTGCTTCGTGTATTGGACGGATGCGTATTACCGGTACTGGTTTGGCTTCCGTTGAATTCTTCTCTTTTGATGTCGCGTCCGGTGTATCCGGCAGTAACTTTGAACTTCAGGTTTTTGATAATTTCCCATTCTACACCTAAGTTGGCTTGCAGATGGTTGGTTGTGGTACGACGGAACTCATTCTTTGCAGAGAGTACCGGGTTGAAACGGTAGTCATTACTCATGTCCACATCGCTATCGTACAGTTCGGCCAGAAGGTCGGAACCGGAGGGAGAAACCGGACGATAACCCCATACGCTATACATCAGTGAGTTGGATACTGTTGTTTCTGCGGTGGAAGGATTGGGACCGTTTTGCACGTTGCTTGCAAAGTTTGCATTTGCATTGATCTTTATGCTCTTATTGATTCTTTGGTTGAAGTTGAAACGGCCCTGGTAACGAGAGAGGTCAGAGTTGATGATGACACCCTGTTGGTTGCTGTAAGAGAGTGATGCAGAGTAGTCCATTTTATCGCTGCCACCACTTAAACCTACATAGTGGTTGTGGCTGATAGCTGTACGATAAACTTCGTCCTGCCAATCATAGCTCTTGAAGTTTTTATAATCATCGAGAGTGATACCATCTTTCAGATAGTAGTAAGCAAACTCATCCACTTTTTCTCCATCTACTTCTTTGGTATTTCCTTCCATGATTTCTTTTTGCAGGTTGACGAAATCGTAGCCGTTCATCATGTCCATGGTGTTTCTTACTTTGCTAACACTGACACTACCATTATAAGAGAGAGTTGCTTTTCCGGCTTTACCCTTCTTTGTTGTGATGATAACAACACCATTGGCACCACGAGAACCGTAGATCGCTGTTGCAGAAGCATCTTTCAATACGTCGATGGATTCAATATCGTTCGGGTTGAGGGCGCTCATTCCGGAAGTCTCACTTGGGAAACCGTCAATAACGTACAACGGAGCGGTACTTTGAGTTAAAGAACCGGCACCACGGATTACGATATTAAAGTTGTCGCCCAGACCACCATCTGTGGAAGATACCTGTACACCGGCGATACGTCCACCCAGTGTTTCTGCTACGTTGTTGATAGGGGTTTTGGTCAAGTCGCTCATATTAGCCTTACCGATAGCTCCGGTTAAGTCGCGACGTTTTACGTCACCATAACCAACAGCCACAACGACTACCTCATCCAATGCCTGTGCGTCTTCTTGCAGAGTAACATTGAAAGTCTTTTGGCTGCCAACTTTAATTTCTTGAGTTTTATAACCTACAAAAGAGAATTGCAGGATATCAGAGGATTTAACATTGTCCAGTTTAAAACTACCGTCGAGTGTAGTGATAGTTCCGTTAGTAGTTCCTTTTACAACGACGCTGACTCCGGGAAGTTCTCCCATAGCATCAACAACTTTACCTGTAACTTGGCTACCTGTCTGTGCTTGTACGCCTAATACGCAGCAGAGAAAAGTTGCCAATAGAATTAAGGTTACTTTCTGTTTCATAAATATTAAATTAATTAGTTATTAAAAAGGTTGTTCTTTCTCGTTAAACGACTCGAATCACAATGCAAATGTATGTGATTGGATAGAAGGCGACTTTCGCTAATAGTTCGCAAAAAGTACGAATTTGTACATTCTCGATAGAGAAGACCTGTTCTGTACGATTCCTTACCTTATCCCTTGGTTCTTACCAGCTTTCACCTGCTCTAGTAATGCTGAAAGTTCTTTTACCTTCTCCGGATGCGTTGCTGCAACATTGTCTTTTTCCGATGGATCGATGGAAATATTGTACAGTTGGGGCTCGGGATTGTTTCCTAATTCCATCTTCGTCCAATATTCGGTGGCGGGCTTATCGCTCGGTTCGATGTATTTCCATGTTCCTTGAATAATTGATAAGGTATTATTCAGATTCTGCTGTACTACATAATCACATCCGGTATTATCTTTCCCTAAGAAAGTAGACAGTTGGTCACGGCTGTCGGGAGCGACGGTTGTGGGGGTAAGTGGATGGTTCAGTAAGGTAGCCAAGGAGGCATACACGTCGATCATAGAGAACAAAGCTTGTTGTTTGCAAGGCTGAATACCAGCAGGCCAACGTACAATGAAGGGAATACGCGTTCCAGCTTCATAAGCACTATACTTACCGCCACGGTATTGTTTCATAGGAGTATGGCCGTTCAGCAATTCGAAAGCCTGATCCTGATAGCCGTCGTCAATAACGGGACCATTATCGCTACAGAACACAAAGATGGTATTATCTGCAAGGTTCAGACTATCCAGAGTATTCATAATCTCGCCTACAGTCCAATCCAGTTGCAGGATTACGTCGCCACGGGTTCCCATGCCACTCTTGCCGGCAAAACGGGCATGAGGTACGCGAGGAACGTGTACGTCTTGTGTACCCATATACATGAAGAAAGGCTCGTCTTTATGTTTTATGATAAAGTCTTTGGCTTTACCGGTGATGACATCTGCAATGTCTTCATCTACCCAAAGAGCCGATTTCCCACCGGTCATCCAGCCGATACGAGGAATACCGTTTACGATTGTATTATTATGCCCCTGGCTGGGTTTCAGTTTTACGAGTTCGGGATTTTCCAGTCCGGTAGGCCAGTCACCTACTTTATGGTTGTAATTGACGGTAATGGGGTCGTTGGGATCTAAACCTACAACGTGTCCGTTCTCTACGAATACACAGGGCACACGATCTACTGTGGCGGGAATGATGTATTCGTAATCAAATCCTATATCCTGGGTATTCGGCTTGATAAGATGGTTGAAGTCTGTACCTCCTTTAGGGCCAAGTCCCAGATGCCATTTACCAACGGCTCCGGTAGCATATCCTTCTGCCTTAAACATGTCAGCCATGGTGACACAAGCTGTATCGATAATAAGCTCGGAGTTGCCGGGGGCGATTCCTGTATTTTCCTGTCGCCAGGGATACATACCTGTCAGCAGCCCGAAGCGGGAAGGGGTACTGGTGGAAGAAGTGGCATAGGCATTAGTGAACTGTACACCTTGTCCGGCAAGGCGGTCGATATTGGGGGTACTTATTTTAGTGGCGCCATAGCAACTCAGGTCACCGATACCCAGGTCGTCGGCAATCAGGTAGATAACATTAGGTTTCTGACGGGTAGTGTCGGCTGCTTCTTTCTTCGACGGATTTCCGCATCCGGCTATCAGGGCTGCGCCCGGAAGAAGGGACCATAAAGGAGAAAAATGTTTCATAGCTCTTTGACTTTAGATTGTTATTTCTGAGGTCAAAGGTAGTGGCTTTTCCGGAATTGAGTGTATAAGGGAATACAAGGGAAGGACGAAAATGTACATAATGCTAATGAGAACGCTGGAATATACAACAGAAGAAGATATTCTCTCCTTATAGAGAACCTTTTCTCAACAGGGTGAGAGTTTTTTCTCAATACGATGAGAATAGATTCTCTGTTTGATGAGAAAAGATTCTCACCATGGTGAGAAAGATGAGAAGGTTAATACGGCTTATTAACCTTCTTCGTCTTCTTCATCCTTGCTGCCTGTATCCGCATCCTCTCCTTTGCGATAAGCCAACGGACTTACATGGTATACATCCTTGAAACACTTTGAGAAGTAGCGGGAAGAGCTGAATCCGATCTTGTCTGAGATTTCGGTAATGTTCAGTTCCGGATTGTTCCGTAACATCAAGGCACCTTTCTTCAGGCGAATGGTCAGGATGAAATCATTCGGTGTTTGTCCGGTGATGGCCTTCAGCTTGGTGAACAGGTTGGTACGGGCCATTGCCATTTCACGGGCGAAGATATTGACATTGAATTCCGTATTATCCAGATTCTTCTCAATGATGCTGATAGCACGATCCAGGATTTCCTTATCTATCGGGTTCGTTGCCAGCATCTGGGCATAGGCTTGCGGTTGCTTGCTGAACTTCTCTTGTAGGAGGATACGTGAGTTTACCAGGTTGTTGCAACGGGAAATCAGCAAGTTCGTGTTGAAAGGTTTGGTGATGTAATCATCTGCGCCAATGCGTAGACCCTCGATATTTTGTTCTACGGCAGTCCGGGCTGTAAGCAGCACTACCGGAATGTGGCAGGTGTTGAAGTCGTTCTTGATCTGTTTACATAGCTCGGTACCGGACATCTTAGGCATAACCACGTCGCTTACTACGATGTTTGGCATTTCCTTCTGTACCAGCTCCAGACCTTCTTCTCCGTCTGCGGCAGTCAGTACCTGATAGAATGGGCGGAAGATATTCTCCAGCATTTCACGGATGGGGGCGTTGTCTTCTACGATAACCATTTTAACGTCGGACATGCGTTTTATCGGAGCATTCTCTTCCAACTCTGCTTTGAGTGAAGCATCGATTTCAGAAATTTGTGTCTGCTCTATTTGTTGCACGGCTTCAGTTTTCTTACTGATTTCTTCCTGGCTGAAATGGGCATTTCCAAGATGGAGACGAATGATGAAGCTGCTACCTTTGCCGAGTTCGCTTTCTACCTTGATAGTGCCGTGGTGCAGTTCGACAATTCCTTTGGTCAGAGCCAATCCGATGCCGGTGCCAACGCCGGTGGTAAGGCTATTCATTTGTTCCGTCTGATAGAAGCGGTCGAATATCTTATCTATCTCTTTGGCGTCGATGCCGCTACCGGTATCAGTCACACGGATGACGGCTTCGTTACCTTCGGTGGTGATGCTAAGGGTTATGGTATCTTCTGCCTGGGTGTGCTTGATGGCATTGGACAGGAGGTTGTTTATAACTTTCTGCATCTGTTTCTGGTCGTACCATACTTCAAGGCTTTCGCTATCTTTCTCGAATTTGAAATTGATCTGCTTACTGCTGGCATATTCCATAAAAATAAGGTAGTTCTCATAGAGGAAATGCACAATATTGTGCGGACTGACTTTTACCTTCATATGTCCTTGTTCCTGTTTACGGAAGTCGAGGAGTTCGGTAATCAATTCGCGCAACTGGATACTATTCTGGTAAATACTCAATATCTTATTATAAATAGTGGGTGTGAAGTTTTGTAACTGCATCAGGGTTTCCACTTGCGACACGATAAGGGTAAGCGGGGTGCGGAATTCGTGTGAGATGTTGGTGAAGAAGCGTAACTTGGACTGGTTCAAGGCTTCTACATCTTGTATGTGCTTTTGCTCATATTTCAACGATTCACGTAGTTTGATTCTCGATTTGTACGTTCTTACAAGATACCATAAAAGGATAGCAGTCACTATCAGATAAATAAGATAGGCAAGTGGGGTTTTGTAGTAAGGAGGCAATACGTGAATAGTCAGATGCACCTGCGGGCAAAGGGATTCTTCTTTCCCTTTGGGCTTAATCAGCAGGTTGTACGTTCCGGCATTCAGGTTCGTATAAGTGATGATGGGCTGGCCACGCGTACTGTTCCAGTCGTCGGAGAAGCCTTCCAGTTTGTAAATAATTTCATCTTTATTGGCTGCCACGTAGTTGGAAGTGGCAAATTCAATGCTGAACATGGTCTGGTTTGCGTTCAGGGTGATCTCTTGGGTATGGCATAAGGATTGCGTCAAAATGCCTGTTTCATCGCTGACTTTTACTTCGGAGCCGTTTACGATGAGGCGGGAAAGGATAATCTTGTATGGCTTTGGAGTAAAGTTAAGTTCCAGCTCATTGAACGAAAGCATACCCTGTGTACCGCCGAGGAATACTTCGCCATCTCGCGTTACACACAGTGCATTTTCATTGACTGCCGTTAACGGGAAGCCGTTCTCTACACTATAGTTCTGGAACTTCTCTGTTTTCTGGTCGAAAATGGAGAACCCCTGATTGGTGATAAGTATCAGTTTGCCGCTGACAGGGGATTCCTGCGTATCGTAGATGCAATCGCTGATGAGTCCGTTCTTGTCTTTGTCGAAATTCTCGAAGTCATTGCTGGCAGGGCGATACAGGTCGAGTCCGCTTCCTGAAGTGGAAAACCAGAGATTACCCTTATTATCTTGCATGATGTTGTTCACATTGTTGTTGCTGAGGCTGTGCGGTTGTGCCACGTCGTGCCGGTAATTGGCCAGCTTGTTGGTATCGAAACGGTAGGAGAAGATACCTTCGCCCGTGGCGGCAATCCAGAGTGTGCCATTGTTATCTACTTCTACATCGGCCACCATGGTTATTTTGCGTCCTTCTTTGGTGTCTTTGAAGAGTTGCCGGCATTTTCCGCTATGGGGATCAAATAAACATACGCCATTCTGGGTGGCGACAATTAACTGGTCATGATAAGGTGTTATATCACGAACAATGTTTGATGGAAGCGTTTCCGGATTACCTTCTTCCATGAGATAATGGGTGAATGCTCCTGTACGGATATCGAGCTTGTTCAGTCCACCGAGATGAGTACCAATCCAGATGATTTCTTTGGCAGGATCGTAATAGAGGGCTTTTACATTGCTGTGGGAGATACTATTGTGCCCCTTTCCGGCAATATACCATTTGAACTCACGTGTGCGGCGGTTATAGAAATTGAGTCCGCCACCTTCTGTACCGATCCATAGGTTGCCGTTCTTATCTTCAATGGTACGCCCTACTACAGGACTACTCAGACCTTCTTTCTCGTTTCTGGAGGCTTTATACCGGGTGTAGATTTCATATTCAGGATTGAAGTAATTGACACCACCAAAGTAAGTGCCCAGCCACAGTGTCCCCTGATTATCTTTTACGATGCACCAGATAGAGGAGTGGGTAAGACCTTCATTCTGCATATCGTTGGAAGTGTGGTTCTGGAAAAGTCCTGTTGTCTTGTTATAGCGGTTCAGGCCGTTGAAGGTTCCTATCCAGATATTGCCAAGATTATCTTCGCAACAAGCTCTTACGAAATCAGAAGATATACTGTGCGGATTCTTCGGGTCGTTTCGCAAATTCTCAATAGTTCCGTCTGTTTTTATCCGGAAGAGTCCTTTTTCCCAACTGCCTATCCATAATTCGCCTGAATTGTCCTGGTAGATGCTGGTAATGTTTCCTTTTTCAATGGGATGGGTGACTTGATGTCCGTCTATTTTCAGGTTGAAGACTCCTTCGCTGGTGGTTCCTATCCACATGTGTCCTTTATCCTCGAACATGCAGGAGATCTCGATGTTTTCTCCCGCCATCTGGTAGTAGAGGTCGAAGTTGTCGGTCTGTTCATTGTAGCGGTAGATCTCATTCTTTTTTCCGATGAACAGGCCGTTTTTATAATAGATGCTGTTAATGTTACCTTGAAGGAGAGTCGTAAAGCGTTGTGTTGTCAGATCGAACTGGGCAACGCCTTCGGTACAGAGCAGATAGATTTTACCGTTTTGATCGCCTGCCATGCGCAACACGGTATTGCAGAAAAGGCTGTAAGGGTCGTTTTTGCTCAGTTTATAGGTTTGTATATCATTACCGTTGTAGCGGTTCAAACCTTCACGCGTACCAATCCACAAGATACCGTTCTCGTCAATGTACAGGCTGTTGACGCTAAACTGAGATAAACCGTCATCGGTTGTCAGATGATTGAAAGTAATATTCTGGCTGTGTAGGTTTGCTGTAGCTATGCTTACTAAGACAAGAAACAGCGTTCTGATAAACTTTTGCACTTCTCCTCCGGTATTTTTAAGGTTTCAAACACAAATATAAGGCGTTTTGCTTAAAAGAAGGAAGTTTATTACCTGATTTCTATGGTTATGTCTGTCTAAATGTATAATTTTGGGCGTTTGTCGGACGAATTTGGACTTTTTCATTGATGAGGAAGACGTATATTTGCATACTAATTTTAAATCTATATATAGAATATCATGAACAACCTTCAATCCATTGTATCCCATTTTAATACGAAGGGTACAGTTAATGAAATCCAGCCTTTAGGCAGCGGGCTGATTAACGACACGTATAAAGTGACTACTCTTGAAGCAGATGCCCCCGACTATGTATTGCAACGTGTGAACCATGCTATTTTCCAGAATGTGGAGATGTTGCAGGCGAACATTGAAGCTGTAACCCGGCATATCCGCAAAAAACTTGTGGAACAAGGTGCGGATGATATAGATCGTAAAGTGCTCTCTTTTATTCCTGCTGATACCGGAAAAACGTATTGGTACGATGGTGAAAACTATTGGCGTATCATGACATTCATTCCTAATGCAAAGACTTATGAGACGGTGGATGCAGAATATTCTTATTATGCCGGTGTAGCTTTTGGTAATTTCCAGGCAATGCTTGCGGATATTCCTGATGAGCTGGGAGAGACTATTCCTGATTTTCACAATATGGAGTTCCGTCTGAAACAACTTCGTGATGCGGTGGCTGCGGATGCGGTTGGCCGGGTGAAAGAAGTGCAGTACTATCTGGATGAGATAGAAAAACGTGCTGAGGAGATGTGCAAAGGTGAACGCTTGTATCGCGAAGGCAAATTGCCAAAACGTGTATGTCATTGCGATACGAAGGTGAATAATATGATGTTTGATGAAGAGGGCAAGGTGCTTTGCGTCATTGATCTTGATACGGTGATGCCTAACTTTATCTTCTCTGATTTCGGCGATTTCCTTCGTTCTGCAGCCAATACAGGTGCCGAGGATGATGAGAATCTGGATAATGTGAATTTCAATATGGAGATATTCAAGGCGTTTGCAAAAGGTTACCTGGAATCTGCGAAAGTCTTCCTGCTTCCGATAGAGGTTGAGAACCTACCGTATGCAGCTGCATTATTTCCCTATATGCAATGCGTTCGTTTCCTGGCGGATTATATTAATGGTGACACTTATTATAAGACTAAATATCCTGAGCATAATCTTGTACGTACAAAAGCGCAGTTCAAACTGTTGCAGAGTGTGGAAGAACATACACCGGAAATGCAGGAGTTTATAAAGTCGTCATTGGTATAATAGTTATAAGCTACAAGCTACAAGCTACAGGCTACGAGTGCCTTTCGGTGCATAGCGTAGCCACTTGTAGCCTGTAGCTTGTAGTTCGTAACTTTATTAAAATATGAACAAAAGAACCCCTGTATGCTTGGTGTTGAAATCTGCAGTCTTGCTAGTAACTCTGCTTTGTGTTTTCCCCTTGTTTGCAACTAACCCCCAAAAGAAAGAAATGAAAGAGTTGAATGTAAAAAAAGTAAGTCTGGCTAATGTAGCAGTAGAGAATATTCCTGCTTTGTTGGATAAAGAAAAGGTGGCTTTTCAGTCGATCAATACGGTGAATTGGAAAACATTCCCTTATCAGCCGGAGGTGCAGTTCCGTATAGCTCATACGGATGATGCGATTTTGGTTCATTACAAAGTAAAAGAAGCCAGTGTGCGTGCTGTAGCTGCCGGAGATAACGGTGCAGTATGGGAAGATGCTTGTGTAGAGTTCTTTTCTATCCCTGCAGGAGATGGAATTTATTATAACGTAGAATGTAACTGTGCCGGAATTCTCCTGATTGGTGCCGGTGCCGGACGCGAAAACCGTGAACATGCCCCGCAAGAAGTGATGGACAAAGTGCAACGCTGGTCTTCTTTGGGACGCCAGTCTTTTGAGGAACGTGTGGGAGAGTGTAACTGGGAACTGGCATTGGTTATTCCATATTCTGCTTTTTTCAAGCATCAGATCACCAGTCTTGACGGAAAGACGGTTCGTGCCAATTTCTACAAATGCGGTGATAAATTACAAACGCCTCATTTCCTCTCATGGAATCCCATTAATCTGGAAAAACCTAATTTCCATTGTCCCGAATTCTTCGGTACATTGAATTTTGAGTAACTATTTCCAGTCTTTCAAATTATAGCTTGCTTCTACCGCCTTTTCTATATCATCGGGAAGGGCGGGGAAGAAGTCTATCCCTGTAATCCGTTCCACTTCGTCCACAGTGTTTACATAAGAGTCCAGCGGATTGTTCCCCTCATTATTTTTATAGATAAAGCCGATGGCTTTCGGTTTCTTGTATAGAGAAAGTATCACTTTAAAAAAAGCATCCGGTACGGCCACTTTATGCTCGCCTATGGTCTGTGGCTTCCGGTCATAGAAGACAGGACCGGCTACAATGTAAAGACAACTGTCTTTTTTCACCCACTTGCGGCATTTTTGTTCCAGTTCATTCCAGTCACCCCGGTTTAGGTTGTGGTGTTGGGGGCAGATGTTGGTCATGTAGAAACTTTCTATCATGGCTTCACGGTCCCATTTGTTGTCACCTGCCGGACAAAGGTGCCCACGATCCCAGCCACTACCTTTATAGTCTTGTGTGGTGACAGCTTTACTTTTGGGCAGGTCGGGGTCGGGACGGAAGTTATTGATTCGCTCGGTATTTTCTTTTAAACGTTCGGGAGTCAGTTTCCAGGCTACCCAGTTGGCAATGCGGATATTGGAGTTATAGGATACGAGGTATCCGGTGCGTTGCAGCAGTATTTCGGGGGTGCCTGGGGCAGTGGTTTGCTTGATGTATATATCGGAATTTTGGGGAGCACTCTGAACGGTGCCTTCTGTCTGTTCAGGGGCAGTAGTCTTTTCTTTGGAGTTCGTTGTCTGATAAGCGGTGATGATGCCGCATAGGATCAGGACAATCAGGAACGACAGTTGTTTCTTGCTATTCGTTTGTTTTTTCTTCTTCTTTCTCATAATTGAATGGGTAAAGTGGTGCAAAGATAACAAAAAAGGCGGACGAGTAAACCCGACCGCCTTCTGAATAAGGAGTATTCCTTTATTTCACAATCCCTTTAGACTCGCGTACGAAGTTAAGGATATTGTGTATTTCGTCACTCATCGGCACTTGGTCTTCAATCTTTTGCAAAGCATCCTGTATGCTGAAGTTACCTTGGTAAATCAATCGGTAAGCATTTACGATATGACGCAGAATGCGGTCTGTTACCTGATGCTTGTGTTGCAGTACAACTGCATTGATACCATGATATTCTGCCGGGTTACCATTCATGATAACATATGGTGGAACGTCCTTCGCAATGCGGCATCCTGACTGGATCAATACCCAGCTTCCGATGTGGCATTTCTGTTGCAAAATGACGTTACTACTTAGAATGGTAAAGTCACTGATACGGCAATCGCCGGCTACGATAGTCTTAAGTCCTAATACACAATGATTACCTATTTGCACGTCATGGCAAAGGTGTACACCGTCCATCAGAAAGTTCTCGTTCCCGATACGTGTAGCATCTCCTTCATGTGTAGCGCGGCTCACAACTACATTTTCGCGAATGTCGTTCTGGTCACCGATAATCAGCAGACTTTTCTCACCCGTATAGTGGAAATCCTGTGGGGTGGTACCGAGTACGGCGCCATGATGCACTTTATTCTTTTGCCCCATACGCGTACCGTTGAGGATACGTGCACCGGACATGATAATACAGTCATCTCCAATTTCTACATCGCCTTCGATATATGCAAAAGGCTGGACCGTTACATTCTTGCCGAGCTTTGCGGCAGGATCTACAAATGCTAATGGACTTATCATAGTAATTAGTTTTTAGTTATTACTTTCTGCCTCCTCCGAGCGCCTGATACAGACTGATAACGGCTTGCATGCGATCGAAAGTGTCGGATACCTCGGAGATTTGTGCACTGAGGTAAGATTGCTCAGCAGACAGAACTTCCAGATACGTTGACGTGCCTAAGTTAAACAATTCTTTTGTATCTTCCGCAGCTTTACGGGCAGAATTTACTTGAATCTCGCGAGAAATGGCTTTTTCGGAGGTCATTTGGTATTGATACAAAGCATTGCTCACTTCATTTCCAGCTTTCAGCAAAGTGGTCTGGAACTGGATTTTGGATTGTTCTTCTTGTGCTTTGGCCTGTTTCAGACGGGCGATATTAGCACCGCGATAGAACAACGGTTGTGTCAACGATCCTATAGCTGAAGCCAATAATTTGCCCGGATTCACAATTGCAGATCCTGCACTGTTAGTCCATCCTGCCGAACCACTCAATGTAATTTGCGGATAGAAAGCTGCACGTGCGCTGTTAGTATTGTAATAACTTGCAGCAAGAGACATCTCGGCAGCTTTTACATCGGGACGGTTAGACAATAGTTGCAAAGGAATACCGGCTGAGAATTCTGTCGGTAATTGCTGGCTTTCCAACACCCCACGTTCTATTTCCTGTGCCGGTTGATTCAGCATCAGGCAAAGAGCATTTTCTGTTTCGCGGATACTTTGACGCATGCTGGGCAGAGATGCCAATACTTGTGCGTAAGCTGCACGGGTTTGTTCTACTCCGGCAGAAGTCGTATTATATATACCCGCATCCTTCATCGCTTCTACGGTTTCCACATTCTTTTTCAAGATATCGGCTGTGGATTCTGTAATTTGCAACTGGCGGTCGAGCATCAACAATGTGTAGTACATATTGGCTACATTGGCGATCACCTGAGTTTGAACAGCTTGTTCATAGAACTGTGTCTGTTTCAGAGATACTTGTGCACCACGTTTCGGGTTCAGTATCTGGCCGAACAGGTCAATCTGCCAGCTTGCTGTAACAGGAAGTGAATAGGTCTGTGTAGCTTTTCCCTTATCCCAACTGCTGACAGTTCCCTGCGGAGACAATGCCAGCGTGGGAGCATAAGCCAGACGTGCGGACATAAGGGCAGCTTCTGCTTTCTTCACATTCAAAGCGGCACTGCGCAGATCGGGGTTATTAGCAAGTGCTTGTTCGATGAGCGCTTGCAACTGAGGGTCAGTGAATACTTCCCTCCAAGGCAGATTACCGAAGTTTGCTGTATCCGCAACCAGTGTATCGTTCACAGATGTTGTATCACGATACAGTCCGGCAGCCGTAATATCTTCGGGTCTGTCGTATGATTTGTAGATGTGGCAGCTGCTCAGAAGAGCAGTTGCACACATCAAAGTTATAATCTGTTTCTTCATAATCTTTCTATATTAATGAAGAATGATGAACGAAGTTCTCCATTCTTCATTCTTAATTTACTTCGTGTATTGCTCAATTTCAGGTTCTGCGTCAGAGTTATCCACATCTGTCCATTCCATCGGTTTAATCTTCTCCTGCAGGTATTGGAATGCAACGAACAGGGCCGGTACGATAAAGATCTGAAGGATCATACCAATTAACATACCACCGATGGCAGAAGTACCCAGTGTACGGTTACCATTAGCACCTGCGCCGGATGCCAGCATCAACGGAATCAAACCGACAATCATAGCCAATGATGTCATCAGGATAGGACGTAGACGGGCTGCGGCACCCAGTACGGCTGCCCACGTTATACTCATACCCATCTTACGACGGTCGAGAGCAAACTCAATAATCAAGATGGCATTCTTCGCCAACAGACCCATCAACATGATCAATGCAATCTGCATATAAATGTCGTTGGACATGGATCCCATTATCATCTTTAGAATGGAGATATTACCGATGGCACTCATACCGTTGACGAACAGGAAGCTACCTAACAGACCGAACGGAATAGACAACAGTACGGCAAGCGGCAGGATGTAACTTTCATACTGTGCACTCAGCAACAGGTAAACGAATACGAAGCAGAGAACGAAGATCAATCCCGTGGTGCTTCCGCTGGTTTCAGCCTCTTCACGTGCCATACCTCCCAATTCGTAAGCGAAACCGGCAGGCAGGTTCTCTTTGGCAACCTCAGCGATAGCAGCCAGTGCCTGACCGGAAGTATATCCGGAAGCAGGAGCAACCATTACTTTCATAGAGGTATACAGGTTGAAACGGCTGATGATATCAGGTCCGTATACCTTCTTGATGGAAACGAATTGAGTAATCGGAGCCATCTCATTGCCATTACGAACCTTGATGCTGGACAATGATTCCAGATTCTTGGTTGCTTCGGGCTCTGCCTGAACCATTACACGGTACATCTTACCGAAACTGTTGAAGTTAGAAGCGTACAGACCACCGAAGTATCCCTGCATAGTGCTGAGGATGTCACTTGGGCTGATACCCGCTTTCTTACAGGCAGCAGCGTCAATGTCCAGCATGTACTGCGGGAAGTTCGGGTTGAAGCTCGTCTTTGCGGAATTGATTTCCGGACGTGCTTCCAGTGCGGCATTGTAATCTTTTACTACGTCGAAGAAGTGGTTCAGGTCACCACCGGTCTTATCCTGCATGTTCAACTCGATATCGCTGGATGCGGAGTAACCCGGAATCATAGGAGGAGCAAAGAATAACACCTGTGCTTCTTTGATAATCTTTTGTGCACGCATAAAGAGCGTGATATAGACAACGTTAGAATTCTGCATTGTGGAACGTTCTTCCCAGTTCTTCAACTTAATGATGATAGAACCGTAAGAAGGTCCTTGTCCGCCGATGAAGCTATAACCGGAGATTACCGTGCGGGATGCAACGGCAGGTTCGGCTGCTACCAGGCTGTCCACACGGTACAACACTTCTTGTGCGCGTTCCTGTGAAGTACCCGGAGGCAGTGTTACTACACCCATGATGGTACCCGTATCTTCATTAGGCACCATGCCCGTCGGGGTAATTTTCATAAAGAAAATCAGCAATACGATAGAACCTGCTACAAGACCGAAACTCAACCATCTCTTCTGGATAAAGAACAATACATTATTCTTGTATTTTTTCAACATCTTGTCGTAAGCCACATTGAAGCCTGTGTGGAAGCGGCTGATAAATGTCGATTTCTTTTCACCATGTTCATCATGCGGTTTCAGGAAGATAGCACACAATGCCGGACTCAATGTCAATGCGTTCAATGCGGAGAAACCGATGGCGATAGCCATCGTCAGACCGAACTGTCGGTAGAATGTACCTGCCGTACCACCCATGAAACTTACAGGGATAAATACAGACATCATGACTAACGTAATAGAAACGATGGCACCACCCAATTCACTCATGGCGTCGATGGAAGCGGTACGGGCAGATTTATACCCTTGGTCTAACTTCGCATGGACACCCTCGACGACGACTATCGCATCGTCGACGACTATCGCGATGGCGAGCACCATGGCCGAAAGGGTCAGCAAGTTGATACTAAAGCCAATCAGCTTCAGTACGAAGAATGTCGCAATCAATGCTACCGGAATAGCAATAGCGGGGATCAATGTGGAACGGAAATCTTGTAAGAAGATGTATACCACGATGAACACAAGAATAAAGGCCTCGATTAAAGTCTTGATAACCTCATGGATAGAGGCGAACAAGAAGTCGTTGGCACTCTGTGCGATATTGATTTGTAAACCTGAAGGCAGTTTTTCGGAGTAGTCATTCAATAATGCTTCCAAGTCACTGATGGTTTGTGTTGCATTACTTCCTGCCATCTGGAACACGATACAACTGACGGCCTTATGACCGTTTACGGTATTATTGAAGCTATAGGTCAGACGTCCCAGCTCGATTTCTGCAATATCTTTCAAGCGAAGTACTTCTCCGTTTTCCATCGCTTTGATAACGATGTTCTCAAATTCTTCCGGTTGCTGCAGACGTCCTTTATAACGTATTGTATATTGGAATGTCTGATTACCACGTTCACCGAACTGTCCGGGGGCAGCCTCGATATTCTGCTCAGCCAAAACTGCTGCTACGTCATTGGGAATCAGCTTATACTGAGCCATTACGTCGGGCTTCAGCCAGATACGCATGGAGTAGTCAGTACCCAACACCATTGCGTCACCTACACCGGCAACACGTTTTACTTCAGGGATAAGGTTGATGTTGGCATAGTTTTCCAGGAACTCGATGTTGTATTGGTCCGTCTCATCATAAATAGAGAATACCATCAACATGGAAGTCTGTCTCTTTTGTGTTGTTACACCTACCTTGGTTACTTCGGCAGGTAGCAGACCTTGCGCCATGGATACACGGTTCTGTACGTTTACGGCAGCCATATCCGGGTCAGTTCCCTGCTTGAAGTAAACGGAAATATCGGCAGAGCCACTGTTGGTGGCATTGGAAGTCATGTACATCATGTTTTCTACACCGTTGATCTGCTCTTCCAGAGGGGCAATTACAGAGTTCAATACGGTTGATGCACTGGCACCCGTATATGTGGCTCTTACCGATACGGTAGGAGGCGCAATGTCCGGATACTGTGTGATAGGCAGTGTTGCCAATCCGATAGCACCTAGGATAACTATCAAAATGGAAATAACTGTTGATAGTACCGGACGGTTAATGAATTTATCTAATTTCATACGATTATCTAAATTATTAGTTGAAAGCTGTAGCTAAATTTCCGTCGTGCTGGTCCTGTCTCTT
>ENA-OZFR01000183-OZFR01000183.1-human-gut-metagenome-genome-assembly--contig:-NODE-183-length-14390-cov-4.298919_pt1 | contig 14390 bp, 7 predicted proteins | sample MGYA00245111_ERZ653647 | MGnify/ENA primary metagenome ERZ653647 (study PRJEB26926, sample SAMN06164944) | human gut metagenome | biome: ENVO:00009003; feature: ENVO:2100002; material: ENVO:00002003...
GCTTGAATCTTCATGAAATCTATGGTGACTTCGGTGGCAAATTTGTTGACCGTGACCAGGTAGAACCGGCTCACTTCGAAAGTTGGATACAGTGGGCAGCTGAAAATAATATGAAGTTGGATTTCAATTCCACTTCTTTCTCTCATCCGAAGAGTGGTAATCTTTCCCTTTCTAATCCTGATAAAGGTATTCGTGACTTCTGGGTAGAGCATACAAAGCGTTGCCGTGCTATTGCAGAAGAGATGGGTAAGCGCCAGGGTGATCCTTGTATCATGAATCTGTGGGTACATGATGGCAGCAAGGATATCACTGTGAACCGTATGTTGTATCGTGAATTACTGAAGGATTCTCTGGATCGCATTTTCGAAGTGGAATACAAGAATATGAAAGACTGTGTAGAGTCTAAAGTATTTGGTATCGGTCTGGAAAGTTATACAGTAGGTTCCAATGACTTCTATATTGGTTATGGTGTGAGCCGTAATAAGATTGTTACACTGGATACAGGTCACTTCCACCCGACTGAAAGCGTTGCGGACAAACTGTCTTCTTTATTATTATTCATTCCGGAAATCATGTTGCATGTGAGCCGTCCGGTACGTTGGGATTCTGACCACGTGACGATTATGAATGATGAAACAATGGATCTCTGCAAAGAAATTGTACGTTGTAATGCTTTGGATCGTGTACATATCGGTCTGGATTATTTTGATGCTTCTATTAACCGTATCGGTGCGTATGTTATAGGTAGCCGTGCTACACAGAAATGTGTGTTGCAAGCTCTGTTGGAACCACTGGATACTTTGCGCAAATATGAAGCAAATGATCAGTTATTTGAGCGTCTTGCTTTGCTCGAAGAAGGAAAATCTTTACCTTGGAATGCAGTTTGGGATATGTTCTGCTTAAAGAACGGTGTACCTGTAGGTGAAGAATTCATTACTGAGATACAGAAATACGAAGCAGACGTTACGTCGAAACGTAATTAAGTGATTAATGGTTAGTGATGAGTGTTTAGTGGGAAAGCTGTATCTTTGTGCGTTTTCCTGTGCTAAGCACTTATCACTAATCACTAAATGTTATTATCATGAATACACTGATAGGATTGTTGATTATAGCTATCGGGAGTTTCGGACAGAGTAGTTCGTATGTGCCTATCAATAAGGTGAAAAATTGGTCATGGGAAAGTTTCTGGCTTGTACAGGGAATCTTTGCGTGGCTTGTTTTTCCGTTGTTGGGGGCATTGCTTGCTATTCCGGCAGGAAGTTCACTGTTAGAACTCTGGGGAGCAGGTGGTGCTTTGCCTGCAATGATTTATGGCGTCTTGTGGGGCGTTGGTGGATTAACTTTCGGGTTGAGTATGCGTTATCTGGGTGTAGCACTTGGACAAAGTATTGCTCTTGGTACATGTGCTGGATTCGGAACACTCTTTCCCGCTTTGTTTGCCGGAAAAGATTTGCTGCATGGTGAAGGACTGATGCTACTTATTGGCGTCTGTATAACGCTGGCTGGTATTGCTATCATCGGATATGCTGGTAGTCTTCGCTCTAAGAATATGACGGAAGAAGAAAAACGGGCAGCTGTTAAGGACTTTGCTTTGACGAAAGGTTTGCTCGTGGCATTGCTGGCAGGTGTGATGAGTGCGTGTTTTGCTCTTGGACTGGATGCCGGAACACCTATAAAAGAAGCAGCTTTGGCAGGTGGAGTAGAAGCTCTTTATGCTGGTTTACCCGTAATTTTCCTGGTTACTCTCGGTGGCTTCTGTACGAATGCTATTTATTGCATCTGGCAGAATATCAAGAATAAAACCGGTAAGGAATATTTCTCTGTAAAAGGTGTGGTACTGACGAATAATCTCTTATTTTGTGCTCTTGCCGGTGTACTGTGGTATACACAGTTCTATGGGCTTGAAATGGGTAAGAGTTTCCTGACAGACAGCCCTATACTTCTTGCTTTCTCTTGGAGTATCCTGATGTCACTGAATGTTACGTTCAGTAATGTTTGGGGTATTTTACTGAAAGAGTGGAAAGGTGTCAGCAAGACTACGATTGCCGTTCTTATCTTAGGCTTGGTGGTTCTGATATCTTCCATTATAGTAGTGGCAATGGCACAGGTATAAAGTGGTAACTAAATTATATTAATATGAAATCAATTCTCGTAAATCGCCAGGCATTGACCTATGCAGTCAATCAAGCGGCAGAAGTTGCCGGATATCTCTGGCAAAAAGGATGGGCTGAACGTAATGGCGGCAACATCACACTGAATATTACTGAATTTGTAGACGATGAGATAAAGTCGTTGCCTGCTATTAGTGATGTAAAGCAGATAGGTGCTACTCTACCTTATCTGAAAGGCTGTTATTTCTATTGCAAAGGAACTAATAAGCGTATGCGCGATTTGGCTCGTTGGCCGATGGAACATGGTTCTGTAATCCGTATTCTGGATGACTGTGCCAGCTATGTGATTATTGCGGATCATCCTGTGATGCCTACTTCTGAATTACCTGCCCATCTCAGTGTACACAATCGTCTGATTGAGAAAGGTTCGCCTTATAAAGCTTCATTGCATACTCATCCCATTGAATTGATTGCTATGACTCATTGTAAGAAATTCCTTGAAAAAGATGTTGCTACCAATTTGCTTTGGAGTATGATTCCCGAAACTAAGGCTTTCTGTCCGCGTGGTTTGGGTATCATTCCTTATGAATTGCCAAGCTCCGTACAATTGGCAGAGGCTACTATTGAGCAATTGGAAGATTATGATGTGGCTATGTGGGAAAAGCATGGTGTATTCGCAGTAGATGTGGATATCATGTCGGCTTTCGATCAGGTGGATGTACTGAATAAGTCTGCCCTGATTTATATTGCTGCCAAAAATATGGGCTTTGAACCTGACGGTATGGGCCAGGAACAAATGCAGGAAATGACTCGTGCATTCAATCTGCCTAAATGATTCTTAAGTAGATAGTAGGCATTTCTTATTGACTGCTATCTACTTTACTAATTCTTTAAAAGTATAATATGAAGCGAATATTCTTTTCTCTCGCTCTGCTGCTGGCAGTAACAACTCTCGCCGCCCAGACCAATATGACGGCAAGAGAAGCTGCTGTAAAGATTGCAGACCGCATTCTTGCCAGTACCACATACGAGTTTAAGAATACGAAGACTGGTGAAACTTATAAGTCCGTCAAGAAATTACCTCTTGACATGAATGTGAAGGTAGCATGCAAGTACAATAACTGGCATTATACGAATGGTGTAACCAATATGGCTCTCATGGAACTGGGGGATAAACTTGCTGACAAGAAGTATGAGAAATATGTTTTGAAGAACATGAATTTTGTGTTCAATGAAGGTAATCTCGAATTCTTTCGCAAACAGTACGATGAGGCCTTTAAACAAGATGGTTGGAATGCCGTGCGAAAATTGAGTTGGCACATGATCTTCCGTGGCAAGCGTCTGGATGATAATGGCCCGATGGGAGCCAGTCTGATTGAACTGCAGATGAGATATCCTAATCAATCTTTTCTGGATTATGTTAACGAAACAGCCGAACACCTGAATTACGGTGAACCTCGTTTGGTGGATGGAACTATTGCCCGTATATGGCCGCATGTCAATACGATTTGGGCAGATGATGCCTTTATGGCAATTTCTTTTCTGGCACGCATGGGTAAGATGACTGGTGATGAGAAGTATTTTAATGATGCAGCCAATCAGGTGCTAAACTATACCCGTTATCTTTGGTGTCCTGAAAAACAGATTTATTATCATTGTTATCATACGGATAACAAGGAGCATGGAGTAGCTCACTGGAGCCGTGCTAACGGATGGGTATTTATGGCACAGGCTGATCTGCTTAGTATGATGCCGAAAGATCATCCGATGCGTGAAGCTGTTATCGAAAATTTCCGCCAACAAGCAAGTGGTGTAGCCCGTTATCAAGGTAAGAATGGACTTTGGCATCAGTTGTTGGATAAAGAAGATTCTTATGAGGAAATCACAGGAACAGCAATGTTTGTTTTTGGTATTGCCCGTGGTGTGAAAGAAGGATGGCTACATCCTGATTTCATTTACGTAGCTGAGCAGGGATTGAAAGGTATGATGAAAAAGATTTCTGATAATGGAGATGTTACTTCTATTTGTGTAGGAACAGGTATCATGCCTTCATTGGTATATTATTATAACCGTCCTACACAGGAAAATGATCCTATGGGTGAAGGCCCTGTACTCCGTGCATTGGTTGAAATGATAGATGCACCCAAGTACACAGAAATAAAGGCCGAAGAACAATATGATAAAATTGTTGTAAAAAAATAGTCTTTCCCCTATTACTCGTTTTTATTAGTCCGCTCCGGTATATTTTAGAATAAAGCCGGAACGGACATTTTTTTATTCATAAATAATTTCTATTTTTGCCACATATCTATTATGTAAAACACGTGTTATGACTAAGAACTATAATGATTTAGGGGTTGAATTCAAATATTTGATTGTGAATGATATGGACCAGAAATTTGGTCTGTGGGTAAATACCGTGGGTTTCCAGTCCATTCAGCCAAATTCTCCTTATCCCTTGAAGGATCACCCTTCAGGCTATTTCTTCAATGCCCAGAAGGGGCGTGTTTTACGTGAATATCAGTTGGTTTATATAACTAAAGGACGAGGTTTGTTTGCTTCCGATACTACTCCGGAGAAACAAGTCTGTAAAGGCAGACTTATGGTTCTTTTCCCTGGGCAATGGCATACGTATCATCCATATCAGCAAACAGGTTGGAATGAATATTATATCGGTTTTGAGGGGCCGGTCATCGATGATATGCTGAGAGGAGGCTTCCTCTCTAAAGACAATCAAATACTGGAAGTAGGTCTGAACGAGGAACTGGTTACCCTTTTTTCACGTGCATTGGAGATAGCTGAAGCTGATAAGATTTCATCCCAGCAATATCTTTCAGGTATTGTATTGCACATGATAGGAATGATTCTTTCCATATCCAAGAATAAGATATTCGAGATGGGTGATGTTGATCAAAAGATTGAACAGGCGAAAATTATTATGAATGAGAATATATTCAAGGATATTGACCCGGAAGAGTTGGCCATGAAATTGAATATCAGTTATTCTTGGTTTCGTAAGGTTTTTAAGGATTATACGGGATATGCGCCTGCTAAGTATTTCCAGGAACTTAAGTTGCGTAAGGCAAAGCAGTTACTGGTTGGCACTTCCCAATCGGTAAAGGAAATTTCGTTTATGCTCGATTATAAATCTACTGAACACTTTTTCTCTCTCTTCAAAAAACGTACAGGATTTACTCCATTAGAATACAGGTCTTTCGGGCGTGAGACGAATGTAGAGGAGGAAGATTTATTGTAAAGTTAAAGCGGAAAGCACTTTGACACTTTGCTTTTTATGCATAATGAGAATGTGATATTTCCGTCCGACGGAGGGGGAGAACGAAAAGAAACGAACGGAAATCAGCATATTGTTGATTGAGAGTGGAATACAGAAATACGTACAACTCTGAAAAAAGAAAAACAGATGGTCTGTCCACTGAAAACACATAGTTTGCTTCCCATCTATAGACCGTTTATGTTCGATCCATGGATCGTTTGTTCTTCATCTATAGATCAGACGTGTTTCATTTATAGATTGTTTGCGTTAGATCTATAGTTCCTTTGTGAAAGAACTATAGTTTCTTGCATAAGTATTGCATTCGTTGTCTGTTTTATACGGAAATACTGCATTTATATTCTATAGATTATGCAGCCGGATTCTATTTGAACTGTTTGTGGAAAATGTTCTGTTGGGAAAAGGATTGTTTTGATAGCTTTTTGTTCGCAGTGAGGCGGAATGAGTGACTTCTTGTGATATAAAGAGTTAAGTGGGAAGAAGCGGAGATTCTCTCTCCGTCATTTTGTACAGCCAGAAAATCATTCTGCTTATTTATTATTTGCCAGAGAATGTCTTTCTTTGTAAAATCGAATAATAAAGCCAAATACTATGAGTAGAAAGCACTTTTTGGGTACCATCCTTTTCTTACTGACAGCTTGGGTTGTACAAGCTCAGGAAACAGAACGTCAATATCTTTCCGGCACAGGGTTGGGTAACACCGTAACCTGGCAGTTTCGTGTATCCGAAGGACACAACAGCGGGCGTTGGAGTAAAATAGAAGTTCCTTCACAATGGGAACTGCAAGGCTTCGGTGAATATACCTATGGCCGTTGGTATAAGAAAGCCGGAGTGAAGAATCCTTCGATGGAAGAAGGTACTTATAAGCGCTCTTTCCGTGTTCCCCGCAACTGGCAGGGACAGAATGTACGCCTCTGGTTTGGTGGCGTAATGACTGATACCGAAGTCTTCGTCAATGGCCAATCCGCAGGCCCCGTACATCAGGGAGGCTTCTATCGCTTCTCTTATGACGTCACCGATCTGCTGAAATTCGGAAGCAACAATCAAATTGAAGTTCGTGTAAAGAAGCACTCTGACAACAAGTCCATCAACGCTGCCGAGCGCAAGGCGGACTGGTGGCTCTTTGGTGGAATATATCGCCCCGTATGGCTGGAAGCAAAGCCGGCTACGCATATCGAACGTCTGGCTGTAGATGCCCGTGCGGATGGAGAGCTAAAAGTAGAAGTACATTTGCAAGGTACTACCGGAGAAGAAAGTCTTTCCATGGAAGTGGCGCCGATATCTGCCAAGGATGCCGAACACCGTCCCGTGAAAGTTACTAAAGATTCCGTTCAGTTGCTGACTGCTCATTTCGACGGTATATCTCCGTGGACTCCTGAGTCTCCTGTACTCTATCGGCTTACAGTTTCTCTGCTCGGTAAGGAAGGAAACGTCATTCACTCCATGGATACCCGCATCGGCTTCCGCACCATTGATTTCCGTCCTCGCGACGGACTCTACCTGAACGGTACCAAGCTTGTTATGAAAGGCATCAATCGACACACCTTCCACCCCGATGGCGGACGAACTACGAATAAAGAACTCAGCATACAGGATGTCAAGCTTATAAAAGAGATGAACATGAATGCCGTCCGTTCTCACTATCCCCCTGATGAACACTTCCTGGATGCCTGCGACTCCCTTGGTTTACTCTACATCGACGAGTTGGCTGGTTGGCAAGATGCTTATGATACCCCTACAGGTACTCGTCTTGTTCGTGAAATGTTGACGCGTGACGTGAATCATCCCTGTATCGTGCTCTGGAGTAATGGTAACGAAGGTGGATGGAATACTGCAATTGATAGCCTGTTCCGTACTTACGACCCGCAAAAACGTCATGTCATCCACCCCTGGGCGGATTTCGACGAACTCGATACACACCACTATCCTGCTTATCTCACCGGAGTGGCCCGTTTTACCAATGGCTATAAAGTCTTCATGCCTGCCGAATTCATGCATGGCCAGTACGACCAGGGACATGGTGCCGGACTGGAGGATTTCTGGGCACGTTACACCGCCCATCCTCTCTTTGCCGGAGGTTTCATGTGGGCATACAGCGACGAAGCTGTACGCCGTTCCGACCGTGGCGGAGCACTGGATAGTGAAGATTACAATGCCCCGGATGGTATCCTCGGTCCCTATCGCGAAAAGGAGGGCAGTTACTATTCTGTCCGTGAAGTCTGGTCACCTATCTATGTGGAGCCTCTGATGATTACCCCCTCGTTCCGTGGTGAATTCCGGGTGTCGAACCGATTCCTGTTTACGAACCTAGACAAGTGTTCCATGCGTTGGCGCGTACTCCATTGTGCATCGCCGTTGCAAGGTGAAACTGTGGGCAGCCCGGTATCTGTAGCCGATGGAGGTGCCCAAGCCTGGCGTCAGGTAGTAGATAGCGGAATGGTACAACTTCCTTCGTTGGTTCCCGGTGAGACTGGGTTCGCCCGAATCACTGCTCCCAAGCTTTTTGAGGGGGACATTCTGGAACTTGAAGCGTATGGAGTGGATGGCGAAAGTATCTGTACACGTACCTTCCCGATACATTATGCGAAAGATTATCTGCAAGGTGAACTGGAGGCAAATGCTCATTCGTCCGCTTCACAAACTTCAGTCACGGGTAATTGCCGTGTTGAAGAAACCGATACTCTGATTACTTTGCATTCTCCTGCCGTTACCGTCTCTTTCCGGAAGAGTGACGCTACTATCACTTCTGTGATAAGGAATGCCGACAGTCGGGTTATCCCTCTGAAAGATGGTCCTGTTGCCGTGGGTATGAAGATGATCCTGTCTAATCTCTCCGCTCGTACGGAAAATGGTGATGCTGTTCTTTGTGCACGCTATCGGGGTGCTGCCGATTCCATCGTCTGGCGTCTTACCCCTGCCGGTCTCCTCTCTATGGATGCCGTGCTGTTGAACCGTGCTTCCGGTGGCGGTGGCTTCGACGATGCCTTTACCGACACCGAAGTCCTGAACCTCGGGCTCACCTTCTCATATCCCGAATCCGAGTGCTCCGGCATGCGCTGGATGGGACGTGGCCCGTACCGTGTCTGGAAGAACCGTATCCCCGGTGCCAATTATGGCATCTGGCAGAAAGATTATAACAACACCATTACCGGTGAAAGCACCGACCGCCTTGTGTACCCCGAATTCAAGGGCTATCATGCCAACTTCTATTGGGCTACCCTGCAAAGTCCTACGGTTCCTTTCACTGTGTATGCCGCCAGTGATGGCATCTTCTTGCGGGTATTCACGCCCGAAGAACCCCACGGCCGCCAGGATGGCATCAATACCATGCCCGACTTCCCCGCGGGAGATATTTCTTTCTTACTCGATATTCCGGGTATCCGTTGTTTCAAGCCCATCAGCCAACATGGTCCACAGAGCCAGCCGGGAATTATCCGCATCAAGAAAGGAGACGAAGGACTACGGCTGAATCTGATGTTCGACTTCCGTTAGCTTCCCCAAATACTATTAATCTAATTATCTGTTATCAAGAATACCATGAAAAAAGTATTTTATTCCCTTTTCGCTGCTTTCGTGCTGACGGCTTGTGGTTCGGAGAAACAAGCTCCGATAGACCGTGAAGCATTGGTGGCCCGTAACAATCCTCAAGTAGCCTCGTTCGATTTGTTGGCTTCGCTCAGCGTGGGTAATGGTGAATTTGCGTTCACGGTAGATGCTACTGGCTTACAAACATTCCCGTCTATGTATAGTAAGGGTGTGCCTTTGGGGACACAGAGCCAGTGGGGCTGGCATTCATTTGCCAATCCGCAGGGATACAAGTCTGAAGAAGTCCTGAAAGCCTTTGACTTCGGTCGTGGACACGAAGAACTCTACGCCTGCCAGTTCAAGGAAGAGGGACGGCAAAAAGAAGCTTCCGACTGGTTCCGCGTCAATCCGCACCGCTTGCACTTGGGGATCGTTGGCTTGGAACTGGGTGACGGAGTGAAAGCATCTGATATCACCGATATCCGCCAAACACTGAATATGTGGAAAGGTGAAATCACCAGCCACTTCACACTGAATGGTAACACTTTCGATGTACAGACAGTCTGCCATCCCGATCAGGATATGATTTCCGCCAGTGTCACCAGCCGTGTACATGCCGGTGTCAATCTGCGCTTTCCGTATCCCACGGGTGCACATGCTGATGATGCCTGCAATTGGGATGCGAACGATAAACATTCTACAACCATTGTCCGTCAGGATGCCCAAAGTGCCGTGCTGAAGCGTGTGCTCGATGAAACCACTTATTATGTAACCCTGCGTTGGGAAGGCAAAGCCAACCTGGCTGAGAAATCCAAGAACTATTTCGTCTTGACTCCGGATGAAGATATGCTGGCATTCTCCTGTCTCTTTACACCGAATTTTCAGGGAACCGTATTTGAAAGTGAACCTCCTGTCTATGCTGACGGTCAGGTATTGCCCTCTTTCGCAGAAACTGCTGCTGCCAGTGCCTCTCATTGGACGAACTTCTGGACGAATGGCGCTGCTGTCGATTTCTCACATTGCACCGATCCGCGTGCAAAGGAGCTGGAACGTCGTGTGGTACTCAGTCAGTATCTTCTCGCTATCCAGTCTGCCGGTAGTGTACCTCCGCAGGAGACAGGTCTGACTTATAATTCCTGGTTCGGTAAGTTCCATCTTGAAATGATTTGGTGGCATCAAGCCTGGCAGCCGCTTTGGGGGCATACTGATCTGCTGGACCGTACGTTGGGTTGGTATGAAACCGTAGAACCCGTTGCCCGTGAAATAGCCCGTCGCCAGGGGTTTCCCGGTGTGCGCTGGATGAAGATGACCGATCCTAGCGGTACGGAAGCGCCTTCCAATGTAGGTTCTTTCCTGATCTGGCAACAACCGCATTTCATTTATCTGGCCGAACTTGTTTACCGTTCCAATCCTTCAGACGAAGTGATTCAAAAGTACAACAAACTGGTGCAGGAAACTGCCGAGTTTATGTATGCTTTCGCAACTTATGATGAATTCCACGGTCGTTTCATCCTGAAAGGTGCCATCCCTGCACAGGAAACACTGCGTGCAGCTACCACCATCAACCCACCTTTCGAACTCTCTTACTGGCACTTTGCTATGCAGACAGCCCAGAAGTGGCGCGAGCGTGCCGGTGGAAAGCGCAATCTGGAATGGGACGAAATGATAGACAAACTCTCTCCACTTGCTTATAACGAGGATCATCTCTACCTGGCATCCGAAGATGCCGTTGATACTTACAAAGATATTCGTTTTACCAGCGATCACATGGCCGTGCTCGGTTCCGTAGGTATCCTTCCGATAAACAAGCTCATTCGTGACGACTATATGAAGAATACCCTGCACTGGGTGTGGGACAACTGGAATTGGGGGAAAACCTGGGGTTGGGACTATCCGATGACTGCAATGAACGCCACTCGTCTGGGCGAACCCGAAAAGGCTGTAGGCGCTTTACTGATGGATAAACGCACTAATACCTACCTGTTGAATGGACATAATTATCAGGATGGCCGTCTGCGCTGTTACCTGCCCGGTAATGGTGGTTTGCTGACTGCCGTAGCATTGATGTGTGCCGGTTGGGATGGGTGTCAGGTGAAGAATCCGGGCTTCCCGCAGGACGGAACATGGGATGTGCGTTGGGAAGGTTTGAGTCCGATGCCGTAAGTGCTATCACTCTTTATCACATCTTATCCATCACCCTATATGAAACGAATATTTCTTTATGCCGCTATCTCTCTGTTGCCTGCTATCGCTTATGCACAGTATACCACTGGCAATAAACCGCAAGGTGCTGGCGATCGCATAGAGTCCACCTCTTTCAACGATCATAAACGTGGTGCCTCCCGTACCTTGCAATATCGTCCGGATGGAGAAGACTTTGTAAGCGTCAACGGTAAGAACCGCTATACCCGCGCTCTCTATGGCAGCCACACAGCTTTCCGTTTAGAGACGAGCGACCGTCCCGTTTTTGCCGTTTATGAGAAACGTAATAGTAAGAATATCAGTTTTCGTCTTCTGCTGAGTGATGGCAGTTCTGTAGCTCTTGACTCTACTGCCTGGTGTGAATCACGCTACACTCCCGGTCGCCGTTCGTATCGCCTGACGCATCCTGCCTGGGGTGAAAATGCAGAACTGCAGATCTTCGCTCTTGCCTTGCCCGATGAAGATGCTGCTATCTGGAAGATTACTCCCATCAATATGCCTCAGGGGGCTACTTTACGCTCTTTGCTGAGCGAAATCCGTCTTGACAAACTGAGCCGTAACGGTGATATGGGAGCTGATCCTCCGGGTTGCTTCGATGCGCCGGAGCACCCTGAACAATTACAGACTATGGATATAGCTCTGGATACTGATCCACAGAATATCTATATTCTTGTCCGCGATTATTCCTTGGTGATTCCTTCCTTTGAAGAGGGTGTTGCTCTCTATGATAAATCAGAGCGAGCCCGTGCCGAACTGGCTTCCCGCATTCGGATTACAACTCCCGATCCATTTTTTAATACCCTGGGTGGTGCCCTTGCCGTAGCTGCCGATGGTATTTGGGATGGTGAAGTCTGGTTGCATGGTGCCATTGGTTGGCGTATGCCCCTTAGCGGCTGGCGTGCAGCTTATACAGGCGATGCTTTGGGGTGGCACGATCGTGCCCGTACGCATTTCGATGCCTATGCTGCCAGCCAGGTGACTGAGGTACCCAATACGATACCACATCCTGCACAGGATTCTGCCCTTGCTCTGGCTCGTTCCGTAAAGCAATGGGGTACACCGCAGTACAGTAACGGATATATTTGTCGTAATCCGCGTCGTAACGATCAGATGCATCATTATGATATGAATCTTTGTTATATAGATGAACTCCTGTGGCATCTTAACTGGACCGGTGATCTGGAATATGCCCGTCGTATATGGCCTGTATTTACTCGTCATCTTGCCTGGGAGAAGCTCAACTATGATCCCGATAATGACGGTCTTTACGATGCCTACGCCTGTATCTGGGCAAGCGATGCCCTCTACTACAACAGCGGTGCCGTAACTCACAGTACTGCTTATAACTATCGTGCCAATCGCCTTGCTGCTCTGATTGCTGAAAAAATAGGGGAAGATTCCACACCTTACCGCGAGGAAGCTGATAATATATTGAAAGCACTGAATGCCCGCCTTTGGATGCCCGAACGTGGACATTGGGCTGAGTTCCAGGACTTCATGGGACATAAACGCCTGCATACCGCTCCCGGTGTGTGGACCATCTATCATGCGCTCGACAGCGATATTGCCGATCCTTTCCAGGCATACCTTGCCACCAGTTATGTAGACCGTGAAATTCCTCATATTCCTGTTCGTGGCGAAGGTCTGAAAGATGAAGGATATGCTACCATTTCCACTACCAATTGGCTACCTTATTCCTGGAGTATTAATAATGTAGCTTTTGCCGAAGTGATGCATACCGCCCTTGCTTATTTCCAGGCAGGTCGTACCGATGCCGGTTTCAAATTGTTGAAAAGTTCCATTCTGGATGGTATGTATTTAGGTGAAAGCCCTGCCAACTTTGGGCAGATCAGCTTCTATGATGCTGCCCGTGGAGAGTGTTACCGCGATTTCGGTGATCCTATCGGTGTTGCTTCCCGCGTGTTGATACAAGGTCTTTATGGTATTCTGCCGGATGCAATGAACGAACGTTTGTTAGTGAAACCCGGTTTGCCGTCCGCATGGCCGTCTGCCTCTCTGCATACACCGGATATTGATTTCGATTTTCAGCGGGGAGATAAGGAAGGAGTTACCTCTTATGTCGTAACTCATCGTTTGCCTGCTGTCCGTACCCTGGAACTTCAGTTTCCGGCACAACGTTCTAAGGTGGCAAAACTCACAATCAATGGGAAACCTGCCACGTGGACATTGGTTGAGAAATCTATTACTCGTCCAATGCTGTCTGTCGTGGTACCTGCCTCTTCCGGTGAAGAGACAGATGTACGTATTGAATGGGGTGGTGAAGAGTTTTCTTCTCCTGCATCAGTTCCTGCCAACGTTATATATGCTGAGGCTCCTGTCTGCTTTGTTCCTATGCAACAGGATGAAATGAAATGGTGGTATCCTGTTGGCAGACCTCATTCTGAAGCTAATCAAAGTTTGATAGAACCCAGTACTTTCACCCAAGTTCATTTTGCAAAATGTGAGCCGGTAGTGATGGATACCCGTTTCAACTCATCTGTGACGGATATTTTCCGTAACGAATATCTTTCTCCCCGTTCTCCTTATACTACTTTGCAAATACCCAAACAGGGTATCGGGGAGTGGTGTCATCCTTTGCATACAGTGGATATTAATGATGCCGGGCTTCGTTCTTCTGTTCAGAATGGTATATTGAATACTGAGTTGGGCATACCTTTCCGTACTCCTGCTGAAGGTCATAATGTGGCTTTTACTTCTCTTTGGGACAATTATCCGGATAGCCTGGAAATTCCTCTCAAAGGAAAAGCTTCCCGTGCTTATTTGCTTATGGCGGGCAGTACGAATCATATGCAGTGTCATATCGATAATGGAGTTATCCGTATCTATTATAAAGACGGTACCCGTGATGTTATGTTCTTGCGCAATCCGGATAACTGGCCTCCTATCGAACACATCTTCTTTGAAGATGGTTTAGCGTTCAATCGCCATACGCCGGCACTCTACCGCCTGCGACTTAAAACAGGCGAAATCAGTAATAATTTCGGTGAGGAGTTGGGATTCCCCGGTGCTTCCCGTGAATTGGATGGTGGAGCTGCTGTGTTGCTCGAAATGCCTTTGAACCCCGGTAAGAAGCTTTCTCACCTTGTTCTCGAAACTCTTTCTAATGATGTGGTAATCGGATTGATGAGCATTACGCTGCAACGGTAAGTAATCCCTTGGCAAAGCACCATACGAAATACCCGCATATCACTCTGTCTCTTATACACATCTCCGAGCCCACGAGACGCGTAGTAATCTCG
>ENA-OZFR01000207-OZFR01000207.1-human-gut-metagenome-genome-assembly--contig:-NODE-207-length-12785-cov-4.034407_pt1 | contig 12785 bp, 10 predicted proteins | sample MGYA00245111_ERZ653647 | MGnify/ENA primary metagenome ERZ653647 (study PRJEB26926, sample SAMN06164944) | human gut metagenome | biome: ENVO:00009003; feature: ENVO:2100002; material: ENVO:00002003...
GTCAGATGTGTATAAGAGACAGTATATTCTCTTTGCACTTTACCACTTTTTATCTCATAATCCGTTCTTGCAAATTTTTTTAATTCCTGCCACTGCCAGATTATGTAAACTAAAATCACACATGCTATTACAATAATGATTTTTAATAACATCTTTCACCTCTTTGCGTCAACAAAATAAACCATGCTTTATCTGCATATTTCTTTCTCTTCTCTATTAAAATGTAATAGAACATACCGGAGGTATTCTTATGCATACCATTCTTTCCATTTTCATAAGCCTGTCTCTTCTCAGCCCGGCCTTTTTACCAATAGCATCACAATTTTCTGTTCTTGCAGAAAACGAAACTCCTGCAGAATCCGGCAATCCATCCCCTGATGCTTCCATGCCAGATGCTTCCAATCCGGATGCTGCTTCCGATGCATCTGCTCCGGTCGCATTGTCCGCTCCCAGCGCTCTTTTAATGGAAGCATCTACCGGAACCATCATCTATGAAAAGGATGCTCATTCCATCCTGCATCCTGCCAGCATTACGAAAATCATGACGCTGATTCTGATTTTCGATGCTCTGGACGCACAAAAAATTTCCCTGGATGATGTTGTCACAGTTTCGGAACATGCTGCAAGCATGGGCGGTTCCCAGGTCTTCTTAGAGCCGGGTGAAACCCAGACCGTTGATACCATGATAAAGTGTATCAGTGTTGCCAGTGCCAATGACGCCTGCGTTGCCATGGCAGAATTCATTGCCGGTTCGGAAGATGCCTTCGTTGCCCAGATGAATGAGCGGGCTGCCGGACTTGGTATGAAGGATACCAACTTTGTTAACTGCTGCGGTCTTGACGTTGACAATCATATGACCAGTGCCTATGATGTTGCTCTAATGTCCCGGGAATTAATTACAAAATATCCGCAGATACATAATTATTCCACCATCTGGATGGAAAATATTACCCATGTCACGAAAAAAGGGTCTTCCGAATTTGGTCTAACCAACACCAATAAGCTCATCAAACAATACGCCTATGCCACAGGATTAAAAACCGGTTCCACCGGTCTTGCCAAGTACTGTGTCTCAGCCACTGCTGAAAAAGATAACATTAAACTCATCGCAGTCATTATGGCTGCACCGGATTATAAAGTGCGTTTTGCTGATGCGTCCGCCCTTTTAGACTATGGTTTTTCCGTATGCCGGCTCTATCAGGATACCACACCGCCCGCTCTGCCGGAATTATCAGTACGGGGTGGCACCGATAAAAAGGTCAGTCTTTCCTATGAAGGAACCTTTTCTTATCTTGATACTGCAGGAAATGACTTAAATCTTATTGAAAAAAAGCTTTCTCTTCCAGAAGAAATAAAAGCTCCGGTAACACAGGGAAAAGAAGCCGGCACACTTTACTATACATTAAATGAAAAAGAAATCGGCTCCATCCGGGTCTTATATGATACTACGATTCCAAAAGCTACCTATCAGGATTATTTTCGTAAGACGCTTACTTATTTCTTCTCCCTGTAAAACCTTTTCTACAAAAGCGGGGCCAGCAGACGCAGACAGGTCTGTATCATCCGTACTCCTACAAATCTGTGTTTACAGAATTCCAGATCAATCTGCTGTGACTGTCCGATTACCGCAAGTGCATCTTCTTTTAACTGCAGCACTGCCTCGGTCTTATAGCACCAGACTCCGCATTCAAAATGCAGATACATACTGCGGTAATCCAGATTGATACTGCCTACGGTAGCAATTTTATCATCACAGACAAAACTCTTTGCATGAATAAATCCCGGTGTATACTGATAAATCTTTACACCACTTTCAATAAGAACACCATAATCTGCCTGTGTCAGAAGATAAACAAATTTCTTATCCGGAATTCCAGGTGTTACAATCCGCACATCCACACCACGTTTTGCCGCATTCTGAAGGCTTACCAGCATTTCATGGTCAATAATCAGATACGGGGTGAAAATGTAGACATACTTCTGTGCTGAATTAATAATGTTCATGTATACATTCTCGCCGGTATTTTCGTGATCTAACGGTGTATCACTATACGGCTGCACATATCCAACGGATGGAATCTTTGCCACATAGTCTGCATCCGGCCGGAACTTCTCATAATCCTCCGTGGAATTTATTATATAATTCCACATTTCAAGAAACATACAGGTAAAGCTCCATACCGCTGCACCTTTCATACGGATTCCGGTATCCTTCCAGTATCCAAACCGCTCAATTTCATTGATATATTCATCTGCAATATTAATTCCGCCAGTAAATGCAACATTTCCATCAATAACGAGGATTTTTCTGTGGTCACGGTTATTCATAATGACAGCCAGTCTCGCCCGCAACGGATTAAACGCCGCACATTTAATTCCGATTTTCTGCAATTCCTTATAGAAATTATTCGGCAGTGTCGTAATGCAGCCAACATCATCATAAATCAGACGTACTTCTACGCCCTCTTCCACTTTTTCCTTCAAAAGCTGAATCAGCTCCCGGAACATCTTTCCATCATCTAAAATAAAATATTCCAGAAAAACAAACTTTTTCGCTTTCCGGATTTCTTCTAACATAACCGGAAACATTTCTTCTCCGGACGGATAATAATTTGTTGCTGTATGTTCATAAACCGGAAAATGCGCCCAGTCACTGATATATGCAGACTGTCCAGCGGCAACCGGATCTTCTTCTGCCAGCCGTTCTCTGCACGCTCTATCTTCTGTAAGAAGCGGTTCTACTTCCTCATTTACACGGTTCATTTTCTCTCTTGCCTTTCTGGTGAGTTCCGGTCTTCCAAATACCACGTACAGCAACAATCCGAGCAACGGAAACATCAGAATAATAAATACCCATGCCAGCCGGTATGCCGGATTCATTCTTCGATTTACAACGAATAAAGCTACGATAAATGCAAGTATATTGAGAATCAGGTTGATGTAAGTAGACATTTTACCAACTTCCAGCAGCAGATAAAATAAATATCCAAACTGAAGTAAAATAAGTAAAACTGTGATAAAAAGTCTGCTGATTAAAACTTTAACTATTTTCTTCACCTTATTCCCTCCTCTTTCTTTTCTACCCCTTATTTTATGCGTATTCTTCATTTTACCGCATTTTCTCCCAGAAATCAAATGTCCGGCGTATTCCTTTCCCTCTGTCTCTTTCTCTCTGCTTTTTATCTCTTCCATGTTCTTTTATTTTATCGAATCAGCTGCATGACATCCAGCCTCCCCCAGCCCTGTGCATGCTTGGATTTGCCAGTATCTACACTCGTCTCATAAAGCCGCAGTTTTACTTCTGCCGGTTTTAGATTTGGATAACGGCTTAAAAGCACCGCGACCGCCCCCGCCACCACCGGTGTTGCCATAGAGGTCCCACTTTTCATCTCATAACCATTTCCCATCCGCTTACAGCTGACAATCGCTGTTCCAGGAGCCACTACTTCCGGTTTCATAATACAGGCTTCCGTCGGACCTCTCCCACTATACCCACGCATCAGGCCCAGATTTTTTACTTCTCCTTCCTCATCATCACTGCTGCCTACCGTTATAATCTTCCGGCATAGCCCCGGTATCGTAATACTCTTATCCTTTGGCCCGTTATTTCCTGCAGCAGCAACCACTACGATTCCTGCATCCCAGACTGCTTCAATTGCTGCTAACAATTCCTCCTGTTCTTCCCTTCTGGCCGAAGCAAGCATTCCTACGGAAATATTTAAGATTCTGATATTCATTTTCTCATAATTAGAAATCAGCCATTTTAATGCTGATACCACCAGTCTGGTATTTCCCTTTCCCATACGGTCTAATACTTTTATCGCATATATCGCTGCTCCCGGTGCCATCCCACGGTAACGTCCATGAGAAGCAAAACCGGAACCTGCAATAATTCCTGAAACATGGGTTCCATGACCATTATCATCATAAAGTATCTTCTTATCACCTACATAATCACGAAATCCTCTGATTCTTTGTCCAAAATCAATATGAGTTCCAATTCCTGTATCCATCACGGCTACAGTGACATTATTTCCAATATATCCTAGTTTATGAGCTTCATTCACCCTTGTAATCTGTCTGACCCGTTCCATACTGCACCATTTTATGTTTTCTTATAATATATGCAGTGCAGCATTTTTGACCACCGGCAGAGCTTTCCGGATACCCGAAGAAGAAGTTTACTCAGCAAACCCGGCTCTTTTTTTCTGCCAGACTTTTTCTTCGCTACTTACGTAAAAAGGCGTATACCCTTGTGGATTTTCATCCGCAAAAGCATACGCCTTATTTTATTTATGTGAGTATTGAAAAATCACATGCCACGAATCTGCAATTAGTTCTGAGCAGGAACATCCTTGATGGAGAAGCTGATTCTTCCCATTCTGTCTTTGCCCATGCAGATACAGGTTACTGTATCACCAAGAGTCAGAACATCTTCTACATGTTCGATTCTCTCTTTTGCAATCTTGGAAATGTGAACCATTCCCTCTTTGCCCGGTGCAAATTCGATGAATGCACCAAATTCTTTGATGCTTACTACTTTACCAGTGAAAATCTGACCTTCTTCAAAATCAGTTGTAATGATACGGATCATGTCAGCAGCTTTCTCAAGCATTGCTTTATCGGTACTACAGATGCTTACTGCACCTTCATCATTGATGTCAATCTTAACACCGGTGCGGTCGATAATCTCGTTGATTGTCTTGCCCTTCTGACCTACTACATCACCAATCTTAGCCGGGTCAATCTGAACCTGAAGAATCTTTGGAGCATACTGTCCAACTTCTTTTCTTGGTTCAGCAATTGCTTTGGACATAACTTCGTCCATGATATAAAGTCTTGCTTCCCTGGTTCTTCTGATTGCTTCTTCTACGATAGGTCTTGTTAATCCGTGAATCTTAATATCCATCTGGATTGCAGTAATACCGTCATGTGTACCGGTTACCTTGAAGTCCATATCTCCGAAGAAGTCCTCAAGTCCCTGAATATCGGTTAATACGATGTAATCATCATCTGTCTCTCCAGTTACCAGACCACAGGAAATACCTGCAACCATTTTCTTAATCGGAACACCTGCAGCCATAAGTGCCATACAGGATGCACAGGTAGATGCCATAGAGGTAGAACCATTAGATTCAAAGGTCTCGGATACAGCACGGATTGCATATGGGAATTCTTCTTCAGAAGGAAGAACCGGAACCAATGCTTTCTCAGCCAGTGCTCCATGTCCGATTTCACGACGTCCCGGTCCTCTGGAAGGTTTTGTTTCTCCAACAGAGTAGGATGGGAAATTGTAATGGTGCATATATCTCTTGGTTGTAATATTCTCATCTAATCCATCGATTTTCTGAACTTCAGATAATGGCGCTAATGTTACAACATCACAGATCTGAGTCTGTCCACGGGTAAACATAGCAGAACCATGTACTCTAGGAATAATATCAACCTCAGATGCCAGCGGACGAATCTGGTTGATTGCTCTTCCATCCGGACGTTTGTGGTCTTTTAAAATCATCTTACGAACGGTCTTCTTCTGATACTGATATACAGCCTCACCAACTAATGGAAGCCACTCTTCGTTATCTGCAAATGCCTCTTCCATTTTCTCTGTTACTTTACGGATATTTTCTTCTCTGGTCTGTTTGTCGTCAGAGAATACTGCTACTTCCATCTCATCCGGTGTAACAATCTCACGCATAGCTGCAAACATTTCCTCTGGAACTGCACAGCTTGTATATTCATGTTTTGGTTTACCAACTTCGTTTACCAGTTTCATAATGAAATCATTAATGGTCTGGTTGATGTCGTGTGCCATGTAAATTGCTTCAATCATTTTATCTTCCGGAATCTCATTTGCTCCGGCTTCAATCATGATTACTTTCTCTCTTGTAGAAGCAACCGTCAACTGTAAATCACCATTGTCCCAAACTTCCTGGGATGGGTTGATTACAAATTCACCATCTTTCATTCCGACCTGTGTCATAGCACATGGTCCGTCAAATGGGATGTCCGAAATGCAGGTTGCAATCGCAGAACCAAGCATTGCTACGATTTCCGGACGGCATTCCGGGTCAACGCTCATAACGAGGTTGTTTAATGTTACATCATTACGATAATCCTTTGGGAATAACGGACGCATAGGTCTGTCAATTACACGGGAAGTAAGGATTGCATTCTCAGATGCTTTTCCTTCTCTCTTATTAAATCCGCCAGGGATTTTTCCTACTGCATAAGATTTCTCTTCGAACTCTACGCTAAGAGGGAAAAAGTCGATTCCGTCTCTTGGCTTTTCAGATGCTGTTGCAGTAGATAATACAGTGGTATCACCGTAGTGCATGAATGCACATCCATTTGCCTGTTTACCCACACGGTTAATATCAACCGTAAGAGTTCTTTCGGCAAGTTCCATTGAATAACTCTGGTACATATCATTTCTCCTTTTTTGTATACAGGATATTCCTGCTTATTATGGCAGAAGTTCCGAAATGGTGCTGTTTGCAGCCATCCGGAGGTGTATCGACCGAAACTACTGATTAATACAATCTGTAATTGCACTAATCAGTGGTCTCGGAATCGTCCTTCTGCCGTTCTTACATTGTCATCCATAAGACTCTGCACTTGCAGTTCCTTACGGATATCCGGCAACCTGTGGAAGCCTAGCAACCGAAAAATAGAGCGGACAACTCCGCTCTATTCTATACGGTTTCCTTTTACAAGAAATTACTTTCTCAAACCTAAACGTTCGATTAAAGAACGATATCTTTCAATATCAACTTTCTTTAAGTAAGCCAGTAAACGACGTCTCTGACCAACCATCTTTAAAAGTCCTCTTCTGGAATGATGATCCTTCTGATTTACTTTTAAGTGCTCATTCAGCTCATTGATTCTGGCTGTTAAAAGTGCAACCTGTACCTCTGGTGAACCTGTGTCTGTAGCAGTTTTACCATATTCTGCGATGATTGCTTCTTTTCTTTCTTTTGATAACATTTATGTTTCCTCCTTATATTTTCTTATCGCCTGATAATCAGTAAAAGGTCGGAGTGTCCATCTACCGAATATCGGCTAAATCATACCTAACAAATATAACATACTACTTATTATTTGTAAACAAAATTCTTTTAGTTTCCTTATCTAGTTTCCTAATACACGGACAACACATACTGGTGAACGATAATATGCATTGGAAATCTTGATTCCGGTAGAAGGTGAACTTGCATGAACAATCTGACCATTTCCGATATAGATTGCCACATGGTTGATGCCCTTACCGCTACCATAGAAGAACAAATCTCCCGGCTGTGCTTCGGATGCACTGATTCTGGTTCCGCATCCTGCCTGTGCTCTGGATGAGTGTGGCAGATATACGCCATAATTTGCATATACGGATAATACGAATCCGGAACAGTCCGCTCCTCTGGTAAGGCTGGTTCCGCCCCATACATATGGATTACCGACAAACTGTGTTGCATAAGCCACCAGTGATACCCTTGTATCTGAAACACCCTGACCATATTTTAATTCTGTCATGGTCTGTGCCTTTGGCAGCTGCTGTGAAATCTCTACATAGTCGGTGCTTGCATATCCTACATCACCATCTAAGTCTACTTCCACCCAGCCATCATACTGATTTAAAACCTCTAATTCTTCTCCTTCCGGCATCAATGCCAGTTTGGTACAATCGGTATTCATCTCAGCACGTACATTTAAAGTCTGTGTTGTAACGGTTGCAATGGTCTTCATTACTTCCTGGGCTTTTGCTACAGCTGCCTCTCCGGTAATGATATATTCTGCTTTTACATATCCGGTTACCTGACCAGATTCAATTTTAAGCCACTCGCCATTGTCCTCTAATATTTCACATCCGGCATCGTTCTGCATCTTTCCTACGATATCAGAATTGGTATCCGGCTGTTCCCTTACATTTAAACTGCTGTCAACCTGTGCAATACCAAGATTGGTATATCCACAGATTGTTGTATCTGCTGGTACCGCTGTATCGGTTGCTGCTGTATCTGCAGGTACCGTTGTATCGGTTGCTGCAGCATCCTCAGACTGTCCTTCCATCGTTGTAACAGTATTGGTTGCTGAAACAACAATATCTGTATTATAATAGGAATCCATTGTAGCAAATATTCCTGCATTTAAGCCGGAACCTGCTGATGTCTGTGCAGCTGCGCCGCCCTCAAGCGCCACTGTAAGTCCACAGGTAAGAATAAATGCTGTTGTCTTCCACTTTCTATTGTTCTTCATAAAAATATGCCTCCTGACATTGTAACGATGCAAAATGCACCCTGCATTTCCGCATCTGTTCGAATCAATATGCTTCTCCATATTTTAAGATTATAGCAACGTGATTTCATAATGTCAACATAAATATGTAACAATTATGTAACAATTGTTCGAAATTTTACGAAATTCATATATTTAATGCTGCTGTACATAAAATCTGCCATAGGCAATATCCTGTTCGAGCTGTTGCTTTAAAGCCTCTAAGGATTCAAACTTCATCTCGCTGCGCTCTCTGCTCCGGAAACAGACACGCACTTTCTTTCCATAGAGATTCTCATTAAAATCAAAAATATTGGTTTCCACTGCCACCGGATTAACCCCTTCGATAGTCGGCTTACATCCCACATCTGCGATTCCATGATACGTCTTATCCCCTACTACAACATCACAAACATAGACGCCAAACGGCGGAAGCAGTTTGTTTTCCGGCGGTATGATATTTATGGTCGGGATTCCAAGTACCTTCGCGCCCATTTCTCTGCCATGTATTACAACACCTTCCACAAAATAATCATAGCCAAGAAGGTATTTTACTTTTTCCATATTGCCCTTTTCTACTTCTTCCCGGATAAAGGTACTGCTGATATCCCGATTCTCATACTGAACCTTATCTATTACCTTAAGTTCATAATGCAGCTTCTTCGCATATATTTCCAGCAGATGGTAATCTCCGCGGCGGTTATGTCCGAAATGAAAATCTGTTCCAACCACAATGCCACGGATTTTCATGGAAGAAGCCAGCATTTCAATAAATGCTTCCGGTTCCATGGTCATGACTTCTTTGGTAAAAGGATATTCAATCAGATAATCAATGCCCTGCTCTTCACAGATTGCAACCTTCTCTTCATTCGTCGTAAGCACCTTCTGGACTTCATTTATCCTGCCCGGTCTCGGCGGAATGGCAAAGGTAAACAGTACCGTTGCACAGCCTTTATTCTTCTGCTCCATCATATGTTCTAATAAAGTCTCATGTCCTCTGTGCAGACCGTCAAATTTGCCAAGGGAAAGCACGCATTCTTCTTCAATATGAAATTCTGTTGTTCCATGTATATACTTCATTTTTTATACCTGCTTAAATGTCTTTTTCCTTCTCATTGCTGTGTAAAGAAAAGTTTTACCGGCTTAAACAGCCTGTCCGCTGTACGGTATTCATATATTCCAACAAAATGATTTGCATTGTCATACACTCTGACTTTTTTGCAGTCATCTTCTTTATAAAAAGAAGCAAGCGTATGCTCTATCGTCTCTGCCTCTGCTATCACGAGCAGCGGCAGCTTATTTCCATTATATAAAAGTGCAGTACTATCTTTGCGGCTGTGAATCTGTGGCAGATTTTTAAATACGGTATCAATGGGATATAAAATCTCTTCTATCTTACCACTTTTCATTATTGTCTCAATTTCCTGCAGTGTTTTTGCATCTTCTATTTGAAAATCTGAAACTCTTGTCCGTACCAGGTACTCCATACAGGCTCCACAACCTAATTTTTCTCCGATGTCATGGCACAATGTCCGGATATAAGTTCCTTTGGAACAGTGCACCCGCATGGTCACTCGCGGCAAGTCGATTGATAAAATTGCAATATCTAATATCTGAACCTTCCTTGCCTTGCGTTCTACTTCCACACCTTCTCTTGCTAAGTCACATAATTTCTTTCCATTGACCTTCAGTGCAGAATACATCGGCGGAATCTGTGCATATTCTCCCACAAAGCTTTCAATACACTGCTTTACTTCTTCTATGGAAAGATTTACCTCGGATTCCTTTAATATGGTTCCTGTCATATCCTGGGTATCCGTTTCTTTTCCCAAAAGCATGACTGCCTCGTATACCTTGTCCTTATCAGTTAAAAGGTCACAGACTCTGGTTGCTTTTCCTATACATACAGGAAGTACGCCCTCCGCATCCGGATCAAGCGTACCTGTATGTCCAATCTTTTTCATTTTTAAAATTCCACGCAGCTTTGCAACTACGTCAAAGGACGTAAATCCTTTTTCTTTTCTCACATTAATAATTCCGTCCATACGTTATCCTGTCTATTTCAAAAGCTGTTTTTCAACGTCCTTTACGATTCCCTCAAGAATCTCTTTAGCATTGCCTTCTATGGTTGCTCCGGCTGCCCGTATATGGCCGCCTCCACCATAGGACATCATAATAACTGCCACATCTACCTTACCACTGGAACGCATGCTTGCTTTAAAGCTTCCATCCTCATTTTCGTAAAGAAAGATTGCAGCTTCCACATCTTTGGTAGCACGAAGCTGCTGTACGATTCCTTCTAAATGTTTCGGAAGAACCTGGTATTTTTCCATTTCTTCTTTGGTTACGATAGATGCAATGCATTTTCCATCTAAAAAGAGCTGGCTGTCCACCAATGCCTGACCCAAAATCCGGTTCTGCTCGTAAGTTTTCTCATAATAAGTCTTATCCACGATACGGCTGAAATCAATTCCCATTTCCATCAGCCTGCCGGCAATGTTCATGGTCTTTGCGGAAGTACAGGAATACTGGAACACACCCGTATCATGCACAATTCCCACATAAATACATTCTGCAATTTCCTTTGTAATCTTCTCTTTATCTATGAGCTCATATACAAGCTCACAGGTTGAACTTGCCTCCGGGAAAATGTAGTTTGCATCTGCAAAGTTCTGATTGCTGATATGATGGTCAACACAGAAGGTGCGTTTTGCTGCATGAAAATATTTCACTGCATTTCCCAGTCGTTTCTCATCGCCGCAGTCCAATGCAATAAATAAATCGTATGGCTCTTTTTCTATATAAGAGCTGTCAATTTTATCTGCATTTGCAAGGAATTTGAAAATGTTTGGAATCGGTTCCAGATGGAGTTCCACTTCCATTTCCGGATGATATTTTCTGATATAGTTATATACTGCTAACGTGGAACCTACACAGTCTCCGTCAGGTTTTACATGACCGGCTATTGCTACACGCTTCACATCATAAAGCTGTTCCTCTAATTTCATTGGCAACACCTGCTCTCTTTCTCTTCGGATGAGGCTTAGGACTCTTCCTGTCCAATCACCTCATCAATTTTCTTTGACATGTTTACACCATACTCAATGGACTGATCCAGGATAAACCGAATCTCCGGAGTATTTCTTAAATTGATACTTTTTGCTAGGGCATGACGAATATACCCTTCTGCACTATTAAGACCTTTGATTGTATTATTCTGAGCTTCTTCGTCTCCGAATACACTGATATACGCCTTACAGGTTTTTAAATCCGGTGCCACTTCTACGGCGACCACACTGGTCATCGGCGCAATACGCGGGTCTTTTACTTCACTCCGGATAATGTTGGAGAGTTCTCTTTGAACTTCTCCATTTATCCGCATATTTTTCATACTATTTTTTTGCATAATTTTCCTGTCCTTCTATCAGATTATCTGGCAACCTCTACCATCTTATATGCCTCTACCTGATCCAGTTCTGCAATATCATTAAATCCTTCGAATACAAGACCACACTCATATCCGGCTTTTACTTCCTTCACATCGTCCTTGAAACGTTTCAGGGAAGCAAGATTTCCTTCAAATATCTGTGTTCCCTCACGGGTAATACGGACTTTACATCCACGCTCGAAGTTACCATCCAATACATAAGAACCTGCAATGTTACCAACACCGGATGCTTTGAAAATCTGACGGACTTCTGCATGGCCGATTACTTTTTCTTCGTATACAGGATCTAACATTCCCTTCATAGCAGCTTCTACGTCTTCAATTGCGTTATAGATAACTTTATAAAGACGGATATCTACACCTTCATTTTCAGCAGTAACCTTTGCTGTAGGGTCCGGTCTTACGTTAAATCCAATGATGATTGCGTTAGATGCAGATGCTAAAGTAACATCAGATTCGTTGATTGCACCAACACCACCATGGATAATCTTAACCACAACTTCGTCGTTGGAAAGTTTTACAAGGCTCTGTTTTACGGCTTCTACAGAACCCTGGACGTCTGCTTTAACGATGATATCCAGCTCTTTTACATCTCCGGACTGAATCTGTGAGAACAGGTCATCTAAAGACATCCTGGAACGGGTCTCCTCTAACAGTTTTGCCTTTCCTTCGGAAATATATGTCTCTGCAAAGTTTCTTGCATCTTTTTCACTGTCACATGCTACGAATGTTTCTCCTGCATCCGGTACACTGGAAAGTCCTAAAATCTCTACCGGCATGGATGGTCCGGCTTCTTTTACTCTTCTTCCCTTATCGTCAATCATGGCACGTACTTTACCATATGCACTACCACAGGCAATCGGCTCACCAACTGTAAGGGTTCCCTTCTGTACTAAAACAGTTGCTACAGCTCCTCTTCCTTTATCCAGCTGTGCCTCAATGATAACACCACGGGCTTTACGTTTTGGATTTGCCTTTAACTCGCTGACTTCTGCTGTTAATAATAACATTTCCAATAACCTGTCTCTTATACACATCTCCGAGCCCACGAGACGCGTAGTAATCTCGT
>ENA-OZFR01000243-OZFR01000243.1-human-gut-metagenome-genome-assembly--contig:-NODE-243-length-11470-cov-4.111082_pt1 | contig 11470 bp, 8 predicted proteins | sample MGYA00245111_ERZ653647 | MGnify/ENA primary metagenome ERZ653647 (study PRJEB26926, sample SAMN06164944) | human gut metagenome | biome: ENVO:00009003; feature: ENVO:2100002; material: ENVO:00002003...
GCGTCAGATGTGTATAAGAGACAGGGATGAGCATGCAGCAGTCCGGAGCCTGTTCTTTGAGCTGCCTTCCGAGGAACGAATGATTATCGCCATGCATTTATTCTGTGGGTATAGCAGTAAGGAAATCGGAAAACTGTTAGACCTTAACGAAAATACCGTCCGCTCAAAAGAGAGCCGGGGAATAAAGAAAATGGTGGAGAAATATTGGAAGTGAGAAACGGAAGATATGCAAAAAGTCTGGAAAACAACAGGAAATTCAGATGAGATGGAGGTGCCGGTATGAATGAACAGGAGATTTTAACCCAGTTAAGAAAAGCGGCGGAAGAGATAGAGATACCAGAGGCTCTGAAGCCGGAACAGATAGAAAAACAATTACAGGAACAGAAAGCAAAACAGCAGCAGGAAAATCAGCACTTGAAACCGAAAAAATCGAAGAAAATAATTCCATGGCGCAGACTTGGAAGTATGGTGGCAGTGCTGGCACTGGTAGTATGCAGCGGAATTTATATAACAGTGACCCGTGTTGATAAGAATTCCGGTACAGGGCAGACGGATTCCATAGCAATGACGGATACGCAGCAGACTGTGGGAGAAGCTGGTGAAACAGAGGAAGCGGAGCATGTGGATGTGGCTTCTCTTGGAACAATGTATCATCGTGCATCGGATTATAAGGAGGTATATCAGACTCTTCTTAAGGGGTATCAGCAGAACTGGATAGAAGGGGAAATGAGCGCAGAGACGAGCACTGCGACATCGGAAGATAAGGCTTCCGGCAATGCAGCAAAGGATGAGAGTGCCGATATGGATTTATCGGAGGGTAGCAAGGAAGGCGGAAAAGATTATTCTACGACAAATCTTCAGATGGAAGGCGTAGACGAGAGTGATATTGCCAAAATTGATGGCAGTTACATTTACACTGTAGAGGATAAATATATTGTTATAACAGATATCCGGGATGGAAAATTAGAAGAAGTAACACGATTTTTACCAAAAGATTGTGGTGCGGCAGACCGGGTGATGGAAATTTATGTGGATGGAGACCAACTGATTCTAGTTGTGCAGGGCTATGAGACATCCTTAGATGGAAACAGCAAAGCTGGCTCTGATAAGGAAACTTCTGATAAGGAAACTTCTGATAAGGAAACCAAAGATGAGGAAAACTCAGATAAAGAAACTGCTGTATCAGATGTTGCCAAGGACGGTGCATTCTGCTATAAAATGAATGGAAAAAGCACCACACAGATTCAGGTATACAGTATCGTAGACCGCAGGAATCCGGAATTTGAAGGAAGATTAATCCAGGATGGTTATTATAATACTTCCCGGAAAATCGGAGATGTAGTCTATCTTTTTACACAGTATCATATGACATCCGATGTGGTGGGATATGTAGAAAAGGAATATACCTCAGTGATTCCGAAGGTAAATGGAGAGAAGGTTGCCGCCGGTGAAATTTATCTGCCGGAGTCATCAGGAGAAAGTGGTATACTGGTTTCTTCACTGGATGTAAATAAGCCGGATAAAGTGCTGGACAGTAAGCTTGTAATCTCTGGATATGCCCAGACTTATATCAGCAAAGATGCCCTGTATTTATATGAGGAAGATTATGATGGGGCAATGATTACCAATATTGCAAAATTTGCGCTGGATGAGGGCAGAATCAGTGGTGTGGCGGCAACGGCAGTAAGGGGGTATGTCAGAGATACCTTTGCAATCAATGCCAGTGATGGATATCTCAGGGTATTGACCACGGATTATAGTACAGAGGATGAGGTGAATGCACTTTATATTCTGGATGAGAACATGAAATTAACCGGACAGTTGACGGGCATTGCACCGGGAGAAGAAATCTATGCCGCCCGCTTTATGGGAAACACTGGTTACTTTGTAACCTACCGGAATACCGACCCGCTGTTTACCGTGGATTTATCAGACCCGGCAAAACCGGAAATTATCGGTGAACTCAAGGTGACCGGCTTCTCCGAATATCTGCATTTCTGGGATGATACACACTTACTGGGAATCGGCTACGAATCTGATGAGAAGACCGGAAATATAGAAAACATTAAGCTTTCCATGTTTAATATAGAAAATCCGGGAGAAGTAATCGAAGAAGCAAAGCTTGTATTAAAGGATGTAGATTATAGCGAAGCATTATATGATTATAAGAGTGTCATCATTTCAAAGGATAAGAATTTAATCGGTCTGGTTTGTGAGGACTATAGCAGCAGCAGAACAAAGCAGACCTACCAGATATATTCCTATGAAAATGGAACCTTTAAGAAACAGGCAGAAATTCCGGGCATTAACGGAGTCAATTACGAAAATGTCCGTGGAATGTATAGTGGCAATGTATTTTACCTCTGGATTAATGATAACATTACATCCTATGACATGACCGATGGATTTAAAAAGATAAAGGAGCGGGAGTGATTCTTGCAAAACTTTCCCGATAGCTTTATAATGACAATATATGTGCCGGGTGGTGGTATGAAAATATCATCACCCGGCAACTTATGCAGAATCGGTAACTGCGAAATGGAGAAATGATAAAAAAGATGGCAATCAATCCTAAGACACGAATATTTGATGATTGATACAGAATGTATTGTAATTCTTAGGATGCGTGTGTGTCTGATGTGAGGATGTCTTACCGCTGCTTTGACTGGATACGCCTTTTGTACGCCTGTAGCGAATACTGCTCCAGCTGCAAGGGGCTCTAAGAATTTTGAAAAAGCTATTCTATATATGGCAAACGGTGCAAAGTCACATCCATGTTCCTCTGCACCTCGCTGGTACATCCTTGTACCAGCGTTGCCGGGTTTTGCCAAAATTCTAAGAGCCCCTAACAGTCTGCGCAAATGTATTCGCCTACAGGCGAACAGAAGGCAGTATCTTGTCAAACATTGGGAAGACAGACTCTCATAAACAAAGACACACACGCGTCATTAGAATTACAACATTCTGTAGTATAAAGCAAATATTTGCGTCATAGGATGAATGCGTATATTTATCATTAAACATTTCGCAGCAGCCATAACAACAAGTGCAAGGGAGAATAAACATGCAATATAGAGAAAATCCGGGAAACAAAGACCAGCTGTCCATCTTAGGCTATGGCTGTCTGCGTTATTCTAAGAAAGGAACCGCAATCGACCAGGAAAAGGCAGAGCGGGAGATGGCAGCGGCAGTGGAAGCCGGGGTCAATTATTTTGATACCGCATATACTTACGGTGGAAGTGAAGCATGCCTGGGAAAGTTCCTGGCAAAAGGCTATCGTGATAAGGTGAAAATTGCCACCAAGCTGCCACATTATTATATTAAGGCAGAAGGTGATATGGAGCGGTATTTTAAGGAACAGTTAGAACGCCTTCAGACAGACCATGTGGAATATTATCTGATGCATATGCTGAATGATATTGCAGCATGGGAGCGGCTGACTGCACTTGGAATACAGGACTGGATTGCAGAGAAAAAGAAAAGCGGTCAGATTGGAAATATCGGATTTTCTTTCCATGGCGGAGCCACCCAGTTTAAGAAAATCATAGATTCTTACAACTGGGATTTCTGCCAGATACAATATAATTATATGGATGAACATACCCAGGCGGGAACCGAAGGCTTAAAATATGCTGCAGCGAAGGGACTTCCGGTGATTATCATGGAGCCGCTGCGGGGCGGCAGGCTGGTGAATGCACTGCCAAAGGCTGCCAAAGCCATATTTGCATCTGCAGAACCACATCGTTCCCCGGCAGAATGGGGACTCCGCTGGATATGGAATCATCCGGAGGTGACAGTAGTGCTTTCCGGAATGAATGATATTGCACAGGTAGAGGAAAATGTAAGGATTGCATCGGATGCCACAGCAGATGCATTGACAGAGAAAGACTTGGAAATCTTTGAAAAGGTAAAGAAATCCATTAACCAGCATATGAAGGTACCTTGTACCGGCTGCGGCTACTGTATGCCATGCCCGCATGGAGTAGATATTCCGACCTGTTTTGCAGCATATAATACACGCTATACCGACAGCTTTTATTCCGGTATGAAGGCATATATTATGTGTACCACTTTAAAGACAAATCCGACCAACGCTTCAAAATGCCGTCAGTGCGGAAAATGTGAGAAACACTGCCCGCAGTCCATTGCCATCCGGCAGGAATTAAAACAGGTGGCAAAGAAGATGGAGAATCCGGTTTATAAGGTAGCAAGGGCGATTTCGAAGCGCATTGGAAAGTATTAGAAAAAATATTATGAAATTTTGTAAAAAATAAAGGAAATTTGAAGGTGGACACAGAATTATAATAGCAGGGGTCGAATGACGTCCTCATAATGGTAAAGATGATGGCAGTGCATTTACATCATGAAATGGTGATGTGACAGGAAGGGAGAAGATAAGGATATGACAATTCGGGAACGGATGGAGCGCATGGAGCATGAGATGTTAAGCCCTTATGCAGCATTAAGCGAGAATTCCAAAGGACGGGATTATCCGGAGGCACCTTGTGATATACGTCCCGTATACCAGAGAGACAGAGACCGTATTCTCCACTGTAAGGCATTCCGCCGTCTGAAGAATAAGACGCAGGTGTTCTTAACACCGAAGGGTGACCATTATCGTACCCGTATGTCGCATACCTTAGAGGTATCACAGAATGCCAGAACCATTGCAAAGGCACTGCGGCTGAATGAAGATCTGGTGGAAGCCATTGCATTAGGGCATGATTTGGGACATACGCCATTTGGTCATGCCGGAGAGCGGGTGCTAAATGAACTTTGCTCCGGTGGTTTTAAACATAATAAACAGAGCGTACGTATCGTAGAGAAATTGGAAAAAGGCGGACAGGGACTGAACCTGACCTGGGAAGTGCGGGATGGCATTTTAAATCATCAGACCAGTACGATGCCGCATACACTGGAAGGAAAAATCGTCCGTTTCTCCGATAAAATCGCCTATATTCATCATGATATCGATGATGCGGTGCGTGGAAAGATAATGGTGGAAGAAGATATTCCAATCGAGATACGGAAGGTATTGGGAAAGAATTCGGCAGACCGGCTGGATACACTGATTCATGATATTATAACCAACAGCATGGATAAGCCGGATATCATTATGTCCGATGAAATTTTCCAGGCAATGCAGGATTTACGGAAGTTCATGTTTGTAAGCGTATATACCAATCCCATTGCCAAAGGAGAAGAGACAAAGGCAGAAGGATTACTCAGCAAACTGTTTACATATTATATGGAACATCCGATGACGATGCCGGCGCAGTATACCGATATGATTGCGGAAGGCGAAGAGGAAGAAAGGGTAGTATGTGATTATATCGCAGGAATGACCGACCAGTATGCAATTGCCAAATTCTCAGAATATTTTGTACCGAAGGCTTGGCAGGTGAATTAAGGAATGGCATATTATTCAGATGAATTAATAGAGGAAGTACGTTCCAGAAATGATATTGTAGATGTGATTTCCGGATATGTACGGTTGACAAAAAAAGGCAGCACGTATTTTGGGCTGTGCCCCTTCCATAATGAAAAGACCGGTTCTTTTTCCGTATCACCGAATAAGCAGATGTATTACTGCTTTGGATGCGGAGCAGGCGGAAATGTATTTACCTTTCTGATGCAGTATGAGAACTTTTCATTCCCGGAAGCGATGGAGGCATTGGCAGAGCGTGCCGGAATCGAACTGCCGAAGCAGGAAATGAGTGCCCAGGCAAAGAAAGAAGCAGACAAACGCCAGATTCTGTTAGAGATTAACAAGGCAGCCGGCAAATATTATTATATGCTGCTGCGGAGCGAACACGGAAAACAGGCGTATGAATATTTTAAAAAGAGAGAATTATCGGATGCCACCATGCAGAAGTTTGGGCTTGGCTATTCGGATAAATACAGTGATGATTTGTACCGCTATTTAAGAAAGCTTGGATATGATGATGCAATCTTAAAGGAATCCGGTCTTGTGTCCATTGACGAAGTCCGGGGCGGACATGATAAATTCTGGAATCGTGCCATGTTTCCGATTATGGATGTGCATAATAAAGTAATCGGATTTGGTGGACGAGTCATGGGGGATGGCGAACCGAAGTATCTGAATTCGCCGGAGACCAAAGTCTTTGATAAGAGCCGGAATCTGTATGCATTGAACTTTGCAAGACAGACCAAGAAACCGCAGATGCTCTTATGTGAAGGCTATATGGATGTAATTGCGCTGCATCAGGCAGGCTTTGACAATGCAGTGGCATCCTTAGGAACCGCGTTTACCAGTGGACATGCCAGTCTGCTGAAACGATATACGAAGGAGGTTTATCTTACCTTTGACAGCGACGGTGCCGGAATTAAGGCGGCACTTCGTGCAATCCCGATTTTAAAAGAAGTAGGGCTGACAGCCAAAGTCATCAACATGAAGCCGTACAAAGACCCGGATGAATTCATCAAGGCACTTGGAGCGGAAGAATACCAGAAGCGGATTGATGCGGCAGAAAACAGCTTTATGTTTGAAATCAGGATTTTAGAGCAGAAATATGATATGAAGGACCCGGAAGGAAAGACCGCATTCCAGACAGAAGTGGCAAAGAAACTGCTTGATTTTACCACGGAACTGGAACGGAACAATTATATGGAAGCTGTGGCGGATAAATATCATATGAGCTTTGAAGCACTCCGGAATCTGGTAAACCAGCTGGGCACCCAGGGAGGACTTGTAAAAGAGCGGACACCGCTTAAGAGTGGGCTGAATGAGAAGAAGCATAAGAAAGAGGACGGCATGAAGCAGTCCCAGAAATTGCTTTTGACCTGGCTCATAGAATATGATAATCTGTACGATAAAATCAAAGATATCATTACACCGGAAGATTTTACGGAAGACATTTTCCGTAAGGTGGCAGAGCTTCTCTACGAGCAGAAGAAGTCGGGTACTGTCAATCCGGCACAGATTATCAGTTTATTTGCAGAAGAAGAGGAACAGCGGGAAGTTGCAGAGCTCTTCCATGCGAGAATCCATGAAGTGGATTCTGCTGCAGAGCGGGATAAGGCGTTAAAAGAGACGATTCTGCGGGTGAAGGATAACAGCATCTCCTATCGTTCGGCGCACTTAGAACCTACGGATATGCAGGGCTTGCAACAGCTTGTGGCAGATAAGAGAACCTTGCAGAATATGGAGAAAATGCATATTTCTATAGATTGAGGACAAAATACTATTTAGTCCCGTTTATATGACGAATCATGAGAGGATGAACAAGAAAATGAATGAAAAGATGGAAAAGACTACGAAAAAGACAACAAAAGCTGCAAAAAGCGCTCCGGCAGCAAAAGACGAAAAGATGAGCATTGAGGAGAAAAAAGCAAAATTGCAGGAAAAACTCCAGGAACTCCTTGCACTGGCAAAGAAGAAAAAGAACAGCCTTGAGTATCAGGAAATCAGCGAGTTCTTCAAGGACATGGAACTGGATGCAGATGAGTTTGAGAAAATCCTAGACTTCCTTGAGACCAATAACATTGATGTGCTTCGAATCATGGATGATGACGATATTATCTTAGATGACGAAGACGAGGTAGAGGTAGAAAAGATTGATTTATCGGTACCGGACGGCGTATCCATTGAGGATCCGGTCCGTATGTATTTAAAGGAAATCGGTAAAGTACCTCTTTTAAGTGCAGAAGAAGAAATCGAGCTGGCAAAGAGAATGGAATTAGGAGACCAGGAAGCAAAGAAACGTCTGGCAGAAGCCAACCTTCGTCTGGTGGTAAGTATTGCAAAACGTTATGTAGGACGTGGTATGTTATTCTTAGACCTGATTCAGGAAGGTAACTTAGGTCTGATTAAAGCCGTTGAGAAATTCGATTACCGGAAAGGCTATAAGTTCTCTACCTATGCAACATGGTGGATTCGTCAGGCAATCACAAGAGCCATTGCAGACCAGGCAAGAACCATCCGTATCCCGGTTCATATGGTTGAGACAATCAACAAACTGATCCGCGTTTCCAGACAGTTACTGCAGGAGTTGGGACGTGAACCGACCCCGGAAGAGATTGCAGCAGAAATGAATATGCCGGTAGACCGTGTACGTGAAATCTTGAAGATTTCCCAGGAGCCGGTTTCTTTAGAGACTCCAATCGGTGAAGAGGAGGATTCCCATTTAGGAGACTTCATTCAGGATGATAATGTACCGGTACCTGCTGATGCAGCAGCATTTACCCTGTTAAAAGAGCAGTTAGAGGAAGTGCTTGGAACACTGACCGAGCGGGAGCAGAAGGTATTAACTCTTCGTTTTGGTCTGGAAGATGGACGTGCCCGTACACTGGAAGAAGTTGGAAAAGAGTTCAATGTAACCAGGGAGCGTATCCGTCAGATTGAAGCAAAGGCACTCCGTAAACTGCGTCATCCAAGCAGAAGCCGCAAATTAAAGGACTATCTGGAGTAATATATGAATAAACTTTCAAAAAGAATGCAGGCAGTTGCAGCATTGGTTCAGAATACCACCTGCCTTGCAGATGTAGGATGTGACCATGGTTATGTTCCGATTTATCTGATTCAGTCAGAATGTATTGGGCATGCCATTGCAATGGATGTGAACCGGGGGCCGCTTCTTCGGGCAGAGGAGCATATCCGGGAAGTTCATTTAGAAGATTACATAGAAACCAGATTGTCCGATGGACTTACGGCACTGGCTCCATCTGAAGCCGATGGCGTGGTAATCGCCGGAATGGGTGGAGCGTTGACGAAACGGATTCTTGCAGAGCATCCGGAAGTCTGGAAGAAGATGAATAATCTTGTGTTACAGCCACAGTCTGAAATAGAAGAGGTACGCCGTTATATTTATGCGGAAGGCTTTCATATTGAAGAAGAAGATATGGTGGAAGAAGAAAGCAAATATTACGTGATGTTAAGATGTGTACCGGGAAAAGCAGCACCGTTGACGGATGTTGCTTTTCGTTATGGTGGATATTTATTACAGACAAAAAATGAAATATTAAAAAAATATTTAATAAAACAGAGACAGCAGTTCTCGGAAATCTTAAAGAAACTTGAAATCCAGAAGCTTATGCCGGAGCAAACTGTATTGCAGAAACCAGAATTGCTGCAACAATCTGCAACGCAACAGGATGAATTGCAGCAGAAAGAAGATGGCAGTACAAGACGCTTTGAACGGCAGAAAGAACTGGAAGAGAAACTTGCAATGATAGAAGAAGCAGAGCGTATCATGGGAGAAAATATATGAAGTGTGAACAGATACGGGAAATATTAGAGACACTTGCTCCTGTAGCAATGGCCTGTGAATGGGATAATCCGGGATTTCAGGTCTGCAGATGGGAGAAAGAGATAAACAGTATCTATCTGGCGGTGGATGCAACCGATGAAGTAATTGCGGAAGCAAAAGAACTTAAGGCTGATATGATACTGACGCATCATCCGTTAATCTTTGGTGGAATCAAAAATGTTCTTACCAGTGATTTTATCGGCAGAAGAATTTATGGACTGGCACAGCAGGATATGGTTTACTGTGCGATGCATACGAATTTTGATATCTGCGTCATGGCGGACCTTGCAGCAGATTACCTGGAACTAATGGAGACAGAACCATTGGAAGTAACCGGGGAGTGGCAGGGAAAATCCTGTGGTATCGGCAAAGTGGGAATGCTGCCAGAGGAGATAAGTCTAGGGGATTGCGGCAGGATTGTAAAAAGCCGGTTTCAGACAGAAGCGGTAAAAGTATTTGGTGATACCAGCCGCATGGTACAGCGTGCAGCAATTTGTCCCGGCTCCGGAAAGAGTGAAGTGGATGAAGCGATTGCAAAGGGTGCCCAGGTGTTGATAACAGGAGATATTGACCACCATACGGGAATCGACGCAGCAGCCAGAGGCTTAAGTATCTTAGATGCAGGACATTATGGATTGGAGCATATTTTTGTAACCTATATGGCAGATTATTTCAAGGAGAGATTACCGGAACTGAACATATACAGCCAGAAGTTACAATCTCCGTTTTCCTATATTGTATAAATAGTAATCAAAGAAATGGGGGACTACTATGGGAGAAATTAAATGTAGAATTAATATTCATGGAAACGTAAGGGAGTATGTGCCGGAAACCACATACAAGCAGCTTGCCAAGGAATATCAGAAACAGTTTCCGGATGATATTGTCCTGGTGCTGGTGAACAACCGCCTGCGGGAGCTGCGTGAGAAGGCAGAATCGGGAAATCTTACCTTTATTACAACGGCAGACAAGGATGGCAGGAAAGCATACCGGAGAAGTACGGCACTGCTGATGCAGAAGGCAGTGCATAATCTTTATGGGGAAGAAAAGATTACGGTCCGCATCATGCATTCCATTGCCCAGGGATATTATTGCGAACTGAAGCGGAATGAGGAAAAGAACGGAGCATCAGAGCAGGCAGAATGGGTAGCTGTCGATGAGCAGATGTTAAGGGATTTAAAGCAGGAGATGCAGCGTCTGGTAGAAGCCGATTTTCCGATTGAAAAGCACAGTCTGCCGACGGCAGATGCAGTAGAACTCTTCCGGAGACTGGGAATGACTGATAAAGAAAGACTGTTCCGCTACCGGAGAAGCTCAAGGGTCAATATCTATGAACTGGATCATTACAAAGATTATTTCTATGGATATATGGTGCCGTCTACCGGTTATCTGAAATATTTTGATCTGACATTGTATAAAGAAGGTTTTATGCTGCTCTTTCCGGGAAAAGATACCAGGACGGTGGATATTTTTGTCCCATCGGATAAACTGTACCTGACACTGGAAGAAGCGTCAGAGTGGGGACATACCATGGGAGTAGGAACCATAGGAGCTTTGAATGATGCAGTTTCTGCAGGCAGAATACAGGAAATTATTCTGATACAGGAAGCCCTGATGGAACAGAAAATAGGACAGCTGGCAGAGCAGATTAAAGAGGGACATCATAAGAAATTCATTATGATAGCAGGTCCGTCCTCTTCCGGGAAGACAACGTTTTCCCACAGGCTGTCCATACAGCTTGCCGCCCATGGCATGAAACCGCATCCGGTTCCGCTGGATGATTTTTATGTAGACCGGGATAAGACACCGAAAGATGCAGATGGAAAACTGGATTTCGAATGCCTGGAGGCATTGGATATTGACCGTTTTAACAATGATATGACAAGTCTTTTAAACGGAGATGCAACAGAACTGCCGGTATTTAATTTTAAAACCGGAAAGCGGGAAGAAAAAGGCAGAATGATGCAGCTTGGAGAGGAAGATGTACTTGTTATTGAAGGCATCCATGGACTGAATGACAGGCTTTCCTACTCTCTGCCGCAGGAAAGCAAATTCCGTATTTATATCAGTGCGCTGACCCAGCTGGATATTGATGAACATAACTGCCTGCCGACGACAGATGGCAGACTGATCCGGAGAATTGTAAGGGATGCAAGAAACAGGGCTACATCAGCGCTGTCTCTTATACACATCTGACGCTG
>ENA-OZFR01000272-OZFR01000272.1-human-gut-metagenome-genome-assembly--contig:-NODE-272-length-10713-cov-4.427472_pt1 | contig 10713 bp, 14 predicted proteins | sample MGYA00245111_ERZ653647 | MGnify/ENA primary metagenome ERZ653647 (study PRJEB26926, sample SAMN06164944) | human gut metagenome | biome: ENVO:00009003; feature: ENVO:2100002; material: ENVO:00002003...
GTGGGCTCGGAGATGTGTATAAGAGACAGGTAATACAGATGCAGTTAGAATACCGACTATCTTTCTCTTCATAAGTTGTGCTCCTTTTCATAAAAATAGTTATCGTAATGCAGTCTTGGATAACTTGCATATCAAGTATATCGTACCCACCGACCGATAAGCCATCGATTTTACTTACAAAACACGAACACTTTTGTCACTTATTATTATGAAAAATAGGCTGCAAACCCAATTTCTATCGGGATTGCAGCCGGCTGTTTCGCTTTACGGAAGATTGAAGTTCCTTTGTTGCAATTAATCTCCCATACTCGCAGAAATATTCAATACCTCTTTTGTCTGGGAATTGAAGGTCACTGTAAATTCATACACCTCACCTTTTTCAGGCAAACTGGTTTTCAGTGCTGTAACGCTTACGATATTTTCATATGCTGCTTCCTGCTTCTGTTCGGAATCCAGCGATACATACTCATTTTCACTGATTTGTTTTCCAACACTATAAGAAAAATCATCCTCATCAATAGCAACCTCATACTCGTTGGAAATCATCTGTTTTGCCTCTTTAATAATCTGTTTTTCTTCTTCAGAATACGCACTATCCTTTGTTCCACATCCTGAAAACCCCCCTATTACCAACACTGTGGAAATCAGTATACTCAAAATCTTCTTCATCTTTTAAATCCTTTCATTACTCTGATATACTTTACGGAAAACTGCCTTTTTGTAGGAAATATTAATAATGAAATAAACTACGGTCTGTACTGCAAACAACACTATGGTACATCTGAAAGCGACAGGCACATTTGAAACGATTACATGTCGCTCACTGATTGCAATCCCAATCCACAGATACGCTACTGCAACAAGAAATGGAACCCACAAGATCAGAGAAGTCACCTTATTCAGCGCTGCAGATAATTCTTTTTTTGACAGACCGATTTTTACAATTCCCCTATACTTCTTACACTCAGCTTCCAGCTCTGAATAGAGTCTGGAATAGATAAAGCTTGCAACAGCAAGGATGAATGTAAAGCACAGCATACTTCCAATGTATAAGGTCAGGTTATTCTGCAGCTGCGTAGAGTGATAATAGCTGTATGCATCGATCACGTTAGCATCTCTGGACTCAATCGAAGGCTTCAGCTTATTTTTTATTGTTTCCGGACTATAGCTGTTCGTTTCCCAATTATTATAGAGAAATGCCGTGATAGTTGTCTTTTTCATCTGTGGCTGCAATGCTTCAAAAACAGCATCATTTAAAACACAAATACCGCTGGTAAACCCAGACAAAGTGATGACGGAATCCGTATTTCCCTCTATGGATAATGTCAGACCATTTTCTGCAAAAAATGTCTGCATTGCAGATGGAATTGTTTTTATTGTTTCTCCTGCATTTCCTGTAACGAGAAAAACTCCGTCTTTTGAAACTGCCACCGGTTCTCTGTCCAGAAACTCCATCATTTTATTATATTCACTGGCAGAAATGATTGCTGCACGGGACTGCTCCGATTTGCTGTACCACAGATCAAAGGCTGCCTCCTGATATTCTGGCAGGTTTTGCAGTTCCTTTTCAATCACAGCCAGATTACCTGAATCATCCGCATTTTCTGTCCATGCATTATAACTCATGGCATATGGCATGATCTTTTCCGTTTCCTCTTTCACACTTGTTGACATGGAAAACAGAATAATGATGGCAAAAAATGAAATAGCATACAACACGGCAGAAATCGTCATTGCCTGTGTATTTGCCCTCATTTTTGCTTTCCTGTCACTGCTGTAAAGCAGACGCCCATTTGCGTGACTGCCTTTGGTAAGAGCGAGCGCTATGCGCATTCCATAAGCAAACAGCAGATAAGTGCCAATGACAACTGTGATAAGCATTGCAAACGGCGTTAAAATGTTTGCCTGTATGTCTTTCGCCATCTGTGTTTTGCCTGCCAAAACACCTGTCAACAAGACCACTAAGATGAAAAAGATAATAAGGAAGGGCAATAACCTCTGGGGCTTTTCACCCGTCACTTCGGTCTTGAGCAGCCGCACAACTTCTTTTTTACGAATCAGCTTTGGTGTAAAGAAAGCAATGGCCAGAAATACAAGTCCCAAAGCAATGACGGTTACAACAATTGCCTGCATCGGGAAATAAAACACAAAGTCGGATACACCGATGACCTTGTTGGCAATGTCGAGAAAGAACTTTGAAAATACCAGTCCCAACACAATTCCTGTCATGATCGATGCAACTCCGACGATCATGTTTTCCAAAAACACGAGCTTATTCAGCTGTTTTTTGGATGCTCCCAGAATCGTGATCAAGCCAAACTGTCGGCTTCTGCTTTTCAAAAAGCAGGTCACAGAATAGGAAATAAAACAGACAGAGAAGCCAATCGATACAACCTCACCCAACAGAAGTATCAATCCCATTGTGCTATCTGTGTCAATGACGCTCATGGCCGGGTGTAAGGACAAAACCGTAAACAGGAAGAATACAAATACGGAAAAGACACAGTTTACAAAGTAAAATATATAGCTTCTTCTGTCACGACTGATATTTTTACGGGCAAAATCAAATAATGTCACGTGGCTCACCTCCCAAAAGGCTCATGGCGTCAACAATTTCCTGCTGAAAAGCTCTTCGATTTCCGCCGGAGACAATCTCCTGATACAACTGTCCGTCCTTGATGATCAGTACACGCTTACAATAGCTTGCCACAAAAGAATCGTGGGTTACCATCAGGATAGTCGCATTTTGCGTTTCATTCAGCATTTGGAAAAGCTCCATAACATCCTTTGTCGCCTTAGAGTCCAGATTTCCGGTTGGTTCATCCGCTAACAGCAGTGATGGATTGGTTACAACTGCACGAGCAACAGCGGTTCGCTGTGCCTGACCTCCGGATATTTCAAAGGTCCGTTTCGAAAGAAGCTGCTCTATTCCCAGCATCTTAGCAACTTCCTCAGTGTGTTTTTTGATTTCAGGAACAGGAATCCCCTCCAATGTCAATGGTAACATGATATTCTCCCCAATTGTCAGTGTATGAATCAGATTAAAATCCTGGAATACAAAACCAAGCGTACTGCGTCTGAAATGTGCCAGTTCATCATCATTCATTTTATGAGGATCTTGTCCATCGATACTTACATTACCGCTGGTAGGGTGATCAATCGTTGAAACTACATTCAAGAGGGTACTCTTACCACTTCCTGACGGTCCCATGATTGCCACAAACTCACCTTTTTCAATACTAAAATTAATATCACTCAAAGCCGTATATGGAACCTTCCCCTCATATATTTTTCCAAGATGTTTTGTTGTTAATATAGACATTTTTAAACCTCCGTTGTTACTTGAAGAAATAGTTCATTCATCTTTCTTGTTCTGTACTCAATATAGCAGACTTTATCATAAATAAGAATCGAGAAAGATTACAGAACATGACAATTTTGTAATCTTTCTCGAAATGTTAAAACAATTTATGATTGATCTTATTTGGGGTTGCTAAAGCAGATTGTAAACGTACTTCCCTTCCCTACTTCTGACTGCACTTCAATGGTGTGTCCCAGATAATCTAAAATCTGCTTTACCATATACAAACCCAATCCACTGGATTCTCCGCGCTGTCTCCCATTCTGACCGGTGAAGAATAAATCATAAATCCGTCTGATGTCACGGGGATCAATTCCACAGCCTTCATCCTGAATATGCAAGACAGCGGAGTCTCCCATATTCTCAGCACAAATGATGATTTTTCCACCTTCATTGCTATACTTGAGTGCATTCGTCAAAAGCTGGTACAAGACAACCCGCAGCCATTTGGAATCGCTATAAACCACAAGTTCCTCCCTCACTGCAAGCTTTGGAAAAATGCCTTTCGTGATGAACGAGCTTTTCAGCTCATTGATGCAGTCTTTGCAGACACTATGCAAATTGACCTTTTCCGAATGAAAATCATTTTTTATTTCATCTAGTTTATACATATTTAAAACCTGATCCAGGTCATATTGTATCTGCGACGCTGAATGTGCTATTTTAGAAAAATCAGAATCACCTTTTTTATTTTCTGAGATCAGACGGATTACAGACAGAGGTGTTTTTAGCTGATGCACCCACCGATAGATCATAACCTTGCTCTGCTTTTGCTGCTCCTCCAAACGAGTTATACGACTTAGATATATGCGGTGCTGCTGCTCAATCAATTCCCGATAATGCTGTTCTTCACGACCTTTCGGTTCTCTGATCAGAAAATCTTCCATGGTTTTATCTTCAGTACAGAGTATTTCATAAAAGTCCCATGTCGAATATAACCTGTAGAGTAGAAAACAAAACAGAACAAACAAGGATAGTAATACATAATACCACCATGCTCCCTCTGGATTCTCATTGATCACAGTTAAATAAACAGTCATAATGAACGTTGGCGCTGCCAGAAAAAGAAGGATTACCCATAAATGATCCAGCAAAAAACATTTTAAATGTCTTACAAAACGTTTATTTTTCATGGTCATCATCTCCCAGGCGATATCCAATACCTCTGACTGGTTTTATGTTCAACGTAGATCCGATACCGTCTAACCGTTTACGGATCCTGCTGATGGTCACATTTAAAGTATTTTCCTCCACAAAATTATCATTATCCCAAATTTCATTCAGAAGATCCTCGCGGCTTACGACATCCGGATAGTTCTGAAACATGATCCGTATTACGCCTGCTTCTGTTTTAGATAATTCCGTTTCTTTCCCATTGCATCGAAGTACCAGACGATTTTGTGAAAAGATGCAGTCTCCACAACTCAAATCATTCGTAACAGCTGTGACATATTCACCATAAGTACGGCGAAGAATGGCTGTAACCTTTGCTGTAAGCACATCCAGTGAAAATGGCTTTGTCACATAATCGTCCCCACCATTCATCATCGCATAGACCTGATCCGAATCTGCATTACGGGAAGACAGAAAAATGATCGGGCAGGAACTTTTTTCTCTGATTTTTCCGCACCAGTAAAATCCATCATAGGCAGGCAGATTAATATCCAGCAGCACCAGATGTGGTTTTGCTTTTTCAAATTCTTTAAAAACATTATGGAACTCTATACATTTTTCAATAGTAAATCCAAATTTCTCCAAATGGCGTGAAACCAATTCTGCAATATCTGGATCATCCTCTACAATCATAATTTTATAATTCATACATCACCTGTATTCTAAATATCCTTTCTCCCCATCCATCTGGGACTTCACAAACACTTCATTCACATTCAAGTATACCTTAGTGTATTTATTTTTCAATTATTGACTTCATAATAACATACTCCCTCTATCTGGTACAACTTCAATCTTCTCTATTAGTTCGCCCCCCTGAGACACCATTATTATTAACCAAACAGACCGTCATTTCTGATTTAATAATATCCTCTTTCTTCTCGCCAGTCTTTCACATAACATCGGATTCCGATATAGACCATATATACAAGAAGTACTAGTACTTCCGGTTGTTCTTGCATGACTAATCAATGCTAATTCTCTGTTTAGTATTAACTCAACACCTAGGTTCTCTGCAAATTGTCTGGTTTCTTGTGAGGCTTCAGATGTGGCAAATACAACAGGAATGCTACCTAGACTTTCTCCACCTCTTGCGTGCATGCCAGCATAAATTTCACTGATTGCGGACTTAGTCAATTCCTTGCCATTCCAACATTTGCATTGAATATAAAATACAAAGTCTTTATATATTTTGCTTACAGTTACATTATACTTTGCTATGATATCAACTCCACCATCAAAGCCAGCCTTGTATTGCTCTGGGTCTGATTCATTTGCTTTGTTGGTTCGGTATGCAGTTAAACCACATGACTGTAATATCTCAACTACCTTGTTTTCATATGCTATTCCTATTTCTACTGGGCTTTTCATAAGTACGCCTACTTTCTGACAAAAAGATAAATTGTCTGAATATTTACCTTTTGTCTGTTTTTTAATGTACTTTCAATACTTTTAATGAGTCCGTTCATAGACTTAGGTCATTTTAAGGACATGAGTATGCAGTTTTTCTTTCAAAACCTCTGTATAAATTCAAAAAACCTAAGTGCTTATCATATGGATATCCAGCCTTACTCATGCTTTGAGTGATGCCGAGCTTCTCACAGAATTCTGTAAACTCCTTGGATGTGTACTGGCTTCCCTGATCTGAATGTAACATAAGTTTACTTAAATCTATTCCCGGCTGCGAATGAATTGCTTTTTCAAGCGTTCTTTTCGCTAAATCAGCGGTTATATTTTTATCCGTTATGCTTGAAATAACGCTTCGGTCGTGTAGGTCAATAATAGTGCAATTATAACGTTTACTACCATCTGTCAAAAATAGATAAGTAAAATCAGTACACCATTTTAGATTTATTGCATTTGCATGAAAATCCTGATTCAGCTTGTTTTCATAAACTTTGTGAGCAACACCATGTTCATACTCTGGTTTCTTTTTCCTAGATATTGAGAACAGCTGCATTTCAGTATTCATATATTTGTGAACCGTTAAACTACTGATATCGTATCCTTTACGGATAAGATACGCATGTACGGTTCTATAACCATCAACTCCGCCATGAGAGTGATAGATTTCTCGAATAGAGTTTTTGATTTCATCTTTCTGTTGATGATAATCAGCTTTTCGATTTTTAAGATAGTTATAAAAAGCATTTGGATAGATATTAAATTTCCTGAGTAGCCATCTAAGTCCAAATATCTTGTTGTATTTCTGAACGAATCGATAAGCCTCTAATCGATTTCCTTCGCAAAGAATGCCGCTGCTTTTTTTAGAAAGTCATTTTCCTTTTGAAGTTCAGCAAGTTGCTTTTTGAGTTTAAGATTTTCTTTCATGTAGTCATAATCGGCTTTGGCTTCTTCATTTGTCTGGCATTCTTCACGGAATTGTTTTGTCCAGTTGGAAATGCTTGCTTTGGATACACCATATTCAGCAGCAAGACCTTTGAGGGATCTCCCCTCTTCAAGATGAAGACGGACAATCTTCTTCTTAAATTCTGGTTCGTAGTTTTGGTTCATTTGTAACATACCTCGTTTCCTCCTAAGATTATATCTTATTAGGTCGAGCTGTTACAACTATAGTTTAGCACAACAAAGACGGAAAAGTGGTTATTCTTGGTAAAATAAGTATACTTGCTGAAAATGGGGAAAATGTATCAGGTACATCTAAGTGTATATTTACATCTGACAATGCAGAGGAAGTTAAGTCATTCTTATCTTACATACAAAGTAAGTTAGTATCTTTCCTGGTTTTTATAGGAATTAGTGGACTTACAATAATGAATGATGAAACATGGAGATTTGTTCCAAAACAAGAAGCCTTTGACCACATCTTTACCGATGAAGAGCTTTATAAGAAATATAAACTCACCGATGAAGAAATAAATATCATAGAATCAGTCATCAAAGAACGAAAATAGTAATACCAATCCTCCTAGTCATGTGGTAAAATGTAACTATCAAATGACAAGGGGGGATTTTTTTGTGAACATTAAAAAATATAAGAAACATAGAATTGCACTTATTGCAACAATGACCATAGCCATGTGCTGTTTAACTGGATGCACAAAATATGAAAAAGATACTACATTCAGTACAGATTTAAACGGTACATATACTTGGGTTGTTGGTTCTGAAGAAATAAAATATTTAGAAAAGGCAACGTATACTTTTGACAATGAAGATTACACATATGAGTATCATAAAGAGAATAATGATGATGTAACGGATAATTCATCAGAAGGTAAAGTATTATCAACTGAAAAAATTAATAAAGACATTGATAAAATTGTATTACAAGATAATAATAATGAAAGTACTATATACAGATACAAAAATATGCTTGGACAATTTTATAGTTCTGATATTCCAAAAGGCAAAACATTTGATTTGATTATAAATACACCAACTGATTCAATGTTTGATACATATCCTAACGAAGCAATTGTATTTGACAAGGATGGTAATGTACATACATGCTTAGATTATACAAACTGTACTGATACCGAAGATGACCATTTAGGAATATATTATAAATATGTGCAGAAAAATGATAAAATTTATTTTTTGAGTGATGCCGAAAATAATTATTATCAGATTTTGTATTATGTAACAGATGATGGACTTTTTGTACCGAGCTTCACAAAAGAAAAATAAATTAATACATTCTTGAAAGTACATCATACACAGACAAATATTAAGGAGGAAACACAATATGAGTAATGAAAAACGTGAACCATACACAGGTGTAGACAGATTAGAATTATTAGGATTTGAAATAATTGACTTAGTATCATGTGGATACAAAGAAACCATTTCAGAAATTGAAAATCAGATTGAAAATGAAAGCATTGTACAGTATATAAGAGAAAAATACAAAGACAATTTGTCAAATACATTTTCCGACAATATGCCATATAACTATGCTGATTGGAATAAGGCATTAGCTAAATACAGTGTTTGGATTAGAGGACAAGAGAGAAGAAAATATGGCATTGAAAATGAAGATGATGGTTTACTTCTACTGCTTGCATTCATTCTTGAATTAGTAGCAAACAGAGAACATGATTGGACAGGTTTAAAATCTAATTGACATGTTTACAGCGTAAAGGAGCATAAATATTATGACAGCATCACAAATTATCAAAGAGCTAAATCACTTACCTAGCTTTTTATACATTTATTGGAATCCAAGTGATGAAAAAGACCACATGGTAATACTCGGAGGTCAGTCATGTCAACAAAAAACTGACCATACAGGCATAATTCCAGCAATGCACTATAATTATGATATGCAAGAAATATATGAGAAAGAAGCACTGGAAGAATCTGATAAATATACACTGGTAAAAGCGATGAGACATATTCAGAACCTTTGTGACTACAGAGATCCTGAATTATATACTTTAGCCAAGCAAGAAGAATACTTAAATGAACTTAGTAGTGAACAGTTAGAAGAAATTTACAAACAAATCGAAATGTATAAATTGGCTCGCAGCTTATACAAGGATTATCATTAAATAATGGGCTACCTCACCTCCCAAGTGAGATAGCCTTTTCAAAATTCCATTCTAATAAATTGCACGACAACTTAGAGTAAAAATGAATACCCATTAGTAAGAAATGAATAGAAAATGAATAAAAGTGTGGTGTTTCGTATAATTATGAGTTAATATGCATCAGACACACTTTTGTAAAAAGGGAGTTATTTAACAAATCACATAAGATTACTCTTGTATTGTTTTCAACTTCTTTAATCTTATAAACAACCTTTTATCCTTCGAACACATCTTTTCAAGTTCTTCAAGACTGTATCTTCTCAAATCTGATATAATTCCTTTAGTGTTGCCTGCCCCATATTACGAAACTTTATAAAATGCTCCTTTGGATATTCTCTCAATCCTTCCAATGACTCAAATCCATTTCTTCTGAGAATATTCCGTAACCTGCTCAACATTTCAAATTCCCCATCAGTCAAATACCAATGGGGAATCCTTAGAAATAGAACAATTAAATTTTCAATTTTCTTCATCACACGGAAATACAATTCCGGCATCCTCTCTTGCCCGGGTCAGTATCCGGCTGACCGCAATGCTGTGGTCGAGCATTTCGTAGCAGGTTGCAGTGTCCTTTGATGCTATCTCATTTACAAAGGAAACAAACTCTGCATACATCCGGTGTGCATCTCCATTTCCATCATAGGATACCTCTCTTCCATCCCGGTAATGGATGGTCACTGCGCCGCAGACATTACACGGGCTGTTCTGGGCAATGTAGCCTTCGCTTCCTTCAATGCGATATTCCGGCTGTCCCTGACAGTCCTTTGCGCCTATTGCAACTGCCTGAAAGCCGGGATAAGATAAAATTGCAACACCGCTGGTGTCAATTCCTTTTTCCATGTTTGCGGTATAATGCACAGACTGCGGTTCTCCAAACAAGCCTTCTAAATACTGGATATTATATAAGTTTAAATCCATCAAAGCTCCACCTGCCTGCTTTGCATCAAAAACAGGAATGTTTTCTCCATTCTGGAAACGGTCATATTTTCTGGAATATTGGCTGAAATTGCAGACTGCCATTTTAATTTTGCCAATCGTCGGTAACTGCTCTTTGATAAACTGATAGTTCGACTGATACCGTGTGGTAATAGCTTCAAATAAAAATACTCCCTGCTTCTTTGCAAGGGCACAAAGCTCCTCTGCCTGTCTTTCATTGGCTGTCATGGGTTTTTCTACAATAACATGTTTTCCACGAAGAACTGCTTCTTTTGCCATTTCAAAATGTAAAAGATTTGGCACAGCAATATAGACAGTATCAATTTCCGAATCCAGAAGCTTTTCATAATCACTTACAGCAAGCTGCATCTGATACTGTTCTTTTAATTTTTCTGCTTTTGCTTCACTGCGCTTTGTTCCACAAATTCCATAGCAGGAAAGCCCTTTTACCTGCTGCAATACCGGAAGTACTTCTTCTACGATAGTTCCTGTTCCTACGATTCCAAGCTTCATTTCTTTTCTTCCTTTCCACGGATATACGGGTCTCTGTAATAAGATATGACAAGCTGTATACACATCAGGCACCAGATAACCGGCTCACAGATAATTACACCAAAATATTTCAAGATTGAGGAAAACTTAATATAAATTTTTGATTATCTTTTCATATCTTCTTAAATGTCCGCAAAG
>ENA-OZFR01000276-OZFR01000276.1-human-gut-metagenome-genome-assembly--contig:-NODE-276-length-10605-cov-3.845687_pt1 | contig 10605 bp, 12 predicted proteins | sample MGYA00245111_ERZ653647 | MGnify/ENA primary metagenome ERZ653647 (study PRJEB26926, sample SAMN06164944) | human gut metagenome | biome: ENVO:00009003; feature: ENVO:2100002; material: ENVO:00002003...
GATGTCGCAAGCGACCGCCGCAGGCGCGAGAATGTGCCAAGGCACATTCTTTGTTCTTTTACAGGAAATTGCTTTCCTATTACTTACAGCAGAAAAGATTATACCCTATCAACAGCAATATCAATATAATAATAATCCCAATCACGTCACTTGGAATAATAAACATAAAAAACATACCAAATCCCACCATGAAAAAGGAATACCCCATCAAGCGTTTCATGTTTTTTCTCCAATCAAAAAGACATATACCATTATAGTATATGCCCTTCTTTTTCACTTAGCACGCTGTACGTTCTTCTGTTACTATTCTATACTGTTCTTATTCTTCATCCTTATTTACTGCATCAGATAAAATTTCATTCATCTCAGACTCTGCTGCTTTCTTGGATTCTTCATCTAACTTTGCAGTTGCTGCCTCATCCTTCTTTCCCCTGGATGCAAACTTATTTACGAAATCTGGTACCATATCAAGAATTTTGGTCACACCATCCTGATTCTTAATATTTACAAGCTTGGTGGTGCCATTCTGAATAACAAGAACCGCACTTGGTGTAATCTTTCCACCCATTCCTCCTGCTCCGTTGTTCTTCTTCTCCTGGGAAAATGCACCTGCGCCTACACCAAAGGATACATCCACTAATGGAAGAATGATGGTATCTCCGATATGAATGGCATCTCCTACAACCGTCTTGGTTGTAATGAAGCTGTCCATTCCTTTGAATAAAGATTCTACCGTATTGCGAAATGTGTTATTACTGTCTGACATAATAATTCCTCCTGATTCTACTTCATATTGATTCTGTTAAAATTGCTTTATAAAGTGTTTCACATCCGGATTTCTCCAGATTTGAATTGCAGCCTTTAATAAATGAATCACCTGTATCCGTCCCCTTATATCCCAGCTGCCTTCGATATAAAAATGTTCTGCCTCAAAATCCGGCATAATAGATACCTTATCATAATATAAAAATGGTAATACGCTGAGCACTGCTAAAACCTGCCCTGTGGCTGCCGGATCTTCCATACCATAAGCAACATCTGCCTTCATATGCTTTGGTCCGTATTTTTTTAACAGCCCTATTACAGCACCCAGGACAAAACGGACGGCACTTCTATTCTGCTCATCCTGTATCCACTGATTCACTTTTTTTATTTTACTGCCGATATTTTTAAATTTCTGCGGAATTGCTTTTATCTTTTCTACTATCGAGCGTATTGTCTTGCTGATTTTACCAAATACGGAAACAAACTTTTTCTTATATGTCTTCTTATGGCATTTCTGTTCATACTGTTTTTCCGTCTGTTCTTCTTGTACTTCAGCCGGTGGATTCTGTTCTTCCAGCCCCGTTACATCTATCTTTTTTTCAATCGCCGGTGCTGTTTGTTCTTCCGGCTTCTGACGTTTCTGCACTAAGTCTTTTTCCGGTTCCTTATGGGATTTTTCCCCGGATTTCTTTTTCGGCTTTTTCTTTACTTTCTTTTTCTCTAATTTCTTTTTGGATTTTTCATCCGATGGATACTTCCATGCTTTTATGCCAAAAATCTTTAAAACTGCAAGCTGCTTTCCCTGCTCCATCAGAAAGGAAAAACGCAAAACCATAAGACACCATGCTCCATGCACTTTTAACGTAGTCTGTCCCTGCCTTGTCTCTCCACGAATCCGGTAAGATACCGGAGCAAACAGCAAAAGCATGATAAGTAAAACCAGTAAACCTAATATGCATAATAATATTATGCCCAGGATTTTCAAAATAGATAACAGCACTGTCATCCTCATGTCTCCATTTCAGTATTTTTACGAGTCTGCTGTTTCAGTACAAATTTACGCACTTCAAATGTTCCTGTTTTATGATAAATATCATTTACAATTGCTGCTGACATCTCTAATGCTGCGTCATATCCTTTTTCCAGACCGATAATAAAAAGTTCTTTCTTCGGATATGCCTTTTGTAATAAATCTGTTGCCGGTATAATATCCAGAAGATTCTCTTCATTTGACGGAAGGGTCAGAAGATAAAGCGACGGCTGTGGCACATTCCGCTCCACTCTGCTTTTTACCTTTGCTTCCTGATTTTTCAGCCTTTCTCCCAGATATAAATTAGAATACCAATGCATGCTACACCTCATATCTGATTTAAAAAAGCAGTCAGATGGCTGCTCTAATAATATTTGTGGGTTCCCCACAGATTACACTTTTTCAAATCCAGATATTCATTATAAGCTTTTTCCAAAATCTGCTTCTCATTGGCAAATTTTAAAAGATGATAGGCTTCATGATATTTATAATATCCGGAATCTACAAAGAACTCTTCACGTTGTGGCTTACTGTAATAACTGTCTGCCATCATCAGATACCAATGTACCTGTTTCTCCACCGTATCTTCTGGCACAGTAAAGCTATACTGGCTCTTCCCGACATATTTGATTATGGATGCATCTACGCCCGTTTCCTCCAATACCTCTCTTGCTGCGGTATCTTTGAATTCTTCCCCGGGTTCTACTGTTCCCTTTGGAAGCACCCAGCCTTCGTACTTATTCTTATAATTCTTATAAAGGACAAGCACCTTACCCCGAAATATTACCACACCACCACAACTTGTTGCTTCAATCATTGCAATACCTCCTGATGTGGTCACTACCTTTTGTTTAACAAACAGTATACCCCTTTTTTCATAAGGATGCAACAATCCATTTCAGAAGTCCCGGATGATTCCTGACGCAGCATGTCATCCTATCTGTTTTCATTTATCTGTAATATACATCAAAAACCTGTTTTGCTGCTGGAACTGCAACGGTACTGCCTGCACCTGCACCTTCTGCAATTACAACAACTGCAATATCTTCCTTATCCTCCCGGTGTGCATATCCAACAAACCAGGAATGGCTTTCTCCCTTATTGTTATTAAACTCTGCGGAGCCAGTCTTGCCGTATGCAGTATAACTCTGCCCATTTAACTTGGATGCAGTACCATCTGCAACTACACCTGCCATAAATTCCTGCATGGTCTTTGCTTCTTTTTCCGAAAGAAGCTGCTTGCTTGCAGCCGGCTCATATTTCTTTACTTCTATACCATTTTCATTTTCCGTATGGTCTACCACATAAGGTTTCATCAGAATTCCATCGTTGGCAATTGCACTGGTAATCAATAACATATGGAGTGGTGTTACCAGCGTCTCTCCCTGTCCGATTGCCGTCTGCATTTTCATACTTTCCGGGGATTCATCTGTTAATTTAAACTGACTTTTACTTGTTTCAAAGTTTCCCGGCAGTGTCTTATCAAACATCAGATCTGAACAAAGATCCGAAAGAGAATCTGTGTCCAAAGATAATCCGATATTGGCATAAGATGAATTACAGGAATTTGCAAAGGACTGCTTCAAATCCTGCGTTCCATGCACGGCATTATTATAACAGTGTATTGTAAAATCATTCTCTGTAATACTTCCGTTACAGCTATAACTGTAATTCTCATAATCCGGATTTTCCCGGATATATTCTAAAGTTGTAATTATTTTAAAAGTAGAGCCAGGCGGATATAATCCCTGGGTCGCCCGGTTTAAAAGAACCGAGTTATTATTATCTTCTGAAATAATGGAATCCCAGTCTGCCGCAATAGTATTCGGGTCAAAATCCGGTTTGGACACCATGGCAAGCACTTTTCCGGTGGAAGGCTCCATCACAACAACTGCACCATCATAATTACCCAATGCCTGATATGCAGTTTCCTGCAAAGTGGAATCCAACGTGGTAACCACATTGTCTCCCATGCTTTTTTCATCTTTAATCTCGTTAAACATACGCTCTAATACAAAAGAATGGGAACGTAAAAGATTAAAGTTCATATTGGATTCAATACCAGACTTTCCATTGGTGGAAAAACCGACCACATGCGCATACATATTACCATAAGGATATTTCCGGGTTTCATTACCAGCAGCATCCACTACGGTCTCGGCCAAAACTTTGCCATCTGCTGACATAATCTTTCCTCTGACCACACGGTCTGCAAAAGTATCCTGTCTGCTATTATATGGACTATTGATAAAATCTTCGCTTTTTACCGTCTGAAAATATACCATATATCCCATCAGGCAGATAAAGATAGCAAGGAAAAGATAAGTAATCACTGCAAATTCTTTATTCTTACTAACTGAGGTCCCTGACTTCTGTTTCGAATCCCGATTTTGCTTTCTTTTTTGCTGATTTATATTCTCCTTTTTCATTATGTGACACTCCTTCGTCTTCCCGCAAAATATATAATCCCTGAATAATGCCAAATATAATCAATGTACTTAACATGGAGCTTCCTCCATAGCTGACTAACGGAAGGGTTACTCCGGTGGATGGAATAAATTTTGTTACTCCACCAATGGTTAAGAATACCTGAAATCCGTAAATCGTTCCAAGTCCAAGTGCCACCAGCTTATAAAAGGAATCCTTTAACTGCATGGCAATATTTAAAAACATCAGGAAACAGCTTACACAGACCAAAATCAGACACAGAGCAAACATTCCACCCAGTTCTTCTGAAATTGCTGCAAAAATAAAATCCTGCTCTACTACCGGAATTTTATTTGGCATGCCCTGATATAACCCCAGACCGAAAAAGCCTCCGGTCCCGATTGCAAAAAGCGACTGGCAGATCTGATAGCCCTCTTTGTCAATTACTTTTAGTGGTGTTTTCCATGCCACCACACGGACTCTGACATGATTAAATAATTTATAGGCAATTACTGCCGCTACACTTCCCGCCAGCAGTCCACCGGCAAAATAGAGTGGTTTTCTCGTTGCCACATAAAGCATTGCCATATAAGCCACAAAGAAAATCAATGCGCCACCTAAATCCCGGGATAATACCAGAATCAATACATGCAGTGCTGCAATCAAAGTGGTAATTACCGCCTGACGGAATTCCGTTGATTTATGATACATGGCAGCCACAAAAAACACAAAAAGAATCTTAATAAATTCAGACGGCTGTACCGTAATTCCTGCTATGGTAAAGGAAATCTTTGCTCCATAGCTGGTGCTTCCTGCGATACATACAATACCAAGTTCCACAATACCGATTGCCGCATAAATCCAGGTAAGATTCCGGAAAAATCCCATCCTCCGTATCATCACCGGAATCACAAGGGAAATCACACAGGATACCGCTGCAATCGCAAACTGCTTGATAGCATGTCCAAAATTCAGGCGGGTCAGAATAATAAACCCGATAATCATAAGCATACACATATTATTAACCAAAAGTCTTGAAGCCTTCGGATAACATAATTTGTACACATTCCGTACCACAACAAGAAGAATTATCTGCGCCAGATAAAAAATAAAAGTATATGCATCCTCTGTCACCGCAAATATAACTAAATATGCCGTAAAATGAATCGCATACAAAATCCTTGCCTGCTGTTTAAATTTCTTTTCCTGTTTTCGTTCTGATATATTCCGGAATACCGCAAAACATTCATATGTATACACGGAAAACAGAATAATAAGTGCATATTTTGATAATTCCACAATCAAATGAACCATAAATACCTCTGCTTTATTCTACGCCTCGTTTAAAATGTCCATTGGTGCATTCCATTGGCATCTGCCCCAAAATGCCACCATTTTTATAAATATCGCCATAAATTGTTAAAATCTGTTCTGTCTCTTCTTCAGTTTCTGTCGTAAAGGAAAGCCTTACGGCAGCCGGTGCAATCTTTTTCACGGTTACGTCTTCCTTAAAGAGACAGACCGGAAGCGAATTATAAATTACGTTATAACATTCCGAGCAGAAATTTTTCACCGGAAAATGTACAGAATAACGGTCTTTTAAGTTCAGCACCTTGGGCTGATGCATACAGCCTAACGTGTTCTTATGAATACACTGTGCCGTTATCATAAGCGGAAGTCTGCCATAGATAATCATTTCAGACCGGCTGTTTTCTCTTCTTAAAATCTCCTTCCGGTTCAATTCCACCGGAATTGTATCCTGTATCATTCCAAGACGATAAAAATATTCTGCCGCTTCATTGGAATAGGTATATAAATTACTGTCGGATACCATCTGCCAGTTTCCATTGCCCCATTCCTTTACAAACGCAATTTCATCAAGACTCCGCACCATAATACCATCTAATGGAAGCTTTTTTAGCTCCGGCATGATTTTTTCATAAAAAAGACTGGTCTGCTGCCGGAAAATAAACGGGAATACATAAAATGCTTTCTTACCGGATGCATGTACCCTGTCTATATCCTCACTTAACTTGCAGATCAGATTTTCTCTTGTATACAACATACAATCAAGATAAACCGTATCCACGAAATCGGCTTTTAATACTGCCGGAAGCTGTTCTGCGTCTTCAATCAGTACCCGGACTTCTGTGGATGAGTCGGCGGATTGTTGTCCAGAAGTCTGTGATAATGACTGTCTGGAAATCTGCTTTTCTTTTATGGCATTTCCTGTTGTCTGCCTATCTGTTTCAGCGGAAGAAGTTTCCACCAATTCTGGAAGCGTTCTTTCATAAGGTTTCAACAACGCTTCTTCTAATGCTTCCAACGCACCTCTTCGCAGCTGGTTCAACTGGTTTACCGGCATAAAAATATCATCATCCATTGTAACTTCAAGATTTTCAAAAACAAATGGTGTATTTCCGGTCTTTGTAATCTTTTCTGTTACAACTTCTTTCGTCAACGGACGATTCTGCGCTACAAGAACCATATCTCCCTGATAAGAAACTTTTATTTTTCCATATTGCACTTCTATCTTAGCAGGGCATTCTTTATTTAATATTAACTTTCCTTTAATCTTTTCTTTTAATTCGGTGTCTACATATTCTCTACGGATGTTATCCTGAAGAACACCTTCGCTCTTATTATGGGAAGCACTCTCTCCGCTTAGCATATCACTGTCATTATGATGATAGTAATATCCGTTGGTAAAACCACCACGGTTTCCAAGCTCTAAAAGTGCCCTGATATCCTTTTTTTCCACTGGGATACGGCTTCCATCCAGATAGGAATCCATATATTTCCGGTAAATACTTACTACACCGGCAGCATACTCCGGTGTCTTCATTCGTCCTTCTATCTTAAAGGAATATACCCCATGGTCAGCCAGTTCATACAAAAATGGCAGTGTACACATATCCTTAAGGCTCAGAATCGGTGTTGCATGATGTCCGGTAAGACTTTTTTCTCCCTGCAATACTTCATAGGAAAGGCGGCATGGCTGTGCACATCTGCCACGGTTTCCGCTTCTTCCGCCGATGATACTACTGAAAAGGCACTGTCCGGAATAACAGTAACACAATGCGCCATGAATAAAGCTTTCCAGTTCCACGCCTACTTCATCATGGATTCTTTGAATTTCTTCTAAGGACATTTCTCTCGCTGTCACCACACGCTCAACGCCCTGTTCCTTTAAAAGCCTGGCTCCCTCTACATTGGTAATGGTCATCTGGGTACTGGTATGTATCGGAAGATTTGGAAAATGAGTTTTGATAAACTCCATAACGCCCATATCCTGCACGATGACAGCATCTAATCCCGCTTCATAATAAGGGTGCAGATAATCATAGAGCTGTCCTAATTCATATTCTTTTAACAGGGTATTCACCGCAAGAATAATTTTGCGTCCATGAATATGTCCGAAACGGATAGCTTCTAATAATTCTTCTTCGTTAAAATTATTGGCATATGCTCTTGCACCGAACATACTTCCGCCAAGATATACGGCATCTGCTCCGGCATGAATGACTGCCTTTAATGTTTTCAAGGAACCTGCCGGTGCTAAAAGTTCTAACTCTTTCATCTTTCCTCATCTCCTATGGCAACAAAAGGGACAGATAAATGTCTGCCCCCTTTCATAGTTTTTATTCTCTATTACGCTTTCTTTCCGGAAGGCTTTTCCTCTTTCTTTTCTTCCGTATGGACTGCTTTCTTTTCCTCTGGTTTTTCAGTTTTTTCCGGTTTTTCAAGTTTATCTACTTTACCAAGTAAAGCATCTTCTAAGGTTGCTTCTAATCTGGTCTTATTTAAAAGCAGCTCTTTATTTTCTTTTTCCAGATCCTTTAAAGATTTGGCATCACTTTCCATGCGGATCTGGTTGGAAATCAGTTCATGCTTTAAATCATAGATTTCACGGTCTTTTACCTCTAAATCCTGCTCTAATTTTTCAACCTGATTTTTCGCTTTGAAGTAATCATCTGCAATGTTCAATGCCAGCAATGTGGAACGCATATCACTTGGAATTCTCTTATATTCATCCAGCATTTTAAATTCTGCAATCTTATCATTGATATAAGTTGCTACCTTCTGTAAATACTCCTGACTCTCATATCCGCTTAAAGTATATACTTTTCCATCAATAATCACTTCTGTATTATTTTTTGCTGCCATTTTCATTTCCTCTCTGCGTATCTGCCTAAAAATATTCTCTGACTACTACATATAGCATATTATAGCTATAAATCTGTCGAAAAACAACTATTTTCTTAGCCCTCTATTCCAAAGTGATGATATGCAAATTCTGTTGCGACCCTTCCCTTTGGTGTCCGGTTGATAAATCCATTCTTTACAAGATATGGTTCATAAACATCCTCTATGGTTCCGGCATCTTCCCCAATCGCTGCCGCAAGGGTATCCAGTCCTACCGGGCCACCCTGGAATTTTTCAATAATCGTAAGCAAAATGTTTCTGTCATTCTGGTCTAAGCCCATCTTGTCTACTTCCAGTAAATCCAGTGCAAAGGATGCTACTTCTTTGGTAATTTCACCATTGTACTGCACCTGTGCAAAATCACGCACCCTCTTTAAAAGGCGGTTGGCAAGACGCGGCGTTCCTCTGGAACGGCGTGCCAATTCGATTGCACCTTCCTCATCAATCTTTACCTCTAACTTTTTTGCGGAATGGACAATAATTGTCTTAAGTTCCTCCACATTATAAAATTCCAGATGATGTACCACTCCAAAACGGTCTCTTAAGGGTGCCGATAAAAGTCCGGCTCTGGTAGTGGCACCAACCAGCGTAAAATGCGGTAAATCGAGGCGGATTGAACGGGCAGTTGCGCCTTTTCCCACCATAATGTCAATGACATAATCCTCCATGGCAGGATATAATACTTCCTCTACCTGCCGGTTCAGACGATGAATCTCATCTACAAATAAAATGTCACCTTCTGCAAGATTACTCAAAATAGCTGCCATTTCTCCCGGCTTTCCAATTGCCGGACCGGAAGTGACTTTCATATGTACACCCATTTCATTAGCAATAATACCGGCAAGAGTAGTCTTACCAAGTCCCGGAGGACCATAAAACAATACATGGTCTAAGGACTCTCCACGTTGTTTTGCAGCCTCTATATACACTTTAAGATTTGCTTTTGCTTTCTCCTGACCAATATATTCATCCAAGGTCATCGGACGCAGTGTTTTTTCGATTTTGATATCTTCATCCTGCATCTGCGTTGAAATTACACGTTTTTCCATTTTCTGCTCCTCTTATAAGAATGCCATCTGCTTCAAAGCCAGTTTTAAAATATCTTCTACCGAACTGTCTTCCGTAATTTCAATATCACGAAGAACCTTCAAAGCCTCTGTGGAAGAATAACCCAGTGAAACCAGTGCCTCTACTGCTTCATTGCGGATTCCTTTTAAGCCGTTACCAGAAACAGCTTCCTGTGTATGGCTTAATTTCTGTTCAAAGGCATCCTCTAAACTAAGCTTGTCTTTTAATTCTATAATCAACCGCTGTGCCGTCTTATTTCCAACACCCGGAGCTTTTGCAATTGCTTGGTGAGCTCCTTTAGATTGCGCTCTTGATCGGATGCGGCTTTTTTTGCTGCGTTTTCGGCCTCTTGGCGGGCTTTTTCCGCCTTTGCATTAAGTTCATCCGGCGTTAAGGCGGTGTACAGCTTTTCTGCTGCGGGGGACAATTTTTCGATGCCGGCATTTATCGCCGCAATAAATGCATCGACATCACCTTCATAATCTTCATTAATGCGCTTCCATATAGTATTCCCTTCCTCACCAAGCTTCGATAGTGCGCTAATAAATTCTTTCCGGAATTGGGTTATGTTTGTTTTAGCCTCTGCAAAAGTTTTAGCACCCCAAATAGCGCTTTGGCCACCCTGACCCAAATCCATGTATGTCTGTATTGCCTTATCATATTCTTTTCTGTACTCTTTCAGTGCATTAGAATAATTGGTATAGGCATTCCCTGTTTTTTTGATGCGTGCTATACTCTTTTTGTCCTCTGTAATAAGTTCTTGGGCAGCCTTCGCCTCTGCGACCTCGATAATTGCATCGCGCAGGTTTTCATAAGCACCGACAGCATTTCCGACCATAACCTGTTCCGCAGCCATATTGCCGAAGTAAGCGGGGTATATGTCTTGCAGTTTTTTGACCGCTTCGGCTCTTTCTTCATAGGGCCTGGAAAGGTCTGTCGCAGCCCTATACAGCAGGTTCAATTTGGTTAATTCGGATTGAGCCGACACCGAACCTTGAGCCATAGCGGAATTAAAGCGTTCGAGTGCAGCGGCAGAGGCGTCTATCGTCGTTTTACCTTCTGTCTCTTATACACATCTCCGAGCCCACGAGACGCGTAGTAATCTCGTA
>ENA-OZFR01000286-OZFR01000286.1-human-gut-metagenome-genome-assembly--contig:-NODE-286-length-10381-cov-10.543967_pt1 | contig 10381 bp, 9 predicted proteins | sample MGYA00245111_ERZ653647 | MGnify/ENA primary metagenome ERZ653647 (study PRJEB26926, sample SAMN06164944) | human gut metagenome | biome: ENVO:00009003; feature: ENVO:2100002; material: ENVO:00002003...
CGAGATTACTACGCGTCTCGTGGGCTCGGAGATGTGTATAAGAGACAGTTCGAAAGCCCCCTTCCAGACGCCCCTCACCTGCCGGGGGAAAACCACTTCCGCCAATTCGTTGCTCCCATAAAAGGCAGAAGCACCCACAAACACATTTTCCGGCAATACGATCCTACTGATCCGTGTGGCTCCCAAAGCCCCTTCCGCGATGGTGTCCAACCGTTCGGGCAAATCGATATGCGTCAATCCACATTCGCTGAACAAATAAGGCGGAAGCGTATGCTCTCCCTGCACCTCTCTCCATTCCCCGTGTCTTACGTACCCTCCTCCGCCACGGGCAAAAGAAACGTACCGCATGTCCAACACGCGCAAACGTCCCAGTGTGGATTGCCGCTCTTTGTCCCTCCCAGCCATTTCGCGCAGGAAGCACAAATCCCTCCCGTTCAATGTTCCTTTCAGCGTCAGGTCCGTCACCTTGTATTTGGCTTCCTTCCCCACCAGTTCCGGTAACGTCCCGGGCGTTTCCACTTCCACTTTCAAAGCCATAACCATACTGCGGATTTACACGCTGCAAATGCTGTGGCAATATCTCCACGTCCTCGCCTCTTGCTATCCTGCGTCCTATTTCCGGATCAAGCTCGTAAAGTGCATTACAGCATGTGGTCTGCACGTAGTAGTGCCTGTTCCATTTAAAACACGGAATAAAGAACAGTGACAGCACCATGTATGTCATATACACCTGATACCTGCCATACCTGCCACATTCATCGCAGGTAATGACCTGATTGAAGTCAAAGTCCTTCCTGCCGTCCGTTATTCCCATCATAAAAAACATATATGATGCCTCCGTTTATCTGTGCCATAGTCCCCAGAAGTCTCCAAGCGATTCTCTCGTATGAAATCCTCGCTCATCCTCAACCACCAGTATTGATTTGGCATCCATTTTCTCTATATTTACATAAGTACCCTGACTCACCATTGCAAATACCCTGTCTATCTGCTCCTCTGTGCCCTGTATTTCCATAAATACCGAGCCGTCAGGGTCATTTCTCACCCAGCCTGTTGCGCCAACGCTTTCAGCCGCATGCTCTGTTCTGTAGCGGAAACCTACCCCCTGCACAGAGCCATACACTCTTATCTGCTTTCTGATGATTTTGCTGTCGTAATCACTCATATGCTCTCACTTCCCTGATACACATTATTTTCAGTCTACAATAGCCCTGCAAACAGCCGCATAATTGACTGCCCCAGCCTTCTCCTTGCACTTCTTCCTGTCCTGTACTTCTCCGTCACCTCCGCTGACTCAGTGAAAAGCCTTATAAAATCATCCCTGATTTCATGCACCACTTCACAATCCGCCATAAAACAGCCATTTTCAAAGTGATGATAAAGGCTTCTGTAGTCAAGATTTATGGTACCGCAGGTTGCCATTATATCGTCTGCCACACTCATCTTTGCATGGCAAAAGCCCGGTGTCCACTCAAAAATCCTCACACCATGCTTCACAAGCTGGTTGTAGAAGGAGCGTGTCACGCTGTATATTGGTTTCTTATCAGGTATGCCCGGCGTGATGATGCGCACGTCAACTCCACGCTTGGCGGCAAGTGTCAGCGCATGGCTCATCTCATCGGTAATGATAAGGTAAGGAGTGATAAACCAGCAATAACGCTGTGCCTTGTTTGCCATGCTGATATAGACATCCTCCCCCACCTGCTCGTTATCGAGAGGGCTGTCTGCATATGGCTGGATAAATCCACTCTGTTTTGCCTCATAATCATAGTGTAGCAGATATTGCGATACATCCACCTCGCGCGGTACCTTGCGCTCTGATGCATTCCACATCTCGAGAAATGCGATGGTAAACGACTTGACAGCATCTCCCTCGAGCCTGATTCCCGTATCCTTCCAGATTCCGTATGGGTGTGTCACATTGAAGTACTCATTTGCCAGATTATAGCCGCCGGTATATGCGATTTTTCCATCAATTACCGTGATTTTTCTATGGTCACGATTGTTTAAAAACATGTTAAAGGCAGGTGCAACCGGGTTGAACACCCTGCATTTGATGCCAAGCTTCTCCATCTTTTCCGAGAAATCCCTGTCTATGAAAAAGATTGAGCCCATATCATCATAAAACACTCTTACCTCGACTCCTGCCTGCACGCGCTCCGTGAGCACCTTCTGGATACGGTGCCACGATTCCTTGTCCTCTATGGCGTGATACTCCATGAAAATAAATTTCTTTGCCTTTGATAAATCGCTAAGCTGCGCTTCGAGTCCCTTTGACGCCTGATCATAATATGTCACATCCGTGTTCTGATATACCGGATAAAGTGCATTTTTGGCCAGGTATGTTGAAATTCCCGCTGCCTGTGGCACCTTTTCATACATATCGGATAGTATGTCTGCGTTTTCAGGCAGACATGGAAGAAGCATGGAATCCACCTCTTCAAACCGTGCACGCATCTTATTCGGTGCGCCGTTTAGTCCGACTAACAGGTAAAGTGACACTCCCATTATCGGAAATGCCAGTATCAGTATAATCCACGGTGTAGTCATGGATGCGGTCTGCTCACGATTGTACAGTCCGAGCACAAGTATGATTGCCAGGACGCTTGTGGTCGTGTTTATTGCTGCCGCATATTCATTTAGCCTTGTAAACATATAGACCATGAAAACTGCCTGCAATAATATCGCAAGCACTGAAAAAAACATTCTCTTTAAACCATTCTGTGTTTTTTTAGTTCCCTCGTAGGTTTTTTCCTTCATCTATTATGCCTCCATTATCTTACTGTCTGTAATACCAAACCTCTCCATACATTTTTAGCCACCTTCTTATTTAAGAAGCCATTCAATTTCCTCTTTATAAGGAGGAATAGTCTTCTTCGCAGAGCTCTCCTCACAAAGCCATGGTGTTTCCAGAATCTTTGGTACATTTGCAAAGGTCTCATCATGCACCAGGCGGTGCAGTGTGTCATAGCCGATGGTTCCCTTGCCTATATTTGCATGCCTGTCCTTGTGTGCTCCGAGAGGATTTAAGCTGTCATTCACATGAAATACCGCTATCTGCTCAAGTCCTATCACCCTGTCAAACTCCGCAAAAACATCATCATAATGGTTCACAATATCGTATCCTGCATCATTTACATGGCACGTATCAAAGCAGACACGCAGCCTTTCCTTCCTGTCCACTCCATCATAGATTGCCTTAAGCTCCTCAAAGGAACGGCCTATTTCACTGCCCTTTCCTGCCATCGTCTCAAGTGCGATAAACACATCGTCATCATTCTGATTGAGCACTGTGTTAAGTCCCTTTACAATCTGTGCGATTCCAGCCTGCTCACCGGCATTTACATGACTTCCCGGATGAAGCACCAGTATGCGGCTCTTCATTGCCGCGGTCCTTACTATCTCCTTTTCCAGAAACTCCACTGCCAGCTCGTATGTCTCAGGCTTTACGGTGTTTGCCAGATTTATGATGTATGGCGCGTGGACCACTATCTCATTTATCCCATGCTCATGTGCATATTCCCAGCCTGCGTCTATGTTGAGCTCAAAGATTTCCTTTCTTCTCGTGTTCTGTGGTGCCCCGGTGTAGAGCATAAACACATTCGCGCCGTATGACGCTGCTTCCCTGGCTGATGCCAGAAACATACCTTTTCCTGCCATGCCTACGTGACAGCCTAATTTTATATCACTCATATTTTTCCTCTGTTTCATTGAATCTATATATCTATTATTTCTACTATAACACTACATCCCTGATAACTCTATCTAAATATTCTAAATTTTTACTAAACATGGCAAAAGTCATTGACATAGTATCAAAAACTACATATACTATCCTTTGCAACCACATATATTAATGGCATATAATTGCAATGTATGTGATGCATAATTACAGTTAACCAATTATTATAGAAATACGAGGGTAAATATGTTTGAAATAATTGTTGACTCTGCGGCAAACATTCCTGCAGAGCTATGTAAAAAATATAAAATCAAGGTGCTATCATTTGTAAACCTTGTCAACGGAAAGGAAATGACCTGCTTTGAGCCTGACCTCACACCGGAACAGGAGCGGGCAAAGGGTAAGGAATACTATGATGCGATAAGAGAAGGTGCCGAGGTAAAGACCGGACTTATCAGCAGCGGAATCTTTGAGGATACTTTCAGGGAAATCATTGAAGCTGACAAGGATATCCTGTATTTCTCCCTCAGTAAAAACATAAGCGGCAACTACAACTCAGCCCGTGTCGCAGCCGATGCTGTCCTTGATGATTGCAATAACGGCAGAAAAATACGCCTGGTGGATTCATTAAATGCATCCCTCGGACAGGGACTTCTCGCAATATACGCCAGCGAAATGCGTGAGAAGGGCATGAGCTTTGATGAGGTGGCTGACACGATAGAGACCTATCCTGCCAGATTAAACGGTGTGTTTACCGTGGGCAATTTAAAGTATATCGCAAGAACCGGCAGATTAAGCGGAACCACCGCTTTGGTTGGCAACATGCTAAGCATCAAGCCTATCCTAAGGGGCAGCAAGGACGGATATATTGTACAGTTCAGAAAATGTCGTGGCCGAAAAGCCGTATTAAATGAGCTTGTCAATCTGTTATGCGACAACATTACAGACCCTGAAAATCAGATTATCGGAGTGGCACATGCTGACGCATATGAGGATTCGCTCTATGTGATTGAACAGATTAAAAAGCGCATAAAGGTGCGCGATGTGATAAATACCACCTATGATTTCTGCACCGGAAGCCATGTTGGTCCGGAATCTTTAGCAGTATTTTTCATGGGAAAGGACAGAGAATTGGGAGCCTGATATCAGGCTCCCTTTTCACTTCTTTTATTCATCATCCTCACATAAAAAAGTCCCAGAACTCGCTTATTAAGCGGATTCTGAGACTTTTGATTTCTATTAATTGCAACTTCTATCTCATTTTAAGCTGCAGCTTTCTTGCTTTCTGATTTCTCACAGAGCTTCTTCACACCCTGAATTGCAACAAGTACACCAAGGATGAGCAGTAATACTGCAAATATAAGCTGTAATGAATTTCCAAGGTCAAGTCCTACAGAGAATAATGCCTTTGTAAGCTTGTAGATTGTCATGCCAAGTGCAGTAAATGTAACTGCCATCATGAATACCATTGGAATCCAGAGCATGCAGCCCTGACGCTTTGTCTTCTTTAAGAATACTGCGCAGGCAACAAGTGCAAGTACTGATAAGAGCTGGTTAGCTGAACCAAACAGTGGCCATATCTCTGCATAGCCTACCTTTGTAAGCAGGAATGCAAGTACCAGTGTGATGATTGTTGCAAAGTATTTGTTTGTCATCAGCTTGACAAATGGACTCATATTGTCATCATCTGTGTCTGAATCAAGCCAGAACTCCTGGAATGACAGACGTCCGACTCTGGCTACTGAATCAAGTGATGTCAGAGCGAAGGCTGATACAGCAAGGTTAATCAGTGTGAACACAAGTGAGTGTGGTAAACCGAGTACTGACAGGAAGTTTGCGATAGCTCCTGCGAAAATCTGTGGCTGTGTTGTAAGTCCCTGAGCTGCTGCCTCTCCCTTACCGAATGATGCTACTGCGATAAGTGCAAGGATTGCAAGCATACTCTCCATAAGCATGGCACCGAATGAAACAGGAAGCATGTTCTTCTCATTCTTTATCTGCTTAGATGCAGTACCTGATGATACAAGTGAATGGAAACCTGAAACTGCACCACAGGCGATTGTTACGAATAAGATTGGGAACAGATACTGTGGGTTTCCGTTTGCATCAGGGATTGCAAATGCTGTGAAAGCATCAAGGTTACAAGCAGGATTTGCAACAAATACACCGATTACCGCACCTACGATCATGAAGATTAACAGGTAGCTGTTAAGGTAATCACGTGGCTGAAGCAGTGCCCATACAGGTGTAACACTGGCTATAAGTATATATGCAAATATAATTATGTGCCATACGCTAAGGTTTAAATACATTGGGAAATTGAGTCCCAGTGCTATAGCTACTATAAGTAATACGATTGCAACAAGTGTGTTAATCCATTTGTTGAACTTAGAGTATTTAAGGAAGAAACCAAGTGCAACTGCTTCTATGATGAAAAGCATTGATGTAGTTGCAACTGCTCCGTTGGCTACAACCTTTGTAACCTCACCTGCTTTATCAGCAGCAAAGCCATTGAAGGTTCCGGCTACGACATCAGCGAAGGCTGCAACAACAAGTATACAGAACAGCCAGCAGAATAACAGGAATAATTTCTTTCCTAATTTACCGATGTACTCCTCGATGATGTAACCGATTGTACGACCCTTGTTCTTAACTGAAGCGTACATAGATGCAAAGTCCTGAACAGCTCCAAAGAATACACCACCAATTAATATCCAAAGCAGAACCGGAAGCCATCCGAAAATAGCTGCCTGAATTGGTCCGTTGATTGGGCCTGCACCTGCTATAGATGCAAACTGATGTCCGAATACTACATTGGTATCGGCCGGTACATAGTCTACTCCGTCCTCCATCTCGTAGGCAGGAGTCTTGGCATTTGGATCAATGCCCCATTTGTTTTGCAGATAACGGCCATATAATAAGTATGCTCCACCGAGCACAACAATGGCTATTACCATCATTAAGATTCCACTCATATTATTACCTCTTTCTTTTGTTTATCTTAATTTTATTTGTATATTATGTTTACTCTTTTTTTAACAAATTTCAATAAATATTTTATACATAATTTATTTTTAATTTCTATAATTTTTGTTTAATTTACCAATCGGTTATAATAGGTATTCATTCTCTTTATGCTGTCTTTGTCTCAGCGGCTTCTTCTGCCTTTTTAGCAGCCATTTTGTCCTTTAATGCAAAGGCTCCGGCAAGCAGTGTGCCTGAGATTGAATGCCATGTACATGACACTGCACAGATGATGGCTGATTCAGGTGTTGAAGCAAACTGTGCTGTAGTGGTGGCAAGGTTTGTGGCAAGACCTGCATTCTGCATACCAACCTCGATAGAGATGGTTCTCTTCTTGGCTGTGTTCATGCCTACCAGCTTTCCTGCACCGTATCCGAGCAGATATCCAAGTCCGTTATGTAACAGAACTGCCGCAAAAATTACTACTCCTGATGTAAAGAACTTTGAGCCCTGTGATGATACAACACCACCTACAACGAATGCCAGGCCAAGCACCGCAATACCCGGCATGACCTTCTGAGCCTCGGCAAATGCCTTTTTCTTTCCAAGCAGGTAGTTGAGTAAAAATCCAACCGCTACAGGAAAGATTACAGTCTCAATGATTGACACAAACATCGGAAGCGCCTTGATTGAGACATGTGTTCCGCTTGCAAGAAATGATACCAGAAGCGGTGTCATAAATGGTGAGAGCAATGTGGAAACTGTTGTCATTCCAACTGAGAATGCCACATCACCACCGCAGAGGTATGACATAATGTTTGAAGAAACACCACCGGGACAGCAGCCTACGAGGATAAGTCCAAGTGCGATTCCGTCAGGCAGATTCAATGCCTTTGAGATACCAAATGCGAGAAACGGCATGATAAGATACTGTGCGATTGCACCTACACATATATCAAATGGTCTCTGTGCAAGTATCTTGAAATCCTGTGTCGTAAGTGTAAGTCCCATACTAAACATGATGATTCCGATAATGATTGACTGACATGTGAACTTGTTGGATACCGGATCCACAAACAGCATCTGATTTACCCAGGCCATCAGATTCGGAACCAGAAATGTGACTACGGCGATTGCTATGACAACTATCGATGTGTAGTCTGATAAAAATTTACTTACTTTTTGTAATGCTTTCATTGTAAGCCTCCTTAACATTTTTCTGCTCACTAAAACTCTTTTATGGAATTAAAAAATCCCTTTCCAGATTGACATAATCTGAAAAGGGACGAAATAATCCGCGTTACCACCCTGATTCCACAGTGTATTACTGTGACACTCTGCATACCAGCATATGCTTTCCATATAACGGTGGACACCGGCGAGGTTTACAGACACACTTAATGCTTTCAGCCCGCTTCTTAGAGAGGATATTCCAATCTGACCATTACCTGTTCGCACCGCCCACAGGCTCTCTGAAAATAAATACAAATCGGACCTTGTTCTCATCAACGAATTTTGGTGAACATATTTATTTAAATCTTGTTTTGTATTATAGCCCTCTGACACTATATGTCAAGAGAATGATACAAATTTGTACTATAACATTTATTTATAGTTTTTATTCATGTGCTTTATTCTTATTATTTATTCGTAATCTTTGTTGTTATACTCATCATTCCATGACTGCTGTTGTGATGTACCGTAGGAATTTTGAGCATCCCCGCCCTGTGCTGTGCCATACGGATTCTGACCATACTGCTGGTTTGCTCCGTTTCCATACATGTTCTGGCCGTACTGCTGATTTGTGCCATTTCCGTACATGTTCTGGCCATACTGCTGATTTGCCCCGTTTCCGTACATGTTCTGACCGTACTGCTGGCTTGCTCCGTTTCCGTACATGTTCTGACCGTACTGCTGATTTGCTCCGTTTCCGTACATGTTCTGACCATACTGCTGACCGTATCCGTTTGAACCGTATGGATTATAGTAGTTATTATTACTATTGTATCCATCTCCCACATAAACAATGTTTTTGTTGAAGGCAATAATACAGATAAAAATCACATTGAGGAATATAAGTCCGCAGGCAAATCCTGCTCCCTTGCCAAACGCATGTGCCAGTCCGACACAGCAGAGGATATTCATAACCAATGCCGCAATCATTGCTGCAATAATCAGAATAACCGCAAATATCAGCATGCCCATGTGAGCCCCGATGCGGTTTCCGGCATATCCATAGGTAGAATCATAATACGACCCCATATAACTGGATGTCATAACGGAAAGTCCTGAGGCAATAATCTCATACATCAATAAAATACATCCTGCTATACTTGCGATACTTGCCACAAGATATCCCCAGAACAGCTTCTGTTTCCCTGCAATCCTGAATTTTACATATGAGCTGTAAAACGGTACAATGGCCGCCCAGCCGTGCTCTCCTGCCTTTGCATACATAATCCATGATGCAACAATTGTCAGTACCATAACTGCCAGATTGATAAACGACTTAAAGCCGTCAATCATACTCATAATAGTATAATATGTGCTCATTTTTTCTCCCTTTCATAACCAAAGTTTGTTTGTTATTCAAAGTATACATCACCACAGGTCAGAGTGCAATAATTAAAAAGCTTTTGGAGCTTGTATAATTCACTCATTTTAAGATTCTAACAATACTCCTTTATATATTCACCAAAATATGGAAGTGCAAGTGAGATATAGCCCTGTCTGGAATTTAATATACCTCTTTTTATAAGACGATCCCTGTACATAGAGTAGCTTCCTGACTTCTCTCCCATAAGCTTAAGCACTTCTTCACGCTTGTATTCTTCCTTTTCTGTCAAAAGTCCTGCAAGAAACCTGTCCATTTCAGTCATCTCTTCCCATATTTTTTCATAAGAATATGCAAACAATTCAGCTTTGAGTTTTGGTAAAATATCTTCTAACAACTCATCCAACTTTTTCTTAAAATACAACACTCCCAATTCCTGAAATGCATATGCGTATCCTTTTGTAATTTTCGCCATTTCACGAGCCTCATTACTGTCAATATCCAGCTTACTCTTATACATTTCAGTCATTCGTATCATATTAAGAGGCTCCGTTTTAACTGTTGCCGCTCTTCTGAAAAATGTAAGATTTTTGACATTGCTCAATTCCTGTATATTTTCATACAAGCCTGTACACACAAAATAAACCGGATACCCTGCTCTGAGCCATCTGCCATATTCAGACGCAAATTTTATCATCTCTTCGGACTTTGAAACCTCATCTATTCCTATAAGTATCTTCTTCCCCTTTTTCTGTGCAGCCTGTATCATTGTCTCAACTTCTACACCGATATCAAAGAAATTATTATTGTTTTCTGCCGTATAGCCGATTCCACCACCTGTTCCCATCACTGTTGCAGAGAGGTTTATCCCTGTTGTTTTCTTATCCTGTGAACCAAAACCGGCCTTTACAAGCATTGCCGCTATCTGTCCCAGTATATCTCTTGCAGGATTTACATCAAAAACAAGCCAGTTTATATATCTGCTTTCATTGGTTCTTAATTCTTCCTCCACCTTTGCAAGTATAACGGTTTTACCGGAGCCTCTGACACCGGTTATCTTATATACCGACTCCGACGGATTATCGTAAATAAAGTTTTCCAGTATCTCCTCTGTTTTCTCTGTATGGATATATGCTGTCTCTTATACACATCTCCGAGCCCACGAGACGCGTAGTAATCTC
>ENA-OZFR01000294-OZFR01000294.1-human-gut-metagenome-genome-assembly--contig:-NODE-294-length-10232-cov-4.380859_pt1 | contig 10232 bp, 5 predicted proteins | sample MGYA00245111_ERZ653647 | MGnify/ENA primary metagenome ERZ653647 (study PRJEB26926, sample SAMN06164944) | human gut metagenome | biome: ENVO:00009003; feature: ENVO:2100002; material: ENVO:00002003...
CTATTCGTCGGCAGCGTCAGATGTGTATAAGAGACAGATCTTCAGCTATGGAAGAAAAGTCATCAGACACTTTCACAGTAAAGTAATTAGAGCCAATAATCGTTCCTTTTAAATTCAACTGAAGAGATACAGCATAAGTTTTTCCAGCTTCCGCTTCACCAAGAGCCTTAATAGGTACTTTTATGAAATCGCCTTCCAATGTCACATCTCCGCTCACTTTAAACTGTTCACCATCAGCTGCACGAGTAAGCACATGAGATTCAGCAATTGTAAATTCGGCACCATCCAAGCTTTTGAGAGCCGGTCTTGCCAAGAAATTCACTGTGGTAGCAGTATTACCGATCTCTACAATACCATCTATTGTCTCCGGACTATAAATCAAAGAATTCACTAAAGAACCTAATGGAAGGATATATTCTTCACCTTCTATTGTAATGATAGCCTCCGTATCAGTAACTACTATAGAGATATTTCCTCCACCCGGCTTAATTACAATCTTTTGCCCATCACTCAACGTTAATGTATACGTGCCATTACTTTCATCTACCTTCGTAATGCTCGCACCAGTCATCAAGGCTTTACTTAATTGAGTTTTGATGTCATCAATTGCTACCTCAATTACTGACACTCTTGACTTCAGATCATCAACATCATCATTGTCACATGAAACAAAAGTTCCTGTTGAAAGAACCACTGCTCCCAAAAGGAGCGCATTAAAAAATCGTTTGTTCATAATAATTAAATTAAAAGTTGGTAAATATATAAGTTAGGTCACTAAAAACCTTTATCTTTCTATTGTCATAAGGAAGATTATCCACAGGTGGATGCTTTACGTATACTTGTGCATTTTTCATATTTATTAATTTAGTGTTTTAAATTCTATGAAGGCAAAAGTATGGTACGAACGTTAAAATAGTCCTTAAAAAGACATTAATCGAAGTAGTTTTTTCAAAGGAAAACAAGGGTTTCAGAGCATTTTAACTCTTTCACATTAAAGAATCATATATAAATGGATTAATCGAAGAAAAATAGACCTCAGATAAAGGTTATTCTTGGATTATGTATTATAATTAAGCCTTTCATAAAAACGAAACTTGTGGCTATACAACCCATAAATCAGTTATATAACCACAAGCTTTAATTAAAGATTTCTGTATTGATCAGTTATTTGCCTACACCATTCTCATTAAAAGCACTCACAGAGAAGTAATATTCAGAATCCCTATTGAAATAACGAGCCTCATATTGATTTTCGTAAACCACCATAGAGTGAGTCAATTTCTCTTTTTGTATTCCCCAACGTAAAATATACCCTGTTACATTTTCCTGCGGATTCCATGTAAACCGGTAGATACGTTTATCATTATTATCACGTGAAGCCTGGAATCCTGTAACTTCGGCAGGCACCTTACCACCACCTTGACCAAAGACGCGCAAATCGAACAGAGAAAAACTACCTTCCATGTCTTTAGTGTTACAGATTTTTAGATATTGCACTTTCGCAGGAACATTCAAAGTATGCAGTTTATGAGGAGCATCCTGCAGATTTTTTTCTTCATCCACCAGACGAGTCCACTCTTTGCCATTTGTAGAACCTTCTATACAATATTGATAAACCACAGGATCATGGGGCGCATGTACATTAAAATTATGATCTGCGAAATTCACCTGAATGGCATTCACTTCCATTGGTTTCCCAAGATCTATTTGTAGCCATTCACCAACATTGCCAGTTTGAGCAGCCCACCAGGTTTCAACTTTTTCATCATTAGCCAATTCTGGTTCATACCCCTCAAAATGTGAAGACGAGGATACTTTTTTCTTATATGAAAGCAAGTTCCATCCCATATTAATATCTTCCTTTTCAAAATCGACCTTCCGATCAGGAATACAGAAAGGATAATCAGCAAAAGTTGTCAACGCATACATACCATACTTCTCAGAAACAACTACCGGGAATAAGCCTAAACGACGTTCAAACCAATGACGAACAGAAATAGTCATAGATGCTACATGCCAGTAATTACCATATTTATCTTTGAATGTATGTCCATGACCAGCACCACCGATGAAACCTCCGGGCTTAAAAGAGAATGGATTGTCTTCCACATATTCAAACGGGCCTAACGGATTATCACCAACATAATTACCATCACCATAAATACGGTATTGAGTACCGGGAGCTGCATATTGCAAATAATAGCGACCATTATGTTTCAGTACACATGGACCTTCATTCCAACCTTGACGTGGTTCTTCATTGTTCTTACCAGGAACTTCCCAACCATATTTATCACAATTATGTTGAATCAAAGCTTTAGGCTCTCCAATAGCTCGGAAGGCATCTTTGGGATCCACCTCTACTCCCATTATCGGATCCACATCCGAACATCCCCAATAAAAATACACCCTTTCATCATCATCTTTAAAGAATGCCGGATCATGTTGAGGAAACTCAAACTTTGTATCTACTTCTTCCCAAGTGTCCTTTTCAGGATGAGCGTTTTTATAAATACGGGTGTTTCCACTGGATGCCGTAAAATAAAGAGTATCACCATAAACAAGGATGGTCGGAGCATAATCTTCCATCGTTGGAATGGTTGTACAAGGGATATATTCCCATTTTGCCAGGTCTTCAGAACGCCAGTATCCACCGGATTTAGAGGCAAACATATAATAGTATCCTTTAAAATATTCCAGTACAGGATCAGCCGCTTCACGCCGTGACTCATCATTAGGTTGGAAACGATAGTTCAGATCAATAGGATTGGTTACAATTCTATCATTCTTAACCGGAACTTGCTCGGAAGTACAACTACTTATCAGTCCTGAAACTAAAGTTATACTCACTAATTTCGCTAATTTCTTCATGGCAGTTTTATATTTATTTTTTTCCCTTGGTATTCCACATTTACAGTATATGACTCATTATCCAACCCTAATCCGTCTTGTCCATTTACAAGAACAATATGAAATTTACGTTCTTGCAACATACCATTATAGTTACCTTGCTGAGGATGGATAGTCAGTTTTCGTCCCTTATCATTCCACGTCATACGGATAGTGGAGTATTTACCTTTTTCATAGTTATAATTATCATCCTCATCTTCATACAGAGTAAATTCTCCATTAGCTCCCGGATAAATACGAAGTTGTAAATCGTCCCATGGTTTCTCTGTTGCAAACTGAACAGTAGGACCAACAGGAATGATAGAACCAGCTTTCACATACAATGGAATTATATCAACAGGTGTTTCACGAGTGATTTCACGTCCACCATCTTGAACTTCTCCAGTCCAGAAATCAATCCACTGGGTTCCTGCCGGCAAATATAAAGAGCGACTTCTGGTCTCGCTGGTAACCGGAGCTACTAATATAGATTTTCCGAAAAGATATTCATCACCCAAATCCAGCACTTTCTTATCTTCAGGGAAATCTGAGAATAAAGCACGCATCAAGCTTCCACCTTCAGAAGTAATCTTCCATGAAGTTGAATAAATATAAGGCAACAGGCGATAACGGAGATTGATCATTTTCTCTTGTGCATCGAAAGCCCAATATCCACGTTCACCAAACATGAAGATTTCACGAGGCGTGTTTGTACCATGCGAACGCATCATTCCAGTAAAAGTAGCAAATTGCATCCAGCGTACATACAATTCATGGAATGCCGGATCCTTTACACCTTCCGGAAATTTGTTGGCAGAGAAGAAACCACCAATATCCGAGTTCCAATAAGGAATACCTGTCAAAGAGATATTTAGCGCTGCAGGTATCTGATTACGTAGCACACCCCAATCAGAAACCACATCACCCGACCACGCTTGTGCAGCATAACGTTGCTGACCGGCAAAGGCAGAACGAGTCAGAATGAAAACACGCTTATCAGAAGTTTCCTGTCTTTGATGATCATATACACCTCCCACGCTCACAATCGGAAAAGCATTACGGACCTTGCGGAAAGAGCCCAGATAAGTCTGAAAGTCCAAATCACCCTCTTTTATCGGACCATGTTCCGGTTCGGTTGCATCCAGCCACCAGCCATCCATTCCGATGCTGAACATATTCTTATTCATATATTTCCAGTAGATATCTCTTGCTACCGGATCATAGGTATCATATACTTTCACTCCATTATTCTGTGGAAAAGTCTCATGCACCATCAACTTATTCTGTGATTTCAATTCTGCATAAATCCCGGTTTCCGGACCAAAAGAAGGCCATACTGAAATAATAGCATGAGCATTCAAACAATGTACTTCTTCCATCATCTTTTTAGGATCAGAGAACTTCGGATTACGGAACTCAACTGCATTCCAGTCTTTATGATCCTCACCCCAGTAACGCCAATCCTGAATGATACCATCCAAGGGAATTTTTAAATCACGATACTTCCTGACCACGCCTACCAACTCATCCTGACTAACATAGCGTTCTCTTGATTGCCAAAAGCCATAAGTCCAAAGTGGGAACATAGGAGCTTGTCCGGTTAGTTCACGCAATCCAGCCACAACTCCATCCGCTCCACCACCATAAACAAAGTAATAATCACACAAATCACCCACTGCCGAATCAAAGGTCATACCCTCTGCATTATCAGTGAAAGTTGTGGGAGAATAATTATCCCAGAATAAAGCATAACCTTTGATAGAATGAACCAAAGGAATACAGATTTCCGTATTGGCTTGCTGCAAAAATAAAGTTTGGTTACGCTGGTTCATCCGCCCCTGCTGGTGTTGTCCCAAACCATAAATAGCCTCATCACTATCCAACACGAAAGTCTGGCGAACCTGATAGGTAGAATTTCCTGCATCATTGAATGGAGTAAAACCAATAGAAGAAGGCTTCTCAGCTAACAAGACCTTACCATCTTTATCAGTAAAACGAACTTGTTTTTGGGCAATATCCATAATTGCTACTAATTCGGAAGTAGCAAGAATCACTTCACCTTTTGTCTCTTGCAATTTGTATTTTACCTTTTCTGGTTGCATAGTGACAGACAATGATTGCTTATCAGGTGTCTTTCCGACTGGATATTTCTTCACGCGGATGATAGAAGAAGAGAAACATTCCAACTCCATACAAGTCGTTCCGGTCTCTACTTTTACCCCATTTGAAGTACGCAGAACAGATTGCCCCCATGACGGGACAATCTGTACACAGATACATAAGAATGCTAATAGTTTTCTCATAGTATCAAAATTATATAGATAACACTTTATATTTGGTAGTAAATATAACTGGATCCGTATTCTCCTTATCTACACTGAAAGGTATCAGTTTCTCTTCTCCCGGAGCTAACTCATAATGAACGTTATTGCCTACTTTCTTACCTCCGACATACATTTCAATTTTTCCTGTATCCATCAAAGTTCCATTGTTTTTGACAGACACCCAAATAGTTTTCTGATTCTTTACCAAGTTTTCTTCCACTTTGAATAAAGTCAAACCAAAATCTGCAGCAAATTCATGAGTATATTCAAGCATACCGGACAAACCTTTTTTGGAATCTGCATAGCCCACACTATCCTTAATACGGTCTTTGGCCACATACTGAGGACTTACACCTCCAACTAAGATTTTGAAAGCACCTTTCTCTACAACCCGGTCCATATGATCGTTCAAAAGTGATAGTTCATAAGGTGTCAATTCAAAAGAAACCGTTTTCGCTTCACCTGGTTTCAGATGAATACGGGTAAAGTCTTTCAATTCTGTAATACGTGTCTTCACACTGGCATACATATCCGTTACATACAGTTGTACCACCTCATCACCGGCCCGTTGACCTATGTTCTTCACAGTAGCCTGCACTGTAATATTACCATTTTCTTTTTCCTGTATTTTCAGACCAGAATATTCAAATGAAGTATAACTCAAACCATATCCGAAATAGTAAAGAGGATAATATTCCATATCCGAATATTCATAACGACGACCGGAAGTTTTAAAGTTATAATAGAGAGGGAGCTGACCTACGTGACGTGGAAAAGTCATCGGTAAACGACCGGCAGGATTATAATCACCAAACAGCACATCTGCTGTTGCCGGGCCACCTTCTTGTCCCGGCAACCAATTCACAAGGATAGCCTTACACAACTCTGACGCCTTAGACAGATTATAAGGGCGCCCCGCCTGAAGAATCAATATAACAGGTTTTCCAGTTGCACAAACAGCTTCCAATAATTCCTGTTGTTTACCTGGCAAAATCAAGGTTGCATAATCATGGTTCTCACCGGATGTTTTATATACATCTGTCGTAGCCTCACTGGTTGAACAATCTCCCAAAACCAATAGCACCACATCTGATTGTGAAGCTACTTTTACCGCCTTTGCAATATTGTTTTCACCCAAGCTTGTAAAATCACAACCTTGCTCATAAATCACTTTTGTCTGTTTTCCTACCGCTTGTTTGATACCAGTCAACACAGATTTCAACTGACCAGGCTGAAGTTTAGGCGTGTAATCACCAGGCTGAAGATCATCTGCACCGGGACCTAACACAGCAATCGTACGCATGTCTTTAGACAGAGGTAAAATATTATCCTTATTTTCTAACAGTACAATAGATTCACGAGCAGCCTGACGTGCCATTTCTTTATGACTATCCGAATTCCACCCCGGATAAATCTTATTCCAGTCCAACGGCTTGTTTGGTGCTTTTTCAAACAGTTCATTGCGGAACATCATACGCAACATTGTGCGGCACACCTCATCAAGATTCTCCATATTGATACGTCCATCCTTTGCGGCCTGTATCACCTCCTTATCATTATAAGTATCACCACAGTTTGTAGCAATACCGGCAGCCAAAGCCTGGTTAGCAGCTTCTATTTTATCTTTAGCCGTATAATGCTTACGGGCAGTCAAGTTACCTATAGCACCACAGTCGCTAACGATAAAGCCGCTGAATCCCCATTCCTCACGCAAAATATTATGTAGTAATTCTCTACTTTTAGCTACCGGAACACCCAGGAAATCCGAATAAGCCATCATCAAAGATTGGCAATCATAGTTACGAATCACATGACGGAACGGAACCAAATGTACTTCGCGCATTTCACGTTCAGACAATCCTATATCATGAGAATCGCGTCCTCCCAACGGAGCACCATGACCACCAAAATGTTTCGGAGTAGTATACAACCCCATAGACTGGTAGCCTTTAATCCAAGCTCCACCAATTTGCGATACCAAAACCGGATCCTCTCCAAATGTTTCCTCACAACGTCCCCAACGGGCATCCTGAGCTACATCCAGTACCGGAGACCATGCCTGCATAGTACCTGCCGAAAGAGTTTCATCGCCAACTGCCATTGCCACTTCTTCTGTCAACTTCTTATTCCAAGTTGCCCCCATTGCAAGAGCCTGGGGAAAGATAGTAGCTCCACTACCATATGAGAAGCCATGTACAGCTTCCACCTTTGTAATGGGCGGTACATACAAATGAGGAATACCGGGAATGCCCCAGCCCTCACGTATCAGTTCCATTTTATCTTCCGGCGTCATCACAGACAACAGGCTTTCTACACGTTCTTCCACCGGAAGCGTAGGGTCCATATAGCGTAGCGAAGTCTTTTCTCCTTTCCGATCTTTCAATTCCTTATCAGCCAGAAGAACAGATACCTCCTTTACCATAAAAGGTTTAACACGATCACCTCCCTTAAAAGCCAACCGGACATGTGCCCCATATTTAGGTGAAAACTTCAACCGCATCTCTTTAGCGCTACCCTGTACCTGATAATCGACAGGCACTCCCAGATTCATAGGATCATATGTAACAAAGATATTCATCAGTTGCTTTAAATCCTCTTTAGAAACACCTTGCATCTGAACCCCAAGCTCACATACATCACCAGGAGTCTGGATAGTAAACATCAACCATTGGTCTGCTTTCAAGTCCTGACCACTAACTTCCCACATTGTCTTTTGATCCTTATCAAAAGCTAACGAAGCTTTTTCTACATTAGTTGATGCTGAAACGGACAAAATATCACTTGGCTGCTGAGCCATTAGAAAAGAGCAGGATAATATTCCTGCAAATAAGAATAAATGCCTTTTTAAGTTCATATTATCAGATTTTAATCTATTTTTATGCAAAGTAAACAGCAACCGCTTAATAAAATGATAAAACAATAATTAATGAAACATTAAAATCCACTTAATGAATCACTTTTGCAGGAAAAGCGAAGCCTGGCTGTAATAATTGCATAAATAAGTAATCGGTTTTCACCAAAAAACACTACTTTTGTACGAGCTAATACTTCATTAAGGACATACAAAATGAAAAAGACACAATCTATTATCTTTCTTCTGTTGATGTGTATGCGTTCAGTCGCTCAGCTTCCTGAATATGGTTTGCATATCCAATCCTACCCGCTTCAGAATTCTGAGTTTACCAGTATGGTATTAGAAGATGGAAAGCCCATAGAGACTAAAGGAGACAAAATTACCCTGAGTTTTAACCTCTGGGTGAGACCCGATAATGTATTCGGAACCGTATTCCGCATCATTACTGAAAACAATAAGAATATCGATCTGATGTACAGTGTCAGCGAAAACGACAGACGCTTCCCAATTCTGGTCACTGGAGATGCAGTACACCCCATTCAAAAAGAAGTGAGGCGTGAAACTTGGACTTCAGCCAGCCTGACCCTCGATGTTAAAGAGGGAAATATTACCGTATTATATGATAGTACGGAAATCAATGTGAATTATACCGACCTGAAGGGTACGCAGAAACTACGCTTTGCTTTCGGCTATTGTCCCTATGAGGGCTTCTCTTTAGCCGATGTGGCTTCCGTTAATTTAAGAGATATCAGTATCAAGCGCGGATTACAGGAGATACGTTTGTGGAAAATGGCGCGCCATAATAAGGAAGTCTGTTATGACGAGATTTCCCACAGTCCGGCTTCCGGCAAGAATACCCGTTGGATCATAGACCAGTATATCACCTGGAAGAAGATTCATTCACAGCAATTCAAATCTTCTCCCTCTGTAGCATTCGATCCTACTGTCGGAACTTTCTACATAGCTAACAATAAACAAAAGCTGTATGTTTTCCATACGGATGAAAGGATAACTGACACCATTCAGGTAAAAGGCGGTGAGTTTGTAGCCAACTATCCCAACCAGTTGATATATCTACCAGAGCAACATCAGTTGTTATCCTACAACCTGAATGAGAATCTATATTCATTCTTTGATCCTGCTTCACAAAGTTGGAAAGGAACACAGGCAGCCGTACAGGAACATGACTATTGGAATAATACACTCGTTTATAATCCGGCCAATTCTTCATTGATCAGCTTCGGTGGATATGGACATTATCATTATAATAACAAGCTATTAATCTGCTATCCTTATGAGGATACCCCGCAGCGTCACCTCAATCTGACGAATATTCATCCCAGATACTCTTCCAGTTCTGTCATAGTTGACAGCACACTTTATATCTTTGGAGGACGCGGTTGCCCATCCGGACGGCAAGAATTATCTCCCCGCAACTATTATGACTTGTATGCTGTCAACCTTTTGACCCAGCAAGCCAATAAGCTATGGGAACTCACCCAGGTTCCGGACGGAGGAGATTTTCAACCCAGTGAAAACATGGTTTATGATACTGAAAAAAAATGTTTTTACTTCTTCAGTACCCAGCAAGGTGGTACGTTGATGAAAATTGATACTCAAACACCGCATTTCGAGCTCATGTCATTACCTATAGGACTGAAATTAGAGGCTCAATATATGTATACCAACATATACTATTCACCAAAACAAAAGAAGTTATATACAGTGATTCACCAAGCTGAAGTAAGCGGAAAAGCTGATATAGGCATCTATGAACTGAATTTCCCTCCGATTCCCATTTCATCCTTTAAGCAGCCTGATGTGGTTGCAGACAATACCAGTCAGAACGATCAGCCATCTATATGGCTGTACATTATAGTCGGAATACTGGTTATTGCCGGAATGGGAGTCTTCTATTATAGAAAGAAAAAGGCTGAAATAAACCGGGTCAAGACCACCACCGAGAACAACAAGAAAGCAGAAACAAACAGCCTCCAATCAGAAATAGCGAATGGCTCTCTAATCAATGATATATCTGAGATAAAAATAGAAATGCCTATACACACAGAGACAACGACATTCCACAATTATGATTTCTCCAAGGGATGTGTTTGTTTCCTGTCTCTTATACACATCTCCGAGCCCACGAGACGCGTAGTAATCTC
>ENA-OZFR01000354-OZFR01000354.1-human-gut-metagenome-genome-assembly--contig:-NODE-354-length-8913-cov-3.658388_pt1 | contig 8913 bp, 5 predicted proteins | sample MGYA00245111_ERZ653647 | MGnify/ENA primary metagenome ERZ653647 (study PRJEB26926, sample SAMN06164944) | human gut metagenome | biome: ENVO:00009003; feature: ENVO:2100002; material: ENVO:00002003...
TCGGAGATGTGTATAAGAGACAGGTGCCTAAACCGGTAGGCATCATCATCATGTTGTTGCTCTTTATCCCCATCCTTACGGTGGGTGGCGTTTACTCTGTCAACAGCACCGAGATGATGAGTGGACTGGGCATCATCTCCGAGCATATTCAGTTCACTAATTTCGTCACTTCTATCGGAATGGCGGCTTTCGCTCCTTTCCTGTATCGCTTGATGCGTATCCGCCGGGAGAAGATGATGTGTCTGGCGGGGTTCTCGCTCATGTATGTCTTTAGCTATATCTGTGCGGAGACGGACAGTATATTTATTCTGGCGCTTTGCAGTCTGCTCATGGGCTTCTTGCGGATGGTGTTGATGATGGTCAATCTGTTTACGCTTATCAAGTACGCTGCCGGAATGGAAGCTACCCGTAACATCACTCCGGGACTGGAACCTGATGATGATAAGGGTTGGAATAAACTGGATATTGACCGATGCGTCAGCCAACCGGGTATTTACCTGTTCTTTATGATTTTAGGGCAATTGGGCACATCGCTAACGGCATGGCTGGCTTTTGAGTATGAATGGCAGTATGTGTATTATTTTATGATGGGTACTGTGTTGCTTTCCATTTTGGTTATCTTTATCACAATGCCTTATCATAAGTTTGCTACGCGCCGTTTTCCTATCAACTTCAGGCAGTTCGGCAATGTGGCGGTGTTCTGCATTACATTGGTGTGCATCACTTATGTGCTGGTTTATGGCAAGGTCCTGGATTGGTATGATGATGCGTCCATCCGCACTGCCACATTGGTTGCGGCTGTATCTGCCTGTATCTTTTTCTATATGGAGAAGAACCGCCATTCACATTACTTCCTGTTGGATGTCTTTAAGTTACGTACCATTCGTATGGGTATTTTGCTTTATCTGTTACTGATGATATTCAATTCGAGTGCTATGTTTGTCAATGTGTTTACGGGCATCGGGATGAAACTGGATAATTACCAGAATGCGACATTGGGCAACTGGTGTATGGCAGGTTATGCGATTGGTGCTATCTCTTCTATGATATTGGGTTCCAAGGGAGTGCATTTCAAGTATCTGTTTGCAGCCGGTTTCCTGTTTCTCGGATTGTCGGCAGTATTCATGTATTTCGAAGTGCAGAGTGCCGGATTATACGAGCGGATGAAGTATCCGGTCATTATCCGTGCCACCGGCATGATGTTCCTTTATGCCTTGACTGCTGCCTATGCTACGCAACGCATGCCCTATAAGTACCTTTCTACTTGGATTTGCGTCATGCTTACCGTGCGTATGGTGTTGGGACCCGGCATCGGAGGTGCTCTTTACTCGAATATATTGCAGGAGCGTCAGCAGCATTATGTCACCCGCTATGCACAAAATGTGGATATGCTTCATCCCGAGGCTTCCGCTTCGTTTATCCAGACTGTTCAAGGCATGCAATATCAGGGAAAGAGTAAGCAGGATGCAATCAATATGGCGGCAATGTCTACCAAAGGGCGGATTCAGGTGCAGGCTACCCTGTCTGCCGTAAAGGAAATGGCGGGCTGGACTGTATACGGCTGCCTTATTTGTATGATATTTGTACTGATTATTCCTTATCCTAAGCGGAAATTATTAACTTAGCACTGTTTTTCAATATAGCTTGTGATATTATGGATACTCATCAGGAACGTTTGTCTCGTCTTAACCATGCATTGTTAAGTGGAAAGGATGTTTGTAGTTCGGAAGGTATGCTTCGTGATTTCCCTGAGTCACTGAAGAAACCGTTTCAAGTGAATGGAGTGGGGTTGGTGGTTTGCCGTCAGGGAAGTTTTATGTTTACTCTGAATCAGAAGGATTTTTCGGCCAAAGCGAATGAAACTCTTTTTATCCCCGGTGGTTCTGTCTTTCAGGTATGCCGTCAGTCGGAAGATGCGGAAGTATTTATTCTTGTCTACCAGACAGAGCCGATACGTGATATTATAGGCAATTGTGTGACTTCCATGCATCTTTATTCGCAACTTGCTACGGAGCCGTGTTACGTATGGAGCACAGGTGAAGAGAATGAAGTCCTGAAATATATGTCTCTTCTGGACAACACTTTACGGATAGAGGAAAATACATTCAATCACTATGAACAGAAGTTGTTATTGTTGGGATTGACGTATCGGCTTTGCTCCATTTATAATCGTAAACTTATCACTCAAAGAGCCTCGGTAGGACATAAGCACGATATTTTCATACGGTTGATTCAGTTGATTGAAATGCATTACATGGAGCAGCGTGGCGTGGAGTTTTATGCAGATAAACTTTGTTTGTCGCCTAAGTATCTCTCTGTACTGTCCAAGTCGATTTGTGGATATACGGTGCAGGAGCTGGTGTTCAAAGCCATTATCCGCAAAAGCATTTCATTGCTTAAGAACACGCAGAAGAGCATACAGGAAATATCTGATTACTTCAACTTTCCTAATGCTTCCTACTTCGGTACGTTTTTCAGGAAACAGACAGGGACATCTCCGCAGCAGTATCGGAGAAAATAATCCTCTAAAAAAAACTGATATATAGCAAAAAAAAGGAAAATCATTACTGAAATTCCTCTTTCTTTTGGGGTGACTGATGGGACTCGAACCCACGACATTCAGAACCACAATCTGACGCTCTAACCAACTGAACTACAGTCACCATGTTTGCGTCATTTCTCAAACGCGGTGCAAAGATAGGTATTATCTTTGATACTGCAAATATTTGGCGGAATATTTTATTGAAATCTGCATTATTTTTTATTCTCCTTAATTCCTACATTGTGCTGTTGGAGGAGCTTTCGGGAGTTTTTGACGAAGATATTCAGATGGTTACGTGCAGCTTCCGGGAGCTTTGAAACTGATGTGGAATCAGTTGGATAGATGATATAATTCTTTTCTTTGGTGAGAGTAGGACGTGCCGTCCATACTAAATTATATCCGCAATGGCGGGTGCGAATATTGGGAATAGATGGAGTAACTGTGTCTTTTTCCAACTCTAATGTAAATACGAGACCACCGTCAGTATTTACATTACTCATATTAGATATGAAATTCCCTAAAGAATAGACTATGGCATGTTGCGTTCCGGTAAGAGTATCGGTACGTAACTCCATTGGCTGTATGACATGGGGGTGTGAGCCGATGATATGCGTTACTCCTTGTTCCAATAACCAATCTGCCAACTGCCGCTGTTCCCGGCTGGGGAGTGACTGGTATTCGTTTCCCCAATGCATGCAGGCAATGATAGCATCGGGCTGCCATGTCCGCGCGGTATCAATGTCCTGTTGCATGATTTTCTTATCTATATAGTTCACTATATTGGGAGAGGTGGGCTTGACCCCGTTTGTGTCATAAGTATAATTGAGAAAGACGATACGAAATCCGTTTTTATGAATAAGCAGGGGATAGTGTTGGCGACGTTCCTCTTTATTCCGATAAGTGCCTATATATGGAATATGTAAAGAATCCAACATCAGGATAGTACGTTCCAGCCCCTTCTTTCCGCGATCCAGACAATGATTGTTTGCAGTTAATAGTATGTCGAATCCAACATCTCGAATAGCATATAAAAACTCATCTGGTGCCGAAAAAGCAGGATAGCCTGCATATGGCTTTCCGCCGAGGGTGACTTCAAGATTTCCAATAGCGATGTCTGCTCTACTTATCTGCTCTTTCACAAGAGAGAAACAAAGAGAGTAATCATGAGTCCCCTGACTTGTACGCGCAGCTTCAAGTTGTGCATTGTGTTGCATCAAGTCACCGACAAATAATAATGTGACTTTAGCAGAAGGAACAGTGTCAGATGCTTCAGCTACTACTTGTTCTTGTGCCGCACTGTTGCATGATACAAGAAAAAAAAGTAGTGTGAGGGGAGATATTCTTCTCATAAATGTTTAAGGAGTTAAAAGTTCCTTTTGGAGAATACTTTCTATTTCTTCAACTGTGGGATTTATAGCAAGAATAATTCCCTCAGCATTAACAAGAAAAGTACCTCCGGCAGCATTCGGTATCCGGTATTTCGTCCATATCTGATTGGTGTCATTGAGCTCAATGAGGTTTAACCAAGGATAGCCGTCTTTTTTGATAGCTTCTTTCATGCGGGCATCACTTCCTTGTTCACGTGCCACACCGATGACAGTGAATCCCTTATTCTTATATTTTTCATATATGGGAATAACTTGCTTGGAGTTTATACGACATGGACCGCACCAAGATGCCCATAAATCAATTAACGCTACCTTTCCCTGAATATATTTTGATATTTGTACTTTGTTTCCATCTAGGTCAGGAGCTGAGAAATCGACATATGGTTTTCCAATTTCCGGTTGTCCGTTTTTAATGAGCATTTGCATTTGCTGACTATAAGGGTGCTCCGGATAGAGAGAGGCAAAAGTTTCCTGATAGGCATTCAGAAATGGAGTAACGTCTTCGCCTTTGCGTGCCATTTCTGTCTTACTTGTCAGAACATATAGTCCGGGTAAGGAAGGATTCTGTTTAATATGCTTTATAGTCCATTGATTCATTTCTTCGTTTAATTGCTTAATTTTTACCAAAAGAGCTTTTCCTTCTTCCGTGTATGCTTCTCCGCTCTCCTCAAGACGGTCTCTTTCTCTGTAGATATTATTTCGTTCTTCATTGTTGTCCTTAACTTGCTCGATTCTTTTCCAAAGAGTTTGCAGTGCTTCACTTTCGAAACGGTTTTCTTCGTATAATTTATTCATTTGAGCGTATAAAGAGTCAAAATTGAATTTGGCTTTTCTTTCACTCTCCAATTGTTGTAACTCACAGGTTAATGGGTTACTTGTGCTCACTAGTCCCGGTTTTCTGGTACTGGCCGGGTATAGGGTGAAAGAAACAGGACCATTTTCTGCAAAGAAGAGAGAAGGGAGCCAGCTACCGGTAAGCATATCATTCCAGATAAAGACTTCGTATACTTCTTCATGATCAGCGTAGAAATCATATTGAAATTCTCCATTGCGTATAGGTATTGATAGCCATGGGCTGCTACTGGGATTTTTATGGGCTTTCATCAATACGAGTCGGCTGGATTGCGGACTATCGATTACTTTGCCTGAAATGTGACAATGAATCTTTCCTTTCTTTTCTTGCTCGTTGAGGCTTATGCTTTTAATTTGAAAATCTCCTTTATTGGCTCCCTCTATGAAATCAATCATCTTTTCTTGGGGGGCAAGAGGAGCAAATTGAAGGCTGAAAGTTACATTTCCCGAGGCAGGCATATAGACTTCTTTGTCCAACTCGAAACCTTGTGAACGGATGATAGGATAGTTCTTTCCGGTTTGATTTCCATGGAGTGATAGACCCGAAGCCAGACGTATCCAATAGTTAGGGCGCGAATAGGCATCCATATATAAAATAGTGGCTGTATCATTACGGACGATCCGGCTGATTTCAAGTGCATCGCTATTTCTGTTTTGATAGGATGGATAGTCGATTGAAAAGTTCTGCGCAGTTCCCCGTAGGGTACAGACAAGAAAAAGGAAAACAAAAATAGTTTTTAGCTGTGTGTTCATGAGTATTATAGATTAAACAAAATACCGGAAGAAGCCTAATGGAGATAATTGTCTTCTTCCGGTATTCGAGGTTATTGGTAAATTGCTTTCTTACCAGCCAGTAATGTATTCTTCATTAAAGAAACGATAGTCATCGGTCCTACGCCGCCCGGTACGGGAGTGATGAATGAACACTTAGAAGCAACTTCGTCAAACTTTACGTCACCGGTCAGTTTAAATCCTGATTTCTTTCTGGCATCCGGTACGCGAGTAGTACCTACATCAATAACTACGGCACCTTCTTTCACCATCTTGGCTTTTACAAAATTGGGTTGCCCCAATGCAGCAATGATAATATCAGCTTCCTGACACTCTTTCACCAAGTCTTTACTGCGGCTGTGGCATACGGTTACGGTTGCGTCTCCCGGATAAGCCTTTTGCATCATGAGCGCTGCCATCGGTTTGCCGACGATATTGCTACGTCCCAATACTACGCACTTCTTTCCGGAAGTCTCTATCTGATAGCGTTTCAATAATTCTAGGATTCCGTTGGGAGTTGCCGATACATAGCAAGGCAATCCTATGGACATGCGTCCTACATTGATGGGATGGAAACCATCTACATCTTTGCGATAATCAATGGTCTCGATCACTTTCTGTTCGGAGATGTGCTTGGGTAATGGAAGCTGTACTATGAACCCGTCTATGTCTGCATCTTCGTTTAGCTCACGTACTTTAGCAAGAAGTTCTTCTTCCGTCACATCTGCCTCGTAACGGATGAGGCTGGATTTGAACCCGCAAACTTCGCATGCTTTTACTTTTGCAGCAACATACGTTTCACTACCACCATCGTGGCCTACGAGAATTGCTGCAAGATGAGGACGTTTACCACCTTTCGCCACCATTTCTGCTACTTCTGCAGCAATCTCCTGTTTTACTTGTTCCGAAATTGCTTTTCCGTCAATTAGTGTCATATCAGTATTTTTTTTATTTCATCTTAGGCATCATTTTACCCATCTTGCTACCTGTTACCATCTTCATCATCTTACGAGTTTGATCGAATTGTTTTAACAAGCGGTTTACTTCCTGAATATTCGTACCACTACCTTTAGCAATACGTTGTCTGCGTGAACCGTTCAGAAGGGCCGGATTACTACGTTCTGCAGGGGTCATAGAATAAATAATAGCTTCAATACTCTTGAAAGCATTGTCGTCAATATCGATGTCCTTTATAGCCTTACCTACACCCGGAATCATAGAAGCCAGGTCTTTCAGGTTACCCATCTTTTTGATTTGCGCTATCTGACTCAAGAAGTCGTTGAAGTCGAACTGGTTCTTAGCAATCTTCTTTTGTAGGCGTTTGGCCTCTTCCTCGTCATATTGCTCTTGGGCACGTTCCACCAATGAAACAATATCACCCATACCGAGGATACGGTCTGACATACGCGAAGGGTGGAATTGGTCGATGGCATCCAGTTTCTCACCTGTACCTACAAATTTGATCGGCTTGTTTACTACTGAACGGATAGAAAGAGCGGCACCACCCCGGGTATCACCATCCAACTTAGTCAGTACAACACCATTAAAGTCAAGACGTTCGTTAAACTCTTTTGCTGTGTTTACAGCATCCTGACCGGTCATAGAGTCTACAACGAAAAGAATCTCATTCGGATTGATTGCTTTTTTAATAGCAGCAATCTCATTCATCATCTCTTCATCCACAGCCAGACGTCCGGCGGTATCGACGATTACAACATCATATCCTTTGGCTTTTGCTTCCTGAATTGCATTTTCTGCAATTTTCACCGGATTCTTACTATCCGGTTCAGAGTACATTGGAACTCCTATTTGCTCTGCTAATACGCGCAACTGTTCGACAGCGGCAGGGCGGTATACGTCACAAGCCACCAACAACGGTTTCTTGTTCTTTTTCGTTTTTAGCATTCGTGCCAACTTACCGGAGAAAGTAGTCTTACCGGAACCTTGCAGACCTGACATCAGGATAACCGCCGGACGACCTTCCAACACCAATTCGGCAGTCTCACCGCCCATCAATGCAGTCAGTTCATCATGTACAATCTTTACCATCAACTGGCTGGGCTTCACAGCCGTAAGCACATTCTGCCCCAAAGCTTTTTCTTTTACAGTATCAGTAAAGCCTTTGGCGACCTTATAGTTCACGTCAGCATCCAACAAAGCTTTACGCACATCCTTCAATGTTTCCGCTACATTAATCTCGGTGATTTTTCCCTCACCTTTCAGAATCTTAAAAGACCGTTCCAGTCTCTCACTTAAATTATCGAACATATATCTTTAATTATAAATTACAAATTATGATTGCCTGTCCTTCTTTACTAACCTTCAGAATAACAACAGGGTGCAAAAATACAAAAAACTTATGAACCTTATATCTTTTTATTCTGCCATTTTGCTTTTTTCAAATAAATAATGCTGCTAAACAGTAACAAACTATAGTACACCACCTCTATAGAAAAACAAACAGAAACCGATGCTTTCACCACCATGCCTATCCATAGAATGTAAAGGGCGTAGAATACCAAAGTCCCCATTTCAAGTATCAGAGCAGCCTGCGTATTTCCAGTTCCCGAAATGGCATTGAAATAGATATTCGCCACTGATGCGATAATCATCGCTCCGGCAATGACATACAACGAAGGCACAGACTCTACCAGCAACGCCGGTTCGTTGGTGTAGACCGAAAGCATGGCATGAGGAAAAAGCACCACCACCGCCACACAGACCACCATAATGAGAAACGACATCCGGGCTATACGCCAAATCAAACGCATGACATGGGTTATCCCCCCCGCACCAATCAGATTGCTGACCAATGAATTGGTAGTAGTAGACAATGCCTGAACCGGAATGAGCATCACAATATAGATACTACGCACGATATTGGCAATCGCCAGCTCGCGTTGACCCAACCGTTCTATCGCGATGAAAAAGACAAACCAAGTAGCCATGGCCAAAAAATATTGTATCATGGTAAAACACGAAATACTCAGAATTTTTCCCAATAAAGAAAAGTCAATCTTCTGCCAGTGATTCAAGCCGAATTTCTTAAAATCCACCTTTGCGTAGGTATAAATCAAGAAAAAAGCCAATGAAGCGGCTTCAGCCATCACCGAAGCGACAGCTGCTCCTTTAATCCCCATCTCCGGCATTACAAACTTACCGAAAATCAAAATATAGTCCAACAGCACATTCACCAATGCCATGACCACTGCATTCATTGTCAGCACCTTAGTACGTGTAATACCAATATACAGCGCACGGAACATCACGTTGACAAAGGCGAAGAAAAAGCCCCAAATACGCCAGTTGAGAAATTCCATGGTAGCATCCTGTCTCTTATACACATCTGACGCTGCCGAC
>ENA-OZFR01000357-OZFR01000357.1-human-gut-metagenome-genome-assembly--contig:-NODE-357-length-8863-cov-3.963669_pt1 | contig 8863 bp, 6 predicted proteins | sample MGYA00245111_ERZ653647 | MGnify/ENA primary metagenome ERZ653647 (study PRJEB26926, sample SAMN06164944) | human gut metagenome | biome: ENVO:00009003; feature: ENVO:2100002; material: ENVO:00002003...
GGCTCGGAGATGTGTATAAGAGACAGACCATGTTATCAAAGCAAAGAACAATACAATGATAGCCACAGCTTCTAGAGCCGACAGGCTCTCGGTATCCAGGAAACTTCTCTTTTTCATGACGCACATCTTCCTAATTTAATGACTATATATTTTTTATTATTTTGCCTTTTCTAAAGCAGCATTCAGTTTTAATACATTCACCTTCTCTGTACCGAATATGCCCATAAACAGTTTTTCCACAGCTTTATCTACAATAGCTTTTACAGTTTCCTCACTCATTCCGCGAGCTTTAGCCACACGTTGTACCTGCACGTATGCGCAGGCCGGAGTGATGTCAGGATCCAGCCCGGAACCGCTGGCTGTGACCATTTCGGCAGGTACTTCCTTACGGCTCAAGTAAGGATGATGCTTTAAAAATGTATCAATCCGCGCTTCTACTTCAGCCAAGTATTCTGCATTGGTAGGGCCTTTATTGCTACCGGAAGAACTGGCAGCATCGTAACCGTCACCGGCATGGGAAGGACGTCCCCAGAAGTAGATGTCTTTTGTGAACATCTGCCCTACATTAGCGGCACCGACCACCTTACCATCCAGAGTCGCTACTTCCGCATTACCCTTATTTGGACCTGCCACCTGAGCAAATATCCACAGGATAAGGATATAGAATACAGAGAAGAACACGCAAAAAGCAAGTGTTATTTTGAGGGATTTCAATAAAGTTTTCATTATCTTGTTATTTATTAGTTTGTTATTATCAGGCCTTCTTCCGAAAGGAAACCCGGCCGGGGCGCCTCGCCCCTAAAAGAATAAACTGACCACCATATCTATTAATTTAATTCCGATAAAGGGTGCAATGACACCGCCTAAGCCATAAATCAGCAAGTTGCGGCGAAGCAATGCACTGGCACCAATCGGTTTATACTGTACTCCTTTCAGTGCCAACGGAATCAATATAGGAATAATGATAGCGTTAAAGATTATAGCTGAAAGGATGGCTGACTCAGGACTATGCAGCCCCATGATATTCAGCGGTGCTAACTGAGGGATGGCTACCATAAACAAAGCGGGAATAATCGCAAAGTATTTAGCCACGTCATTTGCTATAGAGAACGTGGTCAATGTACCGCGCGTCATCAACAACTGTTTGCCGATTTCCACAATTTCAATCAGCTTCGTAGGATCATTGTCCAAGTCCACCATATTACCGGCTTCCTTTGCAGCCTGCGTACCGCTATTCATAGCAACGCCCACATTTGCCTGTGCCAATGCCGGAGCATCATTGGTACCGTCTCCCATCATTGCCACCAGCTTACCGGATTGTTGCTCTTTCTTGATATATTCCATCTTGTCTTCCGGCCGGGCCTCAGCTATAAAATCATCCACACCGGCCTTTTCTGCGATGTACTTTGCCGTCAGCGGGTTATCTCCGGTCACCATTACCGTCTTCACTCCCATCTTGCGAAGGCGTTCGAAACGTTCCTGAATACCCGGTTTGATGATATCCTGCAACTCAATAACGCCAGCCACCTGCCGGTTGACACACACTACCAACGGTGTACCGCCGTTACTTGAAATTGCAGCAATCACATCTTCCACCTCTTTCGGGAAACTGTTTCCGGCACTCTCCGCAATCCGGCGGATAGCATCGAAAGCACCTTTACGTATCTGAGTACCATTTTGTAAATCCACACCTGAACACTTTGTTTCGGCAGTGAACTTAATCATCCGGGCACCCGTAGTATTCAGGTCACGCATGCGGCGACCTGTTTCCCGTCCCAGTTCTATAATTGATTTACCTTCCGGCGTTTCATCGGAGATGGAGGACAGCAGGCAAGCCTCAATAAAATCACGTTCGTCCACACCGGGAGCTGCATAGAACTTCGTAGCTTTACGGTTACCGATTGTAATAGTTCCCGTCTTATCCAGCAGCAACGTATCAATATCACCGGCCGTTTCCACCGCCTTACCCGATTTCGTTATCACATTGGCACGAAGCGCACGGTCCATACCTGCAATGCCGATAGCGGAAAGCAGACCACCGATTGTGGTCGGTATCAGGCAGACAAACAGGGAGAGAATAGCTGCAATCGAGATGTACGTTCCCGGATGATCTATGTTCGTATAGTCCGCGATCGGAATCAGCGTGACGCAAACAATCACGAATACCAGTGTGAAACCGGCCAGCAAGATAGTCAACGCTATTTCATTCGGTGTTTTTTTCCGGGTAGCGCCTTCCACTAGGGCAATCATCTTGTCGAGGAAGCTCTCACCCTGTTGTTGGGTTACCAATACCTTTATCTTATCAGAAAGCACCTTCGTACCACCGGTTACGGAACTCTTATCTCCACCCGCCTCACGGATTACCGGGGCAGATTCGCCTGTGATGGCACTTTCATCAATGGAAGCCAGTCCTTCTACAATCTCACCGTCAGCCGGAATCGTATCACCGGCTTCGCAAATAAAGTAATCACCTTTCTTCAGGCGTGCACTACTGATATTGCAGACTTTGCCATCAATCAGGATTTTAGCGGGAGTCTCCTCACGCGTCTTGCGCAGGCTGTCGGCCTGAGCCTTACCACGAGCCTCGGCAATGGCCTCAGCGAAGTTGGCGAACAGCAGAGTAACAAAGAGAACGACGAACACCAGGAAGTTGTACCCGAATGTTCCATATTCCGTAGTCCCCAGCGAGAGGATGCAGACTACCAGCATCACCAGCGTCACAAGCTCCACCGTAAACATAATCGGATTCTTAATCATCACCCGTGGCTCCAACTTCACGAATGATTGCTTCAAGCTTTCCATAACTTGCTCCTTTTGAAACAAAGAAGCTGATTTCTTATCTTTCATATCTTTCTTTTTCTACTACTTACAAACTAAAATGTTCAGCAATCGTACTCAACGCATGCACCGGGAAGAATGACAGGGCAGCTACAATGAAGATAACCGCGAAAGTCATCACTGCAAATGTCACCGTATCCGTCTTCAGCGTACCGGCACTTTCCGGGATGAACTTCTTCTGCGCCAGCAGTCCCGCAATGGCTACCTGACCAATAATCGGAATAAATCGACTCAGGATAAGCACCCAACCGCAAGCGTAGTTCCAGAAATAAGTATTATCTCCCAGTCCCTCGAAACCGGACCCGTTATTAGCTGCACACGAAGTAAACTCATACAATTGCTCGCTCAGCCCGTGGAAACCCGGATTATTCAGCCAACCGCCCTCGCTTGCCACGAAGTCGGGATGATGGGCAAACAGATACGTGGACAGAGCCGTTCCTACCAGAATCACAAACGGATGAAGCAACGCCACAACGGTCGCAATCTTCATTTCGCGTGCTTCCACCTTCTTACCGAGGAACTCCGGTGTACGCCCCACCATCAGTCCGCTGATAAACACGGCTATAATTATAAATGTATAGTAGTTCATCCAACCTACCCCGACACCACCGAACCAAGTGTTAATCTGCATATTCAGCATCTCCATCAGTCCGCTGAGCGGCATCGTAGAGTCGTGCATACCATTCACTGAACCATTGGAAGTGACGGTGGTCGTAATACTCCATAAGGCTGTTGCAGCCGCACCAAGCCGTACTTCTTTTCCTTCCATCGCTCCGCCATCCTGCGCAATACCCAGTTCGTCAATACGCGGGTTACCGTTCATCTCCTGATAGACATTGATGCCGACACCCGTCAGATAGGCAAAGAGCATTACACCGAATATACTATAAGCCAGTTTCTTACGATTGGAATAGAAACCGAGTGCGAAAACCATTGCCATCGGTATGATCAGGATAGACCAACATTCTACCATATTAGACAGATACGTAGGATTCTCCAACGGATGTGAAGAGTTTACACCGAAATAACCGCCACCATTGGTTCCCAGTTGTTTAATAGGCACAATGGCTGCCGCAGGTCCCTGCGATACCAACTGTTCCTGTCCTTCCAGTGTGGTCACCTCCATCTTGCCGTCGAATCCCATCGGAGTACCCTGAAGAATCAGGATAAAGCCCACAATCAAAGAAAGAGGCAACAGGATACGTGTACTACTTAATACAAGGAAGTTCCAGAAGTTACCTATTGTCTTCGTTGTCTTTGCACTGATGGACTTCATGATACCTGCCATAGCCGCCATACCCGTTGCCGCCGTAATAAACTGGAACAGCATGATGACGAACAATTGCGTAAAGTAAGTTAATCCGCTTTCACCGGAATAATGCTGTAAATTACAGTTCACCATGAAGCTGATGCAGGTGTTGAATGCTTGGTCCGGTGTCTGCGGCCCGTTACCGTCGGGATTCAGAGGCAACCAGTGTTGAGTAACCAGCAGCACCATGCCCCACACAAACCAGAAAGCGTTTAATATCAGAAGCGCTTTCAGAAACTGTTTCCAGTTCATCTCTTCGGTGGGGTTGATGCCACACACTTTAAAAATAAGTCTCTCAATCGGCTTCATGAAGTCCGACCATGTCTTTTGTCCTTTATAGACTTTTGCAATATACTTTCCCAACGGATAAGCCAACGCCACCATCAGGACTATCTGCAAGATTACACCTAAAATCTCTGTGTTCATTTCTCTAATTCATTAATAAAATGATACCTTAATTGTCAATGATCAATTGTCAATTGCCTAAAACTTTTCCGGTCTCACAAGTACATACATCAAATACCCGAAAACCGCAATACCCAATACAAATAATGTTATATACATAATCTTTCTCTCCTTCTTAAATCTTTTCAAACCAATCCACACATTTCCAGAACAGCCCGAAAGCGAGCAACCCGCTCGCGAGGCAGAAAATAAATGAAATCGTTATTCCCATGTCTTTTACCTTTTATCAGATTAATACTATTACTTTGTTTGCCACAACAATGCCAAAGACGTGCCAAAAGCGAGAGAAGAGCCTTAACAATCTGATTTACAATAAGCTGACAATTCCATTACAGCCAATCCGCCTCCGCCCCACCCTTCCAAAATGAAAGGGTGCCCTATCAAAACAGAAAACGGCAGAACCCCAAAAACCAACCCGGACGGCGATGGCAATTTAGAAGAGAACCCGCTAGGATAGACAGCACGCACAAAGGCAGGAAGACAGAAATCCCTTTCGGACAGTAGATTAGTGCTGCTGGAAGGGAATTTTAATGGTTAAGTTGATAAAGGATAACAGGTCTACAGAGACAGATAAATCAACTGTATTTATTTTTAGCCAATGCTTTTTCTATGGTTTCTCCGATAGATTTACTACATTTGCATCAGCCACATAAAACGTGTTAAAGCATGGAAAGAACCTATATTAATGAATTTCATAAGCAATGGATAGAAAGCACCTTGAAGTCGATAACCTCTTGGCAGAAGCAGCCCATCTCGTTAGAAGAGAAAAAGAAGCAACAGGAAATGCTGAACCGCCAGAGGGATATAAGAGAGGGCAAATACTCTTTCTTTATCTTACCTCAATAAAGGCGGGGAGAATGAAGTTTTCACCGGTAATGAAGATATTGTATTCAAATTGAATAACTTTGAATATGCAGGTGATGACCTTACCAACTTCTTCATCCGAATAGAAGCACATAACCATTTCTTCTACAATGTAGCTTACACTTTAGTAGGTTTTGCCTATAATAGTATGCATGAGTTTTGTGCTGTATTAGTTCAGCCTTATGTTAGGGCAAAGCGAGAAGCTACGGAAGATGAAATAGCAGATTACATGGAAGCATTAGGCTTTGAGATGGACTATGAAGATGAATACCATAATGAAGAATATGAAGTTTTTGATGCTGTTCCTAATAATGTTCTTTATGGAATAGATAATAAACTATACTTCATAAATACCCAAATCAGACTGAGATTAAGGCATATTGAGTGATATATAGCTTTTCCTCCTATTCGTTTATAATATAGTATCTTATCTCTTTCTTGTTAAACAATACAAAGATAGCAATGTTTTTCCGAAAAGCCCGTCTCGGCATGCCCCGAAATGCAAGCCTAAATCTTATATTCCTCTATCTTCCTGTACAGCGTTGTCAAGCCGATTTTCAACAGTCGTGCCGCTTCTGTCTTATTCCCTTTCGTATATTCTAGTACACGGGCAATGTGACGGCGTTCCATAGCCGAAAGCTCGAAGCAGTCGGGCATGCCGTCGTCCGATTGCTCGTAATGGGCATTCTGAATCTCCAACGGTAAATCTGCAATATCCAGACGATCACCTTCGCAAACGATGAGGCTGCGCTCTATCACATTACGCAACTCGCGGATATTCCCTTTCCAGGGTTGTTGTTCCAGTGTACTGAGAAATTCGGGAGTAATCTCATTAATGGCACGCGACAGTTGTGCTGAGAAGTTCCGTATAAACGCCTTTGCCAGCAGGCGGATATCTCCCGTACGCTCGCGCAGCGGCGGCAGGTGTACTTGAAATACGCCAAGCCGATAGAAGAGGTCTTCACGGAAACGCCCTTTGGCTATCTCTTCCGGCAGATTACGGTTGGTTGCCGCAATAATACGCACATTGACGCGTGTCGGTTTCGTATCGCCTATCTTGATATATTCTCCTGTTTCGAGGATACGCAACAACTTGGCTTGCAGTTCAAAAGCCATCTCACCGATCTCATCCAGAAAGATAGTGCCATGGTTCGCCTCCTCAAACAAACCCTTCTTATCTTTCAACGCTCCCGTAAACGAACCTGCCTTATGCCCGAACATCTCACTTTCCAGCAGCTCCTTACTGAACGAGGAACAGTTCACAGCCACAAAGTTCTGCTTTGCCCGCTTACTATTATAATGAATGGCTTGGGCAAATACCTCCTTACCCGTTCCCGTTTCTCCCGTCAGTAACACGGGAACATCGGTCACCGCAACCTTCCGTGCAAGCAATACCGCTTCTTTCAGTGATTTGGATTCTCCCAGAATGGACTCGAACGAATACGTCTGTCCCACTTTCTTTTCAAGCTTTTCCAAACGGACATTCATCCGCGCTTTCTCCATGGCACGGCTGATGAGGGGAATTATCCTATTATTGTCATCTCCCTTTGTGATATAGTCGAAAGCTCCGTTCTTGATGGCTTGTACGCCATCGGGAATATTGCCATGAGCCGTCAGGAGAATGACTTCCACATTGGGAGCCGCCTTTTTGATGGACAGCACCAGATCCACCCCATTTCCATCGGGCAGGAAAACATCACACAAAGCTACGTCGGGGGTTTGGAGTTCCAGTTGTCGTAGGGCAGCCCTGCAATCACCAGCCTGACAAACTTCATATCCTTCTAATTCCATCATACGCGCCAAAAGGGTACGGATTTGTACCTCGTCATCAACGATTAAAATCTTACTCATATCTTATTCGGATAAGTGTTTAAACTGATAATGGTAAAAACAGGGTGTGCAAATATAAAGCTTTTCCCGAATACGAGCGGCACATCTTTTGAACTTTTATAATAGAGGAACGGAAAGCAACTGAATCTCCTTTATAGCTTAACTCCATATATACAAGGAGATAAGGGTTCAGACAGCCTCCACACTTTACGGATAATTCTCTTCCATTTTGATAAAATCACCCTGAAATGGAAAGGAAAAAGAAACTTCCGGCAAGCATCATTCAATAAATAACTAAAAAAATGAAGAATATGGAAATCTGTAAATTCAATGGAAATTCAACCGCATCCGTAGAAGGAATGCAACATGTCGCCAAACTGATTATGAACAACCAGCCTACGATAGCAATACTATCGGCAGCAGAGGATGTCACTAAACACCTGGACGAAATAGCCGCCTGCTTCTTCAGCCGTAATACAGAGGAGGCACATGAGAAGATCACCCGGCTGGAGTTCCAGTTCATTGACTTCGCCAATGAACTTCTTACGGATGATGAAATCAAGCATCAGGCCATCCGGTGCATACTCGATAGTTTCCAGGCTATCTGGAAGTATTGCCTGGAACCCTTTACCTCAGCTGACGAGAAAGATATTCTGGCACAAGGAGAACTACTCACCAGTACATTAATGAGTCTTTATCTTCAGGAACAGAAAGTCGATAATGCCATGCTTTGTGCATTCGACTTCATACGCGTAGGTACAAACCGGGAAGTAGACATCGAATACATAGAGCAAAAACTGGATAAGCAGCTGAAACTCTATCCCGGCACTCACCTGTTTATCACTCAGGGAAGTATCTGTAAAAATGCTTTTGGCGAAACCGATTACCTGAAACAAGGCGGCAGCGATTATACGGCGACCCTCATTGGCGTGGCCTTGCATGCAAAAGAGATAAAGCTATGGACAAACTTTGCCATACGCAACAACGACACATTGGTCATAAAGGACGCTGGTACAATCCGGAACCTCAGCTTCAGCGAGGCAGAACGTCTGATCTATTTCAATCCGCAAATTCTGCATCCGTTCTGTCTTGCTACAGCATGGAAAGGAAACGTTCCTATTCATCTGCTCAATCCGATGAATCCGACGGCGGAAGGAACTTACATCTCCGATAATTTGCAAAATGGGGAAGCTGTAAAAGCTGTTGCAGCAAAGGACTCAGTGGTTTATATTCGCCTTGAGTCAAACCATACGCTACGGCCTTATCTGTTTATCAGTAAGATTATGGAAATTTTTGCCAAATACCGGACGAATCCCTGTCTGTTAACTTCATCCAATGATAATATATCGATTGTGACGGATAACAAGGAGTTCCTGTCCCGTATTCTGCGTGAACTAAACAGATATGCCCAGATATGGGTAGAGGACCGTATGTCCATTGTTTCGGTTGTGGGTAATATGAAGTCTTCGTGCATCGCCATGGAAAACCGGATTATTGATGCACTGAAGAATATCCCGTTGAGAATGATTTCGTACGGAAGTGACGAGAATGATGTAT
>ENA-OZFR01000361-OZFR01000361.1-human-gut-metagenome-genome-assembly--contig:-NODE-361-length-8839-cov-4.582536_pt1 | contig 8839 bp, 4 predicted proteins | sample MGYA00245111_ERZ653647 | MGnify/ENA primary metagenome ERZ653647 (study PRJEB26926, sample SAMN06164944) | human gut metagenome | biome: ENVO:00009003; feature: ENVO:2100002; material: ENVO:00002003...
CTCTTTTATATTTTACAGTTCTGCTATATTTTCTTTTGGCTATGCTGCTTTTTCCTCATGCATTTGGCAACAAGTTGCTATATTCCAATTATATCGGGTTATAAATAGTCCCATAAACATATATTTGGCAACTGTAATGAGCCCCTTTCCTTCTTTTATCAGTTTAGCACACATTTTTTTGATATTAAAGGCTATAGCAAAGAAAGCAAAGTCCATTGTAACCTTGTCTTCTCCCACATGCCGGAATCTTCTGTATGCCATGTTGTATTTCATTTGTCCAAACACAGCCTCTGGTTCTATACACCTCCTGCCTCTATGCTTGATACCTTCTTCTGAGAGCAACCTTTCCCGTGCCTGCCGTTTGTATTGATTTAATCGGTGGTTGACTTCTATAATACGGTTCCCCCGAGCTTTAAAACAACTGCCACGCAAAGGGCAACCTTCGCATCTTTTTGCTTTATACCGGGCACTTTCGATGATGTATCCGCTCGCTGTCTTGTCACGTTTGGTTCCTATACGGTTCATGTGCTGTCCCATAGGACAAACGTAATAATCCTCTTGGGCATTGTAATGGAGACTTTCGGCATGGAATGGGTTGGGAGTATAACGAGGACGCTGTTCTTTATGGAAGTAATTGTACTTGATGAAGGCTTCTATCCCATTCTCCTGCATGAACCGGTAATTTTCTTCCGAACCGTAACCGGAGTCTGCCACACAGATATTCGGTAAACGGTTATAGCGGTACTGGAAAGAGTGGAAAAAAGGTATGAGGGTCAGTGTATCGGTAGGGTTGGGAAACAGACGGAAGTCTGTGATGAATTGGTTTTCAGTACCTATTTGCAGATTATATCCGGGTTTGGTCTGCCCGTTCTTCATGGCATCTTCTTTCATGCGCATGAATGTGGCACCAGGATCGGTCTTGGAATAGGAGTTACGTTCTCCAAGGGTATCAAGGTGATTGTCGTATTCTATCAGCTTGTCACGATACCCTTCAAGTTCCATGACCTGCTTCTTCTTTTTGCGCAGGGCTTTCTTTTCTTCCTTATCCTTTGTTGCAGGCTGGCGTTCCAGGGCTTCTTTAAGTTCATCCACTATGTCAGAGAGCCTGCAGGGAGTAAACTCCACGGATGTGTCTTTTATAGAGTTCTCCTGTGCAATGGCTTCATCCACCTGTTCCAAGAGAATACGGATTTTATCCATTAGTCTCGTACGGTTCCGTTCGACTGTCTTGCGCCAGACAAAAGTATATTTGTTGGCTTTGGATTCAATCTTGGTGCCGTCGATATACTCCACATCAAGGCTGATGAAACCTTTATCGGCAAGGACAAGAACCAACTGGGTAAATACATTATTTATTTCCTCCTTTACACGGTTACGAAAACGGTTGATCGTGATAAAATCCGGATGCTCATTACCGGCAAGCCAAATATAATGAATGTCACGAAGGAGCTGCTTCTCTATTTTACGGCAAGAATAGATATTATTCATGTAGGCGTAGATTATCACCTTAAGCATCATTTTAGGATGATAAGGACAACGGCCCGTTTCCTTATAAAGCTTCTTGAAACTCTCAAGATTGAGATTGTCAATAACAGCATTCACGATGCGGACCGGGTCGGTCGCAGCTATGTTTTCATCAATTCTTTGTGGAAAAAGAACGGTTTGGTTGGGAATGTAAGGACGAAAATGTAACTTTGCCATAACGAAAAAAATGATGCCTAAAGTTACATAAACTTTGGGTAATAACAAAGCCTGGGCTTGGGAAAGTCCGGGCTTTGCGCATAAAAAAAGGTTGTGCCAGCATTTTGACACAACCTCTTCTTTTATCACTGCTTCACATGACTCTTAGCAAAGTCTTTCGGCAGCACCCCAAACTGTTTTTGGAAGCTCTTTGAGAAGTACGACAACGAGCGTATTCCCACAATCATACAGATTTCATTAATCCTGTACTCCCCTTCCAGCAACAACTCAGCAGCTTTTTTCAAGCGGATAATACGAATAAAGTCACCGGGAGTCAATTCCGTAATCCCCTTTAGTTTCCGGTGCAGACTGGTACGGCTCATATTCACCTCCCGTGCCAAATCATCAATATTAAACGTATCATCATCCAGATTCTGCCTGATAACTTCCGTCAGTTTATTCAGGAAGTCCTCATCCGCTTTATTCTGTACCATACTATTGGTAGCAATATACGGGCTATTAGCAAAGTTCTGCCGGAGTTTACTTCTGTTTTCCAATAAGTTCTTAATCTGCACCAACAGATGAGGCATCGCAAATGGCTTCTCCATATACGCATCCGCCCCACTATTCAACCCTTCAATCTTATTGTTCAGTGTAGTCTTCGCCGTCAGCAGAATAATAGGAATATGGCAGGTTTCAAGATTCGATTTAATCTCATTACACAGTTCCAGTCCATCCTTCAACGGCATCATGATATCCGAAACAATGAGGTTTACAATATCTCCCTTGAGTACCTCCATTGCCTCCTCTCCATTATTGGCAGTGAGTACCTTGTAATATCTGCTCAACTGGACAGACAAGAAAGATTGGAGTTCTTCATTATCCTCAACCACCAGTATGGTTTCCTTAGCAGAGAAAGAGTCTTCAAGTACCACAGTCGAAATATTATCTTCGTCAGTTATTGCATCTTCAATCAAAACATCTTCCTCGGCCTGTTGAGCATCAGCCGATGCATTGGTAGGTATTTCCACCACAAAGGAAGTATCTTCCGCTTCTTCATCCAGATACAACTGTCCGTTATGCAGCTGCACCAACGAAGATGCCAACGTAAGTCCGATACCCGAACCCGGTTGCGTAGGATGAGCGCCTTTTATCTGGAAGAAAGCTTCGAAAATACGCTCCCGCATATCCGGTGGAATAGGCGTACCGTCATTCTTCACGGTAATCCGGAAAATACGACCATCCTCACTCACCGACAGTATGGCTTTAATGTATGTAGACGAATATTTAATAGCATTATTAAAGAGATTACTACATACCTTCGTTATAGCTTCTTCGTCCACCAGTGCCATCACTGCATGATCGGGACATTCCAGTATCATCTCCAGCTTCTTCCGCTTACCTGTCGGGACGAAGCGATTGAATGTATTAGCCACCAATACATTGATATTCCGTATCTTCAGAGACAACGTAAACGCTTTAGACTCTATCTTACGGAAATCCAGCAACTGATTCACCAATACCAGCAAACGGTCTGTATTCCGTTCCATTGTTATCAGGTTCTCCTTCGTTTCGTGCTCATCCGGATGGGAAGTCAGAATATAATCGAGAGGTGCCTTAATCAATGTTATCGGAGTTCGTATCTCATGTGCAACATTCGTAAAGAAGTCTATTTTAGCCTTATATATTTCCTCTTTCTTCTGCTGTTCCTGATGGGCCATTTTCTCATCTACCTGCCTCTTCTTCTTCCGTACATAGAATCGGATGACACCGAAAGACATACCCAGAATCAGCAAGGTATATAGTGCGTAAGCCCAAGAGGTCCGCCACAGCGGAGGAATGATATTGATATTCACTACAGTATTCGTATCACTCCAATCATGGCCATCCCTCGAGTATTTGATATGAAGTATATAATCACCGGGAGGAATACTATTATACGCTATTCTAAAGATATTGTCCACGTAATTCCATTTCTTATCAATCCCCTCCAGCATATAAGCATACTTCCCGTTTCCTTCGGTAGAATAATTCAATGCAGAGAAGCTGAAGCTGAAAGTAGCCTGGTCATAATTCAGGTTAATCGTATTTGCATACGGTATAGCCTTGTCCAATACATGATCAGAAGTTCCCACCTGAACTTCCTGATTGAATATGTAGAATCCTGTCAGGACAACGGAATACTTGTTTTCATTCGGATGGAAGTTTTTAGGATTGAAAGCTACAAAACCATCTATACTGCCAAAATACAGTGTACCATCTTCTGTCTTGATGCCAGAATTGTAATTGAACTGCTTACTCCGCAATCCATTAGGAAGATTATACAGCGCCTCAACACTCATCGTTTCAGGATTGAAGTTCGCCAACCCGTTACTGGTACTCAACCAGAAATGCTGATGATCATCTTCCAGAATCTTGTAGACCACATTGCTGGGAAGTCCTTGTTTCGTAGTGATACGCGTAAAAGTATCATCCGTCTCATTGTAACGGCAGAATCCACCGTCCTCGGATGCAAACCACAGGCGCTTTTTACTATCTTCAAAAGCACAGGTAATCCGGTCGTAACAGAGACTGTTAGGGTTCTTCACATCATGACGGAATCTCTTTATTTCCTTGGTATCCGGATTATATCTAGCTACTCCAAGGTTATAAGTTGTGAACCAGATATTTCCGTTCTTATCTTCCAGGATATCGCTGATGAACATGCCATTCATAGGCATGAATACCTTGAAACCATCTATTTCGGGCACATACGTATAAAGTTCCGTAGTCGAACTCACCCAAGTAGTATTCCGGCTATCTGTATAAATGGCAAATATATCATTATTGAGGATCGAATTTGGATGTCCGTCCTTCTCGTAATGTCTGCAATGATTTGTTTTTAAATCCAGTACATCTACTCCTTTAGTAAAGGTTCCGATCCACAACTTATCACCTACCAGATTCAGACATTGAATATTCGTAAAAGAAATATTCACCGGTTTAGTCTTATCGGATATATGTGTAAATAGCCCGGTATGGGTATCGTAGTAGTTCAACCCGTTATCTTCCGTAGCAATCCACAAATAGCCTTTCCGGTCACTCACAAATTCTCTGACTCTGTAACCGCTAATAGAGTTTTTATAGGCAATGGGATAGAAGTTCTCAAAATAAGAATATTGCTTAGGAATATAGTCCACACCGCCGAAGTAACTTCCAACCCAAATCCCCCCTTCCCTATCTTTAAAGAGGGCATAAATGGCATTATCAGAAATAGACAAATCATTGTATGCTTCATAAGTGATATGCTGAACCGCCCCATCTTTCAAGACGTAAATGCCGCTTTCCGCACCTACCCAATACTCATCTTTCGAGATCTTTTCAATATGCCGCACATAAATATCAGAATTTCGCGATTCGTCAATCTGGAGTTTCTTAGATTCTCCGGTTTCTTTATTGATAAGAAACAATCCCTTGTCCAGAGTACCCAGAAGAATATACTGTTCCTTATAAGCACAGATAGCGGTAGGAGTATTATCATTCCGCGCTAAAAAGGTTGTTTTATCTCCATCGATATCATATTTGATAACCCCTATATCGGGAAAGGCAAGATAAGCGGTTCCATCTTCATCCAGAAATAACGCCCGGGGGGCATAAGCTGTGTAGGGTGCAAACCTATCATGCATATTATAAAGTTTATCCTCCGATGGCTGGTAAATGAATAGTCCGTCACCGGAAAGTATCCATACCCTATCCGACTTATCAATATAAATCTTATTGATAAATCCGTCTACCCTTTCCTGCTTATCTGTTTGCTTATTGAAATTCGAGAAAGTCTCCGTAAAAGGATCATAAAGAGAAATCCCTTTATCCGTGGCAATCCACAAGGTTTTGTCCTTATCTTCAGTGATGCAGTATATCATACTGTTCCGAAGTTCATTAATAGAGTCACCACGTTGGTAGACCTTAAAGTCATGTCCATCGAACCTGTTCAGACCGTTCTTAGTTCCCACCCAGATAAACCCTTTGCTGTCCTGAAACAAGCACATTACCGTATTATGTGACAAACCGGAATTATTATTATAATGTTTAATCTGTTGTGCCCAAAGGTTCCCCAAACAGAATATCCCCAAGAATAATATTAGTATAATCTTTCTCATAAGAATATGTTTTTCATATAGCTCGAACTACTGATGCAAATTTAGGAATTAAAATCAATTCCGGCATAAGAAGAGCATAGAATAAAGCCCAAAAGGCCCATTCTGGTCGAAAAACGCTAAAAATGGCAAAATAGTATCTTTTCAACACCTCCTGACCCTTCTCATTAATATATAGAATGAGTGAAAAGTGTCATTTTTTGGTGTTGTATTGCCAAGGCTTTGGGCTAATCTTCAGTATGTTTGCAGCAGGCAGAGTTAGATTTGTTAATCACTAAATTTATGTAGTTATGCAAAACTGTAAAACCAAAAGAGAAGTAATAAAAATGGTGCTGGATGGTCAAAAACCTCCTTATGTACCTTGGTCTTTCAAATTCACGCAGGAGCCCAAAGAACAACTGCAAAAGTACTACGGTGTAGAAGATCTGGACGTAGTATTAGGCAACCATGTTCTTCAGTTAGGTAGCGATATCGGTTTCTTCGAATACCTGGGCAATGACCTGTATCAAGATGTATTTAAAGTAGTATGGGATCGCAGCATCGACAAAGACATCGGTGACGTAAAAAGTATCGTGTTGCCGGAACCCACCTTGGAGAGATATACATTCCCCGACCCACTGGATCCCCGCTTCTTTGCAAACATCGAATCGGAAATAACAGCCAAACCGGATATGTTCCCTTACAGGACAGAATCACAGTATCCGTAGATTGGAACAAGGTACCTCAAGGTGACGATGTTGTAGGTGTCATCGAGTTGACTTTCGGTAATCAGACAAAGGAAGTATTCGTTCCTGTCTTCAATCCGGCAAACCCCACAGTTGAGGAATTGAGAGGAATGTATGTAGAAGACAACGGATGTGTTTCCATCAATGCCGGTAAATTCCACCGAAAAGTGGAAAATAGCGGTATAAAAATCAGAACTATCAAGGGATTGGGATACGAGAACGATTGTGTTCTATTGGGAGAAGCTACCCAGAATGTGCCCAATATGTGGTTCACTAACAAAAGCCCTAAAGCCGAATATGACTTCTATACATTCAATGGTGGTAATGCAACCGTACATGTTTATGCCCTACCCTTGTTCCCTATCAACTCCAAACATGATACCCGTTACGGTATCATGATCGATGACGGCATGGTACAATGGATGACTACTTCGGCTAAAGAATACTCCAGCCAATGGAGACTGAATGTGTTCCGTAACAGTACCATCAGCACTATCAATGTAAATGTCGACAAGCCCGGCAAACACACCTTGAAACTAATCTGTGCCGACCCGGGTATGATTATCCAGAAAGTAGTTATCGACTTCGGTGGAATGAAGCGCTCTTACTTAGGTCCTAACGTAACATACATAAAATAATAATAATTATGGAATTAAAGAAAATCTTGATTGCAGCCGTATTGGCTGCCGGCATGGCATTTCAGACAAATGCCGCAGATATTCCGCGCAAGGAATATCCCCGCCCTCAGTTTGAACGGACAGCATGGGTGAATTTGAACGGTGAATGGGATTACACATTCGATTTCTCCAATTCGGGTATGGAGCAGGAGTATCACAAAGCTACTTCCTTCTCAGGAAAGATAACAGTACCTTTCTGTCCGGAAAGCAGTTTATCCGGTGTAGGGCATAAGGACTTTATCAATCATATCTGGTATCATCGGGAGATAAGTATTCCGCAGGATTGGAGCGGCAAGAATGTATTGCTGAATTTCGGAGCTGTCTACTACAATTCTGAGATTTACATTGACGGAGCTTTGGCAGGACGTCACTTCGGCGGTAGTTCTTCTTTCAGCATCGATATCACCAAGTTAGTGACTCCGGGTAAGGTACACCACCTAGTAGTACGCGCATCCAGTGATTTGCGTTCGGGCATGCAGAGTGCCGGTAAGCAGAGCCTGCAATTTGGTTCTTACGGCTGTAACTATACCCGTACTACAGGTATCTGGCAGACTGTATGGATGGAAGCGATCAATCCTTCCGGCTTAAAATCCGTACAAGCCGTTGCAGACGTCGATCAGGAGCAATTGGTCGTATGGCCTACATTCTACAGTGACAGTAACAACAAGCTGAAGATTACGCTGAAAGATGGTAATAAAGTCGTTGCTGCTGCCACAGTGAAAGGTACCAACAGTTCTGTGGCCGTACTTCCGGTAAAGAAAGCCAAACTCTGGTCACCGGAATCACCTTTCCTATACGACATTACTTATCAGATGATTGATCCGGCAGGAAAGGTTATCGATGAAGTATCATCTTACATAGGTATGCGCAAAGTGCATATTGAAGGAAATAAGATTTATCTGAATAACAAGCCTTACTATCAACGCCTGGTACTGGATCAGGGTTTCTATCCCGATGGCATCTGGACAGCTCCTACCGATGAAGCATTGAAACGCGACATCGAGTTATCGATGGCTGCCGGCTTCAACGGAGCACGCCTGCATCAGAAGGCATTCGAAGAACGCTTCTATTATTGGGCAGATAAACTGGGTTATATTACTTGGGGAGAGGCTCCAAGCTGGGGTATGGATGCCAATAACATAGAGGTGGCACGCAATTTCCAGGTTGAATGGTCGGAACTGGTACTTCGTGACCGGAACCATCCTTCTCTATTGATCTGGACACCGATGAACGAAGAATGGTGGCCTGATTTGGTTCAGTACCCACGTTTTACGACCGATTTATACAATCTGACGAAGTCACTCGACCCTACCCGCCCGGTGAACGATGCCAGCGGTGGTTGCCACATCAAAACAGATATATGGACTGTACACAACTACGAACAGGATCCTGCCAAGCTGAAAGATATCATCTACAAAGATGGTAAATTCTTCCAGGCTCCCAACTATAAGATTGGAGTACCTGCAGCCAATATTGGCTTCAACGGTTTACGCCAGAATGCAGTATATGACTTCCCGGTATATGATGGCAAAATGCCATATCTGATTGATGAAGTAGGGGGTATTAAATGGGTGAAAGACCAGGATAAGACCAACTCAAGCACACAATCATGGGGTTACGG
>ENA-OZFR01000367-OZFR01000367.1-human-gut-metagenome-genome-assembly--contig:-NODE-367-length-8696-cov-5.955214_pt1 | contig 8696 bp, 6 predicted proteins | sample MGYA00245111_ERZ653647 | MGnify/ENA primary metagenome ERZ653647 (study PRJEB26926, sample SAMN06164944) | human gut metagenome | biome: ENVO:00009003; feature: ENVO:2100002; material: ENVO:00002003...
AGGATATCAAGGCAACACAGGAGCGTTTGAACGCCGCCTACGATGCCTTTACCGCAAAGTACGGCTTGCTGAACGACCGCAAAAACGGGCGGCTGTTTGAGCAGGATTCCTCGTATTATCTGCTGTGCTCGCTGGAAAATCTGGACGAGCAGGGGCAGCTTAAATCCAAGGCGGCGATGTTCACCAAGCGCACCATTCGCCCGGAACGCACCGTCACCAGCGTGGATACGCCAAGTGAAGCGTTGGCGGTGTCCATCGGAGAACACGGCAAGGTGGATTTGCCCTATATGGCAGAACTGCTGGGCACTCCCGGTGAGTACGGACGCATTACCACTGAACTCTCCGGCGTGATCTTCAAGGACCCTGCCGCCGACCCTACCGACCCCGAAGCAGGCTGGCAGATGGCAGACGAGTACCTGTCCGGCGATGTCCGGGCAAAGCTGCGAATGGCGCAGTTCGCCGCCGAGACCAACCCGGAATTTGCGGTCAATGTGGATGCGCTGATTAAGGCACAGCCCAGAGAACTGGAAGCATCTGAAATTGATGTACGGCTGGGTGCCACATGGCTTGCCCCCTCTATTGTGCAGCAGTTCATGATGGAAACTTTTCAGCCGCCCTATCGTATCCGCTACAACAACTCCATTACTGTCCGCTATTCTCCCTATACCTCCGAATGGCGGATCAGCAATAAATCTGCTACTGGCTTCGGTGACATTATGGCCACCGAAACCTACGGTACTCGCCGAGCCAACGCATACAAGATTTTGGAGGATACCCTGAACTTGCGCGACAGCCGCGTCTATGATACCATCGTGGAGAATGGCAAGGAAAAGCGCGTGCTGAATCAAAACGAAACTACCCTCGCCCAGCAGAAACAGCAGGCCATCAAGGACGCTTTTGCTGGCTGGGTCTGGAAAGACCCGCAGCGGCGCACCTTACTGGTAAAAAAGTACAACGAGCTCTTTAACAGCACCCGGCCCCGTGAGTATGACGGTAGTCACATTCATTTTGTGGGCATGAACCCAGAGATCAATTTGCGAGAGCATCAGCGCAATGCGGTTGCCCATGTGCTGTATGGGTACAACACCCTTTTGGCGCACGAAGTCGGTGCCGGCAAGAGTTTTGAGATGGCGGCTTCCGCTATGGAACTGAAACGTCTGGGCTTGTGCCAGAAAAGTCTTTTTGTCGTGCCAAACCATTTGACGGAACAATGGGCCAGCGAGTTTTTACGCCTGTACCCCAATGCAAAGCTGCTGGTTACCAGCAAAAAAGATTTTGAACCCGCTAATCGCAAAAAATTCTGTGCGAGAATTGCGACCGGCGACTACGACGCAGTTATCATCGGACACAGCCAGTTTGAAAAGATACCCTTGTCCGCAGAACGACAGGAGCGTTTGATTCAGGAACAGATGGATGAAATCGAGGAGGCCATCGAAGAAGCGAAAGCACAGGTTGGTGAGCATTTCACGGTAAAGCAGCTGGAAAAGCTGCGCAAGTCTTTGAAACAGAAACTGGAAAAGCTGCAAGGCGCAGACCGTAAAGATGATGTGGTTACGTTTGAACAATTGGGCGTAGACAGGTTGTTTGTGGATGAGAGCCAAGCGTTTAAGAACCGTGCGAAACGTTGTGCATAAGCCCTTGTTGACAGCAAGGACGAAAAGCACCATGTGATTGCACTTAGCAATAAGAAAATATCACAGAGAACTTTAATCTCAAAATCAGGGGTGAAATTCCTCTGCCGTACAGAACCAATGTCGAGGAACAAAGTTCCAGAGAATAGGTCAAAATTCAAGACAGTACGAGAGCTAATACTCCACTGTGCGTTGCCACCTGTAAGTGTGCATTGTACAGAGCGTGGTGAAGGCGTAACCTGAAAACCTAAACCTCTGCAAAGAGGCATGGACAATAATGGTGCGGGCTTCCGAAACCCATGGCTATCCGTTAGGGAAAGCTATGCAGCATCGTAAGAGTTGACTCCATCCGAAAGGGTGAACCTTGGAAAAAGTGTGTGTGGCTGGTTTTTCCGTACACGCCCTGTGGGATGAAATCCCCATCAGGAACCGTGCAGCAACTGTGGTTCAAAGCACGGTTAGATTTTCCCGGTGTAAGGTAGCGGCCTAAGGGTTTCAGAATAAGGATAGAGATTAGGGAACGTTTGAGAGCCTATTGTTGGAGCGTTACAGCGCATTGAAAACAACAGGAAGTCAGCCGTATCATAGTAGTCTGGGCTGGGTAATGCCAGTCAAACGGAATTGAAATATTCCATGGCGAAGGATACGAGTCAAATCGATTTGTAAATTTCACAAAACGAAAATCCTATAACTCCCTGAAAGATGGGTGACGAACTGCGAGGTGAAAACCTTGTGCATTTGAACGTCAGATTTTCAACGGAAACGGAACTTAAAAAAGATTCAGGACTTTCTCTATGAGAAGTCCGGTCAAGGAGTATCGTTCACCGGTCTGGTGGAAGCGATGGCAAATGAAGTGACCATTGTAACCGCCGTCCACAATATCAAGTCCAACAAAGGCAGCAGAACTGCTGGCGTGGATAAGATGAAAATGGACAAATACCTTCAAATGCCCAAAGATGAGCTTATTTTATTGATTCAATCGAGTTTTCGCAACTACCGCCCCAAACCAGCCCGCCGTGAATATATCGAAAAGAGTAACGGCAAGAAAAGACCGCTGGGTATCCCCACTGTATTGGACAGGATCATACAGGAGTGCGTGCGTATCATTATCGAGCCGATCTGTGAAGCGAGATTTTATCCGCAAAGCTACGGCTTTCGCCCCTATCGGGCACAGAAACATGCAATCCGGGGTATCATCAATGTCATAAATGCTGGATGTAAATCGCCCGACCAACCCGTGTGGGCTATTGAGGGTGACATCAAGGGATGCTTCGACAATATCAATCACCGCCTGCTGCTCCAAAAACTCTGGAGAATCGGTATCCATGACAAGCGTGTGCTGAAAATTATCAGTCAGATGCTAAAAGCTGGATATATGGAAAATGACCTGTTTCATGCAACAGAGCTTGGTACACCGCAGGGAGGAATCCTCTCACCGCTTTTATCCAATGTTTATCTCAACGATTTCGATTGGTATGTTGGTCGTATGTATATGGAGCCGCACAGACAGTGCAAGCATAAAGGCAACGACACAAGGCGTTTGAAATGGGCTGGTGTAACGCCAAAGTACAATTATCGCTACGCCGATGATTGGGTGATTCTGACGTCAACGGAGAAGGAAGCACTCCGCTTGAAACGTGTCTTGACAAAATATTTTCAGAACAGAATGAAACTTGAATTGTCGCAGGAAAAGACCTATGTAACAGACCTGCGGACAAACGGTATACACTTTCTTGGCTTTGTGGTAAAGGCCGAACGAAAACGGAAAACTCCTGACCCGGCAACATGGACGAAACATCTGGTTGGAAAGCCGCTGCCGGATATGGAACGGTTAGGAAAGAAGATTAAGAAACTGCTCGAAGAAGTGCACCGCATAGAACATTGTCAAAAAGTCAATGTGCAGGCTGCGCAAATTCAGTACGTCAACTCTGTCATTATGGGTATGGCACAGTACTTGCAGACATCCATCTGCTCTCGTGCCTACCATGCGATAGACCGCAGAGTAAACAACGCTGCACTGGCTGTATGGAAAAAGCTGTACCCCAAACGGTACAACTCCATGCAGGTGTCGCTGAAGGTGCTTTGCAATCTTCCTGACCGACACAAGAGCTACGACAGTAAGACATTTGCGGTATGGGTCGAAGGAAAATGGTTTGGTATAACTTATGCGTTCATCACGCATAGTCACTATGAACCCAAGCCATTTGACCAGAAAATGACACCGTATACAGTGGAAGGGCGCAGACGGTATGTGAACTATCGTGCTAAGCACAAGTCACTGCCATGTGACCGTCCATCCGTTAATTCCCCGAACGATATTGCAATGTCAGCATACGCAAAGGGAAGGATGAATTTTGAGTATTATATGAACCGGGAGTATGCTTACAGCAGGGACAAAGGAAAATGTAAATGCTGTGGAAATGCCTTCTCACCCATGCTTCAAAAGCATTGTCACCACGTTAAAAACAAGCTTCCACTTGATAGAATCAATAAAGTACCGAATCTGGTTTGGCTGTGTGAACCATGCCACCGCATGGTTCACAACAGTCCAATACCGCCTGAGCTTGATGCAAAGACGGTAGGCAAAATCATGAAATACCGCGAAAAACTTAAACTGTGAAATTTACAACCACTCTGTGTCCGTGAGAACACAGCAGTGTTGAAATCTGAAGGAAGAAAGTAAATCGATTTGATGGTACGCCGGGTGCGCTGAAAGGTGCACGCCCGGCGTGAGGTGGGGGAAAACTTGGAGATTACTTCAAAAAGTTACCTATCACAACAAAGCAGACTACTCTGCGGACTGCTTCGCAGCCGCAGGGGTGCTGCACATTCTACTTGTACACGAAAATGCGTAATGTCGCAGGTTTGAGTACGAGCGAGGCGCAAAAATCCAGCGATATGTTCGGCAAGTGCCGCTATCTGGATGAAATCACCGGAGGTCGTGGCGTGATTTTTGCAACGGGTACGCCCCTGAGTAACAGCATGACCGAGATGTATACCCTGATGCGTTATCTTCAGTACAACACCTTACAGCAGAAAGGGCTGACCCATTTTGATGCGTGGGCTTCTACTTTTGGTGAAACTACTACTGCCATCGAACTTGCCCCCGAAGGTACCGGATACCGTGCACGCACCCGGTTCGCTAAGTTCTTCAACCTTCCCGAATTGATGGCGATGTTCAAAGAAGCGGCGGATATCAAGACCAGTGATCAGTTGAACCTGCCAGTGCCCCAAGCTAAATTTGAAACCGTAGTGGTCAAGCCTTCGGAAATCCAGCAGGACATGGTGCAGGCGTTGAGCGAACGTGCAGCCGAAGTCCACAGCGGTTCTGTTGACCCTTCTGTGGATAATATGTTGAAAATTACGTCGGATGGCCGCAAAATCGGTCTTGACCAGCGGTTGATGAATTCCGCTCTGCCCGATGACCCCAACAGCAAGTTAAATGCCTGCGTCAACAACGTCCTGCGCATCTGGAACGACACCAAGGAACAGAAGCTGACCCAGCTGATTTTCTGCGATATGTCTACTCCCAAGGGGGACGGTTCGTTCAACGTCTATGACGATATTCGCACCAAGCTGCTCAACGCCGGTGTGCCCGAACAGGAGATCGAGTTCATCCACAACGCAGATACGGAGAACAAGAAAGCAGAACTTTTCTCCAAGGTGCGCAGCGGACAGGTGCGTGTGCTGCTGGGCAGCACTGCAAAAATGGGAGCCGGTACAAATGTCCAGACGCTTCTTGTGGCAGTGCATCATCTGGATGTAGGCTGGCGTCCGTCGGATATGACTCAGCGCAATGGCAGAATCATCCGTCAAGGCAATCAAAACAAACAAGTGTACGTCTATAATTACGTCACGGAATCGACATTTGACGCCTACCTCTATCAGACCCTTGAGAATAAGCAGAAGTTCATTTCTCAGATTATGACGAGCAAATCTCCCATGCGCTCCTGCGATGATATTGATGAACAGGCTCTGTCTTACGCAGAAATCAAGGCTCTGTGTGCAGGCGACCCTCGCATCCGGGAAAAGATGGACTTGGACGTGCAGGTGGCAAAATTGAAAGTTCTGCGCGGTGACTTCCAGAATCAGAAATATCGTCTGGAGGATAAGCTGCTCAAAACTTTCCCAGAGGAGATCCAGAAACAGAAAACACGCATTGCTGCTTTACAACAGGATTCACAGATTGCAGCAGCACACCCGCAGGACAAAGAAAACTTCTGCGGCATGACCATCAAGGGCATGGTGTACGATGACAAAAAGGCTGCAGGCGAACGGCTGCTGCTGGCTCGGCAAGAGATGCCCAATGCTGATATGATGCTGCTGGGCACCTACCGTGGCTTTGAACTGAACATTCGATTCGACAGCTTCAAGAATGAGCATCAGGCTGTACTTCGGGCAGAGCTGAGTTACCCGGTGTCGCTGGGCGATGATGCACGCGGCAATATCACTCGTCTGGACAATGCCATCGACAATTTCGCTGACCGTATTGCAGATGCCGAAAATGCTCTGCAAAACCTTAAACAGCAGAAGCAGGCCGCAGAGGTCGAAGTGGCAAAGCCCTTTGCACAGGAGGAAGAACTGGCTGAAAAGTCTGCCCGCCTTGCTGAATTGAACGCCTTGCTGAACATCGACCGTGACCGCAGTTCCTCGCAGGATGTTCCCGAAGAAACCGAGGAAACCGAAACACCTGCAACTCGTCCGTCTGTGCTGGCTGCACTGGGGGAAAAGACCAATCAGTCGGAGCCTGTCAAACCGTTCCGCAGCTACTATGATAAGGATGGTGATGCACGATGAAAGAGAAGCGGGATGAAATCATCATCCTGCGCCTGACCAAAACAGAAAAGAACCGCATCTATGAAAAGATGTTCAGCATGGGCATCCGCAGCTTGAGTGCCTATATCCGCAAAATGGCACTGGATGGCTACTGCCTGAACCTCGACCTTCCACAGCTGCGCCGAATGGCTTATCTGCTTCAGAATTGCAGTAACAATCTGAATCAGGTCGCCAAACGCGCTAACGAAAACGGCAAGATCTACTCTGCCGACCTTGCTGATCTGCGCACCCGGCTGGACGAACTGATTTCCATTGGCAAGCAGATTCTGACTAAACTGGCAAATCTCTAAGAAAATTCCCGCAGTTGGAGGACTGCGGGTGTACATATAATGCTTGACATCCTTGCAGTGCAATAGTCGATACCTTTATAATAAGAGCGAACAGAAAGGAAGTGCCTGATATGATGTCTATCCTGAAGAAAATTGTTCTCTTCCCGGTTTCTCTCTTTGTGGCTTTTCTGGCTCTGATGGCGAAGTGGCTGCTCACGTTGTCCAGCTATGTGGTTGCTCCGCTGATGCTCTACATCTTCGGCTGCGGCATCTACACTGCCTACCGCCAGACTTGGGATCAGTTCTTTATCCTGCTGGTAGCTGAGTTCATCTGCTTCGTTCTCTTTTTCGGTGCAACAGCCATCACCGAGGACATCGGACGTTTCAGTGAGTGGCTTGCCGAACTGTAAGAAATAGTTTTAATCGTTTGCCGCCTTCGGGCGGCATTTTTCTTTTATGGGGGTGATTCAGGATGGCCGCGACACGGCTGATCGCGTTGCACAAAAACAAGGGCAAGTCGGTTGCAGCTTGTCTGAAAAGCCGCACAGACTATGTGCAGAATCCAGATAAGACCGAACAAGGTGAACTGGTAAGCTGCTACGAGTGTAGCCCTCTGACAGTCGATGAAGAATTTATGCTTTCCAAGCGGCAGTATGAACTTTCTACCGGGCGCAGTCAGAAAAGCGACATCATCGCCTACCAGATTCGGCAGTCATTCAAACCCGGCGAGATCACCGCCGAAGAAGCCAACAATGTAGGCTATGAACTGGCGATGCGGTTCACAAAAGGAAAACATGCCTTTATTGTTGCAACGCACACAGACCGTCACCACATCCATAACCATGTGATTTTCAACTCCACCGCATTGGACGGTTCAAAAAAGTTCCGGGATTTTTTCTTTTCGGCACTGGCCGTTCAGCGGTTGAGCGACTTGATTTGTCTGGAGCATCAGCTCTCTGTTATTGAAATAAAGCCCTACCGGGAACGGCAGAAACGTACCCTCTATCCACCCAAAGAAAGCAATCGTGATAGGCTGTGTGGCATCATCGACAGCATCCTTGCAGAAAAGCCCAAGGATTACGAAGATTTTCTGCAAAAACTGGAACAGCAGGGTTATGAGGTCAAGCGTGGAAAATACACCTCCGTCAAGGGCGCACGGCAAAAACGGTTCATACGCTTCAAAACACTGGGGGCTGGGTACAGCGAGGATGAACTGCAAGCGGTGATTGCGGGAAAAACTGAACACCATCCGCGTCAAATACAACCGCTCCAAGAGCTGCCGTTCCAGTTGCTGGTTGACATTCAGGCAAAGCTCTCCGAGGGCAAAAGCGAAGGCTATGCACGATGGGCGAAAAAATATAATCTGAAAGAAATGTCCAAGACGCTGATTTTCTTGCAGGAGCACAAAATTGGCAGCGCAGATGAACTGAATGAACGCACAGCGGCGGCAACAGAAAAATACCACCAGCTGGGAGATTCCATCAAAGCCGCCGAAACACGGATGGCGGAAATTGCTGTGCTGAAAACGCACATCGTCAATTACGCCAAGACCCACCCAGTCTACGATGCCTACCGGAAAGTGGGATATAGCAAAAAGTTTCTGGATACTCACCGGGAAGAAATCACACTGCACAAAGCAGCCAAGGCCGCTTTCGATGAAACAGGCTTAAAAAAGCTGCCGAAGGTCAAAGCACTGAATGCAGAGTATTCCGATCTTTTGACCCAAAAGAAAGCAGCCTACCCGGACTATCGCAAGGCACGAGAAGAAATGCAGGAGTTGGTAAAGGCACAGAAAAACATTGAATTGTTCTTCGCAGAAGAAAAAGACGCACAGGAAAAGCAGCAGACCCGATAAACGAAAGTCGCCGAGGATTCTAACCCTTTCATGGGGCGGAATCCTCGGCAACTTTTTTAGTTTATGTAGCAGCTGTCTCTTATACACATCTGACGCTGCCGACGA
>ENA-OZFR01000379-OZFR01000379.1-human-gut-metagenome-genome-assembly--contig:-NODE-379-length-8552-cov-3.756973_pt1 | contig 8552 bp, 6 predicted proteins | sample MGYA00245111_ERZ653647 | MGnify/ENA primary metagenome ERZ653647 (study PRJEB26926, sample SAMN06164944) | human gut metagenome | biome: ENVO:00009003; feature: ENVO:2100002; material: ENVO:00002003...
GCCTATGTCAGTGCCGATGACATGCACCGTTATAAAGAGGACTATGCGCTGATGAGAGAACTTGGTGTGAAGGCATACCGTTTTTCCGTAAGCTGGGCGAGACTGATGCCGGAGGGAACCGGAAGAGTCAATGAAAAAGCGGTGGCACTCTATCGTGATATGATTCTTGAAATGAAGAAAAACGGCATTGAGCCATATATGACACTTTATCACTGGGAACTTCCGCAGGCATTGGAGGATAAAGGCGGCTGGCTCAATGAAGAAATCATAGATTGGTTTGCAGAATATGCAAAAGTAGTAGCAGAGAATTTTACCGATATCTGTGACAAAATTTTTACCTTAAATGAGCCGCAGTGCTTTATTGGACTGGGATATTACCGCGGCATTCACGCACCGGGTAAGAAAGTCACACCAGAGGAAAGCTTCCAGATTGCCCATAATGCATTGCGGGCACATGGAAAAGCAGTTATTACTCTCCGGAAATATGCAAAGCAGCCGATTCAGATTGGTTATGCGCCAACCAGTGGAGTGGCATATCCGGCAAGCAATTCCCCGGAAGATATTGAAGCTGCAAAGAAGGTCTATTTCGGCTTTTATAATGATATTGACAACTGGACCTGGAATGTATCCTGGTATTCTGATCCGGTCATTTTAGGACATTATCCGAAGGAAGGACTTGAGAAATACAAGGAGTATCTGCCGGAAATAACAGAAGAAGATATGGAGCTGATTCACCAGCCCATTGATTTTTACGGTCAGAATATTTATAACGGATATCCGGTTCGTGCAGGAGCAGATGGAGAGCCGGAATTTGCAGACCGTCCGGCAGGATTCCCAAAGACTGCCGCAGAGTGGCCGGTGACACCGGAATGCCTCTACTGGGCAGGAAAATTCCTCTACGAACGTTATCAGCTTCCAATTTATATTACGGAAAATGGAATGTCCTGTCATGACAATGTGGAAGCAAATGGCAGTGTACATGATGCCAACCGTATCCAGTTCTTAGATGAGTACCTTGGCAATCTGCAGAAGGCGGCGGATGAAGGAGCAGAGATTGCCGGTTATTTCTTATGGACTTTTTTGGACAATTTCGAATGGCATGAGGGCTATTCCGAACGGTTCGGAATTATTTATGTGGACTTTGCAACCCAGCAGCGTTATGTAAAGGATTCGGCATTCTGGTATAAGAAAGTCATGGAAAGCAATGGAGCAGCGTTATCCTGCAACCAGCCGGATAGAAAAATCCGGATAGAGCGTGGTGCTGCAGAAGTAACAGGTGCAGGATTTAAGGTAGAGAGGGAAATGGATCTGTTGCTTTCTGACAGCACAGATGTCATTTATGTGGCAGCCGGCAACGGTTTAATTGGCAGCATCTGGGTAGATACCGGAGACAGGCTTACGATACCGGAGGGCATCCGGAAGATGCATTGCAGTGGAAAAATGACACTGGTGCAGGCGTAGTGTGAAAAAATAATTGTTTCTTCTAGACCAGAGAAGATGAGAATAAAAAAAGTTTCTTTTATTCCGATGAGCAATCAGAAGGAATAGAAGAAACTTTTTTTGCTTTACAGGAAATTGCTTTCCTGTAAAGCAAAAAACGCTCCGCGAGGATGCGCACTGCGGCGTATAAGGTAGATGTCGCAAGCGACCGCCGCAGGCGCGGGAATGTGCCAAGGCACATTTTTTATGTGTAGATACATTTTAGATACAAATATATGTTAAAATAAACATCAAAGAGTAGTAAAAGGAGCGGGCAGCATGATACGGATATTGATTGTAGAGGATGAAAAGGCAATATCGGATTTAATCCGGTTGAATCTGATGAAGGCAGGCTATCAGTGTGTCTGTGTATACAATGGAATGAAAGCTGCAGACCTGTTGGAAACAGAAAATTTTGATTTGATTATATTGGATGTTATGCTGCCGGAATTAAATGGATTTGAATTGATGGAATATATCCGTCCAATGGGAATTCCGGTGATTTTTCTGACTGCAAAGGATTCCCTAAAAGATCGGATGCAGGGGCTGACCTCCGGGGCAGAGGATTATATGGTAAAGCCTTTTGAAGTGGTAGAACTTTTGGCACGGGTTAATATTGTGCTGCGCCGCTATCATAAGATGGAGCAGAAGATTACTTTTATGGATATTGAATTAGACAGTGAAAATCAGGTGGTGACAAAGGCAGGAAAAGAAGTGGAGCTTACGCCAAAGGAATTTAAGCTCTTAGAAATTCTGATGCGCAACCGGAATATTACACTGTTCCGGGAAAGAATCTATGAAGAAATCTGGGGAACGGAATATTCCGTAGAGTCAAGAACCTTAGACCTTCATATCCAGAGATTACGGAAAAAACTGAATCTTGGAGCGGAGCTTAAAACAGTATTTAAGGCAGGATACCGGTTAGAGGATAAAGCATGAAATTTCGATATAAAGTATTAATTACAAATTTAATCCTGCTTTCAGTCAGTCTGGGACTGGTGGGCTATCTGATGATACATAAGAATTTTGAACTGGCGAAGGAAACACAGATTTCTAATGCAGTCATTCAGAATAATCTGGTGCAGTCCTCGGTGGAATATGAAGTACTTCAGGCGTTGAACCGGGAAGAGTCGGTAAAGGGCGCACTCCCAGACATTGGAGCACAGGTCAGCAGCGGTATGCGGGCAGAAAATGTGACATTTTTTATTTATTATGGGGATAAGCTGGTTTATAACGAAACAGAAGAAAATGCCAATTTAAAGAAAGTCTGGGAAGCACAGCAGGAGGATGGAAATAAGAACTATGCCATCTTTGAAGAGGACGGTCATTATTATATTTATGTGACGGCAGCCAGTAAGGTAGGGGATGAGAACCTCTGCATGATCAGCAGAAGTGATGTGTCCGATGCCTACGCATTAAGAGACCGGGAAATCCGTTATTTCCGGCTGATTCTTTTCATTTGCCTTATGATAGAATCTCTGCTTATTTATGTTATCAGCAGGTATCTGACCAGGCCATTGGAGCAGTTGAACCGGGTGGCAGAGGAGATTACCGATGGCTCTTATGAGACGAGGATTACAGTAAAGAGTCAGGATGAAGTAGGACTTCTGGCAGAAAACTTTAACCGGATGGCAGAAGCAGTATCAGAAAAGATAGGAGAGCTTCAGGGAATGGTACGGAAAAGGGATCAGTTTGTAGCAGACTTTACCCATGAGATTAAGACACCGATGACTTCCATTATCGGTTATGCAGATACCATGCGTTCCATGGAGCTTCCAAGAGAAGAACAGCTTCTGGCATTAAGTTATATCTTTTCCGAAGGCAGACGGTTAGAGCGGATGTCGGGAAAGCTCTTTGATTTGATTTATTTAAGGGAACATGAAATGGAAAAGGAAGCAGTTCAGGCTGAAAATGTAAGCAGTGAAGTACTTAAGGTGGTGACACCGTCCTTTGCGGCAAAAGGGCTTGTGTTAAAGGAAAATATCGAGCCGGCAGTACTGTACGGAAATAAAGAACTTCTGGTGACTGCACTGGTGAATTTACTGGATAATGCAAGAAAAGCATCCAAAGAGCATGGTGTCATTGAATTTAGCGGAAAGAGAATACAGGAAGAAGAAAATCCATTTTATTATGAACTTTCCGTAAAAGATTATGGAATCGGCATGACCAAGGAAGAGACAGAGCGGATTTGCGATGAATTCTATATGGCAGATAAATCCCGGGCAAGACAGGAAGGCGGAGCCGGAATCGGAATGTCATTAGTGGCATTGATTTTAGAACATCATCAGGCGGAACTTATCGTAGAAAGTGAGCCAAAGAAGGGGACGAAGATGCGGATATGTTTCAGAAAAGAACAAAATTAAAGATAAAAGGAAGTGTCTGTGGAATGATAGCAGGAACACTTCTGGTGGTGCTGACAGGAATTTTTCTGCCGGGAATTCTGATTGAAGGGCAGGAACGTAAAGCAGTGGGAGAAGTGCAGGCGGTTCCGGCACAGTATATTGCTTCCGATTCCCTGCTGGCAAAGGAGGCATCGGAAAGCCTTAAGCTTAATGACCGCATCCAGCTGATTACCGGGCAGTGGGAGAGTGAGACACAGGAAGCCTATTCCTATGAGATGACTTTAAAGGATTACGAGGCAGCGGCACTGGCAAGAGACAGTATGGAAGCCATTTATCAGAAAGGGCAGTATCCTTCCGATTTAGCTTCTTCTTATGCCAACTGGTATACCTGGGAAGCATTTCCGGAGAAAGCGGTGGATACAACATTTCATACCTACAGTGCCTACTACTGGAAACTTATTTTTACAAAATATGATGGCACAGAGAAGCATGCGGTATTTCTGTTAGAGGATGGCACCGTTTTGCTGGCGGAGGCAGAAGGAAAAGATATTTTATCGGAGACGGCAGCAACAGAGGAAACTTCCTCATCTGGTAAAGATGATGGCGAAGAGAAAGAAAAAACAGTGGAGAAAGAGCTGGCAGAACAGCTTTCCTATACCGGGCTTGATGTGTCCGGAATGAAGGTAAAATCCGATATAACACAGGAAGAAAAAGATGCCGGCTACCGATACTTTGAATTATATGATAAAACAAAATTTATCTATGGAATCAGCACAATATCCGATAGCCAAACGAAGCATAACATGGTAAAATAAAAGGCGAAGGTAAGGGTATTTTGTGGGGCGTAAATAATCGCCTGCAATGATTGAAAAAAGGATGATTGCAGATGAAGCAGGAAGACTTCTGGATGGGGGATGCAGACTTTTTTGCAGGCATGATGAGTAAGGTAACAGATTTGTCAAAGAATCTCTATCTTCTGGTAACGGATTTGCAGAAAAATCTGACATTTGTGCCGGAGAAAACGGCAGAATTTCTTGGAATGGAAGCCGGATACAGCGTTGATTTTTATCAGAAGCTGAAAGAGCATATCCATCCATATGATGTACCGGAATATGAAGAAGCAATGGAGAAACGTCTTCTTAAGAAGGAGGCACTTTCAGAACCTCTTTATATTCGTATGGGAAAAGAGAAACCGGATTATATGATGGGCTTTTCTGTGGATGTATTAAGAAAAGAGAACCGGGAATATCTGATTGTTGTACTGAAGAATGAAAATGCGCTTCAGGAGATTGATGCGCAGACGGATTTATATAGTCAGGTCAAGTTTGAAGAACATATCAAAGATTATCTTGCGACCAGACGGAAAGTGGCAGTCCTTGAAATCGAATTTGACCATATGAATGACATGAATATTTTATATGGAACGAATTACAGCGAGCAGATGCAGCGGGAAATCGGACTGCGTTTCATCTATATGATGGATGCTGATACAGCAGTATATCGCATGAACAGTTCCAATTTTGCCTTTATCTTAAGGGATGCAGACCGGGAAGAAGCGGAAGCATATATGGAAAAGATAAAGGACACCTTAAAGGAAAATGCATATATTGACGGGCATTTTTTTGAATTTAAAATCTATGCCAGCGGGCTGATTTTAGATGATTATAAGGGAGATATTTCCACAGTTCAAAGTAAGCTGGAATACACCTTGGAGAAAGCAAGGGAACGCCGCAGCACCGGCATTTTATTCTTTAATGATTTAGTGCTGTCCTATGGTGGCATGGATCTGGATTTGATGAAAATTATTCATCAATCTGTTTTGAATCATTGTGATGGATTCTATGTGGAATATCAGCCGATTGTGACCTCTGAGGATGGAAAGATAATGGGGGCAGAGGCACTGGTGCGCTGGAAGAAGGAACCTTATGGAGCAATTCCACCGGGACTTTTTATCGACTGGCTGGAAAATGATCCTTCCATGTATGATTTGGGAAATTTTGTTCTGGAACAGGCTTTGTGGGACAGTAAAAGCTTTTTACAGCAGAACCCGGAGTTCTTTATTAATGTAAATGTATCGGCAAAGCAGCTTGAGCGGCCGGATTTCTGCCGGGTGGTATTAGAGCTTCTGGATAAGACGGAATTTCCGGTAAGACATCTCTGCCTTGAGATTACGGAGCGGTGCAGAAGCCTTCCGGTATCGGTAATCAATGAGCGGATGGCAGTATTAAGAGGCTATGGAATCAAATTTGCCATGGATGATTTTGGAACAGGAAGTTCATCTTCTGCCATGGCACTTGAGATGCTGATTGATGAGATTAAGATTGATATGAGCTTTATCCGGAAGATTCTTGTAAATAAAAAGAATAAGGCGATTGTCCAGAGCATGGTGGATTTTGCCAATGCAGCCAATATCAAGAGTTGTCTGGAGGGCGTGGAAAATAAGGCATTAGAAGATTATCTCCGGACTGTGGGAGCCACATGGTTTCAGGGATACTATTATTCCAAACCGGTTGGAGCAGATGAACTGGAGATACTTCTTTCTGCTAAGAAATGACCTCTTTAAGGATATAATAAATGCGATAAAGTTAATTGTAATAGGGAACTTTATCGCATTTGCTATTAGATGAGCCGCATTGGAAATGGTGTAAATTGTAACTAAATAATAAACTGGAACTTATCACCAATACATAGCTGTTTGCAAAGATTCGTGATAGTGTTGTCAACATCGTGGATGGTGCTTGATATCCGGAGCAGAGGATATCCCTTACTGATGTTTAAAGACTTAGCCTCTTGGGCATTAGCGAAAACAATATCAAGTGTTTTGCGTGAATGATCCAGAATGATATTGTGTTTTCTTAGTATTTCATACAAAGATGAGTCGTTTAAATCTTCTCCAAATAAAAAAGAAAAGGATTCAGGAAATTTATTGAACTCTAAGATGACAGGGACATTATCCATATAACGGATTCTTTCCACTACAAGTATTTTATCCCCTTTGTGTAGTGACATTTCAGTTAAATCCCGTTCAGAAGGATCTTCCAATGCAATTTTTATGGTCTTAGCTCCAGGTGTTGCGTTTTTCATCCGGCACATATCAGAAAAACTTATGACTTCCGTAATGTTACGCTGCAATTTTTTCTCAGCTACAAAAGTCCCTTTTCCTGATTTCCTTTCTAAATATCCGGATTCAGATAAAACGGCTAATGCTTTTCGGACAGTAACTCTGCTCACATGGTATGATTCACTTAATTCATTTTCTGTAGGCAGACGACTGCCGGCCGCCCGTTCTCCGGCGTCAATTTCTTTTCGTATTTTTTCCTCCAATTGTTTGTACAGTGGTGTGGCAATGGTGTTGTTCAGTTTCATATAAATACCTCTCTCCTAATATAACTTTCACAAATATTATAAAACAAATTTGCAAAAATGTATATATTGTATTATATATATTGACAGAATGTATTGTATTATATTATAGTAAATACATAGAACAAATAAATACATTATAAAAAAGGAGAGAAAAAATGGGATACGGAAGTAAAGACATTAAAAACATTGTGAAAGAAATTTTAGAAGAAAAAAAAGACATCGGTGGAATTAAAAATATTTATTTTGTGGGATGTGGAGGATCACTTGGTGCACTTTATCCGGCAAAAACATTTGTGGAAAGAGAATCACAGGTTTTGAGATCAGCCTGGATAAACAGTAATGAGTTTGTACATAGTACGCCAAAGGACTTTGGAGAAAATTCTATTATTTGTCTTGCCTGTCACAAGGGAAATACACCGGAAACGATTAAGGCTGCCAGATTAGGAAAAGAAAAAGGAGCGGCGGTTATTATTCTGACATGGCTGGAGGAATCAGAAATTATAGAATTTGGAGATTACATTATCCATTATACATTTGATGCAAGTCCTGACCATCTTGCAGGGGATATTGATTATGCAGGAGAAAAGACGCAGTGTGCATTGCTTGTGGCAGTGGAATTAGTTGCACAGACGGAGGGATATGCTAATTATGATAAATTCTATGAAGCTTTAGGCATGATTAGCAATATCATCAGAAATGCACGTACACATGTGGCTGCCAGAGCAGAGGCATTTGCAGAAGAGTATCAGAATGATTCAGTGATTTATACAATGGGAAGTGGTGCAGCATATGGAGCTGCCTATATGGAGAGTATCTGTATATTTATGGAGATGCAGTGGCTTGATTCAAGCAGTATTCATACCGGTGAATTTTTCCATGGTCCATTTGAAGTTACAGATGCAAACCGTCCGTTTATGATTCAGATATCAGAAGGCTCAACCCGCGAACTGGATGAGAGAGCACTTACATTCCTGAAAAAATATGCAAAACGTATTGAGGTTCTTGATGCGAAAGAGCTTGGCTTATCCACAATTGATGCATCAGTAGTAGATTACTTTAACCATGCACTGTTTAATAATGTATATCCGATTTACAACCACGCACTGGCAGTAAAGCGTGAACATCCGTTAACAACCCGCCGCTATATGTGGAAGGTAGAATATTAATGAAAAAATTCTGTGAAAAAAAATATGTATTGTTTGACTTTGATGGAGTTATAGCAGATACAGAAGAGAGTAATGGTAATTATCTGGGCCTGGCATTAAAAGAGTTTGGAGTGGAACTGACACAAAAAGACAGGGATAGACTAATTGGCTCACATGCTGTCTCTTATACACATCTGACGCTGCCGACGAATAGCCTTGT
>ENA-OZFR01000384-OZFR01000384.1-human-gut-metagenome-genome-assembly--contig:-NODE-384-length-8477-cov-3.392068_pt1 | contig 8477 bp, 10 predicted proteins | sample MGYA00245111_ERZ653647 | MGnify/ENA primary metagenome ERZ653647 (study PRJEB26926, sample SAMN06164944) | human gut metagenome | biome: ENVO:00009003; feature: ENVO:2100002; material: ENVO:00002003...
TCTACACAAGGCTATTCGTCGGCAGCGTCAGATGTGTATAAGAGACAGTAATAAAACAGAGCTAAGAAATATGTTATATAAAAATGCCAGTATTGAAAATATATCGCTATCTTTGAACTTAATACAGTAGTCGCTGCGTTTGTGGTTTTAAGGATGAATATATGTTTGCAATCATAAAAAGATACAAGAAAACATCCGTTGCGGTATTCATCGCATTGTCGGTCTGGGTGTATCAAGAACTACGACCAACTATCATTTTCCATACTCCGCAAGAAAGAAAATACTTGGGGAAAGTATCTACTATTAGCGGAACTATTGATAAGTTGTATATTAAAAATCACTCGGCTAAATATAGGCTCCCCTATACTTGGAACTGGAAAGAAGATGGTGAAATAGCCTTCTTCTCTAAAAATCATAATATCTTATTGATGAAGGAAGATATTGATTTTTGGAGATTGGATGTGTATCTGGACGAAGAGGGGAATTATGTAAGGCATACTGAAAGAAAATACTTCCGGCTTCATGCAGAATAAGAAGAAATTGATATTGCCTGCCATAGGTGCATTGGCTGGGGTACTATTCTCCTTATGGGACACATTTATATCCTATGGAGATACAGCCCCTTTTGACGAACCTGTCAAGACAGCCTTTATCCATGTTGTTTCATCCGAAGCGTTTATCTTTCATGCATTGATATACGGATTTGCTGGTGGCGTGACAGTTTTCCTTGCCTGTCTGATTCTATCCGTGTGCCGGAAGAAGATGAAAACATCCTGAAAAGGAGATAGCCGACCTTAAACCGGATAGGCGCATTTACACGTTAGGGATTGCAAGGGAAAGCCCACAGCATAAGCGAGGACTTGTAACGGAAAGCCCGACCGTTTACGGGAACGCCCAAAGAATATCCCTACCACATATCATGGGACATCGTATTATCTCCACCTTATTTACCTGTCATTATTCCTGTTCGTCCTCAAAAGCGATGGTCTTGGCAAGGAACAGACCGATTACAAACTTCGCTCCATGTTCGATCAATTTGCGGCGTGTCTGTATGAATCCTTCGCCAGTTGTCAGTAGATCATCAATCAACAGAACGCATTTGTCCTTGATATATTCGGGATGAAATTGCAGGTTTGCGGTCTTGTCCTGCCCGTGCGTGCCTTTGAGTTGGGGACGGTCGGCAGTAAGGGTGATAGCTCCGTAGCCATCGGCTACTCCGATGTCCGCCGACAGTTTCCGGCAAAACTCTTCGTAACGGATGCGGTTCTTCTCACGGGTGGATGCGGGAATAGGAACGAGTACGGCACAGTGCTTGTTCTCCTGAATGGCACGGATTCGGCTGATAGCGATGGAAAAGAGCTTGACGGCAAGGTCGGTTTCGTGACCGGACTTAAATTTGAAAATAAGGTTGGAAACCTTCTTGCCCTCAAAGGTAATCTTGTCGTTGCGCCGGACGGGGCAATAATCATACAGGTAAAGGCACAGGCTGCCGTCCAGACGGAAAAAGCCCTGAAAACGGTTATCCAACGGGTAAAAGGCTTTGCGGAAATCGTTCAGGAAGGTAAAGATGAGAACGTTGTTCCAGAAACGGGCTTCGTCCTCGCTGCCGGACTTCAAATAGTACATGAAGCCTGCCAGATGCCCGCTTTCGTACAAGCCCATGCCGATAGTCAGCCTTTCATTGAAACAGGTCTGGCTGACGATATACCATCCGCAAGATGCAAACTGCTGTTCGTAATCGGAACGGGTTTCGAGCAGGAAATAGAATTTGCCGTCGTCCTCGAAACGGATCACGTACTCGCACCGAAGGGCGACCTTGCATAAAATGCGGTTTTCTTCCTCGACGGTTTCGAGGGTAAGGGGAAAGGTGTATTGTGCTACAAATATAGCGCGTTCCATAGTTAAACGTGTTTGTTCGTTTGCAAAGGAATGGATTCCCGGAGAACCGACCAATTAAAAACGGAAAAAATATGCCGGCTGCAAGAAAATATGTTGCTTTCTGCACCAATTTACACGGTATCGGACATGATAAAGCTACATACGCAGCGCAAAACAGGGATAAGCGGTAACATTATTGGTATAATGAGTTAGATACTGAAACCGGATTTCGGTTTACGGTGCACATTTTTTTGTATTGAAGCTAACATTTGGTCATAATTCTGTTCGGAAGTCTTTTTTTGTCCATTCTCAATCCACGCCAATAGTTCATCTTCGTAAAAGTAGAGTTTCTTTCCTTTCTTGTAATAGGGGAGAAGCCCTTTGCGTACAAGGGTATAGATGGTAGACTTGGCTTTTTTGATGATTTGTGATGCATCGTCTATCTCTATCAATACATGCTTCTCTGATTGCGTTGGTTGAAGCTTCAACACTATTTGTTTTAACTCAGCGACCTGTTCGATCAGATAAGTTATCGCTTGCGGTAACTTATCGAAAGTGATTTCATCATTATACATAAGTGCATCTTTTTTTAAGTTCGACGCACAAAGAAAATAAGTGATTTTATGGTGGATTCTTTCACCGAGATATAACTGTTGTAAACTTTAATATAGATGATTGTGGTTGTATATTAGAATATTAAGGTGCATGTAAGGCTGCCCATGTAATGTTGCTGCCCAAAGAGAGAGTAGAAATTAATATTTATAGTTTCTCCTTAATCTTGATAATGCATGTTCCTTCTGCTCTTAGTTTTCGTTTTATAGTGGAAATCTCACTCTCCTTTAGTCTTTCGGCAAATACCCGTTTGACAAAAGTTGCTGTCTCTATTCCTGTTTTCTTGAACTGGTTGCCGATATTCCAACCGAAGTGCATTAAATCTATTGATTTTAATGTGGCATCAACAGTGACGGGCATTTTAATTTGTTTGCATTCATCCTCGGTAGCATATTGAAAGAAGCGGATATGCTCACAGAATTGTTGCAACTCACTCTCGGTCAGATATAACGCAAGTTCCTGTACGGTGTAGGTGAGGACGTTTTCTAAAACCTTTGCTTGTTCTTGCTGAATCTTCTGCTGAGCAGTCTGTTTATACTCGTCGTAGTTGGGAACAGAGATTTCTCCGTTGGGCATAGACCCGATAGGTTCAACCTCCGGTTCGCATTCTATTTGCGGATACTTCTTTCTAACAGTCCGCTCTATCACAGGCAGCAACCATACGTCAATAATGGATTGAAAGCTGAGATAAGCGGCTCCGAGCAACAAACACACTATGACAAAAGCCACAAGTCCGGAAAACTCATCCATTTGTAGTTCCGAAATCACAAGCAGGCGCACCAGTACAGCAATGCTGAGTATTGATGCAAATAGAATACTGTAAATAATAATGTAGTCGTACTTTCTTGCTGCCATATTAATCAATAGTTATCATTTGTGCGCAAATATATACTAATAACTTATTGATTTAAAATTTCCGGGCTATGTGACAGCTTATGTCGTTGAAGTGGTAGTCTTTGTCTACCCTTACAAGAGGTAAATCCACAATAGCAAAAGTTGCTACTGTGGATTTATAGACTATTCAATACCGAAAAGCTCCAGCATTATCTTCTTGTTCAGAACGTGAAATTCCATATTGGGTGGCAAGTTGTTGCCAATTTGATACTACTTTCTTTGTCTGATTTATTATTTCATCCGAGGTTGCATTATCTAATCCGAAATAGGCAGCAACACTCAATGCTAATTCGAAGTCAAGAGAATTATCATCTTCTGAAATATTCAGTTTTAATCCCATGCCATGTTCATCTGGGTTGATGTCGTATGCAGGTGAGAGTGTCCAACCTTTAGGCGTAAGCAGGAAACCATGATTGCGAAGATGGTCATCGCAATTCGATACAGCGATATTGAAAACGATGCGTCGCCATAATTGTTCGAGATTCTGCGACACATTGTCGCAATTTCGTCCAATCCACTCTGCAAGTTCTAAATAGCTGACGCCTTCTGCCGAGTTGGTACCATCCGTATAACCCAACAATGTCATAGCAGAAGCAAAATGTATTCGTTTTCCATTTATCCTATCAAATCGTTTTGTGAGAAAAGTATGCTGTCTGTTGCTGAACTTTTGTGCCCTGCTTTCAGCCATCTCAATACCGCATTTTCTTGCCATCTCTGCGGTAACAGCTTCCCATGCTCCCATATCTTTGGTATCGTGCCCGCTTGGGAATTTTGCAATCCAAAGTGCTCCATTATTATCCAGAATATTTGCTTTTGGGCGAGCTCCTCCTAATGAGGAACCGGGTGCTATGAGCATATTGAGCCACTTGGCATATTCTGCATCGTCTTTCAAATTCTCTTTTTCCAGTTGAAGACTTGCATATTCAAGGTCGCGAATGGATGTCCACGGTGGCGTTGCCATGGCTTTATTATTGTCCATAAATTCATCATCGGGCGATAGTTTAAATCGTAAAGCTCCCATTCGGTTGCCATCGTAAACACCTAATAGATAATCAGCTTCGGTGAGTGTTCTGCTCGGTCTGTTTTCTAAGCGGGCATTGATCGCTTCCCGCCTGCGCATCAACATACGTCCCCAACGATCCGGGGATGAATCGAGAAACATTCCAAAATTGCTTTTGTCGGTCGGCAAGTATTGTTTCCCAGAGAATTGGGCTAAGTCAGGATCCAAGGCTCTGAATTGTTTGTAGGTTAGCCAGTCAGTGTTATTCTCAAAAGAAAACACTTCTTTGCCGCGTAATACTTCACTATGCAACACACCCATTTGAATTGGAGAATCGCTTTCTTGCCAATCCATATATACATATATATCTTTGATCTGTGCCATTTTCTATTTTTTTGAAGCTCGTTTTTTTACTGTTAATTTAACGTCTTGCAATCTACGACCAAGTTCATCATCTTTTGCGACTAATAAAATATCCTTATCCAATCCAAGGACTGCTAACACGCGAAAATAATACCCGATAGCGACACCCTCGTCTCCTTTTTCTATCTTGATGAGTGTGTTTCGTGATATCCCGGCACGCTCTGCAACTTGTTCTGAAGAGAGGTCACGGCGGAGGCGTGCATATTTGATATTTTCTCCTAAGGTTGTCAGTGTTCGCTGTTGACTGGGTAATAAAGCTCTTTTCATGATGATAATGTATCTGATAATGCGCAAATATAATTAATATTGTTCATGATTGCAAGCATTATTAATCTATTTTAGAGAGATCTTATTTGCTGACTCCCGTTTCTTTTCACTTACCAGTTCCGCATATATTTGCGTAGTCGATACGTTCCGATGGGTCAGCATCTTGCTGACGGTGTAAATATCTGTTCCGGCAGCAATTTGAATGGTCGCAAAACTGTGGCGGAAGCAATGGAAAGTGATATGTTTATTTATCTTGGCTTGCTTTAGCCAGTTTTTAAGTGGGTAATTTATCATGCTTCGGCTAAGTCCCTTAAACACTTTCCCCGTTCCGACTTCTCCGCAGAGTTCAAAAGCCTCATGGCTGATGGGGAGCGTGGCTTCGGTTTTGGTCTTTTGAGTGCGGATACGAATGCAATAGCCGTGGTCGGGGGCAATACCGAAGTCCGACCATTGCAGGTTTATGATATCACTGATACGAAGTCCTGTCAGACAAGAGAACAGAGAGGCCGCTTTGAGAACAGGGATGTCGCACGGTGTTGCAGCTAGCTGTTTCACCTCGCCCAATGTTAGATACTCTTTTTTTACGTCCTGACATTCTATCTTATCCAGAAAGTCGTTGATATTCTCACGTAGCAATTTATCACGATACGCTATTTTTAGCAAACCTCTGAATGTGGAGTAGTACCCTGCTGCGGAGTTCAGGGATACTTTGTGTTGCGTATGCTTTAGCTGTTTGGCATTCAGCAGATAAGTTCTGAACCGCTTGCATAGATCAACATTCACTTCACCAAACGAGCATTTGCCCTGTACGAAGTTAGAGAAATGGGCGTAGACCACTTTCCATTTCTGATCTTTGCTACGCGTCATTTTGGCAAAGTAGGCCAGGAAATCAGCTTTCATCTTGTGCTTGTCTAAGAAGCCGAACTCTTCATTGATTAACGACTGCACCCGGATACAACGAATCGCTTCTGCTTGTTCAGCATATCGTTGTTGAACTCACGCTCCATTTCATTCTTTGGGTGAGCGTAGATATAGATACCGAGATATTCCCGACGGCTCATTTGCATCGTTTCGGGGTTACGAACTGCCGGATAATAATCCAGATAAAGTGAAATTTTGTCGTTACGGATCGCTCTTTGACGTACTGTAACTTTGGTACATGTGTGTGTCATACAATTGTTATTTAAAAAGTTATACATATAAATTTGGTGGCAAAGGAAATCAGTGATGCAACGGTGACCACCATCACCGTTGAATAATTTACTCTATTTTGGGTGCTTCAAAAAGCTTATCGAGTTCAGGCCGTGAGATCTTGACGTATTTGCCCACTTTTACCCGTGGAATATTGTGATACTTGGCATAATGATAAAGTTGATCACGTGTAAGGTTGAACTTCGCCATTGCTTCAGCCACCGTATAATATTGCGGTTCATCGGGCTGAGCTATTCCTTTGGCAATATCAAAGTGCTTTTTAGAGTAACTTACCATAATCCCCTCTTTCTTTTTAGGAACTGCATTCTTTGAAGCAAGCGTATAGATGGCTGCTAAACTCATACCGAATTTATCCTGAATCTCCTGTACGCTGTACCACTCAGTGATTTCCGGGTCAGCAGCCTTCTTGCCGAAATAATTATCAATATGCTTTTTACTCCAGTAAGTTTTACCACGATTAAAAGTTCGTGGAATGTTATGCTTCTTAGCAACTACAAATATCCACGAATCAACTACATTATATTTCTCTTTGACTTCGGCGGTGGTGTAGAACTCGGTGATAGGGGCAATATCTTTTTTATTTCTTTTTTCGTAGGGTTTATTCTCAAGCATATTCTCAATATCACTTCGTTTGATAAATGAAAGTCTGCTGCTGATTTTAGATGCTTTCAAATGTCCTGCTGCAACCATTTTATAAACAGCTTGCCTTGATATACCTAATAAAGTTCCTGCTTCCGCAAAAGATAAGAACTCTTTGTCCTTTATTATCTGTATGGGTTGCTGACTGATAAGAATATTTGTTTTTGTTTCAGCATCCTGAATTCGCTTGTTGCGAGTAATTTCTTTATAAGCTTTGCTATTACAGCGGTGAGAACAATATCTCGTTGTAGTTTTCTGTGCGTAAAAAACTTCTCCACACCATTCGCATACCTTCTTAATTCTAATGCTACTACTTGCCATTTTTGCTCATTTTTAATGTTATACTTCGCTTTATTTCTCCCGATTTCTGTCAACTATCGTAAACCATTGTCAACCATTGTCAACTTTCTCTACGACCTTTCCAACCAGTTTTCAGTTGCAAACCTCCGAGCCCCAAATACGGTACAAAAATGAGCTGAAAAACAAGTATTAACGATAACCATCACTAATACGAGCAAAAAGAAAGGCGCTCATAATGAACGCCTTATCAATCAATAGTAATATATGCTAATCGTTGGTAATCACCAATTATTTCCCGATGCAAAAATGTTGAAATATATTTTGTAGCACCATATCATTCGTCACCTCCCCCGCGATGTCGCTCAAATGGAAGATGCATTCCCTGATGTCCTGGGCCACGAAGTCCCCTGAAAGATTGTTTGCCAATCCCTGTTGTACGCGTCTGATGGCTTCTAAAGCATGCGTGAGGGCTTCGTAATGGCGGGCATTGGTCACTATCACGTCGTTCTGGGTTATCGTAGGCAGATTGGCGGCGGCTATAAGTTTCTTCTGAAGCACATCCGTATTTTGCCTTTTCTTGGCGGAAATAAAAATACATTCGGCGTCAGGAATGATGGAAGAGGCCGCAGAAAGCACCTCATCAGAATGAGCCGTGCCCGACAAATCCGATTTGTTGAATACCAATATCAAATGCTTTCTTTCCAGACGCGGAAGTATCTGCCCCGATAGCTGATTCATTTGCGACGTTGCGTCCGTTGCATCAATCATCCAAAGCACGATCTCCGCTTGTTCCAGTTTTTGGAACGTGCGCTCTATGCCCAGACTCTCAATCGTATCATTGGTTTCGCGGATACCTGCCGTGTCAATGAAACGGAAAGTAATACCGCCGATATTGGTCGTGTCTTCAATCACGTCGCGCGTAGTGCCGTGAATGTCGCTCACGATAGCCTTGTCCTCGTTCAGCAATACATTGAGAAGCGTTGATTTCCCGGCATTCGTTTCGCCGATGATGGCTACCGGTACGCCGTTTTTGATCGCATTTCCTACGCTGAACGAATGTACCAGTCGGGAAATGACTCCTTCGATGTGATCCGCCAATCGGTAAAGCTCCGTTCTGTCCGCAAACTCCAACTCTTCATGGTCGCTGAAATCCAGTTCCAGTTCAATCAGTGAAGTGAAGTGTAGCAACTGGTTGCGTAGCTCCGTAAGCTCCTTACTGAATCCGCCACGCATCTGGCTCATGGCAAGGCGG
>ENA-OZFR01000386-OZFR01000386.1-human-gut-metagenome-genome-assembly--contig:-NODE-386-length-8470-cov-9.886275_pt1 | contig 8470 bp, 9 predicted proteins | sample MGYA00245111_ERZ653647 | MGnify/ENA primary metagenome ERZ653647 (study PRJEB26926, sample SAMN06164944) | human gut metagenome | biome: ENVO:00009003; feature: ENVO:2100002; material: ENVO:00002003...
AGGCTATTCGTCGGCAGCGTCAGATGTGTATAAGAGACAGGTAATTTATACTGCTAGGAGAATTTGATTGATATTTATGATGGAATGCAATTATTTAATAAATATAAAAGATACGGCTAAATACTTTGAAAAGGTTAACTTTGCAGTGAACTCTTTCAAGGATAGATTTGTTCCTCAACATTGATTATGAAAATAGATGATAAAACAGGGCTGGTACTGGAAGGCGGAGGTATGCGCGGAGTTTTTACCTGCGGGGTATTAGACTATATGATGGATAAGAAGGTTTGGTTTCCGTATGGGGTAGGAGTTTCTGCCGGAGCGTGCAATGGTCTTTCATATATGTCTCGCCAGCGTGGTAGAGCTAAGTTTAGTAATATTGATTTATTGGAGAAATATCATTATATCGGCATAAAGCATTTATGGCGTAAGCACAGTATTCTTGATCAGGAATTGCTTTATGAACATTTTCCTAAGGAAATTCTTCCTTATGATTATAAAACATATGCTGAAAATCCTGCTCGTTTTGAAATGGTGACTACTAATTGCATTACAGGTAGGGCGTGTTATTTGGAAGAGAAACATGATCCTCGACGTATTATTGCCATAGCTAAGGCGTCCAGCAGTCTTCCTTATGTTTGTCCTATAGCTTATGTAGATGGTGAGCCGATGCTGGATGGGGGAATTGTGGATTCTATTCCTGTGTTGCGTGCTATTGAACAAGGATTTGATAAAAATGTAGTGGTACTTACCCGTAATCGGGGATATCGCAAAAAAGGAAAGGATATGAAAATTCCTCATTTTATCTATAAAAAATACCCTCGTTTGCGCGTGGTTTTAAGTAAACGTTGTCGTATTTACAACGAACAGCTTGATTTGGTAGAGCAATTGGAAGACAAGGGCAGGATTGTGGTAATTCGTCCTGAAAAGCCGATGGAAGTGGACCGTATTGAAACAGATATAAAGAAACTGACCGATTTATATGAGGAAGGGTATGCCTGTGCAAAAAAAATGTTCGAAGAAAAACGAATACTTCAAAAATAAACTTTTGGCCAAAAGAATGTTTTTTATACATGGGGATATTGGAGGAATGGGGGATCATTCTTGTTATATGGGGTAGATGAGGTTCTACTGCATATAACAAGAATGAATGCTCTTTCCTTTTGGAAAGAAAGATAATATATTAATAATATAAATGTGACGGTACAGTTAATACTTGCTCGGTATAAACTTGCTCGACGGTCGGATAATCTATAGTGAATGTCTTTTTTAAATCCTCAAAAAAAGCCATGAGGACTATGGGGGAAGTCCTGGAAGAAGGTATATATTCAGAGATTATAAATGTTCTTTTGGGTTGTTCTGGAAGAGTTAGATCAAATGAGATGATATGTCTTGTACCCCATTGCTCATTTTCTATTTTATTGGATTTTCTTTCAAAACTACCTTCTATAGCCTTGTCTCCAAACTTTTCTTGATAAACCAGTACTTTGCCTCTTGCAATTTCTGCATCCGTGTAGATAAATTTGTATCCTCCTCCTATCTTTACTGGTATTGTAGCTAATGCTTTTTCTTTAATTGCTTGTTTTTCAGAGTCTTTTAAGTCTCCTGTAAGAAGTATATCCTGTTTGCTTACAATGTAATTATCGGTGTAATAGTCTACTATTACATGAATGTCAAGTGTGTTTCCAGATTGATCTCTTACAGTAATAATCGCTTCACCTAATGCTAATGCTTTTATGGATATGTCGCAAGAAGAAATCATTTTGGTTTCTATAATTTCCGGTTTATCGCAGCTTATTTCATAATTCCCGTCTCCCCCTTGCAAAGGAAAAGAGTATGTCTGATTATTAGGATAGTTTAATTTTATATTTGCTGTTTCTCTATTTTTTAAGGAGATGGGAGCAAGTTCATCATTGCTGCACGATGAAATTACTAAAGAGCAAAGGAAAATAAGCACTGTGGCTAGCATACTGTTAAGTCTCATAGTTTGATCTTGTTTTATGTTCTACATAATTTAAATGAAGGATTAGATGATTTACTGCTTGGCAATTAGAAATTTATTTTTTTTCTTGAGTTTGTCCAGACTGTGGATAAAATGTGGGAATACAAAATGAAAAATCCCTCTTTCTTCTAAAGAAAAAGAGGGATTATAGTTGAGTTTCTTGTTTCTGATTTTTATTTGGCGAAACTTACCGCACGTGTTTCGCGGATGACTGTAATCTTCACTTGTCCCGGATAAGTCATTTCGTCTTGAATCTTTTTCGCAATTTCACCGGATAAACTTTCAGTCTGTTTGTCGTCAATCTTGTCGGCACCTACAATCACACGTAATTCGCGGCCAGCTTGGATAGCATAGGTTTTTGTTACCCCTGGATAAGACATGGCTAATTGTTCTAGATCGTTCAAACGCTTGATATAAGCTTCTACGATTTCACGACGAGCGCCTGGACGTGCGCCTGAAATGGCATCACATACCTGTACGATGGGAGCCAGCAGGCTAGTCATTTCAGTTTCGTCATGGTGAGCACCGATAGCATTACATATGTCTGGTTTCTCTTTATATTTTTCGGCTATCTTCATGCCTAACAATGCGTGCGGCAATTCCGGCTCTTCATCAGGTACTTTACCTATATCATGCAGTAATCCAGCACGTTTTGCTTTTTTAGGATTCAAACCTAGTTCAGAAGCCATCACAGCGCAAAGATTGGCTGTTTCACGAGCATGTTGTAGAAGGTTCTGACCGTATGAGGACCGATATTTCATCTTACCGATAATACGGATCAATTCAGGGTGCAGACCATGAATACCTAAATCAATAGTGGTACGTTTACCGGTTTCAATAATTTCTTCTTCTACCTGTTTGCGTACTTTAGCTACCACTTCTTCAATGCGTGCCGGGTGGATACGTCCATCTGTAACCAGTTGGTGTAATGCTAAGCGGGCAATTTCGCGGCGTACAGGGTCAAACGCTGAAAGTACAATAGCCTCGGGTGTGTCATCTACAACGATTTCGACACCGGTTGCTGCTTCTAAAGCCCGGATATTACGCCCTTCACGGCCGATGATGCGTCCCTTTATTTCGTCCGATTCAATATGGAATACGGTTACAGAGTTTTCGATAGCAGTTTCTGTGGCTACTCGTTGGATAGACTGGATAACGATACGTTTAGCTTCTTTATTAGCTGTTAATTTGGCGTCGTCCATAATGTCGTTAATATAGGAAGCAGCCTGTGTTTTCGCTTCTTCTTTCAAAGATTCAATCAGGCGTTCTTTGGCCTCCTCAGCAGAAAGACCGGAAAGAGCTTCCAGTTTTTCACGTTCTTGCATTTGTAATTTATCCAGTTCATCCTTTTTCTTGTCTATGATGACAATTTGAGCTTCTAGATTTTCTTTGATAGCTTCCGCTTCTGTACGTTTGCGTTGAACCTCTTCCTGTTTTAGGTTCAACATCAGTTCGCGTTGTTTTAATTTATTTTCGGCTTGCTGAATCTTTTGGTTACGTAGGGCGACTTCTTTTTCCAGATCAGCTTTTTTGTTCAGGAATTTTTCTTTTACTTCCAAAAGCTTGTTCTTTTTAATTACTTCAGCTTCCGTCTGTGCCTCTTTGATGATGATGTCATACTTAGATTTCAGGCCATATCTGAAAAGCATGTATGATAGGCCACCACCTACAGCGAAACACACAATTGCTATTATTACCGTTGTTATCATTGTTATTAATTTATATATAAATAAAAAACGCACAATCTATCTGTTAAGAACCCTTCTCTTAACAGTATAGCTGTGCGTGAATATCTTCAATTCTAAACGATTACTCTCTGTTACTGATTTGTTTTTCTATCTCTTTGGTCAGCTCCTTCAATTTTTCCTGATAAGGTGCAGTATTATTCCTGTCTTTCATAGAAATATTTTCAAAAGCTAACTCCAGCGCAGCCATTGCCCAATGCCTTGCGGGGCTGAAATCAGGGTAATAACTACGGTATTTGTTTAGTTTATTGTCAATCTGTTTGGCAGCGTCCCTGTATAACTGTTCATCTTCACGACGGATGGTCATCGGGTATCGTTCGTTGTCAATCAGTAGATGTATCTTCATCATATCGTCCATAATACTATCGTTTTATTGTCCAACTTTTTTTATTCGTTTAATAAAGCGATGCATTTGTCGACCTCACGCACAAGCCTTGACAACCGTTGTTTTGTATCATTGATGTCTTTATCATGAATACTGATTGTCCTCGCCATTTTCAAATTGGTATACCTTACTTCTAATTCTTTCCGGCTATTTTCCAATCGTCTTACCTCCTCGTTTTTTTCAGTGAGAAGTTGCTTTAACTGTGCATTTTCATGTTTCAATTCATCATGCAAATACATAAAATGCCTCAGTCTTGCCTCGAAAGTATTTAATAGCTTTTTGTCTTCTTCAGTCATTTTATACCAAAATTGTACACAAATATAAAGGATTGGAAGCAAACACGAAAATATTTCGTCCTAAATTTATCGTTTGTCGTTTAAAAAACTTTTTTAACGTCTTTATTAGCTGTTTTTCCCGTGCTGTTCGAATATGATCTTTTTACTATTACATATGTCTGTTGAGGATTGTCTATCGTTTTAATGTTTTATAGGACAAGATGTGCCAGGTAGTACCGATTGCAATAATCAGAAACAGGATTCTTGCCCAAATGTAGGGTAGTGTCCAGATGGCGCAATAGCTTAGGGTAATCCATATTAATGATACGGAAATGATTTTGGCATGTAAAGGTATTGCTTTATGCTCGCGGAAATTGCGGATGTAGCTTCCTAAATATTTTTGTTGGATGAGCCAATGATACCAGCGTGGTGAACTGCGGAAATACATGGCGGCTGCCAGTAATAAAAAGGGGGTGGTAGGCAGTAAAGGAAGAAATATGCCGATAATGCCTAGTATGAGTGAGGTTGTTCCTACAATGGTATATAGTATTTTCATAGGTGCAAATATAGACCAAAAAACAAAAAAATACAGTGTCCTTTTTATATTATTCTTTTTTATGGTGTATCTTTGCGTCCTGTAGCACTGAGGTGACATTAGGTGTGAGTTCTTTCTTATTATAATTAAATGCTATGTATACAGTAATTAAACGAATGGAAATTTCAGCTTCCCATAGCTTGAAGCTGTCGTATAGAAGTAAATGTGAGAATTTGCACGGTCACAATTGGATTATTACCGTTTATTGTCGTTCCGAGGTTTTGAACGAGGATGGTATGGTGGTGGATTTCACGCATATCAAGGAAACGGTGATGGGGCGTTTGGATCACCGGAATTTGAATGAGGTTGTTTCTTTTAATCCTACAGCTGAAAATATTGCACGCTGGGTATGTGAGCAAATTCCCACTTGTTTCAAGGTTGAAGTTCGCGAGTCAGAAGGAAATACCGTTATCTATGAGAAGGATTAATGAAATATTTTACAGCTTACAGGGGGAGGGGTATCATACTGGAATACCTGCCGTTTTTGTACGTTTTTCCGGGTGCAATTTGAGATGTCCTTTTTGCGATACTCAGCATGAAGAAGGTACATTGATGAGTGATGAGGATATTGTGATGGAAGTGGCAAAATATTCGACCCAGATAGTAATACTGACTGGTGGTGAGCCAGGATTGTGGATTGATGAAAAGTTAGTTGATGCATTGCATCATGAAGGGAAGTATGTTTGTATTGAGACAAACGGCACTTGTCTGCTGCCTGAAAATATAGATTGGGTTACTTGTTCCCCTAAAGAAGGGGCGAAAATAAATCTAGATCGTATAGATGAGGTGAAAGTGGTTTATGTGGGACAAGATGTTTCTGCTTATTTGGATTTGTCTGCCAGTCATTATTTTTTGCAGCCTTGTTCTTGTGCTAATACAGAAGAAGTGATTGCTTACATTTTGCAACATCCAGAGTGGCGGTTGAGCCTACAAACTCATAAACTTTTGCAAATTCCTTAAGAAAGTAGAAGATATAAAAAAAGATTATCCAATGGCGTGGCATTGAATAGGGACATTCATTAAATATTACAAAATCAGCCAACTGATTCATACACAAAGTATTGCGAATTAGTTGGCTTTTTTGTATCTTTAGGTATTCCCCCGAAAATAAGGTTTGACGGCCAAAACGGGGGAAATATCCAAACTAATAAGATATGGCAAAGATAGTGAATATTTCAGAAATTCACCCTACTTTGGGTTTTACAGAATTTGATATTCTGGAAAAATACCGCAAGAGTTTTAATGAGAGTGAGCTTGGCAAGCTTCATTCTGTCTTTCCGTTTGAATGTATGGCAAAAGCCGCCGGCCTGTCGGACCGGCGCCTGGGACGCAGGAACAGATTCAGTCCTTCCGCAAAGATCGCCCTTATGGTCCTGAAGGCATACACCGGATTCTCCGACAGGCAACTGGTGGAACATCTGAACGGGAACATACACTACCAGATTTTCTGTGGAATTATGATTCCCCCGTCCCTTCCCATAACCAACTTCAAGATAGTCAGTGCCATCCGTAATGAGATAGCATCCCGCCTTGACATTGATTCTTTCCAGGAGCTCCTGGCTTCACACTGGAAACCTTATCTTGATAACCTTCACGTCTGCATGACCGATGCCACATGCTATGAAAGCCACATGCGTTTTCCTACGGACATGAAACTCCTTTGGGAAAGCCTCGAATGGCTCTACAGGCATATATGCCGGCATTGCAGGGAGCTGGGCATAAGGCGTCCGCGCAACAAATACAGGAATGTGGCGGAATCCTATCTGTCCTACTGCAAGAAAAGAAAGAGGAGAGCTTCAAGGGCAAGAATGCTTAAGCGCCGTATGATCAAGCTTCTTGAAAAGCTCCTCAGTCAAAGGGATGGGATCCATAGCGAGTACGGTGCTTTACTCCGATATACCCAGGATTATCATAAGCGTCTTTCCATCATCAGAAAGGTGCTTGTACAAGAAAAGGAAATGTTTGAAGGGAGGAAAGTCAGTGACCGCATCGTCAGCATTGACCGTCATTATGTACGTCCCATCGTCAGAGGCAAGGAAACCAAGTCCGTCGAGTTCGGTGCAAAGGTCAATAATATACAGATAGACGGCATATCGTTCATCGAACACCTCTCGTTCAAGGCATTCAATGAGGGTATACGCTTGAAGGACTGTATCCGCATGCAGCAGAAGCTTATGAATGTAAGGGTAAGATGTGTGGCTGCCGATTCCATATATGCCAATAATGCCAACAGAAAGTTCTGTACAAAATATGGGATATCCACATCCTTTGTGCGCAAGGGAAGGGCGGCCAAAGATGAGCCTTTGAGGAAGGTGCTTAGAAGCGAACTCTCAAAAGAAAGGGCAACACGGCTTGAAGGAAGCTTCGGCACTCAAAAGCAACATTACTCGCTCTCAAGGATAAAGGCCAGAAACAGGAAGACGGAAATACTGTGGATTTTCTTTGGAATACATACGGCAAATGCCATACTGATAATAGAAAAAATCAGAAACAAAACAGCTAAAGCAGCATGATATGATTTTACTCACAGAATCAGAAGAGGTCATCAGACTTCTTCCGGAACGTCATGTCCTGTCGGATAGAAGTATGTGAGAAAGCACGGAAAAATGACAATAAGAATGGCATATGAAATGGTCATGCCCTATCATCTTCATATGCCATCTTATTTTTTAGAGACATTTACTGAATATCCCTATAAGAAAGGGAGGTATTTCTGCCTGATGCAGAATATACCTCTCTTTTTATTGAAGTCTGTATTTGTTTCAGTTTTTTATTGAGCGAAAGCATGATGATAACCATCCACTTTGTTCCAATTGCCACGGGTAAAGTCGGGTACGGCAACAGGTGCATTTCCGTTTTCTATAGAAAGACGGGTCAAGTCGGCCATACAGCACCATTCTGCTAAATCATAAACGTCCATGTCCAAAGGAAGTCCGTTGCGCAAGCAATATACCAGGCGATAATCCATAATGAAGTCCATCCCTCCATGTCCACCTATTTTCTTTGCTGTTTCTTCTAATTCTTGGTGGATAGGATGTTTGTATTGGCTCATCAAAGCTTCTTTTACTTTTTCGGGAACAGCCGAGTGCATACTCAGGTTTTCGTGATCGGGTATGCTGGTGCTGTCAATCTGATCCGGGCGGAAACAATATTGCTCGATGGGATATTTGTTGGCAAAACCTTTGGTACCGGTCAGCTGATACATACGGCTATAGGGACGTGGATTCATTACATCATGCTGTATGTGGATGGTTTTTCCGTTTTCTGTACGGATAAAAGTCATGGTATGGTCGCCGTTTTGGAAATCGGGTGCTTCTTCTTTCTGATATTGTTTTACCAGTTCGGGACCGGTTACAGCTTTGGTGTCCATGGCTACCAGTGTCTTCATGCGGTCACCGCGATGAATGTTGAGCAATTGGCAGGCAGGGCCTAGGCCGTGTGTCTGTCTCTTATACACATCTCCGAGCCCAC
>ENA-OZFR01000388-OZFR01000388.1-human-gut-metagenome-genome-assembly--contig:-NODE-388-length-8431-cov-4.079035_pt1 | contig 8431 bp, 7 predicted proteins | sample MGYA00245111_ERZ653647 | MGnify/ENA primary metagenome ERZ653647 (study PRJEB26926, sample SAMN06164944) | human gut metagenome | biome: ENVO:00009003; feature: ENVO:2100002; material: ENVO:00002003...
AATCTGGAATGAGAAATTTAAAGTTACAAGAGGTCGATGAGTGGCTTTGAAAAGCAGATTTTACCGGCAGAAAGGAAGGGTTACAATGGACGAAAATGAATTGATGGGCAGCATGAAGGTGTCGAAGGCAGTAGCAAAGATGGCAATTCCAAGTGTCATCAGCAGTCTGGTTACTGTCGTTTATAATATGGCGGATACGTTTTTCGTAGGGCAGACAGGGGATCCGTTGCAGGTGGCTGCGGTCAGTCAGACGAATCCGATTTTTATATTATTTATGGCATTTGCCAATATGTTTGGTATGGGCGGAAGCGCAGCGGCATCTATGGCATTGGGCGAAAAGAAGGAAAAAAGAGTAAAGCAGGTTTCTTCTTTTATTACCTATGCATCACTTATCGTGGGAATTGTTTTTGCTGTAATTTTACTGGTTGGAATGCAGCCGGTTTTACAATTGTTTGGAGCAGATGCAGATACTTATGAACTGGCGAAAGGATACACAACATACATTTCTTATGGTGCACCGTTTATTATCTGGTCTGCGGCAGCAAGCTTTGTTGTGCGTGCGGACGGAGCCAGCCGGGAAGCTATGACAGGAAGTATGATAGGAACCGTGGCCAATATTATTTTAGACCCGATATTTATCAGTGGATTTGGTATGGGTGCAGCAGGCGCAGCCATTGCAACGACTATTGGAAATATAATGGCGAGTGTATATTATCTTTGGTATTTCTGTAGAAAGAGCAGGAACATGTCTATAGCATTCCGGTATTTTAAATGTGGGGACAGAATTCTGTCCCAGGTATGCTCGGCAGGACTTCCAACAGCTATTTTTTCTGCATTGATGAGTATTTCTACGATTATTTTAAACCAGATTCTGGTGGCATATGGAAATGCACCGGTAGCGGCTATTGGAATTGTATTTAAGGCAAATATGTTTATCACATTTTTACAGATGGGAATGGCAAATGGAGTACAACCGTTATTAGGCTATAGTTACGGTGCAGGGAACAGGGAGCGTTTTCTTGCAGTGGAACGTTATACGAAGAAATGCTGTCTGATTGTAGGTGTATTGGCGACAGCACTGTTTTTCTTTTTCCGGGAGCCGATTATCCGCCTGTTTATTTCTGATACAGAGGTCATAAATTATGGTGTGGAAATGCTGATTGCTTATATGATTTCCGGTCCGGTCATTGGCATTTTATTTATGAATATGAACTGTATGCAGTCTACCGGAAATGCACTTCCGGCAACGATTCTTTCTATATTGAGACAGGGCGTACTTTTGATTCCGGTGCTTTATGGCTTGAATGCATTGCTCGGTCTGCACGGTGTTATCTACGGACAGGCACTGACGGATTATGTGGCAGTTCTCCTTTCTATTGTAATCTGGCGGTGGAAACGCAGGAAAACTTTATAGGAGAAAGCGGTCAGGTTGCCTTTTTCACAGGTTGGTGCTATGCTGACGATAGTAGATTGGCAGAGTAAGTGGAGGAGAAGGCATGGAGCAGAATGTTCAGAAAGCAGAACAGATGAAATACCGGCTGGCAGATGCCATGAAGCAGTGTATGGCGAAGATGCCGATAGAACGGATTACAGTGCGGCAGATTGTGGAACTGAGCGGAACGACAAGACAGACATTTTACCGTCATTTTCAGGATAAATATGATCTGATAAACTGGTATTTTGACAAAATTTTAGCAGAATCCTTTGAACATATGGGAGAGGGAAAGACGGTATATGAGGGGCTGGTAAAGAAATTTGAATATATTGAGCAGGAAAAATTATTTTTCCGGGCTGCATTTAAATCAGACAGCCAGAACTGCTTAAGAGACCATGATTTTGAACTGATTACCCGGTTTTATACGGATAAGATAGAAAAGAAATCAGGACAGAAATTATCGGAGCATCTTCATTTCCTTCTGGAAATGTATTGCCAGGGTTCAGTTTATATGACAATTCAGTGGGTGCTTGGAAGAAAGAAGACTACACCGAGGGAACTGGCAAAGGCACTGACGGAAGCGGTGCCGGCGGAACTGAAAGCGGTATTTGAAAAATTGCAGATGATATAGTGGTGAAGGATGATGATTGAGAGTGGAATTTGCCCATGACAGATATTGAAAAATCAAGTGACAGAGTTGGCTTTTTGTAACTTTTTATTTGTCGCTTTCATTGGTAAAATAGAGGTATCAATAAAGGACAAAGGAGAAGATAAAATGGCAAACAGAATTATGTTAAACGAGACTTCCTACCATGGCGCAGGAGCAATTAAAGAAATCGCAAACGAGGCAAAGGCAAGAGCATTTAAGAAAGCATTTGTCTGTTCCGACCCGGATTTGATTAAGTTTGGTGTAACATCCAAAGTAACCGATGTATTGGATGAAGCAGGACTTGCTTATGAAATCTATTCAGATATTAAGGCAAATCCTACCATTCAGAACGTACAGCATGGTGTGGAAGCATTTAAAGCATCAAAAGCAGATTATATCATTGCAATTGGTGGTGGTTCTTCTATGGATACATCAAAAGCAATTGGTATCATTATTGCAAATCCGGAATTTGAGGATGTCAGAAGCTTAGAGGGTGTAGCTCCGACAAAGAAGCCTTGTGTTCCGATTATTGCTGTACCGACAACAGCCGGAACTGCAGCAGAAGTTACCATTAACTATGTGATTACAGATGTAGAGCGTAAGAGAAAATTTGTATGTGTAGACCCGCATGATATGCCGGTTATCGCAGTAATTGACCCGGAGATGATGTCATCTATGCCAAAGGGACTGACTGCTTCCACCGGAATGGATGCACTGACACATGCCATTGAAGGATATACTACAAAGGCTGCATGGGAAATGACAGATATGTTTCATTTGAAGGCGATTGAAATTATCAGCAGATCTTTAAGAAGTGCAGTTGCAAATGAAAAAGAAGGCCGTGAAGGAATGGCATTAGGACAGTATATTGCAGGAATGGGATTTTCTAATGTAGGACTTGGAATTGCACATTCCATGGCACATACATTAGGTGCTGTATATGATACTCCACATGGAGTTGCCTGTGCAATGATGCTTCCAATCGTAATGGAATACAACGCAGAATGCACTGGTGAGAAATATCGTGAGATTGCAAGAGCAATGGGTGTAAAAGGCGTTGATGATATGTCTGTAGAAGAATACAGAAAGGCAGCCATTGATGCGGTACAGCAGTTATCTGTAGATGTTGGAATTCCAACAAAATTAGAGGCGTTAAAGGAAGAAGACTTAGAATTCCTTGCAGAATCCGCTTTTGCTGATGCCTGTGCACCGGGCAATCCAAAGGATACAAATGTAGAGGATTTGAAAGTTTTATTCCGTAAACTGATGTAATCAGAAACTTGGAAAATATATGATAGAAGAAAAGATAGCAGACTCCCGGAGCATCGGAAAAACGATGTTCCGGGAGTTCTTTATGAAAAATTTATTTGCGTCTGATAGGATGGAACCGTATAATGAAATTGGATTGATATTCAATAGAGCATACTTTGTGAAGGGTTTGAGAGAGGAATCGGAAACAAAGGAGGCTATTAATCTGAACAGCGAAATTACAAATGCAGTAAAAGCTGCAAGAAATCGGGCACAATATGATGAATGTGCCAAAAGACTCTTAGGACAAAAAAGTATTCTGGCGCATATTTTGGTGAATACTGTGGATGAATTTAAAGGTATGAATCCCAAGGATGTGATACCGTATATTGAAGGAGAACCACAGGTTGGTGTTGTGCCCATAGAACCGGGACTTACAAATGCAAGCGATATGGCAGGACATATTGGCGGATTTAATTCAGAAAATGCAGAAATAAATGAAGGAACGGTCAGGTTTGATATTGTTTTTTATGTGCGCATGAGAGATGGAATTTCTCAAATTATAGTAAATATTGAAGCTCAGAAGAACAAACCTGTTACATATAAAATATTGAACCGGGCGATATTCTATGTAAGCAGGCTTATTTCATCCCAAAAGGAACGTGATTTTTGGCATTCGGATTATGATGACATAAAACGGGTATTTAGTATCTGGATTTGCATGAATATGGATATGAATTCGATGAGTTATATTCATCTGATGAAAGAAGATATCGTAAATGAATATGACTGGGAAGGAAATATAGACCTTTTGAATATTGTATTGCTTGGTGTAACAAATGAAGTTCCCAAAAGAGAGGAACGCTATGAGCTGCATCGGCTGATAAGCACACTTTTGTCAAATGAAATAGAAGCAGAAGAAAAATTAAATATGATAGAACTGGAATATCAGATTCCGGTAAGTGAAGAATTGAGAGAGGAAGTGAACCTGATGTGTAATCTGAGTGAAGGAATAGAAGAAAGAGCAGCAGAAAAGACATTAAGAGAAACAAATAAAAAAGTAATTACCAATATGCACAGGAAGGGCTATACCTTAGAACAGATAGCAGAGATTGTGGAAATCAAACCGGAGGAAGTAGGAAAAATCATAGAAGAAGAATCTATGTCAGTATAGAATAGAAAGAAGAAGTAGAAAAATGGCAGCACAATTAGCGTTTGCAAGTGATTATATGGAAGGAGCCCATCCGGCGATTCTAAAAAAGTTAGCGGAGACAAATCTGATAAAAAGTGCCGGATACGGACTGGATGAATATTCGGAAACTGCAAGGGAAAAGATTCGGAAGGCCTGCAATGCACCGGAGGCAGAGGTGCATTTTCTGGTGGGAGGAACGCAGACCAATGCCACGGTAATTGGTGCCCTGTTAGCATCTTATCAGGGAGTGATTGCGGCAGAGACCGGACATGTCAGTTCCCATGAGGCAGGAGCTATTGAAGCGGGTGGACATAAAGTGTTGACGATTCCGCAGACAGACGGAAAAATCAGCGCAGAAAAGGTAGAAGAAGTCTTAAATACATTTAAAGAGGATGGCAACCGTGATCATATGGTGATGCCGGGAATGGTATACATTTCCCAGCCGACAGAATATGGAACCTTATATAACCGGCAGGAATTAGAAGCATTAAGTAAAGTATGCCGCAGCAATGGTATTCCACTTTATTTAGATGGAGCAAGACTGGCTTATGCACTGGCATGTTCGGCGAATGATGTGACATTAGAAGATATTGCAGCATGCTGCGATGCCTTTTATATCGGAGGAACAAAATGCGGTGCGTTGTTTGGAGAGGCAGTGGTATTTCCGAAGCCAGGACTTATTCCGCATTTCTTTACCATTGTAAAACAGCATGGAGCACTGCTTGCTAAGGGACGGATACTTGGCATCCAGTTTGATGTCTTATTTGAAAATGATTTGTATGAGCATATCGGAGAGCCGGCAATTGCAGCGGCAGATAAGATTCGGGAAGGCTTAAAGGAAAATGGAATTGAGCTTTATCTGGATGCTCCCACCAATCAGGTCTTTTGCGTGGTAGAGAATGCATTTATGGAAAAGCTTGCGCAAAAAGTTGAATTCAGCTTCTGGGAGAAAAAGGATGAGAACCATACGGTAATTCGTTTTGCAACCAGTTGGGCAACGACAATGGAAGACGTGGATGAGCTGATAAAATTGATTAAACAGATAAATGAGTAGATGAATGATAGACGGATAAACAGATAATGAATAAAAAGGATGGAATGAGGATTTAAAAGATGTGGGCAATACTAATGATAGTACTGTTTTTCAGTGCGTTTGCAGGAATCATCTATCTGATAAACCGGATTGGAAAATTTGGTTTCCTGAATAAAATAACAAAAGGAAAAAAGTGGCTGCGCATCCTAATTAGTGCGGTTTTGGTATGTGGAATCACCGTAATACTCTGGGTAGCGTGGGGTTCGATGAATGCTATAGTATGCATTATGCATCTGATTATATTCTGGCTTATCAGTGACGGAATTTTTGCACTGATAAAAAAACGCCGGAAGAGATCTTTGAAAAGATATTATGCCGGAGCTGTGGCACTTGTATTTACCATAGGATATCTTGGAAGCGGCTGGTATCTGGCACATCATGTATGGGAGACGGACTATCAGATTCAGACGGATAAGGAAGTAGGAAGCCTTCGGGTGGCAGTATTTGCAGATTCCCATGTAGGGACAACTTTTCATGGGGAAGGCTTTGCCGAGCATATGAAAACCATAGAGGAGCAGCACCCGGATGTGGTTCTGATTGTGGGAGACTTTGTGGATGATGATACGACAAAAGAAGATATGATAGCCTGCTGCAAAGCATTAGGAGAGCTTGATACGACTTATGGTGTATATTATGTCTTTGGAAATCATGATAAAGGATATTATCCGCCGGAATACCGGGGCTATGATGGAAATGATTTGATAGTGGAATTAGAAAAAAATCAGGTACATGTTCTGCAGGATGAGGTAGAACTGATTGCGGATAAATTCTATATAATAGGAAGACAGGATAAATCCGAAGAATATGCAGAAAAAAGAGCCACAATGGAAGAACTGACGGCAAACCTTGATCCGGATAAATTCTCCATTGTATTAGACCATCAGCCACAGGATTATGCAGCGCAGCAGAATGTCAATGTGGATCTGGTTCTTTCCGGACATACCCACGGTGGACAGCTATTCCCGCTGATGACCATTGAGAATCTTACGAAAATGACACCGGATGACCGTGTCTATGGATATGAGCAGAGAGAAAATACGAATTTTATTGTAACATCAGGAATTTCCGACTGGGCGATTAAGTTTAAAACGGGATGTAAGTCGGAGTATCTTATGATTGATATTGAAAGAAAATAAAAGAGGTGTATATGAAAAAGTTATTTTTGTATTTGACGGAATTTTTTGCAGGAATGTCAGTGATGGCAGTAGAGTTAGGCGCAAGCAGATTACTTGCACCATATTTTAGTTCTTCCCAGATAGTCTGGACAATCATTATCGGAACCATTATGATTGCCATGGCATTGGGAAATATTTATGGCGGAAGGACGGCAGACAAATCACCGAACCCGGATAAACTGTATGGAAGAATTATCATTGCCGCAATCTGGATTGCACTAATTCCGGTAGTGGGAAAATATATTATCATAGGAATATCAGCCCTTTTAATCTTTGCGGTAAATAATAATTTCCTGATTATTGCAGCTTTTGCAGCCTGCATGGTAATTTTCGTATTTCCGCTGTTTCTGTTGGGAACGGTAACACCATCCCTGGTAAAATATTCTGTTGATAATTTAGATGACAACGGAAAGACAGTAGGTACCTTAGGGGCATTTAACACCATCGGAAGCATCATTGGAACCTTTATCCCAACCTTTGTGACAATTCCGGCAGTAGGAACATCCGTTACATTTCTTATCTTTGCGGGAATTTTACTGGCATTATCCATCGTATATTTTATCAATGCGCATACCGGAAAGAAGAAAATAGTTGCATCTATTCTGATATTTGCACTGTGCTGCGGGTTTGGATATTCCGACTCATTTGCATTCTGGGAAAATAATCTGACCTATGAGGGGGAATCCGTATATAACTATCTTCAGGTATACGAAAATCAGGACAAGGTGTCCTTATCCACCAATGTGTTATTCGGTGTGCAGTCTGTGTATATGAAGCAGGATGAACTGACCGGCATGTATTATGATTATGCCATGGCGGCACCGCTTATGTTAAAAGACAAAGAAATATCAGACATGGATGTGCTGATTCTTGGAATGGGAACCGGTACTTATGCAACCCAGTGCCGGAAATATTTTGGAGATATGAATGTGGAAGGTGTTGAAATTGATGAGAAGATTACAAAGCTTTCCAGACAGTATTTTTCACTTTCGGAGGATGTGCCGGTAACGACTTATGATGGAAGAGCATTTTTAAATGCATCCGATAAGAAATACGATGTCATTATGGTAGATGCTTATCAGGATATTACGATTCCGTTTCAGATGTCTTCCGTTGAATTTTTTACGCTGGTAAAAGAGCATTTAAATGAAAATGGCGTAATGGTGGTGAATATGAACATGCGTGGGCAGAAAGAAGGAAATATTAACCAGTATCTTTCCGACACCATAGGAAGTGTATTTGGAACAGAATATACTGTGGATGTGGCAGGCTCTACAAACCGGGAACTGTTTGCATCCGACAATGGAGAAATTTTAAAGAATCTTTCTAACAACATTTCCAAGCTTGAAAATCAGGAGTTAAAGGGAATGATGACAGAGATATTGGCAGATACCGTTTCCTATGAAAAGGGCGATTATATTCTTACAGATGATAAGGCACCGGTGGTACTTCTTGGAATGCAGGTGATTGATGAGATGATAAAAGATGAAGTTGCATATTATAAGGGAGTTTATAAAGAGGAAGGGCTGAAAGGACTGCTGAATTCCTTTTAAATATAAGAAAAATAGAAATTAACAAAAATTGTCTGAAAATTTTAGCACTCACCTCTTGACCTGTCTCTTATACACATCTCCGAGCC
>ENA-OZFR01000391-OZFR01000391.1-human-gut-metagenome-genome-assembly--contig:-NODE-391-length-8394-cov-3.458208_pt1 | contig 8394 bp, 6 predicted proteins | sample MGYA00245111_ERZ653647 | MGnify/ENA primary metagenome ERZ653647 (study PRJEB26926, sample SAMN06164944) | human gut metagenome | biome: ENVO:00009003; feature: ENVO:2100002; material: ENVO:00002003...
AGCGTCAGATGTGTATAAGAGACAGATAATGAATAGTGGCAAAAAGCAACTTATTGCTAACGCCAGTCTGTCAAATTTACTCACTTTCCATCATTCCATTCAGCTCCTTTGTTATCAGGTCCAAATTAATCCGACCACACAAAATTCCCATAACCGCTTCAAATGACTTTTTGTCTATAACAATCTTATCATTTTCTGTGTACGATATAAAGGACAACCTTGGCTGATGCTCAATTTGTTCTCTGATATACTGTGGAGAAAATGTCCTAATTTTTTCAAGACGTTTTTGCATAATAATTTTTGCCATAGAATTTTTGTGACGCTTCGATTTTACCAAAAAATCCATGAATATGTCGCTGTCATCAATAAATCCCATGCTGCGAATTTCCCGTTCATTTGCGGCCACTTGATTTTTAATAACCTCATCAAACTTAAATATTCTATTAAAGTTCACTTCGTTAATAATATAGCATTTTTTGTCAAAGATAACCGCATCTACCCATGGTGTCAATGCTAGCACATTTCCAGATTGCTGATGAAATTTTCCTGTTTCTTTTTTTGTAAAGCAAATATTGTTTCTATACCATGCTGCGACATTACGATAGACTGTCAGAAAGTACACATGTTCACCATTATCAAATTCGATGTCCATCATTATAGTGTTTCCACTACAATTGTAGTCTTCAACTGTAATTTCAGCCCTATTCACATTCTGCAACCTATCCTTTGCGGTCACCATTGCCGGCCAAAGATCTAGGACTTCCGTATTAATAACTTGCAAAGTATTTTTTTCGACTGTATCTGGAATAAAGTCCACAAACTCGCTTTCATCTGTTGTAACTGATAGTGTTTCAAAGTATTTTTCCAGCAACACACTGCTCACTTCTTCAGGAAAAACTTTTATCTTCTTGGGGTTGCTATTTCTCAAAATGAACAGATTTGCATTTACCACATTGTCCTGTTTAGCAAGAATACACTTAAAGTCTTCTGTATATGTCATAATTTTTTCTCCTCATGTACTCAAATTGATATAAGTTATCTGAAGCTTTCGTTTGCTTTTAGAGCATGTAGCCGCACTTGAAACTTTATCAGCCAGTTTTTATATTTAGGAAAAATGTCAACTGCCACATCAACAAATTGATTTAATCCAATTTTCCTCAAAGCCTCCATCGCTGCTTCTTTCTGGCTCAAATGCCGCTTTCCAACAGTCAGGCAGTTTGCACCATCCAGCGTGTCATACTGCTGGAATGCTCGGTTGAAGTCCATCAAGTCATGCAGACGGATAGGTCGATTTGTCTCATTGTCCACCAACAGACCCCAGTTTCCCCAATGGCGGTCAGTGTTTCCCACCAGATAGTCCAAAATGTTCATCATATAGTATCCGTGGGCATCCAGTTTCAGAATTTTATCCAGCGTGTTCCAATCATGGTTTGTGCAGTAGACATCATAGGCTGCATACGTCACAAGGCTATATCGCTGCGAGGTCATGATTTTGCTGATGGAAACCGGCTCGTTCTCAAACATTCCCTGCTCATACAGAATCTGGTGGCAGTCAAAGCATCGGCAGATTTTACTTGCCAGCACTTCACGCTCGACTGCATCCTGTCCGCCATCTTTATAAAGATAGAAGCCATCCTCTCTGCGCACCCACGCTTTAGGATAACATCCACCAGTGGACAAATCATTTGCCAAGAGATGTGCATTTGTCACAGTCATCTGATGCCCACGCAGTGCAACATCCACAAGAGTATTGCCTAAAGAGTGTGTGTAGAGATTGATATCCTCAAATCTGATATTCTCTTTTTCTCCTTTTACCCAGAACACATCCAACAACGATAGGCAATGATACGAAAGCGCGATCTGTGCACGCTCCCGATCCGTAACACTCTGGAATGCGCCAACGCTGTTCAGGATTTCCTTTGCATAAGTACGGTCACGTGGTATCAGCCGAGATGCACACCATGAATGGAAGCTAATCACATTATTGATTCGAGTATCAAAGGCATTCGATTCTTTCAGCACTAGACCATAGGGCATGAAATCTTCAAAATAAATTTTACACTCACCAGCCGTACTCACCTGTGCCACACATCTTTCCGTGTGCATAATGCAGTAGACTGTCTCCTTGCCCATCGCCTCCACCACCTTATTTGACCAATAGATGAAGCAGGAAAACTCCTGTAAACAAAGACCCACGGTTCATCGCCGTGGGTCTTGTTTTACTTCGCTGTATCAACCTTGCTTTCGCTTTCTGAGGCGTTTTCCTTGTTCTCAAGGTATTTCGTCAGGTAATCGTCCAGAATGCGTTCTATAGCCATTGTAGCGGTCTGCCCGACGTCTTCACAGTACGCATCCAGCTTCTCTTTGACATCCCTGCGGATAAAGTAGTTGATATTTACTCCGTCTTTCTTCTGTCTTGGCATATCCACCACCTCACACAAACATCTGCTGGAGCAGACCTTTCTTTACCTGTTTGATGGCTTCCAGTTTATCCTTTTCCAGCTGTATCTGTTTATCGAGCAGTTCGACAAAGGCTTGGATTTTTCTTGCTTCCTCCTCAGAGGTCGGGAGGAAAACCTCCTTTTCAAGGAATACTTCGTTTGTGATGTTGATGGTGTTCTTAGCTCCCTTTCTGATTTGTGTAATCAGATAATTATGCGCTCTTACGCTTGAAGAGAAGTATGCATCCAAAACAAAGCCAAATGCATAGCTCTTCGGAATGAAGATACCATAAAGCGGGGACACGATGACATCCTTATCAATCATCGACTGCTTTACGATGCCCCATTTGAAATCTCCTGTAGGAGACTTCGTGTAAACCACATCCCCAGGTTTCACGACCTTATACTTCGATGTATCCTCAGCAGCAAAGGAACGCCCAAGGTGTTCAATCTGATTAACTAATCCTTTCGCAACCGATACTGAATACACTTCCTCATCGCCAGTGCTTTTAAGCTTCCGTTCCGTCAAAATATCGCTGAGCATAGTATCTTCCCAATCAGGGAATTCGCTCCCGTCATCAGCCTTAAACCTGATTTCCTGAGAGAAAATCTGCTGAAGAAGGCCCTTGCGACGGGTTTCAAGGGCTTCAATGACAGATAACTGATTCTTAACTCTTTCATCATAAACATTCAGTGCTTCTACGACTTTTTTCTGTTCATCGATAGACGGGAAAAATACGCTTCCAGAAATAACATCTTGATTATTCACCTTCATGTCATGCTTAGCTCCGATATTAACCAGAGGAAGCAAATACTTATTCACACGTTTATCGTACCCGAAATAATAGTCCACATATTCTGGGACCACATCGTCATTACAGTAATACACAGCATAGAGTGTAGAAACTATGCCATCGGTACCCGTATTGCATTTAATAATCCCATACGGATTCGCCTTTAATGGACTCTTTGTATATACGATATTGTTATGATGAACCACATGATAATTGCTGACATCGGCTCCAGCCATCGACTTTCCGAAGAATTCTATCTGATTAACAACACCGTAATCACCAGACACAGATTTTACATCCTCCTTGGTGTACAAATTTTGACGGTTCTTCTCTTTATTCTCACTCAGAAAGTCTGATAATGGACGCTCTTCGTATTCGCCAGTAAAATCAGAGAATCTTATTGTAGGCACAAGCATTTTCATACCTCCAATCCTAAATCGGCGAAAACAGCCTGAATCTTTTCCTCTATCTGCGTAGACTCCATACTCAAAGCCTTGATATTACGAGATGCTCCTGCAATGTCTATCGGAGCCTCTCTTTCAAACGAATCCACATATCTCGGGATATTGCAATTATAATCATGTCCACGAACTTCATCTAACTTGGCGACATGCGCAAACTTATCGACCTCGGTTCTGTTAATGTATGCTTTTACAATACGGTCAATATCTTCGTTTGTAATGACATTCATTGACTTTTCTTGTGTAAAGTACTTACTGGCATCAATGAACAAGATATTGTCAGAGTTGCCATTGCGCTTCTTTTTCAGCACCATTACGATAACGGGCAGTTTTGCGCCGTGGAACATCTTGGCAGGAAGTCCGATGATAGCATCAACTACGTTCAAATCTTCAATCAAATGTTTGCGAATGTCATACTCGGCATCATTCTTGCCGCCGTTCTTTCCTTGTTTGCCACGGAACAGAGCACCGCTTGGAAGCAGAACAGCAATCCTTCCGTCTTCAGACATATGATAGACCATGCTCTCTACGAACATCAGGTCCGCCTTGCCCTGCGGGGCAAGCACTCCACATGAAGAGAAGCGAGGGTCATCCAGAAGTTTCGGACTCTGGTCGAACTTGGCGGAATACGGCGGATTTTCGACCTGGATATCGAACATCAGCGGTTCGCCGTTCTCATAATAGTTGTCCGTCTTGATGGAGTCCGAATTGAAACAACTAAACTTCTTGTACGGAACACCGTGCATCAACAGGTTCATACGAAGCAGATTATAGTTGCTTCCGTTCTTCTCAGTCGCATAGAAGTGTCCGACCTTCTTGGTAGACAGGTGGTTCTGAACCTCAAGAAGCAACGACCCTGAACCCGCACAACTATCGGCAGCGTTCTTCACTTCATCAAGACCAACGGTAGCAAGGCGGGCCAGAAGCTTGGATGCGCAGGTCGGTGTGAAAAATTCTCCACCTTTCTTGCCTGCATCGGAAGCAAACAGGGAAATCAGAATCATGTATGCCGTTCCCAGCACATCCATCTCCGCATCATCAACGTTGAAGGAAATATCATCGACCTTCTGCATGACCTTAGCAATCAGGGCTGTCCTTTCAGATACTTCTTTGCCGAGGTCCTTATCCTGAAGGTTCATATCATCGAACAGTTTGTCGAATGCCGCTTCGGACTCCTGTCCGATGGTAGACTCCACCAGTGCGGAAATGGCCTTATCGAAATGCTCAATGGAGAACTCCGCACCCCTGATTTCATCAATCAGGGACGCCCACAGATACTTCGGCTCAATGATGTAGCCAAGATGCTCGATAGACCACTCCTTGACGGTCGGGGCAAACTCCTCATTCTTCAGGGCATCACGGTAAGAAATGCCGTCGTCCTTCAGAAGGTCATTCATGTAGTTTTCGGTCTTCTCCGACAGGTACCTGTAGAAGATGACACCAAGGATATAATTCTTGAACTTACTGGCATCCATATTGCCGCGCAGTTCATTTGCGATAGCCCAAAGCTGGGTTGCCAGCTCCTGAGACTGTTTCTGTACCGTATCAGCCATTGTGACGTCTCCTTTTCATTACTCGCCTTCAGCGGTGAACTTATTGTAACTGTCAGTCAGGAAGTCCAGAACCTTGTTGATAAGGGCTGTGATTTTCAGCAGACCTTTTACGCCTGCGCTGGACAGTTCCTGCCTCAGGGTCTCTTTGGTTACAGCCTTTGTATCCATAAAATACTGGTGCAGAATTCTGGAAACGAAATCTGCCGTAAGGCTGTTTTCGGTTGCGAAAGACTCGATATCGGCTTGCATCACTTCACGTTCATATTCGTTGTAAGCTTCAATGATATCGGCATCAGGGTCCAGTTCAAAGAACCGTTCCGTCACGAATGCCTTCATGATATCCTGCTTATAACGCATCTTCTCGTTATCAGAACGCTCAATTTCACGAAGGATGAGGTCAACGGACTTCTTCATCTCGTTCTCATCCTTACGGTTGATATCCTTCAGCAGGTTCAGGATGTAAACCACATTGATTTTATCTGTTCTGACCAGTTCAATGTTGAAATCCACATCGACCAGAACGGACTCTTTGTCGCCGCCCTTGTGCTTGTCATAATAATACAGGTACCAAGACTTGAAATCGGCGTATTCATCTTCATCCAGTGTCGGCGCAAGGTCTGCCCAGTCGAACTTCGAGAAGGTGTTGAGCGTGCTCAGGATGCCAGCCAGCGTTCTGAACGCAATGACAAAGGCTCTGATATCGTCCTCAGACTGAAGATTTCCTGCATCATCAGGTGTTGCCACGATGGACCGCAGTTCATCCACCTGCTTGTAATACTCTGTAACATAGAAATCGTAGGACTGGAGCAGATATGCGTTCGGGTCCCCGTCGCCTGAATAAAGCTTCAGAGCATCGTCCTGTGCCTTTTTGATATTCCGATAAGTAACTATCTGACCAAACTGCTTCGTCACCTTATCAACACGGTTTGTACGACTGTATGCCTGCACCAGAGAGTGCCAGACAAGGTTCTTATCAAGGAACAGTGTGTTGGTCGGCTTGCTATCGAAACCTGTCAGGAACATATTGACGACCAGAAGCAGGTCAACCTGCGGAAGGTCTTTCTGCTTCATACGCTTGGAAATATCCTTGCGGTAAGCATCGAACTTACTGAGGTCGTAGTCCGTGCCGAACATATCATTGTAGTCCTTCATGCAGACTTCCAGATGCTCGCCAGCATGCTTATCGGGACTTTCTTCCATATCTTGATTGGCCTGATAAGTGAAGATGGCCGCAATCTTATATCTTTTCGGATTATGTGCCTTCATGTAGTTATAATACTTCACCAGCGTCTCGATCTTATCGATGGCAAAGATGGCGGTATAAACGTTGTTGTTCTCCAACCGTGTATGCTGGTCCAAGTGTTCAAGGATGTCCTCTGAAATGGCAGCAATGCGTTCATCCGAATGATACAGTTCATCCAGATCAATCTTATGACGCTTGCAGTATTCCGCATCATCCAGCGCTTTCGGGTCAATCTTGGAGTTTTTGATGCTCGTAACAGAAATACTTCTCATATATTCAACAGAGAACCGAAGCACATTGCCGTCAGCGATGGCTTCTTTGATCATGTACTTATGGATGCACGGATCCAACTTACCTGAATAGAAAATATCAGCCGTCGTCTGTCCCTGCGGACCCTTATTCTCCTTAAAGATAGGAGTTCCCGTAAAACCGATGTAGTTGGAGTTCTGGAAATGCTTGCGGATCTGGGCATGCATTTTGCCGAACTGCGAACGATGGCACTCGTCGATGATAAACACGCATTTCTGTTGTTTAAACGTATCCATGATGGAAGCGTACTTCTCAGAGCGAAGTGCAGTGGCCATCTTCTGAATGGTCGTAATAATCAGTGCCTTTGATGAATCTTGCAAGCCTTTCACCAAATGATAGGTACTGTCGGTCTGGTCAACACACCCAGCCTCAAAACTGTTGTATTCATCAACGGTCTGGTCATCAAGGTCGCTGCGGTCAATCAGGAAAAATACCTTATCAATTCTGCGGTCATCGCGAAGCAGTGATGCCAGTTTGTAACTGGTCAGGGTCTTGCCAGAACCGGTTGTATGGAATACGTATCCATTCATGTTTGCCATGGTGATACGGTCAAAAGCACGCTTCACGGCATATACCTGATACGGTCTCATGACCAGCAGGACAGGCTCTGTATCTTTAATAACGAAATACTTGCTCAGCATCTCCGTCAGATGGAATTTCGTCAGAAATGTATTCGTGAAGTCCATCAGTTTATTCACACGGACGTTGTTCTCATCCGTCCAGAAGAACGTCAGGGACTTCAGGATGTCCTGTTTATGCCCGAACGGGTCGTTCTCATTGATGTTGGCACAGTACTTGGTCATCGTTGAGTTGGAAATCACGAACAGCTGAATGAACCTGAACAAACCACGGAAGGAGAACCTTCTGTAGCGGTTAATCTGGTTCACTGCCTCGTTGATTTCGATACCAGGCCGCTTCAGTTCCGTCTGCACGAGAGGCAGACCGTTAATCATGATGGTGACATCGTAACGGTTCTTGTACAGGACGTCGCCTTTATGGGCTGGGTCCATTGTCACCTGATGCGTAACCTGATAGATATTTCTCGTCTCATCGCTGGTGAAGAACTCAACGTACACTGTCTTCCCGTTATCGAGTTCCAGTACCCACTTCTCACGGAGTATCTTTGCGGATTCGTAAATGGTATGGTTTTCAAGGCGTATCATCACGCGGTCAAACTCCGCATCAGAGAGTTCTGCAATGCCTTTTGCTGCTATCAGTTCCTTGGCGTTCAGCTTACAGAATTGCTTTCTAAAATTGGAACATACATCGTCATAGTTCTTCAGTTCCACATAACGGTAGCCCATGTCGTCCAGCCTGTCGATGTACAGTTTTTCAACCTCATATTCTGACTTTGCTTTTGGCATAAGTTAAATCTCCTTTGCAAATCTTCGTTTGATATTATAACATCATATCCAATATGCATCAATATGTCTATTGAATTATCTATATAATTGAAATTAAAAATATATGGGGGATTCCTCCATTCCTTTCGAACACACCTGTCTAAAAAAACACACTGCCAATTCGCAACGAATTCGACCAAAAGTTTTGACAATATATAAATTACTGATAATGATGAACAGTTCACGGGGG
>ENA-OZFR01000392-OZFR01000392.1-human-gut-metagenome-genome-assembly--contig:-NODE-392-length-8371-cov-3.512626_pt1 | contig 8371 bp, 5 predicted proteins | sample MGYA00245111_ERZ653647 | MGnify/ENA primary metagenome ERZ653647 (study PRJEB26926, sample SAMN06164944) | human gut metagenome | biome: ENVO:00009003; feature: ENVO:2100002; material: ENVO:00002003...
TTACTTAATTATATGGAGGTACATTAATAATGAAAGAGAAAGTTGTTCTTGCTTATTCAGGTGGTCTTGATACTACAGCAATCATTCCTTGGTTAAAGGAAACTTTCGACTATGATGTTATCTGTGTATGTGCAGATTGCGGTCAGGAAGAGGAATTAGACGGACTTGAAGAAAGAGCTTTATCTTGTGGAGCTGCCAAGTTATATATCGAAGACATCACAGATGAATTCTGCGATAACTACATCGTTCCATGTGTACAGGCTCACGCAGTTTATGAAAATAAATATTTACTTGGTACATCAATGGCAAGACCTATCATTGCCAAAAGACTTGTTGAAATTGCCCGTAAAGAAGGTGCTGTTGCTATCTGCCATGGTGCTACAGGTAAGGGTAATGACCAGATCAGATTTGAGCTTACAATCAAGGCTTTAGCTCCAGATATCCAGATTATCGCTCCTTGGAGAGATTCAAGATGGACATTACAGTCTCGTGAAGATGAAATCGAATATTGCAGACAGCACGGTATTCACCTTCCATTCAGCCCTGACTCAAGCTACAGCCGTGACCGTAACTTATGGCACATCAGTCACGAAGGTCTTGAGTTAGAGGATCCTGCAAATGAGCCAAACTATGACCACCTTTTAGTTCTTGGTGTTTCTCCGGAAAAAGCTCCGGATGAGGGCGAATATGTAACCATGACCTTTGAAAAAGGTGTTCCTACTGCTGTTAATGGAAAGAAAATGAAAGTTTCCGATATCATCCGTGAATTAAACCGTTTAGGCGGCAAACATGGAATTGGTATCATCGATATCGTAGAAAACCGTGTTGTTGGTATGAAATCCCGTGGTGTATATGAAACTCCTGGCGGAACTATCCTGATGGAAGCACATCGTCAGTTAGAGGAACTCGTATTAGACCGTGCTACTATGGATGTTAAAAAAGATATGGGCAATCGTATGGCTCAGATTGTTTACGAAGGAAAATGGTTCACACCTTTACGTGAAGCAGTTCAGGCATTCGTTGAGTCTACCCAGGAATATGTAACCGGTGAAGTGAAATTCAAGCTCTACAAAGGAAACATCATCAAAGCCGGAACAACTTCTCCATACTCTCTCTACAGTGAGTCACTGGCAAGCTTTACAACCGGAGACCTTTATGATCACCATGATGCAGATGGATTCATCACGCTGTTTGGTCTTCCATTAAAAGTTCGTGCTATGAAAATGCAGGAATTAGAAAAAAATAACCAGAAATAGAATTTTCTAACGCAATATAGAAAGTAAAAAAGGCATTACATTCGACAAGCCGCCGATATGTAATGTCTTTTTTATTTATCCAGAATCTCTCTTAATACAGCAAGACCCTGTTCCATTTCATCTTCTGTCAGATTACCATATCCAAGCACCAGTGTCGGAACTTTCTTTTCCTTTGGCTTTTGAATCACATATTCACCCAGTCCATGAATTTCAATATGCTGCTCTCTCGCCTGCTCTACCACCTCTTCTTCCTTCCACTTCACTTCCAGTTCTACCAATACATGCAGGCCGGCATTATCACCGTAAATGCGGCAGATCCAGTCTTCCTGCTTTAAAAGACGCATAAAAGTATCATGCTTATTCTTATAGTTATTACGCATACGATTCAGATGCCGTTCAAAATGCCCTTCTTCCATAAAATGGCACAATACTTCCTGACTGTTCCGCGGCACCGTACAGGCATAGAAACCACAGGAACTGTGGTACCGCTCCATCAGGGAATGGGGCAGTACCATAAAACTGATTCGAAGAGATGGTGCAATACTTTTTGAAAAAGTTCCTATATAAATCACATGTTCTCCGGTATCATTTCCCCACAAAGCCGGAATCGGCTTTCCTTTATAACGAAACTCACTATCGTGGTCATCTTCTATGATATAACGTTCTTCTCCTTCAGACGCCCACTGTAAAAGTTCCAGCCTTCTTCGCAGCGGCATGACATTTCCCAACGGGAACTGATGGGATGGCATGACATAAACCATATCCGGATTTTCTTTCCGGATAGCCTCCATACAAATTCCATCTTCATCAATTTCTTCTGCCAGCACCCGATATCCCATATTACAGAAAGTATAATATGCCTGCAAATAAGTATAATTCTCCATTGCCACTTTCTTATCCCGCCCCATAATCTGAGCTAACAATAACAGAAGATACTCATTACCGGCACCAAGAAGAATCTGTTTTTCATCGCAGACTACCCCTCTCGCCTGATAGAGATAGCGGCTGATTGCCGTTCTAAGATTCAGTTCTCCCTTTGGATTTCCCGAAAGCAATAAATCCGGGTTATCCTCCGGCACTACACTCTTATGCATCCGATACCATATTCCATAGGGAAAATGCTTCCGGTCAATCTCATATGGAGAAAAACTGATTTCATACTGCTTTTTCTGCCGCTCCATGAGTCTTCCCTCTTCTGGCTTTTCCTGTCCACGGCTCAGCTGATACAGCATGCTGATATCGCATACAAAATAGCCTGCACAGGGTTTTGGTTCTATATAACCCTCTGCCGTAAGCTGTTCATATGCCAGTTCCACAGTACTCCTGCTGATTTGCAGATTTTTGGCCATAAAACGAGTAGACGGTAATTTTTCCCCGGGGGAAATCTTACCGTCTGCTATATCCTTACGAATATATTCGTAAATCTGCTCATAAAGTGCGCGTGGAGAATCCGGCTGTAAATCAATCCATAATTCCTTCATCCCGTTATCCACCTATCGGTTTTTCTTAAGCTCTTTTAAAATAATTTCTTTTAATTCCAAGGATTTATCCTTAATCTTACGATTTGCACTTGCGGAACTCAAAACACGGCTTAAGCATTTTGATGTTACATCATACCGCTTATAATGGAATGCCATATTTGCAAGAAGATAATCCATAGTACTCTGATCCATTCCACAAATCGGGAACATCTCTGTACTTACTGCCTTCATCATGCCATCATAGGCCTCTTTATAGAAAGATTCCTCTTCCTGTCTGCAGGCTGCTGCCTCTTCTTTTTTACCGGCAGTCTCTAATTCCTCTGCTTTGGTGCGAAGCAACCATGCAAGAATCAGACAGTTATATGCTTTTTCACTGGTTCTCGCTTTCTTTACCATCGAATTAAACAGGGATAACTTATGCATTTCAATTGCCTTATCATAATCCCATGTTGCATCGTCAGATGGTGCCTGCGGATGAAAATTCCGGCTAATCTGTTCCTTAATCAATTTAATCTGACCCATGGTAATATGTTCAAAATAACGATTCAGTGAAGTATATCCGCAATTCGGGCAGGATGCCACATCATATTTCAAAGAATCCACATACTGCTGTCTCGGTCTCAAATCTGCATCCGGCTCCAATCGCTTCACCTTACCGGCTTTTACCATTTTCGTCTTAAATTCTTTATCACATACCGGGCAGCGCACGGTCTTATCTAAAAGGAAATCCTCTTCCTTTGGCTGTACTACGGCTGTTTCTACTTTTTCTTTTGTTTTCTTTTCTGCTGCTTTCTCATCGGCATAAAGGTCTGTACTGTCAGTTGCCTTTATTCCGAATTTTTCCAATCCAGAAAATAAATTCATATCTATTCCTCCGCTCTACTGCTGAGCTGGCAGTTTATAAGAACTCTTTAGTGAAACGATGCGGTTAAATACCAGTGCATCTTCTTTTGAATCTTTCGCGTCTACACAGAAATATCCCTGTCGTACAAACTGGAAGCTGTCATATCCTTTTGCATCTGCAAGACCTGGCTCTACATAGCACTCTTTTAATACGGTAAGAGAATTCGGATTTAAGTTCAGGCTTCCGTCTTCGTTATATACGCCCAACTCTTCGTCCACAATATTCTCGTATAATCTTACTTCTGCTTTCACTGCGGTTGGTGCTGCTACCCAGTGAATGGTTCCTTTTACCTTTCTTCCATCCGGGCTGTTTCCGCCTCTGGATTCCGGGTCATAGGTACAGTGAATCTCTGTCACTTTCCCGTTCTCGTCTTTTACAAAGCTGTTGCATTTCACAAAATATGCATGCATCAGACGCACTTCGTTACCCGGGAACATACGGAAATATTTTCTCGGCGGTTCTTCCATGAAATCTTCTCTGTCAATGTAAAGTTCTCTTGCAAACGGAACCTTACGGCTGCCTAGAGCTTCATTTTCCATATTATTGACCACATCAAAGTATTCTATCTGATCTTCCGGATAATTGTCAATAATAACCTTAATTGGATCTAATACTGCCATCACGCGGGAACGTTTTAATTTCAAATCCTCACGGATACAATATTCTAACATTGCATAATCTACCGAACTGTTTGCCTTGGAAACGCCGCACAGCTCTACAAACATTTTAATAGACTCCGGTGTAAAGCCTCTTCTTCTCAAAGCGGCAATGGATACCAGACGCGGGTCATCCCATCCATCTACAATATGCTCCTCTACCAGCTTCTTAATGTAACGCTTACCGGTTACCACATTGGTAAGATATAATTTTGCAAACTCAATCTGCTTTGGTGGATTCTCATACTCTAACTCACGGACAACCCAGTCATATAAAGGTCTGTGGTCTTCGAATTCCAGCGTACAGATAGAATGTGTAATTCCTTCAATGGCATCCTCGATTGGATGTGCAAAATCATACATCGGATAAATGCACCATTTATCCCCTGTATTCTGATGAGTCATATGTGCCACACGGTAAATAACCGGGTCACGCATATTCATATTTGGAGAAGCCATATCAATTCTGGCACGCAATACCTTCTCACCGTCTGCATACCTGCCATCTTTCATTGCTTCAAACAGTTCTAAGTTTTCTTCTACACTTCTACCGGCTGACGAATCTTCTTTTCCCGGCTCCTTTAAGGTTCCGCGGTACTCGCGCATCTCTTCTGCGCTTAAGTCAGAAACATATGCTTTCCCTTTCTTAATCAGTTTTACAGCTGCTTCATACATCTGGTCAAAATAATTGGATGCGAAAAACAATCTGTCGCCCCAATCCGCACCCAGCCATTTAATATCCTCTTTGATTGACTCTACGAATTCGCTTCGCTCTTTGGTCGGATTGGTATCGTCAAAACGCATATTAAATAAGCCGTTATACTCCTGTGCAAGTCCATAATTTAAAAGAATAGATTTGGCATGTCCGATATGCAAATAGCCATTTGGCTCCGGTGGAAATCTGGTATGCACCGTTTTACAATGTCCTTCTGCTAAATCTTTGTCAATAATCTGCTCAATAAAATTCTTGGAGACAGCTTCGTTTTCCATTTTGTCTTCCTCCTGGGTTCGTTTCTTCACTAATATATCTATTATAAAGTCAAACGCCCGCTAAATCAATAACGATTTTTGGAGTTCCGTCAAAATGTTGTCCGGTCGCGTTTTCCTTTTCTAGCTGTGCTTAATATGCTGATGGGTAAACAGATGATCCTGACAATATTCGTAATTACCATCGCACTTGGAGCAGAAACGGAATTCCAGGTTTGGATCATCCAGCTCGGTTCTTCCGCAGACTGCACATTTATGCTTTGTCACCATGCTGCCTTTCCTCGGTTCCCGCATCTGAGCCTTAAATACCTGCTTCCGGTGAATTTCCTTCGGGGATACCCTTCTGTAATTTCTGGTAGACAGAAAGAAAATCAGGAAATTTAAAATAGACATAATGATAGCAATTCTTCCGCCCCAGCTGGTTAAAATCAGATTAATCGCAATCAGTACTGCATATACCACTGCCATCCACTTCATTTTTACCGGAATAATAAAGAACAGTAAAATCTGCATTTCCGGATACATGACCGCAAAGGCAAGGAATATGGTCAGATTGATATAATTCGTAGTGAAAGTAAGGCTTGAAATCAATGAAATTGTTTCTAAGTTTCCTGTTCCGGATGCTGCATATATTCCATATAAAATAAACGCTCCGATTACGGTGAATAACATTCCGCCAAAAATATAAACATTAAAACGGAACGTGCCCCAGCTCCGTTCCAGTGCAGAACCAAGCTGATAATAAAGAAGCGCCATAATCAGCAGTGAGAATACTCTGGTATCTGTCGGCATCAGAATCCAGGTAATCAGTCTCCACACCTGTCCATGCAGAATATGATAAGGGCTTAAGGTCAGCATCAACATAAAGTTCGGATTTACTGTATAAATCACAAATCCGATGCAATATGCTGCAATCAGATAAATCATCAGATTCGGGATGGCGTATTTTCCAATTTTACGCTCCATTTTATTCAAAAAATTCATATTACACCTCATATTTCATAAATTAGTTTATTGCAATCTGTCTACTATTATAGAAGTATCCCCAAAGATTTGTCAACGACACTGGGATTTCTTCATAAAAATTTCAGATTCCCCACTATTTCTAAACAATCCATAAATTCTTTTATTAGGAATTGTTTTTTGAAAAATACTGTCGTATAATGGATTTTGTTTTGGAATTTATGAAACACACTATTAATATGAAGTAACAGACTAATACAGGGTGATTATTATGGAAAACAAAAATCTTAACAAACTGGGAATAGACATCGGTTCCACAACCGTTAAAATTGCTGTTCTTGGAAAAAATAACGAGCTGCTGTTTGCAGACTACGAAAGACATTTTGCCAATATCCGTGAAACCTTAACGGATTTATTAAAAAAGGCATTTGATAAGCTTGGGAATTTAAAGCTGGCACCGATGATTACCGGTTCCGGCGGACTTACCCTTGCCAAACATCTTGGCATTCCGTTTGTGCAGGAGGTTATTTCCGTATCTACTGCCTTACAGGACTATGCGCCACAGACTGACGTTGCCATTGAGCTTGGTGGCGAGGATGCCAAAATTATTTATTTTGAAGGTGGTAATGTGGAGCAGCGTATGAATGGTATCTGTGCCGGTGGTACCGGTTCCTTTATTGACCAGATGGCATCTTTGATCCAGACAGATGCATCCGGTCTGAATGAGTATGCCAAAAATTATGATGCCATCTATCCGATTGCTGCACGATGCGGTGTATTTGCAAAAACTGATATCCAGCCATTGATTAATGAAGGTGCTACCAGAGAGGACTTATCTGCTTCTATTTTCCAGGCAGTCGTAAACCAGACCATCAGTGGTCTTGCCTGTGGAAAACCAATCCGTGGTCACGTTGCTTTCTTAGGTGGACCACTGCACTTCCTTTCTGAATTAAAGGAAGCTTTCATCCGTACCTTAAAACTGGATGATGAACACATTATTGCACCGGAAAATTCCCATCTGTTTGCAGCCATTGGTTCTGCATTAAATTATAAAGAAGATGTCACTTACGATTTATCCGATATTTTAGACAAATTGTCTTCTGATATTAAAATGGAATTTGAAGTTGCCCGTATGGAGCCTCTTTTTGCAACCCAGGCTGACTATGACGCCTTTACTGCCCGTCATAACGGACACAATGTAAAGACAGCGGACCTTTCTACTTACAAAGGAAACTGCTATCTTGGAATTGATGCCGGTTCCACCACAACCAAAATTGCACTGGCAGGAGAAGACGGTTCTCTTCTCTATTCTTTCTATAGCAGCAACAACGGAAGTCCTCTGGCTACTGCAATCAAATCCATCAAGGAAATCTATTCCTTATTACCGGCGGATGCACATATTGTACACTCCTGCTCCACCGGTTATGGAGAGGCTTTATTAAAAGCTGCCCTTATGTTGGATGACGGTGAGGTAGAAACCGTTGCCCACTACTATGCAGCGGCATTCTTTGACCCGGATGTAGACTGTATCTTAGACATCGGTGGTCAGGATATGAAATGCATCAAGATTAAGAACCAGACCGTTGACAGTGTTCAGTTAAATGAAGCCTGTTCTTCCGGATGCGGTTCCTTTATCGAGACTTTTGCAAAATCATTAAATTACAGTGTGCAGGATTTTGCCAAAGAAGCTTTATTTGCAGAAAACCCGATTGACCTTGGAACCCGTTGTACCGTATTTATGAATTCTAAGGTAAAACAGGCTCAGAAGGAAGGTGCAAGCGTTGCTGATATTTCCGCCGGTCTTGCTTATTCCGTTATCAAGAATGCTCTTTTCAAGGTTATCAAGCTTTCCGATGCAAAGGATTTAGGTGAGCATATCGTAGTTCAGGGTGGAACCTTCTACAATGATGCGGTACTCCGGAGCTTTGAAAAAATTTCCGGCTGTGAAGCGGTAAGACCTGATATTGCAGGAATCATGGGTGCTTTTGGTGCTGCTTTAATTGCAAGGGAGCGTCATGAGGAAGGTTACCAGACTTCCATGCTTTCCATTGATGAAATCAATGCACTGACCTTTGATACCAAGCTGACCCGCTGTCAGGGATGTACCAACCACTGTCTTTTAAC
>ENA-OZFR01000410-OZFR01000410.1-human-gut-metagenome-genome-assembly--contig:-NODE-410-length-8121-cov-3.420035_pt1 | contig 8121 bp, 6 predicted proteins | sample MGYA00245111_ERZ653647 | MGnify/ENA primary metagenome ERZ653647 (study PRJEB26926, sample SAMN06164944) | human gut metagenome | biome: ENVO:00009003; feature: ENVO:2100002; material: ENVO:00002003...
CGTGGGCTCGGAGATGTGTATAAGAGACAGGACGCACACTGTACAGCTTTTGCTGTCCTTCGTTTGAGAAATCAATAATTTCCGAATCTTTGCCTGTAAGCCGATCAACCACCTGCTGTAAAGCAAATGCCTGAAGCATAGAGCCACAGTTATAAGAATTATGGAATGTTATAATTCCGATTTTCTTTCCCATCAAATTGTTACCCACTTCATTTCTCTTTTCTGCTGTTTTCTTACAGCATTTTTTAGAATCATCAGTTTATCTGCTAGCGAAGCCAGATCATGCTGTACAAGCCAGTAGATCAACTGAACCATTTTGCTACAATCCGAGCTTCCACCATATTTCGTTATATATTCTTGCAATCGAATATCTTTGAGTTCCAACAAAGCTTCTTCCTTTTGCTTTTTTTCCAAAATAGTTGATACCAGAGACAAATACAAATAAACGCTATATGTCACAGCATAGGACAAACAGCGGTTGATTTCGCTTTCCACTGATTTTCCATCTTTCAGGATGTCTTCAGCTAAATGAAAATACATTAAATTGGAATCAAAAAATGCTTTGCTATACCTTCTTGAAGAGGATCCTGTATAAATTCGATATTGATAAAAAGAGCTTTCACAGAGCATATATTTTTCAGATTTCAGTATGACACAAAGGTTAAACATGCCATCCTCACCATTGATAAGTTCTGTATGAAAGGCTATCTGATGTTGCAGTAAAAAAAACCTGCGGTATAATTTTGAGCACGGAGAACTCATATTGCCTAGATTTCTTCCGTCTACGATGCCAAAAATCCCATGTACAATATCGATTTTTTTGATTTTTTCACATGATGATGTGAGTCTTTCGCTGTAATATATGACATCCGCTTTACAGGCACATTCTTTCAGTACAACTTTACTCCAACCGGGCGATAATCTATCATCTGCATCAACAAACATGATATATGTGCCTGCGGCTTCTGCTATTCCGCGGTTTCTGGTATAGGAAACACCCTGGTTTTCATGGTGCAGAATACGAATATTGCTTTTTTCATAGCGTTGTATAACATTATAAGAAGAATCAGTTGAACCGTCATCAATCAACAAAAGCTCTATCTCATCATCCATTTCAGGCAAAATCGATGCGAGGCAGTCTTCTATATATTTTTCTGCATTGTATATAGGAATCACAATAGACAACTTCATATCCATACTCACAGCATCCTTCGTTGATATTTTATCACAGTCCTTGGCGCAATAGAAAACACGCAGAGTTTCGCTCTTTGTTTTATACTAAATTCCTTCCATTGCGGGCGAAGCTTCTTCCACTCTGTATCGATTTTCTGCCTGAGTCTGCCTTCTCCGTCCTCAACGAAGCGAACCCTATACCTTGCTGCGCAAAGGAACATCGCATATTGAAAAGCCGCCATCCGGCAAACATTCGGGTAATTGTTTACCCATTCGATGATTTGTTGGTACGCCTTCATAGCATCAAACCATTTTGGATTATCCAGCCGATTTGATGCACTGTTTTCAATTTGGCGGTAAAAGTATTTTTTTCCGCTGTTATAGACCGCTTTTTTACAATTCAGCAAATAGCGCACATTAAAGAGCAGATCCTCGCAAACAGCGATATCTTGTTCCAAGCGAATAGATTTCGTTTGTAACAAGCTCTTCTTATAGAGCTTGTTACAAACGAATCCCTCAAACGTTCCAAACACCTGCTTCAGCGCTTCTGTTTCTTCATATAGGAACACTGTTCCGCTCGCAAACCGTTCTGGCCGAAAGGATTTCCCTTTATCAACTCCAATAACTGCTATGTCTGCATTTGTTTTTTCTAAATCATGAACCATCTGTGCCACAAAATCTGATGCGACTATATCATCTGCGTCGACAAATGTCACATATTCACCGGCACAGTGATCCAGCCCAAAATTTCGGGAGTAGGATACGCCATGATTTTTATTATAGTACGGCACAATTCGTGCATCCTGCTTTGCTAGATTTCTTATTATCGTGGCCGTCGAGTCTTTTGATCCATCATCCACCACAACAATTTCCAGTGCTTGATACGTCTGTGCACAAATAGAATCCAGACATTCTTTAAGATATTTCTCTGCATTATACGCAGGAATCACAACACTGACTTTTTTCATGCTTACTCACTGCACCCCATACCGCTTCTGGTAGCCTGCTGTCATTTTTTTTGCCGACAACTCCTTCTCCTGGAATGCCATAATGTCGGCCTTATTTATCTCGCTTTTCCTCAGCGCATTCAGCTTAACCTGAAAATAATTCGGGACAAAAGTCTCACCTAGATAGACATCCTGCCCCATACTGACAACTTCACTGTGGGATGGAATATCTGATAAAAACAATCCCAATCCACAGGATAAAGCCTCTAACACAGAAATCGAAAACCCTTCCGATTTAGATGCAGATGTATACACGTCACTGATATTCATATAGGCAATCGGATCTGGCTGAAATCCCAGCATCCTCACATGGCTATCCGTTTTTTCTTTACATTCAGCCTCTTTATCCCCTTTGCCCAGAACCAATAAATATTCACTTTCATTGTGATATTGCACAAATTTTTCAATCAGCCAGACAATGTTCTTTCGGGAATTCAACACACCGGCATAAAGAAACACCCTCGCATCATCTGGAATATTTAGTTCTTCCCGTGTTGCAACCGATCGCGCATGAGCAGGCTCTATGCCATTACGGATAAACGTTACATTATTCAGTCTCTGCATCATCACCTTGTAAACAGACTCCGAGCAGCACACACATTCATCCAGCTTTTTCAAGGCCTTCAGGTGTAGCGTAATAAAGATCCGGCTTTTGATCCAGCCATAGCTATCCAGATAATCTTCATACATATTGTTGTGGATCGTAGTGATTTTCCTTACAGGAGTGTTTAGCCTCGAGGAAACAATGTCCGGGATCAGTCCGTGCGTATGTAAAATGTCATAGTGTCCCTTTTTCACGGTGTCGTCAAACTCTTTGCATTGCCCCAGCAAACATTTCATTCGGCTGAGCGTAGCGCATTCATACACGGAAACACCATTACTTTTCAGGTACTCAATGACCTCCGGATTGTTTCCGAAAAACAGAGTGATTAACGACACATCATATTTTTCCCTGTCGAGATTATTGATGATGTTCAGTACCACGCTACTGGGACCATTTTTTACAATATAATTTATGACGTATGCAATTCTGATCACCGCTCAATGCTCCTTTTCTTACTTCCTCAACACTTTCTCAAACATAAACTTCCGTAACCAGTTTGGAGCTAACGCCGAGCCACTACGAATCACACAGCTCTTTATGTACTGCCCTTTGCCAATAAAACCTTGGCTCTTCATAAATTTAAACAGCCTTGCCTGCGTCTTGGCATATTTCCAACCGGCTCTTCTCAAATACATATCCGAGCCAGCTCTCATGTGGAGCAACGGCTCTTGAATGTTATAGCCCTGATACCCTGCCATCAGCATCCTTAGCCAAAGGTAATAGTCCTCCAGCAAATAGAAGTCCTGATAGGAACCAACTGCCTCAACTGCGGATTTCTTATACATCACACAGGGGTGATTAAACGGATTGCGCTTCTTTGCAAACTCTACGATTTCCGCATTTGTCTCGGGCGGCACACGCCTTGTATCGACGGTGTGCGGATCAATAGTAAACTCCTCCACGATACCGGAGCAAATACTCACCTCCGAATGTGTGTTAAACACAGCGATCTGTTTTTCACATCGATCCGGATAAGCGATGTCATCGCTGTCCATCCGGGCAACCAGCTCATTTTTGCAATGCTTGATGCCTTCATTGAGTGCGTTGCCAAGTCCACCGTTCTTCGCGAGGCGGACAACATTCAGAGATTCACCCATCTCCTGTTGCTTCGCTGCGATTACGCTATCCAATGGTTCGTTCAGAGGTCCATCACATACCAGCACGAAATCATTTGTGGAGAGCGTCTGCGCTTGTATGCTCTCTATTGCCTGTCTCAAATATTCCGGTTTTTCTTTGTGATAAACAGACATTAAAACGCTGTAATTCTGCATCACTTCGTCTCCTGCCCCATCGCCGTAGTCGCCCCCTCTGCCACACCTTCCGTGCTTTCAGGCATAAACAGGATCTTCACGGTTGCCAGCATAATTTTCAGATCCTCGATCAGGCTGGGATGGGCAATATACATCAAATCCATCTGCAGCTTATCGTAGGGGGTGGTGTTATACTTGCCATACACCTGCGCATAACCGGTCAAACCAGCCTTTGCCTGAAGCCGCAGCGCAAACTCCGGCATCTCCTCGCAGTACTGTGCGGCGATCTCCGGGCGCTCCGGACGAGGGCCCACAACAGACAAATCACCCTTTAGGATGTTCAGCAACTGCGGCAGCTCGTCCAAACGGCAGGCACGGATAATGTGACCGACCTTTGTAATACGGTCATCTTTGTCGCCGGTGGAAAGACGTGCCACGCCATCCTTTTCTGCATCCACACGCATGGAGCGGAACTTCAGAATCTCGAACTGCTTGCCGTCCTTGGTCAGGCGAACCTGCTTGTAGAAGGCGGGACCACCATCGGATTTGACCGCAATGGCTGTGATCAAGAACAGCGGGCTCAAGATGATCAGTGCCAGCAGTGAGATCACAATGTCCATTGCGCGCTTGATGAACAAGAACTCCGGGCTTGCCATGTAACGACCGACACGCAGCATCGGCAGATGGAACATATGCATCGGCCAAGCGCCACTCATAATAACGTCGCCAACGCGGGGAATGACGAACATATTGATGCCCTTCCCTACGCAGTGCTTCAGGATAATGTTGCGCTCATGGCTGTGAACACCACTGACAAAAACAGTCTCCATGCCGTCCAGAATGCTCAGGTCTGCCAAGCACTCCGACACGCTCAGGGTGACCCGCACATCATATTTCTGGCTCAGGCCGTACTCATTGATGAGTTTTTCCATGCCATGACGTACATCGTAGACGACTGCGGTCTTCTGCGGCGGGAAGGTCGTATAGTACCATTTATGTGCACAAGACGCCCAGATCGCAGCCATCACCAGCTGTCCCACAATTGCCGCGATACCCGGCAACAGGTTGCAGAACTTTGCGGACATCAGGCAGATCACGATGTACAAAATACCATCGGTTGCCATCGCGCCAAGGATCTGGCCATACACAAGCTCTGAGACCCGCTGCATCGACATCCAGAACGCATCGTAGATTTTACCGAGTACAATGTACAGGATAAAAAACAGGCCTAAAATCGCAAAATGACCCTCCCATGCCAGATTTGCATAGGTCTGGTGCGAGTAGTACAGGAACCAGCAAGCCGCAAACGGCAGCTCGATCATCAGAACATTCAGGATCTTCACGACCCTCAACATCACATCATGCTGAAACTTTGACATAATCCTCTCCAATAACTCCTTTAGATTTTCTTTTTACGACCCACATTACAGCAACTGTTTGGGGTCGAGCTATTAACTACACAAACCGATTTCTTCCCCCGTTTTGTGGTTAGCTGAAACATTCAGTTTTTCGCTTTCCCTATGAGGTCCTTGTGCCAACTCCAACCGGCGCGGTTTCGAATCCGCTTTCTCCCACCGCATCCCAATCTCATCCAGCTTTGCAATACGCTCCTCTGTCAGCACAGCGCAGCTTTTTTCAGGATTCTGGCGGGTGTACCGCTGCCGCTTGACCCAATTTCCGAGATTATATCCATTCGGTGACACATATTCTGCCGGGACGTTCAGATTGCCGTGGGCATCAAAGTAGCGCTTGGCTTCCTGATAGCCTTCGTTCCACTGACGGTCATTGCGGTTGCCCCAGTACATTCCGATCCGATTCAGCCGCTCGACTTGTTCGTCCGTCAGTTTTCCTTTCGGGTACGCCCATTGCTGGCTTGCAACCCATTGCCCCAGCCGTTCACCAGCCGCTGTCACATAGGAACGTGGGATATTCAGGTTGCCGTTTTCCTCATAGTAAGCTGCAGCCAGCGCATACGCCTTTTCCCACTTGGCATCGAAAATGTTCCACACCATGCCGATCTCATCAAGCTGTGCGATGCGTTCTTCCTTCAAGCGGCCGTTCAGCTTTTGCTGCCGGGCCTTGATAATCCACTGTCCCAGTGGGTAGCCGTCCGGGTCTACATATTTTCCGGGCACCATCAGGTTCCCGTAGGTATCGTGGTATTTCTTGGCAACCTCAAATCCGTGCTGCCACGCAATTTCCTTCCGGTTGCCCCAGACCATCCCGATGCTGTCCAGCCGCGCGATCTGCTGCTCGGTCAGATTTCCTTGAATTTGTCCCTCGCGCACCCGGCGCTGGGTCACCAGCCACACGCCAAGGCTCAGACCACCGGGCGTGGTATACAGTTTCGGGACGTTCAGGTTGCCGTGTTCCGCATAGTAGATACTCGCCTCAGAGAAGTAGTGCTCCCAGCCGGAAGAAAGGCTCGCCTGCAGCTGTTCGAATAGTACCCGGCAATCGTGCACCTGCTCGATGACCTCAAACCGCTCGGTCACGATCTTGTCGCCCTCACCGTTGGCATAGAGTCGGTGAACTGCTTCCTGCATCTCACTTTGCAGACCGGAAATGCTGGTCAAACCCTCAAAGTTGTTGACCACATCAAGAATCAACGGGGCTGCGGTGTCCCCGGCGGTCAGGGCACGTCCGATCTGCTGCTTGTAGATGATGGGCGAAATGGTGGGTCGGAACAGAATCACACCCGAGATTCCCTCCACATGGACGCCCTCGTTGAGCATATCGATGCAGAACAATAGCTTCAAACGGTTGGTCGTATCCGTCTTGAAGTCAGCAAAAGCCTTGTCGGTGTTCGGGTCATCTGAATAGGCCTGATACACCACCACATCCAGGTTGACCCCAGCGAACCACTCCGGCACATGGGATACCATCTCGTCCATGTGCTCCTTGTTGGCGCAGAACACAATGTACTTGCCAGTCTTATTCGTGATATGATGTGCAAAGACCCTATCCAGACCATCCGCTTGTTCCAAAGCGCGGCGCAGCGCGTCCAGATATTTCTGATTCACATCCTGAATGCCCGGTGCCCGCAGGTTGTCCACCCGTGCCTGATACTTTGCAAGCGTTTTCTGGTACTGATAAACTGTGGTCACATATTTCGGGGCAGGCAAAATACCCCTGACGACTGCTTCGCCAAGGGTCATGTTGCTCGCAACACGGCTATCAAAAAGCTCTTCAGCCATGTCACGGTTATTATCCAGATATCGGATGTTTGTTGCCGTCAGCCCCAGAAGCTTTGCATCCGGGCATAACTTTAATAAAGCCACCGTGCTTTCGCCCCAACATTCAGCACCGGCACGGTGGAATTCATCGAGTATAATATAGGCAGGCTTCTGCGCCGCAATTTCGTCCAGCTGTGTCTGCGTGCAGCACATCAGTTTGGCGTAGGTGTAAAAGTGAACGTTTACCAACGGAAAATCCGGGTCGTTCCTTTTCAGGCTCTCCAGCTGGGTCTTGAAGATATATTCACTTGGAGAAAGCCAGATTACGACCTTCTCTGGGTTGTCCTCGATCAGCTTGAACGCAATGTAGCTCTTTCCGGTGCCGGTGGGATGAACAATGGCAGCCTTGCCGTACTGCTCCATCATCCGGACTGCCGCACGATATGCTTTCTCGTTGTGCTCAAACAGGCGCAATGCCACCTTGTTCACCCCTTTCCGCAATAAAGGGGTATCCTCCACATGGAAAATGGAGGAACGGCATAGAAATTATGCATTACTACGTCATATTCAGCGCCTTCCCGCCCCTCATGGACACCTGATGGGAGAAAATCCGGTTCATCTCCCGGCGCTTTCGGGTCAGGTCAGAGTGCACATAGCGCTGCAAGGTGATGTTGGCGTTGGCGTGTCCTAACAATTCGCTGAGGGTCTTTACATCGCACCCCGCCTGCAGACAGGTGGTAGCAAAAGTATGACGTAGCGCGTGTGGACGTACTTGCCGGACAGCTGCCTGCTTCAGATATGCCTTGATGCTTTTCCGGTAGCAGCGGGATTCGGTAGGCTTAGACTCGTTGCCGGACAGAAACCACGCAGCATTGCTGACACATCCGCGCAGCTTTTTCAGCATAATAAGC
>ENA-OZFR01000421-OZFR01000421.1-human-gut-metagenome-genome-assembly--contig:-NODE-421-length-8013-cov-3.814275_pt1 | contig 8013 bp, 7 predicted proteins | sample MGYA00245111_ERZ653647 | MGnify/ENA primary metagenome ERZ653647 (study PRJEB26926, sample SAMN06164944) | human gut metagenome | biome: ENVO:00009003; feature: ENVO:2100002; material: ENVO:00002003...
TTAGCTGGCGCAGCGAACCCTTGACAAACCGAAGCATTCAAATGCTATTCTGTTTTTGCGAGGGTTGGCTGGGCTTGCTTTGCTGTTCTCTCCGTCACCCTCGCTACTCCAAGGCCAGCATTTGAATGATGTTTGTCATGGGCAGCGGATGGTTGGCGGATTTTTTTATTTTAGGGCTTGACTTTTAATAGTTAGTCTTCGTCAGAGAGCGGTAGGCTTCTGCCACCTTGCTCTTGGGGTCATACTGGAAAATGCTCTTGCCGGCGGCACTGGTTTCAGTAGCACGAACAGACCGGGGAATGGTCTGGTCGAACACCTTGATTTTACTACCGTATGCCTGACGAATCAAAGTGTCGATCTGCTTTCCATAGTTGGTGCGGCTGTCCGTCATGGTGAGCAGGATGCCCTCGATTTTCAGCTTCGGATTGATTTTCTGCCGGTGTACCTTACAGATTGTCTGCAAAAGCTGCTCCAGACCTTTGGCAGAAAGATATTGAGCCTGTACGGGTATCAAAGCAGTGTCTGCCGCCGCCAGTGCATTGATGGTGAGCATACCAAGGGAGGGAGTACAGTCCAGCAGGATATAATCGTACTCCCGTTTTGCTCCATCCAACACCTGTTTGAGCATCTTTTCCCGGTTCATGCTGTTTACCAGAGCCACTTCCAGCCCTGCCAGTTCGATGTTGGCAGGAATCAGGTCAACGCCCTCTGCGTGGTGCAGAATGCCCTCGCCGGGCTGGATGGGCTGGTCGTTCATGGCTTTCTGTATCAGGGTGGAAAGGGTGGTTGGCAGCTCATCAGGCTGCTGCCAGCCCATGCTGATGGTAAGCGAACCCTGCGGGTCGGTATCCACCAACAGAACTTTCTTGCCCTCCATTGCCAGCCCAATGCCCAGATTCTCACAGGTGGTGCTTTTCCCTACACCGCCTTTTTGATTGGTGACTGCGATAATCGTAGCTTTCTTTGCGATAACATCACCCCGCCTTCGGTGAACCACGCGCAAAGTCGTGGTTCTTCTTGTTCTGATAGTAGAGGTTCATGGTGGTGGGCGCATTGTAGAGCATCGCCAGCAGATACTGCTTCATGTTCCGCACTGGGGCGGTGTTTTCTGCCAGAGAATCCAGCACAAAACGGATGTGGTCGGCGTTCAGCTTTTTCAGCCGACTGCGTACCACCTCGGCAGGCTTGTCATCTCCGGCAATCCGCAATATCTTGCGCTTGGTAGAGCAGGTATCCACAAGCAAATCCACGATCTGATAGATGGTGTCCTCATCGTCCGGGCAGAGCCGGAGCAGAAGTTCTACCTCTAACGCCTGATAAAAATAATCCTCAAGCTGCTCCCGGATTCCCACGGAATAGATAGGGTCAGGATCGTTCCACTCTGTCTTATTCTTATCAGTCTTATTTGCTTGCGGTTTTGACTGCTCCAGAATTGCGCTTTCGACAGCACCAGAATTGCTGTTTGGGCAATTCTGTACTTGCGCTTTTGGCAGTCCAGACGAAAAGTCCTTGACGTAGATCAGGCTGGGTCTGCCCAGACCACGGCGTTTGCGCTCGATGAGGTCGATGTCCTCCAGTTCCCGGAATAGTTTGACCGCCTTGTGTTCGGCGCAACAGAGAGATTCCTGCACTTCCCGGACGGTATAAATGATATACACTCGCCCTTGCTCGTCCAGCCAGCCGTTCTTTGCGGACAGGCTCATGCGGTCCAGCAGAATGCCGTACAGCGTCCGGGCATCGGTGGAGAGCTGCCGGAAGCGGTGGTCTTGGAACAGTGCCTTGGGGATGCGGAAGTAGGAGAACAACTCGCCCGACTGACCATAGAAGTAGTCCAGCGTCATTTGGTGTGTCCTCGGATTTTCAACTGTGAGTGCTTGTTCATGTGGAAAACCTCCTCCCTGATTTCTGCAAAAGAAAAAGCTCACCTTCAATTTTGAAAGTGAGCTATGTAAAAGCAAAACGGTAACAGTAAGTGTCGAGTTTCGTACCCAAAAATTCTTGGGTACGGTTCTGGGTACAAAGAGCCGTTTTAGAGACAAAAAGATACCAAAAGTTACGTCAAAGTACACAAAGACACTTTTATGAAATTATCAGATAGTCACAAGATTCCACAAGAAAAATGGGATTTCAAAATTATCGACGTTCTCATAACCGCTTGGTCCCGGGTTCAAGTCCTGGCTGGCCCATAACAAAAAAGAGCACCCATCGGGGTGCTCTTTTTTGTTGCCAGTCAGGACTTGAACAAGGCGGCGACGCGAAGCGACGCAAGTAAAGCCCCGGTGGGGCTTTACTTAGCCTGCGGGTCCCAGCGCATAGGAATGTCAAAAGGTGTCGGATGCCGTTCTGAGGGCCAGCCAGGACTTGAACTCAAAACTTATAAAGTTCTCATTGCGGAATCCCTGCTCCCATGATATGATTAAACCAGCTTGGAGGAGGATATCATGCAGAATACAAATAACGAACTCGTGTCCGTCATTGTTCCGGTATATAAAGTAGAACCCTATCTGGACCGATGTGTCGCCAGCATTCTGGCCCAGACATATCCGAACCTTGAGGTGATCCTGGTCGATGATGGTTCTCCCGATAACTGCCCTGCACTCTGTGATGCATGGGCACAGCGGGACGCACGCATCAGGGTCATCCATAAGAAAAACGGTGGCCTATCCGATGCCCGGAATGTGGGACTGGATGCGGCATCCGGTGCGTACATCTCCTTTGTTGACAGCGATGATTACATTGCAGAAAATTTCATCGAGACCCTTTATGATCTGCTCCATGAGTACCACACTGATATTTCTGCCGTCCATTGGAAACTCGTCTATGCTGACGCGCCGGAGGTCCCTGCTCCGCTTTCTTCCCGAAACGTTACGCTCTTTCAAGGTGCTGATGCCATCCGGGAGCTTTTTACGGAGGATACCTACGCATGTTATGCATGGAATAAATTATGCAAACGGGAACTGTTTGACACCATCCGGTTTCCGGTCGGTCGCGTTATGGAAGATCTTGGCATTGCATACAAGATCCTGTTCGACGCAGGGCAGATCGTGTACTCGGACGAACCCCTGTATTACTATTATCAGCGCGATGGCAGCACTCTCCATACAGACTGTATAAAGTTCTTTCAGGACAGGCTTGCGATGGTCACAGAGCGTTATCTGTTTCTTGAAAAGCGGTACCCCGACATGCTGGAAAACGATGCCTATTTTGTGGATATGGCCCTGAATGATTACCCGATCCTCTATCGTTCTGCCTTAGACCCTGAATCGGATCAGCTCATCCGCCATGCCTACCAAAAGAGCCGTTCCATTTTGTCCTTCTACAATAAAATGCGCTTTGCCTTTTTCAGCCGGAGCAAAGCCCTGTACTACTTTATCGAACGCCGCAACCGCAACCTTGCCCGCTACGATAACTGCTGAATCTCCTGCATTCCATTCCTTTCTGCGTAATTATAATAAAACAAAGAAGGAGCGTTTCCACGCGGGAACGCTCCTTCTTTGTTTACTATCATTTACACCATTTTGCAAACTCTTCGTCGGTGCACTTGACATAGTGGCTGCCGCTCACATGGTGATCGGTGCCCTTGTTGTAATCGATGCCGGAAGTGGCGTAGTCGTAGGTCTCAGCCACGCGGCGCTTCTCCACAACGGGGTTCGGCAGCGGGATGGCCGACAGCAGACTGCGGGTGTAGGGGTGGATGGGATTCTCGAAGATCTCTTCGGTCGTACCCGTCTCCAGCAGGTGGCCCAGATGCAGCACGCCGATGCGGTCCGAGATGTACTTGACCATGGAAAGGTCATGCGCAATGAACAGGTAGGCCGTGCCGGTCTCCTGCTGGATATCCTTCATCAGGTTGACCACCTGTGCCTGAATGGACACGTCCAGCGCCGAGATACACTCATCTGCGATGATGAGCTTGGGGTTCATGATGAGGGCGCGGGCAATGCCCACGCGCTGACGCTGACCGCCGGAGAACTGGTGGGGGTAGCGCTCGGCGTGCTCCGGGGAAAGGCCGACCTTAGCAAGGATCTTTTCCACCTTTTCGCGGCGCTCTGCCTGCGTTTTGCACAGATGGTGGATATCCAGACCCTCGCCGATGATGTCCTCCACTTTTTTGCGGGGGTTCAGGGACGCCATAGGGTCCTGAAAGATCATCTGCATCTGGGTGCGCAGGGTGTTGTTCTGCGCATGGCTCAGACGGCCGCTGATATCCTGCCCGTCAAAGGTGATCTTGCCCGCAGTGGGGTCGTACAGGCGGATGATGCTGCGGCCGATGGTGGATTTGCCCGAGCCGGACTCGCCCACCAGACCGTAGGTCTCGCCGGGGTAGATCTCAAAACTGACATCGTCCACCGCCTTGACCGTGAAATTCTTATTGACGCGGAAATACTGCTTCAGCCCTTCGACCTTCAGCAGCGGGGTCGTGCTCTGTGCTGCCATTTATTCCGCCTCCTCGATCTTTTTTGCTTCTGCTTTCATGCGGGCAATGCGCTCCTTGAGCTCCGGCGGCATCTCCACCTTGGGGGCCCGGGGGTCCAGCAGCCATGTTGCCGCATAGTGGGTATCGCTGATCTTGAACATGGGCGGGTCGATCTCGTCGTCGATGTTCAGCGCAAAGCGGTTGCGGGGTGCAAAGGCATCGCCGGGCTTCTCGTGCAGCAGGTTCGGCGGCGAGCCGGGAATGGTATACAGACGGTCGTCGGCGGTGTCAAGGTCGGGCATGGCCGACAGCAGGCCCCATGTATAGGGGTGCTTGGGGTCGTAGAAGATCTCGTCGATGGTGCCGGTCTCCACGATCTTGCCGGCGTACATCACGTCCACATAGTCTGCCACCTTTGCCACAACGCCAAGGTCGTGGGTAATGTAGATGACCGAGATGCCGCGCTCCTTTTGGATGCGGCGGATCAGCTCCAGAATTTTGGCCTGAATGGTCACATCCAGCGCGGTGGTGGGCTCGTCGCAGATGAGCAGGTCGGGGTCGCAGGAGAGCGCAATGGCAATGACCACGCGCTGGCGCATACCGCCGGACAGCTGGTGCGGGTAGCTCTTCATGCGCTTTTCGGCATCGGTGATGCCCACCTCTTCCAGCAGCTGCACAGCCTTTTTGTAGGCGGCATCCTTGGGCATCTTGTAGTGCCACAGCATGCCCTCCATGATCTGCTTGCCGATGGGCATGGTGGGGTCAAGGCTGGTCATGGGGTCCTGGAACACCATGGCGATGCGCTTGCCGTTGATGTGGCGGCGGATCCACTTTTTGTCCTTCTGCAGCAGGTCCACCGTCTCGGGGCTGCCGTCGGCGTGATGGTAGCTGAACTGGATGGAGCCGCTGTTCACAATGGCGTTCTGGGCCAGAATGCCCATGGTGGCCTTCATGGTAACGGACTTGCCGGAGCCAGATTCGCCCACCAGCGCCACTGTTTCGCCCTTGTACAGGTCGATGTTCACGCCGCGGATGGCGTGCACCGGGCCTGCGGTGGTCTTAAAGGTGATATCAAGGTCTCGCACCGACAAGACCTGTTCTTTTTTGTTTTCAGGCATGGGGTGTTCCTCCTTACATACTCTTCATCTTGGGGTCCAGAGCCTCGCGCAGGCCGTCGGCCACGAGGTTGAAGCTCATCATCAGCAGGCTCATGACCACCATCGGCGGGATGATCTGATAAGGATGGGTGGTGAAGCTGTTGTACAGCTCACTGATCAGAGAACCCAGCGAACACTGCGGCACCGGGATGCCCAGACCCACAAAGGACAGGAATGCCTCGGTGAAAATTGCGGTGGGGATGCTGAACATGACCTGCGTGATGATAGGTCCGATGATGTTGGGCAGCACTTCCTTGAAGATGATGAAGAAGCTGCCTGCACCCAGCGTGCGGGAGGCCAGCACGAACTCCTGATCCTTCAGCTTGAGCATCTCAGCGCGGGCAATGCGGCTCATGCCCACCCACTCGGTGAGCATCAGAGCAAAGATAATGGTGATCATGCCGGGCTTGAGCACCAGCAGAAGCAGCGTGACGATTACCAGACGGGGGATGCCGTTGGCAACTTCCAGAAAACGCTGCATCATCATATCCACCTTGCCGCCAAAGTAGCCGGAGATCAGGCCGTAGCTCATGCCGATGACCATATCGATGATGGCGGCGGCAACCGCGATGATCAGGGACACGCGGGCACCCTCCCAGGTACGGGTCCAGATATCGCGGCCATAGGTGTCGCTGCCGAACCAGTAGTAGACATCCTCCTTGCCCTTTTCCACATAGGCATTCACTGTCTTGGAACCGGTGGTGGTGCTCATTTTCTCGTCACCGTTGAAGATGCCGAAGTTCTCCAGCACCTGCACGCGGGGCGCAAAGTTTTTCTGGCTCAGCTCCTGACCGGAGTAGGTATACTCGTTCATGCCGGGGCCAAATGCCGCCAGCAGCACGATAAAGACAACGAGGATCAGGCCGAGCACCGCGCTCTTTTTGCGGAAGAAGCGCACCCGCACATCTTTCCAGAAGCTCTGTGCGGCAAAGTTCGAGTCCATTGCGATCTCTGCGTCGTTATGCTTGAGCGCAAAGTCCTTCTCGTTGAAGGTGTGCTCGGAATACATGGTATCCACTGCGCTGACGATGGCATCAGCCGTGGCTTCGCCGCCCAGGCGAATCGCTTTTTCTGCCATATCAGTCGTCCCCCTTTGCCAAGCGGATGCGCGGGTCGATGATACCGTACAGCAGGTCAACGACCAGCATGATGCCAATGTACATGGCGCTGTAAATAAAGCTCAGACCAATGACCACGTTGTAATCGTTGGACTGGATGGCTGTCACCAGCAGGCTGCCCACGCCGGGAATGGCGAAGATCTTCTCCACCACCAGCGAGCCGGTCATCAGGTCCACGATCAGCGGGGCCAGCACGGTGATAATGGGGATCAGCGCGTTGCGCAGCGCGTGGCGGAAGATCAGCGCCGGGCCGGAAATGCCCTTGCTCTCGGCCAGCAGCATATAATCGGAGTCCAGAACCTCGATCATTTCACTGCGGGTAAAGCGGGCAATGGAAGCCATGGTGAACATGGACAGCGAGATGCTGGGCAGCACACTGGAGCCGAACACGTCCTTTGCGGAGAACAGCATGGGGAACCACTTGAGCTTGAAGCCAAAGGTATAGCTCAGGGCCAGTGCGATCACGTAAGACGGCACCGACACGCCGATGACCGAGATGATGGTGGCCAGAGTGTCGAAGATGGTGTCCCGCTTGAGGGCTGCAATGATGCCGAGCACAAGGCCCACGATGGCACCCAGTGTAACAGCCATGCCGCCCACACGGATGGAAATGGGCAGACGGGACTGGATCAGCTGGGAGATGGGCGTGTTCTTGGAGATATTGTAGCTTACGCCGAAGTCACCGCGCAGCATGTTGGTCACATAGCGGAAGAACTGCACATAGATAGGCTGATCCAGACCGTACTTTGCGTACAGGGATGCGCGCATTTCCGGCGTCAGCTTTTCATCGTTGAAGGGCGAACCGGGCATCAGCTGCATGAGGATGAACAACACCAGCAGGATGGCCAGCAGCGTAAACAACGAAGTGATGATACGCTTGAGCGTGTATTTTTTCACGTTGGGTAGACCCCCTTAAAGTTTCTTCTTCTCCCTGCTCAAGACAGGGCGGCTTTTTCTGCCGCGGTCATCCGTGCGCCGGACGCGGACAGTGCAAAAGCCAAAAAGTCGCACAGCGGCAATCACGCTGCCACTGTGCGGCATTTCAGTTCTCGATCAGGATCAGACGCTCTTCTTTGCGTCCTTGAAGACGCGGTTCAGAGCAACCGGGTGGAAGTCCACGCCGGTCACGGCAGAAGAGATCATCTCGGCGTTGCACTGACCATACAGCGGGAAGATGGCGGCCTGCTCCAGCACGATGGACTCAGCGTCATACATGGCTTCCCAGCGACCCTCGGGATCGGTGCACAGATCGCCGGTGGTGCACTCTGCGATGACGGCATCGTAGTCAGCATCGCTCCACAGACCGTAGTTGTTGGAGTTG